>ENA-ORRI01000004-ORRI01000004.1-human-gut-metagenome-genome-assembly--contig:-NODE-4-length-184795-cov-8.40379_pt1 | contig 184795 bp, 156 predicted proteins | sample MGYA00242172_ERZ509128 | MGnify/ENA primary metagenome ERZ509128 (study PRJEB26280, sample SAMEA2338623) | human gut metagenome | biome: human gut; feature: human-associated habitat; material: faeces... | reverse complement strand
CTTCCGGCACAATGCTTTCAAAGACTGCGCCCCGGACGATAAGGCGGTGGCTGCGCGTTCTGCGTTCTTCTTTGGATAGCTTCTGACGCAACATCTTTTCTCGGTTCTCAAACTGCCGGATTTTCTTCTTTCCGTCCTCAATCTCGGCTTGCAATTCCTCGCGGGTTTTCTCTCTCGGTTTCGTCATGGGTGGTCGCTCCTTTCTGTCCGTAGACATAGAAAAAGGACAGTCGATTTGCTCGGCTGTCCTGATGGTAGTATTAAATTTTCATAGGGTTATCCGTTGAAAGAACTTAGGTCAAGCGCACCATTATTTATCAGCTCTTGGATAATGGTAGCCAAATCGTTTTTCACACTTTCGCTTTCAGTTTTTGCACCCGCATTTTCAACATATACGGTGCTATCTCCCAACTTAAATGTCGCATAGTAAATTACATTCTGTTCTCCCACGCTGTTCCGGTCTGTTACAAAATATCCTGCCGTCACGCTTGTGCCATTTACTTCGCTACTTTCTTCACTTCCTACAATCTTCGTATCAAGTAGTGCTATATCCGTTGTAGATATTACCACTTTGGCATTTTCGATTTTTCCCTCAAAACCAATCAATTCTTTGTTGCTGTCGGAAACAGTATCATCAACACGAAAAACTGCATGAGCTGTAACGGTCAAGTTTGGAAAAAGAGATGCAGCTTCCGTTTCCGTAAGTTGCCTTGTTGTTATAGTCCCGTCAATGTCAATGCTTGAGCCAGCAGTTTCCGATTTTACAAAGATGATTTCATTTCCGTTGTCCAAAGTGGCAATGTCAGTTTTGTTCCCGAACAATCCACTTTGAAATACGCCTACGCCTAAAACAGCAATTAATGCAAAGCAAGCCGCCATAGCTCCCCACTTAACCCAACCGGGTTTCTTTGCTTTCTTTTTGTAGTTAAGGGCTTCATCAACATATTTCGTATCAAGTTCACTCATAGCGTCGGAAAACTTCTTTGCGTTCATACGAATACCTCTCTTTCAATCAAGTATTGTTTCATCTTCTCTCGGATACGGGTCAGCCGGACAGAGATATTTTTCTCTGAAAGCCCTACAAACTCGGCTATATCCTTGTAGCTGTCAGAGAACCAATAGCGGCGCATGAAGATAACACGGTTTTCGACCGTCAGCGTGTTCAAAAATTCCTCAATGATACGGGCTAACTCTCTGGCCTCAATCTCTGCTTCTACTGTGTTAGGGGCTGCTATGCAGGCTTCGATTTCCTCCATAGCAATCGTGTAATGGCTGCTTCGTTTTGCTGCCTCCTTTCTGTAATAAACCTTCAATGAAATGTTCCGAACTATTTTACAGATATAAGTCAGCAGTGGATTGGGGCGCGCCGGGGGAATCGCGTTCCATGCGCCTAAATAGGCATCGTTTACACATTCTTCCGCACCTTGCCTGCTCCCTACGATATGGTAGGAAAGATTGTGGAAGTCTTTTCCGTATTTTATGTCCAGTTCCCGTATGCCTTGTTCTGAACGCGCGAAAAACAATTCAATGATATTTTCATCTGTTATCATCACATCGCCTCCTTTCCGGCTACACCTATATACTACGGTTTTAGCTGCAAATACTGCATCAAATCTCAAACTTTTTCAAAAAAATTATACCACATCTTTTTGAATAGTGCGTGACAAGTTATCGGTATGTGCTTTCGCCGCTTCGCTGGCGGCTCTCCGGCGTTTCTCGCTGTATGGGGCGGTCAGACGGAAAGAGAAACGCCCCTTTGCAATATCAAACTCCATGCAGCCCGTGTCCGGGTCTGTGTCGGTCTGGCGGCAGATCGCCGGATAACGGCGGCTGTATGCAAGCAGACGCTTTTTCAAGGCGGTGTTGTGGGTGCGGATATGGATAAGGGGGTCTTTCTCGTCAAACCAAATATCGGTGGTCTTTTCCTGCTTGGTAAGCCCTGTTCTCATAAACTCTCCTTTCTGCGCCCCTGTTACGCAATAGGGGCATTTTTCGGGTGTTTTTCCCGGCTCTTGACTTGGGGAAAATAAGGACAAGGCGGACAACCCGGACAGCAGCCCGGCGACACACCGCCCGACGGCGATCCGCGCCAAAACGGTTCGTGACAGATGTTGAGCGGTTTGAGAAGATGTAAAAAACAAATGAACCGTATATAAAAACCGAGCGGCCGCAGCAGTTTGCTGCGGCTGTTGTTTGTAAATACAGCACAGGGACAGGCAATGAAGAATAAAATATCCGAAAACAAAATATTTATTGCAACGCCGCTCATACTCGGCGCACTCTCATTATTTGCGTTTGCGCTTTATTTTTACAGCGCAAATCACGCGCCATACACATATACCGATGTTATAATTGCGGGACCGATACTCTCATTTGTCGGCGTAATTATTTCTTTCATCACACGAGAAAGCAGAAAAGCATGTCCGATATTGTGGATATGCGGGCTTTTCGCCTGCTTGTTCGGCTTTATAATATGTGTTATGGTTATTTTGATATTGGTGATGTTTGTTGCGGCGAGGGTCAGTGAATCGTGATGTTGATAATTGGAGTTTGAGGGTATAAAAATTTTTGCACTTATTTATCGCAAGCATAAAGCCCCGTCGGATAACCGGCGGGGCTTTGCTGTATTTGCTGTATTTTATTTGCCTTCGTTTTGGAGCTTCTGCATATCTGCGGCGCGGATGGCAGTTCTCATTATCTTGCCGCTGCTGGTCTTGGGCAGCTCTCTGACGAACTCGACAACGCGGGGATATTTATACGGTGCGGTCGCGTGCTTGACATGGTTCTGTATCTCCTTGACAAGCTCGTCGCTCGGCTCATAGCCCTTGGCGAGGACAATGGTCGCCTTGACGACCTGACCTCTGTCAGGATGCGGCAGAGCGGTGACTGCGCACTCGAGCACGGACGGATGCTCCATCAGTGCACTTTCGACCTCGAACGGTCCGATGCGGTAGCCGGAGCACTTGATAACATCGTCGTTTCTGCCGACGAACCAGTAGTAGCCGTCGCCGTCGCGCCATGCGGTGTCGCCGGTGTTATAATATCCGAACTTGAAGCTCTTCTCCATCGCGGCATCGTCTTTCCAGTAGTCGCGGAAGAGTCCGGTCGGATGACCCTGATCGACCCGGATGCAGATAGAACCGACCATACCGTCCTCGCACTCCTCGCCGTTTTCGTCGAGCAGGGCGATATCATAGCCGGGTGCGGGCTTGCCCATTGAACCGGGCTTTATCTCGACCCACGGATAGTTTGCGAGCAGGACGGAAGATTCACTCTGGCCGAAGCCCTCGTATATCCTCATGCCCGTCAGTCTCTCTATCTGATGGAAAACCTCGGGGTTGAGCGGCTCACCTGCAAGGCAGGCATGTTCAATGTAGCTGAAATCGTATTTTGAAAGATCCTCTTTTATCAGGAAGCGGTATATTGTCGCGGGGGCGCAGAATGTGCTCGGGCGGATGCGCTCCATAGCCTCGATCATATCGATCGGGTGGAACTTCTCGGTGTCATATGCGCCGACAGCCGCGCCGCAGATCCACTGGCCGTAAATTTTGCCCCATGCAAACTTTGCCCAGCCGGAGTCGGTCTGGGTCATATGTATTTTGTTCTCCTTGACGCACTGCCAATATCTCGCGGTCGTTATCTGACCGAGAGCGGAGGAGAAATCATGGCGCACCATCTTGGGCATTCCGCTCGTGCCGGAGGAGAAATAGAGCAGAGCCGTATCGGTGACAACGGTTCTCTTCTCAGGATCGGTCGGGCGCTCGAACTCGGTCGAATAGCCGCCGATAACGGAACGGTAATCTATTGCGCCGTCAACGGGCTTGTCGCCAACGGTGACATAATATTCGAGGTTCGGACACTCGGGCAGGGAGTCGCGGACATGCTGAACAACATCGTCGTCGCCGACGGTTATAAGCATTTTAACGCCCGCCGCGTTGATGCGGTAGACATAGTCCTTCTTCATCAACTGGAACGATGCGGGAATAACTATCGCACCGATCTTGTGGAGTGCGGTTATGATAAACCAGACTTCGGGGCGCTGCTTCAAAACGAGCATGACTATGTCGCCCTTCTTTATTCCCTTTTCGAGCAGGAAGTTGACAGCCCTGTTGCTGTTGTCTTTTACATCTTTGAAAGTGTAGCGCGCCATATCGCCGGCATCGTTCGTCCAGACGAGGGCGAGCTTCTCGGGCTCGATATCCGCCCACGCATCAACAACATCGAAACCGAAGTTGAAATCATCGGGCACATTTATTTTGAAATTCTGCTTCATATCCTCATAGCTGTCAAAGTCATAGCGGGGACAGAAGCGCTTGATTATATCATCCATTTTTTCTTTTTCCTTTCGGGGGGTGTCGCAGTTTTATTCGTTGATAACGGTCAGGAATCTTGTTCTTCCGTCTACCGCCGCCTGGCCGTGCGGGAGGTTCGGATCGAAGTAGATAGCGTCGCCCTCATTGAGGATAAACGAATTCTTGCCGACCGTTACCTTGACCTTGCCCTCAAGGACGAGGTTGAACTCCTGACCGGAGTGCATAACGAGCGCGGGCTCGGTCTCCTGCTCTTCGAGCGTGACGAGCATCGGCTCCATCTGGCGGTTCTTGAAGTTAAAAGCAAGGCTCTCGATATAATAGCCCGAATATCTGTCAACTCGAACTCCGTCGCCGCGTCTGACGATAGTGTAGCTGTCCATTCTCGGGGATTCGCCTGTCATGAGCACGGTGCAGTCCGTGCCGAGTGCCGCCGCTATGGCATAGAGCGCGCTGACGGGGATATCTTTTTCGCCCGACTCGTATTTTTCATATTCATCATGGGAGATATTCAGCTTCTCCGCCATTTCGGTTATCGATATTTCAAGGATCTCTCGCAGTTCCTTAATTCGCTTGGGTATCTGTAAAAGCTCGTCGTTCATTCTGTGCCTTCCTTTCCGTATATATGCGGTCTTGATGCGAACTATATTCTATTATTTTACTCTACATATATAGTTTTTTCAAGTGTACAGAGCAAATATAGGCTCAAAAATAATTGCGGTTTTGTTGTTTTTACAATAGAAACGCGGGCGTTTATATGCTATAATATAACACTGAAAACGAAGTGAGGAGGCTCGGTATGACAAACATCACCGAAGATATCAAATATATCGGAGTAAACGACCGCGAAATCGACCTGTTTGAGGGTCAGTACGAAGTACCCAACGGCATGGCATATAACTCATATGCCATTCTCGATGAAAAGGTTGCCGTCATGGACACGGTGGACAGGCACTTCACCGCCGAATGGCTCAAAAATCTTGAACCGGCGCTCGCCGGCAGGCAGCCCGATTATCTCATAGTTCAGCACATGGAGCCCGACCACTCGGCGGGCATCGCGGAATTTTCCGCAGCTTATCCCGACGCCGTGATAGTCGGCAACGATAAGACTTTCACGATGATAAAGAACTTCTACGGCGGGGATTTCATCAAAAATTCGCTTTCCGTCAAAAACGGCGACACGCTCTCGCTCGGCGAGCATGAGCTGAATTTCGTCTTTGCGCCGATGGTTCACTGGCCGGAGGTCATGATGACTTACGACGCAAAAGACAAGGTCTTCTTCTCGGCGGATGCGTTCGGCAAGTTCGGCGCGCTCGACGCGGACGAGGACTGGGCGTGCGAAGCGAGAAGATACTATTTCGGCATCGTCGGAAAATACGGCGGACCCGTGCAGACGCTGCTCAAGAAAGCCGCCGGGCTCGACATCGCGGTCATATGCCCGCTCCACGGACCTGTTCTCAGCGAGAATCTCGGATATTATCTGAATCTCTATGACATCTGGTCATCCTACGGCGTCGAGAGCGAGGGAGTCTGCATCGCCTACACTTCTGTATACGGCAACACGAAAAAGGCTGTCGAGTATCTTGCCGAGCAACTCAGGGCTGACGGCTGCGCAAAGGTCGCGGTCAACGACCTTGCCCGCTGCGACATGGCGGAGGCTGTTGAGGACGCGTTCCGCTACGGAAAGCTCGTGCTCGCGACGACCACCTACAACGGAAGCATATTCCCGTTCATGCGCGACTTCATCGACCACCTGACCGAGCGAGGATATCAGAAGCGCACAGTTGCGTTCATCGAGAACGGCTCATGGGCGCCGACCGCCGCGAGGAACATGGCGAAGATGTTTGAAAACAGCAAGGATATCGAGCAAATCGGTACTGTCACTATTCGTTCCGCAATGACCGACGAGAACAAAGCGCAGCTCGACGCGCTTGCGAAAGAGCTTGCATAAAATAATAAGCAAAACTGCCGAACCCGTAAAAAGATTCGGCAGTTTTTATTTTAGTATAGATTCAAGTTTGCGAAACACATCTTTGCTCTCCGGCAGGAATGAAAGAAGCTGAAAATCATGGAAAAGTCCGTCGTATTTATAGAACTTCGCATCGACGCCTGCGCTGAGCGCATTGGCGAAAGCCGTGTCGCTGTCGCTCTCCCCCACCTCTGCCGTACCGCAGAAAAAGGCTGTCGGCGGGAAGCCCGAAAAATCGGCAAACGACACCGAGAGATATGGGTCGAGGAGGTCATGCTCCCCGGCATATTTCGGGCGGCGTCTGAAATACGCTTCGTGATCTTTAAATTTTTCTTTCTTCGCAATACCGTAAAACGGGTCGCTGTGGCAGTTTCGCTCATATGATTCGCCGCAGGCTGTCATATCGCCCCAGAGCGAAAAGCAGATGAGCTTTTTGGGCATCGGTCTGCCGGAATCCCGGAGCTTCTGCGCGAGGGCGAGCACCAGATTTGCGCCGCTGCTGTCCCCAAGGACTACAATATTTTTGGGTTTTATGCCCTTTGCTGTCAGCATATCCCACGCGCTCATGACATCGTCGAGCTGCGAAGGGAAGATATATTCGGGCATGGTTCTGTAATCGACGCTGAAAACGGCGGCTCCGCCTGCGGCGCGGCTGTATTTCAGCGCGAGGCGGCGATAAGCATCAATAAGCTTTATTTTGAAGCTTCCGCCGTGGATATGAAAAATCACGGTGTCTGTTCCTGATTTTTCGGGAATAAGACTTTCGACAAAGCACTCGCCGCAGGGAGTTCGGGTCATGGTATAGCCTTTCGGAGGCTTATATCTGCTGACTTTATTTTCTACCGCCGCGCCCGCGTTCGCACTCATATTCTCGTTCTTTATGAATCGGGAATGAAACACGGCGCTGAGCAATGCGCTTGTTATTCTTGCCAACACGGAAGCCATAGTTATACTCCCCTGCCGAGCACGGCGTTCATATTTTTGACCAGCGGGTTCATGATGAATGGAATGAGCGTGCCCGCCTTTACAAAGCAATAGACTTCGTTCCACAGGGCATAAAATGCGAGCTTCTGCTCCGCTTTTTCGCTCGCGCCGTATTTTTTGAGATATGTGTCGCAGAGGAAGAAACGTTTACCGGTCAGGTTGTTGAACTGGAACAAATCATATTCGCGGTCGGCATACATGGAGTTGAGCGGATCGATGAACCCGGTTATCCTGAGCCCCTTGCCGACCATTATGTTGCCGACATTCAAATCGCCGTGGATAAGGCAGGCGTCGGATATGGACTGGGAGAAGATATCCGAAAATTTGTCTCTCGCGCGGCTCATGGCCGAGACTATTTCGTAGGACAGCTGTCCGTCCTCCGAGAGCTGTTTTGCAGCCGAATAAACCTCATCCATAAACGGCTCGTAACACTCGAGCCAGGATGAGAACTGCGGGTTCATTGTGTCGCCGAATTTGTCGCACCGACACTCGTGGATGCCGTGGAGAGCATCGGTCACTTTATCGGCGAAAGCCAGCTTCGCGCTTTTTGAATAAAGCAGCTTGCCGAATGACATAAAGAGCGTGCTGCCCTCGATTTTGTCCATAACATAGCAGTCGAGCGGTATGCTGCCGTCAGCACTGCGGAAATAGAGAACCTTTGGCATACGCACGCCGCAGTTTTCGGATAAAAGCTGTAAATCGTGAGTCTCTTTTTCGAGCATTCCGTCGGCACGCAGGAATTTGACAACCGCCTCACTACCGTCGCCGAAGGTCACGCCGACCGCCGTACCGAACGATCCGCCGCCGAGATTTTTTGTTTTAACGCCGCTTTTGCCGAGTCCCTCTTCGCAGACGGCGAGAGCATATTCCGCCGCCTTTTCGGATTCGAGAGATTTCGGGGTCACTTTTTCCACATTCATAGCACAGCTCCGTTTCGTGTTTGTTCAATACAAATTCTATCAAATTCCGCAGAAATATAAAATATCCCGGGGACGCTTTTTTCTATCCCCGGGAAACTTTATTCTGTCATTTTTCTGTATGCGTTCGGCGTCATGCCGTAAGATGCGAAGAACTGCTTATACAGCCCCGACGGGTTGTTGTACCCCGCCTCGCGGGCGATTTCGTCTATCGGAAGATCGGTGCCTTCTATAAGCTGAGCCGCTTTTTGCAGCTTGTAGGACAGCAATAATTCCGAAAAGCTCGCGCCGAGGCGTTCTTTTATCATGCGCCCGGCGTATTTTTCGCTGTAGCCAAGCGTTGACGCAAAGCCGCGAAGAGACGCGGAGCCGATATTCTCGGCAAAATAGAGATTCAGCTCATCTGCAAGATGCCCGTCTCTATAGCGCTCGCCGCGCAGAAGTTCAATAAACAAAAGTGAAAGATAATTTTCAACAGCGCGTTCGGAATAGTCCGCGCCGCCGTAATATTCGCTGAGCAGGCGCATGACGATGAAATTGACCTGTTCGGAAGTTTTATCAAACACGGTCATTTCAGTGCCGATTTTCAAATTATCGGCGCATTTTTCAAATAGCTCCGTCGGAATGACGGTTTTTATTATATTATCGCCCTTGCGGCTCTTTTCGAGAGAATGCACCGTACCCGGAGGAAGAATGCACGCCTGACCTTTTTTGAGCGTTAATTTTCGCTCTGGATTCCTGAAGTGCTGGGTACACTCGCCGGACAGGACATAGATAAATTCATAGAACGAGTGACCGTGATAATATGGCTGCTGGCAGGCGGTATGCTTTCGCATATGAAATTTGTCGGACTTTCTTGTCGGGATAAACGGCTGACCGTTTGCGTCGAGCGTCTTGAGCGTTTCTTTATTGAAGCCCGCAGATATTATTTTATCCGCCTCTTCAAATTCTTCGGATATCATCTGCCTTATGGCAGTTTCCGATAATGTGGCGTTATAATCCTCGCGTTCGTGGCGGTCAAAAAGCTGAAAAAAGCCGCTGTTCGTCATAGCATTGTGCCTCAATCGTTCGCTTCTTCGGGTTCTGCCGCCGTTGCGGGCTCTGCCGTGGGAGATGTAGTATCATGTGCCGCCGGAGCTTCGGTCGGCTGAGTTTCAACCCCACTTGTCTGCGCGGGCGCGGTATGGCTGCTCTGCGCGCGTGTGCCGGAGGCAGTCGAGCCGCCGAGGGTCGGGACGAGCCCCTGATTATACAGGTCTATCGCCGAGACATGGTCGCTGCCGATATTAATATTCGTCTTGCCGTATAGCGCCAATTGGAGCTCGCGCGCGGCGACGGGATAGTCGATGACCCAAGTGTCGAGCTGCATCCTTGCCACACGCCCGTAATAAGTATAGAGCTTCGCCGCAACATAGTTGCCCTCCGAGGGCATGACCATCTGCGCTATATCGTAGTTCATCCACTTCTGGGCGAACGCCTGAGTTAAAAGCGAGATTATCTCTCCCTTGCCATAGTTCGTGTGCACGTTCGGCAGGACGATATCCATAGCGTTGTTAAGCTGACCCAGGGATGCACCCTGCGCGCTCTTTATAAGCGCGGTTATTATCGTGCGCTGTCGCGCGGTTCTGCCGAGGTCGCCCGCCGCATCGACATGGCGGATACGGGTATAGACAAGCGCCTGCGCACCGTTGAGCTTCACGGCATCGCCGGACTGAATCTTATCTATCTGAGTGGTCGTGCGGTTGATATACTCCGCCTCATACGGCTCAATTTTCAGCGTCACGCCGCCGAGCGCATCGATAAGCTTCGGGAAGCTCTTGAAATCGACGCTGATATAGTGATCTATTTCTATCTTGTAGTCGTTTTCGAGCGTTTCGATAAGAACGGGATAGCCGCCCCATCTATATGAATGGTTGAGCTTGCAGCAGCGCTCGGGATTTCTCGACGCGTCGGGGATATTCATATATGTATAGCTGTCGCGCAGGAAAGAGACGAGGGTTATCTTCTTCGTGCGCTTGTTGAGTGAGAGCAGGATAAGGGCATCTGAGCGGCCGGTGTTGCTCTCGGCATCGTCAACGCCGATAAGCAGGACATTTATAACATTCTTGCTCGAATATTTTTCGCCGCCGTTCTTCGCCCACGCCGTTATGAGTGCGTCGAGACCGGAAGTGTCCGCCGCATCATACATATTGTCGAACTCATCTTCGGGCGCGAGAGTATAATCCGGGTCGACCTTTCCGTCCTTATCTATATTGATAAGCCCGACTTTTGCAAAAACATAAATGCCCATAGTCACAGCTGCCAGCACTAATATTGCAACCACAACAATTATAAATATCTTCAGATTTTTCTTGTTGTTGTCCATAAAGAACTCTTTTGCGCTTCGTTTCTTTTCGCTCATAGGACATTCTCCTTCGTTCGCGCATATACGCGTTTTCTGCTTTTATCTTACCATACAATGGAAGCAATTTCCACCGTCTTATATATTTTCGGCAGAATACACATAAAAAGAGCAGCCCATAAGGACTGCTCTCTTAGCTTTATTTCGATTTCTGGGACTCGTTTTTAGAATTGCTCTTGGTATTCTTTGCGGTCTTTGTGCTCTCCGCTCCGTGGACATAAGCATAGGTGTAATTATACTTATACTTGCCGCGGTAGTAATATCCGCCATGCTCATCATCGACACAGTTGAGGACAAAGCCGACTATCTTCGCATCGGCAAACTCAAGCTGGCTGACGACGTTGACAAGCTCCTCTTTCTTTGTCGAGCCGGGGCGGACGACTATAACAGCGCCGTTGGTATACTTCGAGATGACCGCCGCATCGATAACTGCAGAAACGGGCGGAGTGTCAATGAATATATAGTCATATCTCTCTTTGAGCGTCTCCATGAGCTCGGCAAGGGCCTCGCTGCTCAAAAGCTCACTGGGGTTGGGCGGAAGATAGCCCGAGAATATGACATCGAGATTGTAATCGTCTATTCTGACTATGGCATCTTCAAGAGCACAGGCGTTGACAAGCACATTCGTAAGACCGGGCGACGACTTGCGCGCAAGAAGCCTGTTGATATTCGGGCGGCGCAGGTCGCAGTCTATAAGCAGGACTTTTACATTGGTCTCGGCAAAGGTTATCGCGGTGTTGAGCACATTTATGCTCTTGCCGTCGCTCATGCCGCAGCTTGTGAATTCGACGACCTTGCAGCCCTTGCCGGGCATCGAGAAAATGATGTTGCTTCGCAGGGTGTTGTATGCTTCGTCGACGACGAAGCTGGTGTTGTCGCCGAGGATATATTTACGCTCGGACGGAGAATGGTGGCTGCTTACTTTATTCTTTCTTCTGATAAGCTTCATTTAGACGCGCCCCCTTTCTTCGAAAAGAAGCCTTTCTTTCTTTCGCCGTTGTCGTCATAGAGAGTGAAATTCGGTATCTTGCCGACGACGGGAGCATCGAAGAGCTTGGCTATATCATCCTCGTCCTCGATATAGGAATTGAAGAGAACGAGCAAAACGATTATTGCAAGAGTGAGTCCCACGCCTATAACGCAGCCGATAAGGGTGAGTTTCTTGTAGGAGGGATATGCTATTCCTTCGGGCACGCGCGCAAGGTCGACGACCTTGACCGAGCTTCCCTCAACAAGATCCATTATGGCGTCCGGGGCAACTTTGGCTATCTCATTGACTATCTTAGCCGCCTCTTCGGGGTCGTTGTTGTTGATGGATATTTTAAGTATGGGTGTGTCCTCAACAGCCTCGGCGGTAAACGATGCGCGTATAGCATCGACGCTGTAATTTTCACCGAGCTTTTCCTTGACTCTGTTGAGAACGTTGTCGCTCGTGAGCAGTCCCTGATATGTAGTAACCAGGTTTTGGGACGCGCTGAGGTCGGATGAATATATCTTTTCGTCGTTCTCGCCGGTGTAGTTCTGAATATAAATAGTTGCGGTCGCTTTATACTGCGGGGTTATAAAGAACTTGGCATAAAGGAACACACCGGAACCACAGACAATGCCGACAAGCAATATCAGCCAGAGCCTTTTGAGAACTTCAAAGAAAAGGCGTTTAAGGTCAACATCAAATGTTTTAAGTTTTTCCATAAGCAATCCCCTCTCGGTGTCGTGGATATACAACACTATAATTATACATACAGCGACACGGTTTATCAAGTTATTTTTACTTTTTCTTACTTTACACCAAAACGGCGCATCATTTCCTTATAATTTTTGACAGCCTCGCCGTCTGCATCCTTCACTCCGCGCATCCACGCACGAAGCTCGCGGAACTGAGTGAATATTATTTTAACCGCCCTGACGGCATAGGCTATCGGCAAAAATATCGGGAATTTGTCAACTATCCTGCTGCGACGGCGTATCTCGGACGAAGGGATAAACAGCTTTCGCTTGAGCGCTGCGGAGAATGTGTTGCTGCCGTCCTCATTCGCGAGGTACATCACCATATTCGCAGCCTTGCCGTAGCTTCCGGATTCAAAGACATATTCGCCCATCTCGTCGAGCAGCCCGCTCTCCGGCTCATCGCCGAACCAATGGAGTGAGAGCGCCTTGAGATTATTCATAACCTCGTCCAAATTATAGCGTTCAAAGACGGAGTTTATCTTCACCCAATCGAGCTCGTCTTTATATTTTTTCATATAGAGCGCCATATCGGCAAAGAATCTGACGCCGACTCCGCCCTGATGGAAATGACCGAACAGATGACCCATAAGAAAAATATAATTGTCGCTCGGGTCGAAATTATATTCAAATCCGTTTCCGTCGGTGAGCTGCCACGGCGGCGCAAAGTATGTATCAAGCCCAGTCTCGCGCTGATGGTCGAGCACGGATTCGTGAACCTCGACCGAGATGAACGGGTCGCGGTGGAAAACATCGTGGTGTCCCTTATGTCCCTCGAAGCTGTACCCCGCCTGCGTGAGAACTTCTTTTATCTTCTCGTGGCTGTCGAGATCGGCGTAGACATCTATATCCGCCATCTCGCGCATATCCTCGGACGGATAGAGCTGGGCGACATCCGCGCCCTTGAGAAAGATATGCTTTATCCCCGCAGACGAAAACAGGTTTTCGAGCTCGCCGCGCGTCATCTTCTGATTTGCACACTTGAACATGAGCATATTATGGCTGCCCTGGAGTTCCGTGACGATGTTCGTCGGGACATTCCTGTTTTTGCGCAGGGCGTACCACAATATATTTGTCATATTATGCTCGCGGGCAAGCTCCAGCAGCTTTTCAAAATCGCCGCTGAAATCATCCGCACGGCCGCCTTCGAGCACGGTGCGCACAAGAAAAATATAATCTTCGTAAAGCTTCTTCACTTATATCCTCCGCTTTCAGCCGTTGAGAACAGCCGAAGTTATCTTCCTGACTATTTTATCATCCTGAACGATGCTGAATTTTCTGGCAAAGAGACAGCCGGAATTCATCAGCTCGTCATAATCCTCTGATTTAAATGTGTACGGGTGACCGCGCGTCCAGTCGATATAGCGCAGGCACGCTTCGTGGTCATCGTCGAACTTCTTGCTGTGCAGATTATCTGCAAAGCTTGAATTTATAATCACCGTCTGAACAAAGAATTCATCCGGAATATATGTGTGCTTAAACTGCTTGAACACAAATGATTTTTGCGAGATGAGATATTTTGCAAACTCGCCGGTCACGCTGAACCACTGCGAGCCGCGCTGCATCTTCTTGCCCTTTATTCTGTTTATCCCGAACATACGCCCGAGAACAGTCTCCGCTTTGGTGACAAGGCGGTTAAAGAAATTTCTTCTGCCGGAGGCAAAATGATAATACCTGACGCGCTCAAGCTCTTTTTCCGTAGGCTCGGGTGCGCCGAAATGGACGAACTCTTCGCCTTTATGTTCATCGAAATAGCGGTGTATCTCATCCTGATTTTTCAGCGGCAGATCCGCGCCGGAGATGAGATGGACATAGTCATATTCTCGTCCGCTCTCGAACGCAGCTTCGAGCAGCTCATACTCGCATCTGACCATGTCGAATCCGCCCCATCTTATATGGATACGCGGGACGAACTCAACGCGGGAGTTTTGCAGAACGCTTTGGATCCTGCTGATATCGAGCTTTGAATGGGAATCGATATGTATATAAATGTCGTTACGCTCGTCGTCGATACATTTGAGAAGACTTTCGAGCAGCTCGAACTGATCGTGGGCTATTATCAGATATGCGTGCATGGTGCACCTCCAATCAGCAATTATATACTATTTTATTTTTAACTTTATTTTCTACGCGCCGGGGCGGAATACAGCGGCCACGCGAAGGCGAAAATTATCGCTTTTATCTTTCGCTTTGCCGAAGCACCGCACCCGAGAAACGCCGCAAGGGCGCCGCGTATTTTTTTTATGACCTCGCGCTTGAACCACGGCTCGCGGTCGATGCCGGAATGCAGACTCTCCTCCGCACAGAACATGAGCACGCGCATACGGATATCCGCCGTTTCTTTGCGCCCGAGCGACTTTCCGCACTCGCTGCCGCAGATATATTTGAGAACAGATATGCGGTCGATTATTTTTTTGTCGTTGAGCCGGCTCATGAGGCTGTCCGGTGCGGATTCATAATGATAGAGCCGTTTATCCGTATCCGCCTGCACCGAGACATTCTTGCTCACTTCGTAGTTGAAGAGCCAGTCCTCGGCGATTACTAAACTTTCGTCGAAACGAATCTTCCCTATCGCCTTTTTGGAATAGACGGAGCGCCAGACATTGTTGTGCTTGCCGCAGGCGGAATAGGCAATTATAGAGTTTTTGTCGCTGAGCACTGTTATTTTGCCATCAACCGAAATTTCATCCGGTCGGGAAGAATTGAAATAACCGCAGCCAGAGCGATCGGCGTTGTTTTCGAGCGCGTTTTTCATCAAAGTTTCGTACATATCGGGCTCTACAAAATCATCGGCATCGACAAAGCCGATATATTCGCCCGACGCCATATCGAGTCCGGCGTTTCGCGCGGAAGACGCGCCGTTGTTCTTCTTATGTATCACCCTGACGCGCCAATCGCGCTTTGCCCATGAATCGCACATCGCGGGGCAGGCATCCGGCGAGCCGTCGTCGACCAGGACAAGTTCTATATTCCCATATGTCTGCGAAAGTATACTTTCGACACATCTGTCAAGATGCTTTTCCGCCTTGTAGACGGGAACAATGATGCTCAGAAGTTTATCCACCGAATTCACCTCTTAACGCCCTTGAGTCTGAGCAGAAGTTTTGAAAAAAGATTGAACGGATACGCCGCAAAAAACAGGCGGACAGCCGACCTGCCCGTATCGCCCGGACAAAGGCGGCATATTGATTTATAAAATCTCAGCGCGGTTTTGAATCTTTCATCTGTCACGCCGATACGGTTGGCGAGAAGAGTATTGACCGCCGCATCATAGGCATATCGGCGCACGGCCTCCACCGTTTTATCAAAGCCGCGATCCGAAAAGAACTTCGCCTGAGCGGCAAAGGCTTCGAGAACATCGAGTCTGCGCGGCGTATATTCAGACATGATACTCCCCTGCCGGCTGAGATAAAAATACACAGCATCCTTTCTGACGGAAATGCAGCTGCACCTGTCAAAGAGGCGGTAATACACGAACGCATCCTCGTTGAGTCTGCCCTCGGGAAATGATATGCCGTCAAACAAATTGCGGCGATAAAGTCTGCCGCAGGAGATAACATAGGCAAACAGACCTTTTTGGGCTATGTCCTCGAACACATCGTCTTTTGAAAGAAGCATGTCCGAATCGAAGAGCAGAGCTTTGATTGGCTTTCCGTTTTCGTCTATTCTGGCGACATTCGCGATACAGATATCGCTGTTGTCGCGCCGCACGGCATCGGCGAGCAATTCAATGCAGTTCGCAGATATTGTATCGTCGCTGTCGAGGAAGAAAACATATTCACCCGATGCTTTGACGAGTCCTGCATTGCGCGCAGACGAGAGACCGCCGTTCGGTTTGTGAATGACCTTTATTCTCCCATCTTTTTCAGCCCATGCATCGCACATGGCGGAGCAACCGTCCGGCGAGCCGTCATCGACAAGGATTATCTCAAGGTCAGAATACGTCTGCCCAACAACGCTTTCGACGCACTTATCGAGATATTTTTCAACTTTGTAAACTGGGATTATTACGCTTATCATTCTGCTTTCACTTAGCCTTTTTGAATTTTCCGATAACGCCGTCGACAAGCGACTTGACTCTTGCGAGAAGCTCTTTGAAATACGGATTCTTGAAATAGAGAATCAAATAGAGAATATTCGTTGCCGCAAAGCACACGATGCCCTTAATTATAAAGCCGAGTATGCCCGAGAGAGGAATCATATCGGCAAGCAACTTCACACCAAATCCGGCGCCGCAGCTGATAACCAGCGTTGCAAAGAACGAGACAAAATATCCCCAGACCGACTTTTTGAAATGGTCGCGAAAGAGAATAATCGGCTCATACCAGATATAAGTCAAAAGCTTTGAAACAGCCGACGCAAAAATTATGCCCGCCATTCCGATCCACTTGCCCATGAGTATGGAGAGTCCGATATTGAGAACTGCGGTGGCAGTCATTATATACTTTGTTTTCAGATAGATTCCTGCCGCTTCTCTGTATATCCATATGGGATAGAGCAGGCAGGACAGAAGGAAATTGAGGCCGATAGCGCAGACGGTATATTTATCAACAAGGAAGTCCTTGCCGAGCCACACGATTATGAAATCGTCAACGAGCGCATATGTACACGCACTGACAACTATTCCGAACCATGCGGACATCGTCTGGATAACTTTGAACACCCGATACTGCTTCTCCTTGCCGTCGGACACCATCATATTGCCGAGGCTCGCCGTAAATGAATAGAAGAGGATATTGGCGTAGCTGCTTATCATATTTATCGGCATAAGATAGTTCGAATAATCGCCGACGGCAACGGTGCTGACCATCTTTGATATGAGCAGGTTATCCGTACCGTTTATCATAACCGACGAGAGCTTATACAAGAATATCGAACCCATGTTGTCGAATATTCCGCGCCTGTCCGCTTTTGAAAGCGGCTCGTTGGGCTCTTTGATATAAGGATAAAGCTTGTTCGCCTGATGCGAAATTATCAGATTGTTTATGATAGTAAACACAACGCCGACCATGAGATAAGCTATATAATTTCTCGTGGCATATATGATAACTATCTGCATAATTGTGGACACCGTGCTGGTGACAACGGTATATCTGGAAATAATATATCCGTGCTGATGCGCGGTAATAAGCGTCTGCTTATAAGCAAAAAGGTACGAGCAGACCGTATTGAACACCGCGATGCCGTAATACAGATACATATGCTCAATCTCGTGATCGAGATTTACAAAAGAATCAAGGAACGGAACGAATGCAACGCCCGCAACGGACACCGCCGCCGCTATTATTAAATAAACTTTGCTGTAAAATTTATTCAGCGCGGCTATCTTCTTTGTATCGTTCTCCGCTATCGGCTTATAGTAGCTGTATGCCATTGCCGTGCCGAAGCCGAGATCGGCAAGGCAGAGCAATGAGATAACATTTGAAAAAAGACCGTTGAGTCCGAGCATCTCGCGCCCGAAAACATTGATAAACGCAGTTTTCGAGACAAACGCAAGCACTTTTCCAAACGTTGAATTGAGGAAACTTGCCACGGCGGTTCTTGTCGATTTTTCAGTACGTGATGCCAATTTATCTACCTCTTATTTAATGATTTCAATAAGCTCATCATAATACGGCTTCAAAGCGGTATTGTCATATCTGAAGCTTCTGCCTTTGACTTTTTCATAAAATGCGGCTATATCCGCGCAGTTCTCAACATGTTGTATATACTCAACACCCGACAGGCACCAGTCATAGATGCCTTTCACCTTATGGCTCATGCTGAAGAAAACGGCGCAGGGTGTACCGGTTATCGCAGCGAATATCATTCCGTGAAGCCTGTCTGTTATCACGATCTCGGCTTTTCTGAATGTTTCAAACTGTTTTTCGAGCTCGGCAAGACGGTTCTTCGGGAGCACATTATGGTCAACGCACATGTCCGCCTCTTTGACGCTGCCAAAGACCTTGTTTGTCCAAGTATAAATCTCCGCGCTGTCGGCATCGTCCATTATTTTTTCACAGTCATTTCTCAGACAGAGGACTGCGCCGCTGCGCTTCTGACCCTCACGGCACTCGTCGAGCGACAGCACCATATCCGGAATGAGCTTCACTCTGCTGTGGTCGTCGAGCAAAAGGAGCGCATTGTCATAGGAGAGCTTTTCTCTTGTGCAAACGGTAATATTTTTATGTGAATTATAGACCTTTCGGGCATCTTCGAGCCACTTCCTGCCCTCTTCGTCGTCGGAGAAGAAAATCGTGTTGGGCAGGAGTGTTATTCTGCTATGCGGAAGAAGCTCTATGATTTGCTGCGTCAGAATATCAGAATACGGCCAGATAGTACCGATAAATCCTCCGCCGTGAATCAGTATGTCGCTTTTCCCGAACAGAAGCTTTAGGCTCAAGCTATGTCTGAAATACTTGAAAAATTTATCCAAGCTTCTTTCGGTTATTTCAAACAGGAAAAAGTCCTTGAAAAGAGCCTCCTCGGCTGCGGCTATGGCATGGTCGCCAAGATTGCAGTGCTCCGGAGTTATCAAAAGGAATTTAAACTTTTCACGGTATTTAATTTTTTTGAAAGCAGTTGAAAATATAAGCTTCCAAATCAAAAGGAAATAGTTGACTCTGGCGAGTATCTTCCTGATTATTTCAAATATAAATCGCATAAGCGCATCCTTTCCCGTAAGAACACTACCGTCTTATTTTTCTTATGATATCCCTGCCGTGGCATTTTACATTCACCATGAGCTTATAAAGCGTGAACACATAAGCTATAAGGAACATGTTGAAATTGAGGTTCTACCATATCACTTCAAAAATTCATTAACATATACAAATAGCAGATCATCTTCTCAACAATCTATTAAAAGACACAAATAAACTTGGACTGATAGCAACGATGATCACTGAAACTTTATATTTAATCGAAAGATATCTGTTTTTCAAGATATATTTTCCGTACTTGCGAATTTCTTCAAATATTTTTTCAGAGTAAGTACCGCTGATTTCTTTTCCACCACTAACACTCTCATCGCTGCTGAGCAGCCTTGAAAGCGTTGCAAAAAGTATGCGCGCATGGCGGCAAATACTTTTTTCGTAGATATCGCTGTTATATCTGCTCTCTTCCACAAATCTCGCCGTTATTTTATATAGGTTCGCGCGTCCGACTGTCATGTCGGTAGAAGTAATTGAACCTGCACGCCTGACATAGTGATAGAAGCCCTCATCTGTAGATATAAACTTTGATGCTTTTTTCATAAGCCGATAATTCATATCAAGGTCTTCTGCATATTTTATAGTTTCATCAAAGCGTGTATCAGAAAAAAGTTCCAAGCGATACAGTTTCCCACACACCTCCGGTCTAATATTGTCAAGAATAAACTCTCCCAGTATATCAGAACCTTCTAATTTTTTATTTCCGGAGTTCTCTTGAGAAGTCGTTCCGTCTTCATATTCAACGCTGAATCCGCACATTATAATGTCCGCATCTTCGCCGATTGTAAAAAGGCTTTGCACAGTATTTTTATCGATCCAATCATCCGAATCGACAAACATCACAAATCTGCCGCAGGATATATCAAGTCCTGCATTTCTCGCAGAAGACAGTCCTCCGTTCGGCTTATGTATAATCTTTATACGACCGTCCTTTTGAGCCCACAAATCGCACATAGTCGGACAATTGTCCGGAGAGCCGTCATCAACAAGAATTATCTCAAGATTTTTGTAGCTCTGAGCGACAATGCTCCCGACGCACTTATCAAGATATTTTTCAACCTTATAAACAGGCACTATCACGCTGACAAGAGCATCCTGCATATTTATCTCTCCTTTGTGCAATGTTATCAATCGGCCTTTTTATCCTTGGCGTTTCTTATTCCGCGGATCATAAAGTTATAAAATCCGGGGCAAAGCCAAAGCGCAAGTGTTTTCACCTTATACTTGAGAGGATATTTTTTTTGAGTAAGTATCCGCTTTTTGAAGTTCAATATTGCAGATCTTATATCATCATACTTATAAAAATATTTCTCATTTGTAAGAACTCCACTGAGCAGAGTGAATGCCGCAGCAGCATATCCCCTCAGGCAACAGTCATAGACATCCTCAGGTATATCTTTATAACTCAGCATAATCTCAAACGCTGTCATTGAATCAAAAGAGTGATCATTCATGACCCACGCTTGTTCTTTGATTCGCTTCTGAACATAATTATATTCGATCTTGTCAAGAATAGCCGCGCCATTCGACTTCTGTGCCGTTTTGAAATTGAATAACAAATCCTCGGAATACCAAATATCCTCGTCGAATCTGACTTCTTTGAGGATGTCGGCGTCGTAAAGTCTGTTCCAGATATATCCGCCGTCCCCACCGAGCACAATAAAACGAAAATAATCGTCCTTGTCCAGCACCTCTTTGTCGACGACACACCTGCACTCATACCTCTCCCCGGAAATCTCGACTGCATAGTAAGAGCACAGGGCTATGTTCTTTCCGCTTTCGCTTATTTTCTGTATGAGAGATGAATACATTTCCGGCTCAATCCAGTCATCGGAATCGACAAAGCCTATGTAATCTCCCGTCGCAATGTCAAGCGCCGCGTTTCTTGCCGACGAAACTCCTCCGTTTTCTTTATGTATGACCCTTATGCGGCTGTCCTTCTCAGCCCACTCGTCACACATGGCCGGGCAATTGTCCGGTGAGCCGTCGTCAACTAAGATTATTTCAAGATTTTTATATGTCTGTCCCACAATACTCTCAACGCATCTGTCCAAAAGACCTTCCGTCTTGTAAACCGGAACTATAACGCTGATTTTCGGTTGACTGTTCATTGCTTCACCCCTAAATAAATCCTCAGAAATTCTACATATTTTTCCGTCATAAACACGGAGCCGCGCCCGAGCGCCGACGCGAGAAGCTTCGTGTGCGCAGGCAATTTTCCCATATCGACTGCTGCCGCCGCAGAGCGAATATCTTCATCCGCGCAGATATTTTCAATAACCTTTCTGCGTTCCTGTTTCGAATGGAAATTGGCTTTTTTTGCTTCGTTTCGAAGCAGGAAATTGACCATATACAAAAGATAATAATTGAGCTGAGATGATATATCAAAATCAGAAGCCGCATTTTTCTCTTTGAGCCGCTTATACGGCAGGAGAATAATATCTTTAAGCTTTTCGTCATATGCCGTCGACATCGACTGCCCGGTTATTCTGTAATGATAAGTCGGCGTTTTTAAGCATGATATGCTCTGCGAATCAAGCAGACACGGATATATGAACGCTGCGTCCTCGCCCATACGGATACGCTCATCGACGGGCAAAAGATTTTTTTCGATTAGCTCTCTTCTGACGAGCTTGCTCCAGCAGTTCGGATTGACACCGAAGCTGTAGAACCGTCCATCAAAAAGCATTCTCGGAAATATCTCTTTTTCAAGGCGTTCGCGACCGTAGAAACCTTCCTCAAAGCACTGGCTGCTCGGTTCGGCGCGATCTCCGTAATCGCAGAGGAAGTCGCTGAGCACCATATCGGGCGAATGCTCGCATACTGCTTTGTACATATTCAGGAATGTGTCCGGCTCGACCCAGTCGTCGCCGTCAACAAAGCCGATATAATCGCCGCACGAAGCCGCGAGACCCGCTTTTCTTGCGCTGAGCAGACCGCCGTTTTTCTTATGCACGACCTTCATGCGTGCATCTTTCGCCACATATTCATCGCATATATCAGGGCAGCCGTCCGGTGAGCCGTCATCGACTATGATTATTTCAATATCGTCGAGCGTCTGCGCCGCGAGGCTGTCAAGGCACTGGCGGAGATATTTTTCAACTTTGTATACCGGCACTATAACGCTTATCATAATTCGGCACCTTAACCTCTGAGTTTTTTGTAAAGCAGATACGCGAGTCTCCCGAATAAGTTCAACAGGCTCTTATTGGCGCTGTAAACATCGATAACTTCATAATTTTCGGACGAATTATATGTATGAACACGCAAGGGATTTTTGATTCCGATAATATTCAAATCCTTTACATCTACCGTCTTAACCGTCTTTTCGCGGTAATACGAACTAAAGTCGCTGTCAACCTCAAGGAAGTTGAGCCGCTTGCCGTATTCCTCCGAACAGTCCTGTGACACGCGCATAAGCTTGCCGCCGTATTCAAACATTTCGCCTGCCGCACGGGCGGTGACGGGATCATTTACAACACATCCGAGCTCCGTCGGGCATAATTTCATATCTTCCCCGACTTTATAAAGAACAAGCTCACTGTTTTTTGTCCTCCCCATATCGCAGGCGAGCGCATAGATATTGCCGCCTCGCTTAAAAAGCGTTGTATCGGCAAGCTCAACGTCCTTTGCCATGTTCGCGGACTTCTCCCATCTGTCGGGGAAATCGACCGCCCTGTACATATCCAAAGTATGCCCCGAACCGGTCTCCGGCACGATATATATTTCGCCGTCATGTTCGAAAATCTGCGGATATGACATATGATATGGCTCAACTATTATCTCTTTCCAGCTTGAAAAGCTGCCGTTTGCTTTTAGCTTTGAATAGCCGATAACACCTCGTCTGCGCAGATAGTCAAACAGCTCGGCAAAAATATACGTCTCGCCGTCGCGCTCGAACACAAACGGGTCGGCAACCCAATATCTCAGATTATTTTTTATGGCTCTGAACGGCACAGCCTCATCGTCAAGAAGCGCGTGTCCGCCCTTTTTTCTAAACGCCGCACGGTAATAATCAAATTCCATAATATTCCTCCTAAACGCCCCGCCTATCCCGAAGCCGAACCGCAATTATTTTGTATCTTTTACTCCGCAGGAGTTGACCAAATCCGCAAAGTAGAGATTATATATAGGCGGTATTTTTTTGAACAGATTTGCAAGGAGCAAGCAAATTTTATCACACATACGGCGCACTCCGATTTTACCGAACAGAAGCTGCACCGCAAATTCTATGAGCAGGCACGAGATAAAAACCGCTGCGGCAAAAAGAATTATCCATATAACCATAAGATTTCCGGAGTTTCTGTCTATAAATTTGGGCAACTCAGAGATAATATTTTTTCTTATTATCGGGTTGTCAGAAATAATATACACCCCGAAGGTCAGCGGTCCCACAGCGCAGATAAAATTCTTTGCCTTGTCACCAAAATCCAAATTTATGAACAGCAAAAGCACGAAAACGACAGCCAAAACGGTAAAAGGTGAGCTGTATGTATCGGCTGACAGAACGCTGCTTATTTCCATATTCCGATATTGCTTGACGAACGCCGGAATGAATTCGTTATCAAGATACAGGAGCAGCGAGAAAACTGTAAATCCGAGAAGATAAACGGTTTTTCTCTTCTTTTTCGGCTCAAAGTGGAGTTTAAAATACGCGCCGGTCATATACATGGCGACAAACCAAACAGTACTGTATCCTCCTTTTAGAAGGAAAATATCAATATCGGTATATTTCTTTATAATCGGTGCAACAAAGCAAAACAGAACATAAACTACCGCGAGAAATACGCGATAACATTTTTTCGACATTCTGTGCGCGACCGCGTTTATAATCGGCATCAGCAAAAACAGCAGCACATATCTTGTAAAAAACCAATACTCATGGTGGATAATCGGGGTAACTGCTTTTAATATCGCAGTTCCCGTAATCGGTCTTTTTAATATAATTGCCGATATCGCCGTAATAATCAAACAGTAGAAAACGACCTCTATCCAAAGCTGCATTATCCTCGAAGGCTTATACTTGGCATCGATATTTACATAACCGGATATCAGAAGATATGTATTCACCGCGCCGAAGCAGAAAAAAGTCACAAAATCCGCCAATCCGTATTTGACTGAAAGCGCATCGTTGTAGGACACTATGTCGCTGTGTAAAATACAATGCTGCAAAACAATGGCAAACATCGCAACGGAGCGAAGGCAATCCACCCCGCAATTTCTTTGCTTTTTATTAGCAGAAATCATCTTTTGTCCTCCTAGGATACAGTTATATTTTAAACACCGCCGAGTGCATAACGCTTATAAAGCAAAGGAAATACAGATTAAGCAACGACAGTACAATTATCATCAGGTTGAGCAAAATTTCATTTGACCTGTAAACAGAAATATCTTTTTTAATTGTACTTTTTCCGTGGGGTGCAGAATATATTTCCTGACGCTTTCTTTTGTTGAGATCCAAACACAGCATTATAGTGAGAGAACCGAACATAGGAATGACCCAATGTATAAACCTCGTGAATATGAGAAGGCTCACAAGAGAGCCTACCGTGAAAGACATCAGAAGAGTCAAAAAATAGTTTATATCGTCAACGCCCTCAATACCATCTCTGCTTATTCGGTGGTTCATATAGGCGCACATAATTATTACCGCTAAAAGCAAAATCAAGCTGACAATCGTTGTTCCCCGGGAGATGTCTGTCATTCTGCTCTTGTTTATAGCCGTTTTTTCCAAAAGTACACGGAAAAAACTGTTGTTAAATACCTTTCCCAGGAGCTCAATGATATATGAACCAAAGAATATTCCGACAAGTGATATGATGTTGAATGCTTTCGTTTTCAGCCGCATATTAACTTCCGTCAGCAGCCGCAATCCCAAAAATATAACTGCGGCTGAATGTATTCCCAGCGCCACAAGATAGCCGATACAGAAAATCTTTTTCTTTTCAACCAAATCAAAATACAGACAGAAAATCGCAACGGCAAAGGCCAAACCGTTTCTTATTCCGCTGCAGGTATCATAATACCAGTACGTGCTCAGCAGAAAAAACGTGCCGATAAACAAGTACAGCTTGCTTATTTTATAAAAATTCGCAAACCTCCAGATTACCCAAAGCATACTTCCGTAAGTCAGAAAAATAGTTATCGCCGGGAGAAAATTGTTATTGCCGAGTTTACTGATAAGGTAAAAATACATTCCGCAAACCGGAACCGCATCGTAGTTTCCGTAGCCGCTTCGCTGCAAGTTAAGATAGCCCGCAAAGCTCTTTTTTCTCAGCAATTCAAGTGAATCATAATATCTCATCAAGTCATCCGTCGGAAGCGGTTTGACAAAAAATGCCATAACCGACAACGCAAGCACCAAGGCAAGGAACAGCCACTTGATATGTTTTCTCGGGACCAGAGGATAGATAGCACAAAACGAAACAACTATAATTAAATATATCAGCATTTTATCACCCCTGTCCCTTCGTATATTTTTTCGAGCTGCTTTGCCGTCTCATTTATATCATAATTTTTGATAAGCTTTTCGACCGACACGCTCTCTCTGTCGATTGATGCGAGCCTCTGCGCGTGCTTTGCCCACTCCGAGGCGGGAAGCGAAAGCGAAGCATATTCCACATTATCGTTCTGCTTAGCGTATCTCGACACCGTATCCGATATCAGACACGGAAGCTTCGTCGCCTGAGCCTCTATAAGCGTAACCGGGAGTCCCTCTTTAAGCGACGGAAACACGAACACGTCCATAGCCTGCAGCAGGTCGTAAACATCGTCTCTGACGCCCGTAAGAATGACGCTGTTCTCTATACCCAAGCGGCGGGCTTTTTCTTCTATCGCTTCTTTTTCTTCGCCCTCTCCGACTATAAGCAGCACCGCATCGGTGTTGATTTTTTTTAGCTCGGCGAATACATCGAGAAGAAATTTATGATTTTTAATATAATTGAGCCTGCCGACATGACCTACGACGAGCTTGTTTTCAACGCCCAACTCACGCCGCTTCCGCTCGCGCATCTCCGAGTCAAACTTATATTTGCTCAGGTCTATTCCGTTATTAAGAATTATTCCGCGCCTTTTGAAGGTACGTTTTCCGTAAAGATAAGCCCCCGACTCGGGTCCGCAGGCCACAAGCGCAGTCCCGCAGGAATCAAGCAGCAGAGTCATAAAGAAACGGTAGACGTCAAACATCCTGCGCTGAAGGAAGCTCCTGTCCTCAATGCACGGGTCTGTCATATGCCCGTGCGGCACACGGACAGGCACGCCCTCGCTGCGAGCGGCGAGCATCACAAGCCCGCTGAAAAACATAAGGTGCGAATGAACGGCGTCGTATTTGCCCTCGCGGATAACTTTTTTCAGATATTTATAGTCGGCGAGATAACCTTTCACGTCTGAAGGGCGGTGTATAACTTTTGCGCCGCTCTCGATAACCTTCGGCTCAAGAGGGCCTACCTCATCGCCGACTATGTAATATGTACACTCAAAGCGTTCACGGTCAAGATGTGTTTGCAAGCTTGTGGCAACAACATCAAATCCACCGACTCTGAGAGGGCTTGTAACTATCAAAACTTTTTTCTTCATCAAATGTTCTCCGAACTTTTATAAGTCATAAACACAAGGCTATCTGTTGCGAATATATCTCTTCAATTCGCGCGGCGGTAAGTTTGCAGTCATATCCCGCTGCGGCTACTACCGCCGACGCCGACGCACGATCTGTGTTCAAAGCAGCAGAAAGGATTCTGTCTGCCCATGCCTCCGCGCCGATATCGAGCGGGATAAACTCAAAGTTATCGAGCAGCTTTGCCTCTTCCGGCACAGCATCCGATACAAAGCAATTGAGTCCGCTGCTCTGCGCTTCAACAAGCACTAACGGAAGCCCTTCAAAGTGAGAAGGAAGAACAAATGCGTCCGCCGCGCTCATTATCTTTTCAACATCCGTACGTCGTCCGGCAAAGATAACCTTTTTGCTAAGCCCGAGACCCGACACTTTTTCGCGGATTTTCTCCGTTTCTGAACCTGTTCCAACAAGAAGCAGTACACTGTCAGGATGTTTTTTAACGACCGAAGCAAAAATATCTATCAAAAATTCATGATTTTTCACCGGTGCAAACATTCCAACATGACAGAGCATAAACCGATCACCAATATCAAACTCACGCCTTATCTCGTCGCGATACGCGTGATTGAACGAAAACTTTTCGGTATCGATACCGTTTTTTATGACTTCAAAATTGCTGTTGCCAAAAATAAAATGTCCCGCCGCATCGGAGCACGCCAATCTGACATCGGCAAGCTTATTAAGTCTTTTTTTATTTATAGTGTGAAGTGTTTTTGTAAGTTTATTGAAGTTCGAATTGGAACTGTGGCTGTGTGCAATACACTGCATGCCAACTTTTTTCGCCGCCTCGAGTGCTTCGATGCTGCTGCATGAATTGAGATGAACATGAGCCGCTTTTATCTCCGGATGTTCACGCAGAATATTCTCAATATTACGCTTATATTCCATCGGTGCAGAACGCCTGTTCGGTATTCTGAATATCCGACTTCCATTTGCGACAAATTCGTCTTCAAAAGGGATCTTGTCCTGCGTTGTTGCCACCAAATCTATAGGGATTGAAGTATTCATAATAATGTTTTTAATAAACACCTCAACTCCGCCAAGATTAGATGAATATCCGAATTCGATCACCCTGTTTTCCATCGTGTCCCCCCGTTATTCGTGCCAGTTTTTAAGATAGAATTGTTTAAGTTCTTCCGTCGTTGATACTATATCGTATCCCGACGCGGCTATCTCCGCCTTTGTATTTCTACGCTCATATCCGTCGGCATATTTCAAAGCGCTACAAGCCCACTTTTTCGGCGAATCGTCGAGAGAACAAAACTCAACAAGATCAGTAAGATTTATCTCCGAAGATATTGTATCAGTCGCGACTATATGCAATCCGGATGCCTGAGCTTCAACAAGCGACACCGGAAGCCCCTCGTTGAACGAAGTCATTATAAAAACATCCATTGCGCTGAGTATGCAATCGATATCAGTGCGTACACCCGTAAATATCACACTGTCAGCAAGTCCGAGCGACTTCACCTTTTCCTCTATCGCTCCGCGCAGATCGCCGTCGCCGACAAGAAGCAAAACGGCATTGCCGTTCTCCTTTTTAATCTCGGCAAAAACATCGATAAGAAGATAATGGTTCTTCTGAATATGAAAACGAGAGACATTGCCTATAACAAATTTTCCGTCAAGTCCGAGTTCCGCCCTGATTTTATCGCGCTTATCAGAAGAGAAAGCAAATTTATCCGTATCGACACCGTTTCTGATGATATAGTAGTTGCCGCGCTTTGTTGCTTTCTCGCCGTACATCCATACACCGGCATCGTTTGAACAGGCAAACAAATAGTCCGCCTGATTTTTTAGCGGAAGGCGGTAAAGATCGATCACCTTCTGCCTTATACCCTTTTGAGACAGAGCTATGTGGCTGTGTGCTATTGTTACAAGACCGTACTTCTTAGCGATCGGTAGAAACACACTTGCAGAACCCGTCATATGCGCATGGATTATTCTGTATTCCGGATGCTCTGCAAAGAATCTGTTCCAGCAGCGCTTATATTCAAAATGATTAAGTACATTATACTGTGGAAATCTGTATATCTTTCCGCCGAGAGATTCAATCTCATCGTCATAATCATAACGGTCGGGAGTATGTACAATAAAATCAAATTGCACAACGGATCTGTCAATGGTGCGGTAAATATTCATAACAAGAGTCTCCGCACCGCCGCGTTTGAGTTTTCCGAGAACTATCAATACTCTTTTTGCCGCCATATCCAACTCACCTTTCGTAGAAGTCAACAAGTGTCTTTGCGCATTTATTTATGTCCCAGCCGCAGTCTCTGACTTTTTCAAACGCGGAGGCGCGCAGATCGTCGGGCATTGTTTCGATTTCTTTCGCCCAGGCCTTCGAGTCGGCGTCGATCGACAGGCGCTTTATATGATCTGTAATACAGACTTCATCAGTCACGGTGTCGGACATGAGCACCGGGAGCCCTGCCGCCTGCGCTTCGACGACCGAGACGGGCAAGCCCTCTCTGAACGACGGGAATATAAAAACATCCATTGCGCTGAGCAACTGGGAAATATCAGATCGTCTGCCGAGAAAATGCGCACTCTCGGATATTCCGAGACCCTCGGCGAGCTCTTTGAGTTCATCCGTCTCCTCCGCGCCCGCCATTAGGAGCACTGCATCCGAGTGTTCTTTCTTTATCTCGGCAAACACGCGCAAAAGATAAGGGTGGTTCTTCAGCGGCGGACTCGTCACGCCGACATGACCGACAACAAGCGTGCTGTCACCTATTCCGAATTCATCGCGCGCCGCGCTGCGCTTTTCCGAGGAAAAGGCATATGAAGCGCAGTCAATGGCATTCGGGAGAACTGTGAATCGGCTGTCCTTTCCGTACCAGTAGCGCCCCGCTTCGCGGCCGCAGGCGAAAAGCTTGTCCGCGAGAAAGCGTGTCGGGACATTGAGCAGCTGATTTCTTCGCAGGTTATCGGGATTCAATGAAAACAGCGTTGAGTGGCAATGCGCCGCCACTTTTTTTATCCCGTGTTTCTTCGCTTTTGGAGCGATAAGGCAAGTCATATACGGTGCATGGATATGTACCGCCGCATATTCACCCTTATGCTCTTCGAAAAAGCCGTCAAGCTCCGACGAGACAAAGCTTTTTATTCCGGGCGTATTTATTCTGAACACGCGCCCGCCGAGTGCTTCTATCTCGGCGCGTCTATCGCGCTCGCACTCCTTGAAATACATTATGTCAAATTTTATATCTTCCGGCATCGCGCGAAAATAGTTGAGTACGACGCTCATCACACCGTTTGCGACGCCTATATCCGGCACAAAATGCAGTATTCTCATATTGCAGCCCCTATTCTCAGATGAGTCCGAGATTGCTGTAGATAGTCAGCATCTCGCGGTTGACATTCTCGGTCGAAAAATCCCTGACCATATCGAGACCGTTTTCGCCGAATGTGCGAAGCTTCTCGCGGTCGTTCATAAGCTCGAGTATTTTTTCCGCCATCATCCCGCTGTCGCCGACGGAAACGAGATATCCGTTGACCCCATCTTCGACTGCATCATTGTTGCCGCGCACGTCGGTGGCGACTATCGGATTGCCCATAGCCATAGCCTCGATAAGGTTTATCGGCAGACCCTCCTGGAAGCTCGACGCGACCGACAGATCGCTCAGACCCACGAGGTTATTTATATCGCGGCGATAGCCGAGAAAATCGACATTTTCGGCGATACCGCGCTCGGCGACCATCTGCTTATACTCTTCGAGCCTTATCGGCTGACCGGGCAGGAGCAGCTTCACGTTTTTGTTCTTCTGCACTATTTTTTGAAGCGCGTCGAAGAGCATCGGCTGGTTCTTTCTGACCGAGAGATCGGCGGGATAGATCATAATAAAAGTATCGTTATCGTAGCCGTATTCAGCTCTGAGTCTCGCTTTTTCTTCGTCGTCGACCGCCTTAAATCGGTCAAGTTCAACACCGACGCCGTGAACCTGATATATCTTTCCGGCTCTGAACTTTTTCTCATGCGCGAGGGCATAATCCTCGCTGTTTATGGTTATAAGGCAGTCGGTATATTTTGAAAGATACTTTTCAGCAGGATAAAATAACAGCCAATTCTTGAGCGGCGCGCCTTTGAAGAAATGAAAACCGTGCGCCGTATAAATTACTTTTGTTCCCTTTTTGCGAGCACCCTTTGCCGCCAGGCGGGCAATGACCGCGCCCATGGGAGTGTGGCAATGTATGGCATCGTAGTTATTGCTGTCGATAACTTTTTTGAGCGTTTTATATGCCTTTATGTTATCGGGTCTCAGAGGCTGACGCTCGAACGGGACTTCAAATGTTTTGTCGATTGCCGACAGATCGAGTCCCGGCTTGTCCGCGGAATTGTCCTTGAACGCGGCATCGACTTGGACTCCGTGGGCTTTGAGCTCGCGGATGAACGGCATATGAAACTGCCCGATATGGCTGCGCACCGTGGCGACGAATAAAACTTTCATCGGTTATTCTCCAATCGTTTTACTGCTGCATATTGCTGACTATTTCTTCAACTCGCTGTTTGAGAGCCGCGGAATTTTCCGAAAGCTCCTGTTCGCTCATGGCGGCGCACTTTTTTTCGTAATCGCGTATTGCGCTCACACCCTCGTCGAAGATGCGGCGTATCTCGTCGATATCGCCGACCTTTGATACATCGCAGAATGCGCGGGAAAGTATCGCGCAGTTCGAGCCGAGCCTGTAATGCTCGGGGATTATCATCTCTGCCGGCAGAAGTCCGCTTCCGAGCGAAGCTATTCCGCCGAAGCCGTAGTTCTTGATCCCGTCGGCTTTGAAGCGTTCAACGAGTCTGTCCACAGTGCCGTCCGCCAGCTCCTCAAAGAGGAACTTTTTGCCGTAGGAATGGGAGAGGTCGTTGAGACCGATATGTATTTCATCAATGCCGCCGACGGAGATTATATCGTCTATCTGCTCTGCGGCTTCCCCGGTTTCAAGCAAAAGCGAAGTGGTCGCTCTGCCGTCGACCGCTTTTATAAAAGTCTCGACCTCGCGGACGGTTTTGAAATACGGCAGCATGACGACATCGGGCTCGCAGGCGAGAACGCCTTCGAGTTCATCAGAAAAGCCGTCAAAAATCGGGTCGGTGCGCACGAATATCTGCGCGTTTTTGACCGCCGATTTCACTTTCGGGATATCCGAAATGCTGTGCTTCGACTTCACGGAATCCCAGTTTTTCTGGCGCTTCTCTTTGCCGTACTGTTCGAGGTCGATGAATATTCTGTCAACGCCCGCTCCGTCCGCTATCGAAGCGACCTCGGGACTGTTTGTTATGTACATCAGCTTAAGCATCTTTGTTCTCCTTCGTCTGAGAAGTTTTGCCGACATTGTAGTTATCCTTCATTGTCAGGACATTCCAGACGGTTTGGAACAGAATTTTGCAATCGAGTCCGAGAGAGAGATTGTCGACATATTCGACATCGTACTTTATTCTGTCGTTCCAGTCTATCGCTTTTCTGCCGTGAACCTGCGCAAGACCCGTTATTCCCGGGCGCACCTCAAAGCGTCTGCGCTGAAAATCGGTATATTCTTCGAGCTTCCACGGATGATATGTGAGCGTCGGGCGCGGACCGATAAAGCTCATATCGCCCTTGAGAATATTTATGAACTGCGGCAGCTCATCAAGGCTGGTCGCTCTTATTATTTTTCCGACGCGAGTCACGCGGCTGTCGCCCTTATACGAATACTGACCCGTTCCCATATGTTCCGCACCGACACACATCGAGCGGAACTTGTACATTTCAAAAACTTTTCCGTCTTTTCCGAGGCGCTCCTGCTTGAAAATCACGGGGCCTTTTGAATCGAGCTTCACCGCCGCAGCGACGGCGAGAAGGATCGGCGAGGACACAGCCGTGCCTATGAGAGAAAATGTTACATCGAGAGCTCTTTTGACACCTTTATACAAAAATTATCCCTCCAGAAAGAATCCTGCGCCGTGCAGCACGAGGGCGCATTTACCTATCTTTAATTATACCAATATATATGAAAATTTTCAACAGTCTTTTGTGTTGAAAACAGATTTATATCAGTCATATAAAAAATAACGAAAAGTAAGCGTTTTTTTGAATATTCAAGCAACTTTTGCGCATAAAAAAATCAGCAATACGGCAAAAAGTCGTACTGCTGATAACATTTTTATTCCACGGGCACGGCGACGCGCTCGCTCTCGAGCACCATCTCCTCCTCTTTCTTGAGGAAAGTGACGGCGGGAGTATCCTTGCCCGGCTCTTTGTATGTTTTGACTATTTTCTTGACGACCCTACGCACATCGGCATTGTCATCATACATTATCTCGCTGAGCTCCTCGAGACCCGCAAAAAAATCATCCTCATTTATATCAATGGGCTTTCCGATATGTATGAGATTATTCGCGGTCGCCTCAAGTCCCTCTTCGTCCATGAGCAGCTCTTCATAGAGCTTTTCACCCGGACGCAGACCGATGAATTTTATATCAATGTCCTTATATGGCGTATAGCCCGAAAGTCTGATAATATTCTCCGCGAGATCGACTATCTTCACAGGCTCGCCCATATCGAGCACAAATACCTCGCCGCCCTTTGCGGAAGCGCCCGCCTGAAGAACAAGGGATACAGCCTCGGGGATGGTCATGAAATAACGGATGATATCCTTGTGAGTGACGGTTACAGGACCGCCGTTTGCTATCTGATCCTTGAAAAGCGGGATAACCGAGCCGTTCGAGCCGAGGACATTGCCGAATCTGACGGCAACAAACTCAGTATCCGAATGCTTGTTGTAGGTCTGGACTATCATCTCGCAGATACGCTTTGTCGCGCCCATGATATTCGTGGGATTGACCGCCTTATCCGTCGAAATAAGTACAAAACGTTCGACACCGAACTTGTCCGCCGCCCGAACCGTTTTGAGAGTGCCGAAAACATTGTTCTTGACCGCCTCGTTAGGGTTGTCCTCCATAAGAGGCACATGCTTATGAGCCGCGGCATGATAAACGATGTTCGGATGGTACCTTGCAAATACGGATTCAAGACGCTTGCTGTCTCTGACGGAGCCTATGAGCACTTTGACATCGACTTCCGGATGCGTGCGCAGAAGCTCGTTCTGAATATTATAAGCGTTGTTTTCGTAAATATCAAAGATAATAAGCTTGTGCGGTGAATGTTCCGCTATCTGACGGCAAAGCTCGCTGCCTATCGATCCGCCGCCGCCAGTGACGAGAACCGTCTTTCCGCTGACATAGTCCATGACAGAATCGAGCTTTATTTTTATCGGCGGACGGCCGAGAAGATCTTCTATATTGATGGAACGGATATTTGAAAGTCCCATCTTCTTATCTATCATCTGTCCGATGCTCGGGAGCGTCTTAACGACACAACCGGTCTTTGAGCAGCGCCGAAGTATCTCGCCCTTGCGTTCCGGAGTCGCGGACGGAATGGCAAAAATTATAGTCTTGATATTATATTTTTCGGCAACTTCCTCTATCTTATCGCATTTGCCTATGACTTTAATACCGTATACAGTGCTGCGCTTTTTATCCGGCGAATCATCAAGAATACAAACCGGATAATATTCCATCGCGGGACTTGTTTTTATCTCGTGGATCAATATATTTGCAGCGTCACCGGCACCGATTATCATGGTATTGTTGCGGTTTGACTTTGGTGTAATACCTCTCCACGGCTTGCGTCTGAGCGTTCTGAGCACCATTCTGACAGCCACTACGCCCGCACCGGAAAGCAGAACCGCCATAATATACACACTCGGCGCAAAATAAGGAAATTTCAGTGTAGTTCTGATGAGGGCAAATGCTATCGACGAGCTCATAGCACATACCGCAACTATACACGCATCGCGCATAGAAGCATACTCCCAAAGCACCTGATAAGTTCTCGACAAAGTGAACACGCAGGCATATATAACGGCAAGCACAACCATACTCAACCAGAAACTGCCGCGAGTGATCTCTTTTACAAGTGCTTTAGCTTGGAATTCATTTCGCATCCATATGGAAAACATAAACGAAAGCATCAGCACAGACGTATCAATAAAATATAAAAGCGTCATTATCAAATCGCGCTTTTTCAAAGTTGCCACTCCGTTTCCCATCTCTATTATTGGTTAAATTATATATTTATATTTTCACACTGTCAATACAGAACTTGAAATATAATTTGTGTATAATTTTGGTATTTTTGTATACTCGCGCTGTCAATTTACCAGAGAATAATTTTCACACAGGTCCAAGTTCATAGCAAAAAGCACAGATCGAAAAATATCGATCCGTGCTTTCAGGTTCGTTTTCATATCAGAAATTAGAGCTGTTCCAGCCCCAATGCTCCGCCTCTTCGTATTTGACATAGATATTGGCGGGAGCTATTCCTGTCTCTGCGGACACTGCGTCGCAGATAGCTGCGGTCAGCTTATCATAGACTGCATCCGACGCGCCGCCGAAAAGGCTCAGTTCGATATAAGCCATGGGTTCATCACTTTTGCCGCCGAAATACATTGTCGCTTTATCGTCAAACGAAAGCATGAGCCAGCGCTCGGTCTTTCCCGGAACGAGAGAGATTATCTTGCCGTATTTTGCGGCGAGTGCATCTTGCTTTTCTTTTGCAAGTTCGATATTTGTTTTCGTGCTGATATAGGGCATGGTTATACTCCTTTTCTGTTATCAGTTAATTCTGATGAAGTCCCCTGCCGGGACAGTTATACCGCTGACGGTCACATCGGATTCGGTATAGTTGACATAGATTTTTGCGCCTGTGTCGTACTCCGTGCAGAACACGCCGCCCATTATCTCGCTGTGCGAGGTCATGCGCGAAGCCTGGAGATCCTTGAGAGCCGCATCGGCACGCTCATAGAACTCTGACGCTGAAGCTATCCAGTTTTCGTAATAGACTCCGGAGGCCTCTGTACTGTCTTCGTCGGACTTATTCTTTTTGTCTGCATAGGTGTCCGAATACGTCCACTCATAAGCGGGGCTCGCACCGTATTCGACGCAGCGCAGGAACGAAGTTTTGGCGTTTTCACTGAAGTTGAGCGGCTCGCCGGAATAGCCGACTATTCCGTGGAGAACAAGCTGCAAAAACGGCACGCTGACATATGCCGAGCGGCTCTGTGACGCAGAGGTCGGCAGATGCGAAATAAAGCTGACATTCTTTATGACGCGGAAATTGCCGGTGTCGGTCATAAGCTTCATATTAGCGGTCAGCGACGGAAGCTGTTCGGATATCATCTCCGCGCTATCCTGGCGGTTGAAGCCGTTCTTATAATCGGAATAGAGCAGACTGCCGACATCGTTGAGACAGAAGCCGGTAAACTGTGAGAATCTCGTATCTCTGAGTATCTCGATTATCGATCTTTCAACATACTTCATGCCGAGTAGACGTTTTGCGTATTTGTCTTTTCCGAGCGGGCTCTTGTTTATTGCATTGTACTCTGCCTTTTTGCTGAAGATGCTACCGGCGGTCTTACCCGAAGAGAACGAACCCCCCTTTGCCGCGGATAGCAGATTGACATCGAGATACATTTCCATGTTCTGCGCGTTGACATATTCGACAAGATCTTTCAGGTCGGAGCGAGTGCCGAGACGGGCAAGCAGAGACGCCGTCATTATGCTCGACTGATCCGTTCCGCCGCTCAGTGCGCCTTTGTAGCGCAGTTTTATTGAGTTTATGCCCTTCGACTTCATTCGCGTGAGCATGTCGAGAGTCTGTTCAAAGTCGGTAAAGGTCTTTTCTTTTTTGAGATTCAGTCGCTTGAACGAGAACAGGGTGTCGTCCGAAACGCCGATAACGGTCAGATCAAGAGGCAGATACTCCTGCTCTTCGGCCGTTCTTGTCGAGAGTATTCGCTCCCTTATCAGCTGTTCACGCGCCGCAGCTGCCATGCCTGTATAATCTGCATTCGAGCCGCCGAGGAAACGTATGCAAAGCCCGATATCGCCGTCATAGGACTCAGAGCTCATATAAAACTTTCCTTTTGATTCGGTGCAGGGTGTGATATCAAACGACACGCCAGCTTCATAAAAATCGTTGCCGCCCCTGACTCTGTCCGCGCTGACGGTAGCTATCGCATCGCCGCTGTTGATTATTGTGACAAAGGCGTTGTTCCCCTGCTTCATACCATATGCGGGAATAAGAGCATTTGCGGTGCCGCTGTTTGCGTGGCCGGATGCCGCGTCGCCGCCATAAATCGGGAAGCTCAGTTCGCTGTCAAACGAATCGTCTCTCGTGTCGGTCTTTATGAGCGCGCCGCTGCCGTCGGGAACGAAGATATAGTCGCCCTGCTGGGGTTCGGAATAAGCGCCGAAGAAGTTGAGAAGGCTGAGCTTCGTGAGCTTTGCGTCGGAATCCGCAACGAGATTTTCATATTTTGCGCTAACATAGACGCTGCCGTCTTTTATCTGATAATTGACGACAAGCTTGAAAGCTATATCGCCTTTTTCATATTTTTCTTTGTGTGCAGTTGCAGTGTCGGGAGTTAGAATATAAGTAACACTCAAAGCGTCGTCGGCAAAGCTGCACTGGGCATTCTGGAACGACACGCTGTTATCCTGAGTATTGAGCTTATAGAGTATGTCTCCGCTGACGATTTCAAGAGTCGCCGTTGCGGCACCCGAATTCTCCTGAGTCGGGAGCGCAGACCAGAGCTTTTCGCTGTCGTCATGGGAAAGATCGGCGACACAGACGGAATATGTGCTCTCGTCAAAGAGCAGCTCGATAAGTCCGGATTTGCCGACCTGCTGAAGGTTGGCTTTATCTCCGACGGAATGGAGCAGAGTCGATTCCGCCGCGCCCGCCTCGGTGGGCGTGCCTTTTATTTTCGTCACGGCAACAGGGTCGGAGCACGCGCTCAGGGAGCAGAGCATTGCCGCCGAAAGCAGCAGAGCCGATATCCTCGCCGTTATTCTTTTTTTCCTGTTTTTAATAGCCATAACAAGATCTCCCATATCTATAAAATCGCCGCTTTGCGTTGAACTCTTCATTTGATTATATCATCTTTGAGCCGTTTATTCAACCTCGCTCACTTATCCACATCGAACCAGAAGCGCACGCCGCCGTGTTCGTTGACAACGCCGCACTCCCTGCCGAGCCGCTTTTGAATGGCTTTGACTATCGGCAGACCGAGTCCGAAATGGAAATCCTCGTTCTTGCGCTTCTTTGAAGATTTGTAGAAGCTGTACCATATTTTGTCAAGCTCGTCCTCGTCTATCGGGTCGCCGGAGTTATAGACGCTGACTCTGTATGTGTTCAGATTATCTTCAACCGTCAACTGAACTATCTTCTTGCCGCCGATATTCGACACGGCGTTTGACAGAAAGTTCTGGAGCACGAGCAGAATAGTCCGCTCGTCGCTGTGGACGGTCAATCCGTCCGGAATGCGTTCGATGAGCTTTATCCCGTTTTCGTTGAACATCATCGAGAACGCCGCAAGCTGACCTTTTATCATCGCGCTCAGATCGAGCTTTTCGCGCGTCGGGACATATGAGCCACTCTCGAGCTTCTCGAGGTTTAGCAGCTCCATGACTATGCGGTTCATCTTGCCGGTCTCCTCGAGGATTATGTCGCAGTATTCCTCGCTGCCCTCGGGGTCGCTGTTTATGCCGAGTTTGAGTCCCTCGGCGTAGCCTTGAATAATGGCTATCGGGGTTTTTAATTCATGCGAGACATTGGCGATGAAACTCTTTCGCGACTCATCAACAAGCGCGCTGTGTTCAAGTTCTTCGGTCAGTTTTTCGTTTTTGTCCTGCAATTCGTCGAGCGTTTCGCTCAGGGATTCGGAGAGTATATTGATATTCTGCCCGAGGTTCTGAACATCCGTCTGCGGATAGCTGACGCATTTCTTGGAGAAGTCGAGCTTCGCCATGGACTCCGTTATCTCCGCCATCGCCGCAACGGGACGGGAGAAACGCAGATTGGAATAGAGTATAATTGCGCACGCCACGGCGGCTGATATCAGCGCGAAAGCAGTCAGAAGAAATGACGCCGTATGGGCGTTTCGTTCGACCTGATAATAAGGCAGCCACAGACGCAGGGTATCACCGTTTTTGAGCTCGACGCGGTATCTGTAATATCCGCTCGCCTCGCTGTCCTGATATTCATATTCGTCAAAGCTCACGCTGTCATCGAAAAGATCGAACACGCGCACGCTGCGTCCGATAGCATACATGCTTTCGGCGGTTCGGTAATAGACGCTGTCCCCGTCGCCGGAATATAAAAACTTTTCGCGGTTTGAATAGACGGTGTTGCCGTCGGGGTCAAAGACCTCGATCATATAATAATTGTTGTCGGAGACATAGGCGAGCTGCTGATAGTATTCGTAAGACGCCGGATCCTCGTTGTCGAGCGATTCGCGGATGCTCTGCATATTCATTATCTCCGCAAAGGCATAGACGGAGTTGAGCAACACGCCGGGGCGCAGTGCGACAAGTATTGCGGCAAGCACTATCAGGACGGTGATGAGCTCAAAAGCCATGCGCCGTCCCGATTTTCTGATTCTGTCATTTTTTCTTGCCGACCGACGGCTCAAACTCAGTTCACCTCTATCTTATATCCTGCGCCGTAGACCGTGCGCAGATGGCGACTGCCCCAATCGCCGAGCTTCGTGCGAAGGCGCGCGACATGGGAATCGACAGTTCTCGAATCGCCGAGGAAGTCAAAGCCCCAGATATCGTCGAGCAGCTGCTCGCGTGAAAACACCCGCTCGCGGTTCGAAGCGAGCTTATGAAGAATGCCGTATTCTTTATGAGTCAGCTCGATTTCGTGACCGTCGCAGACGACGGAATGAGCCACAACATCGATGACGAGACCGTCTATAACTATCTTATCGGTGGGGTTGTCCGCAGTGCGCTTTAAGCGCGCTTCAATGCGCTTGACAAGCACGGTGGGGCTGAACGGCTTTGTTATGAAATCGTCTGCGCCACACTCAAAACATTCGAGCTCGTCGAACTCTTCGCCGCGCGCAGTCAGGAAAATGACCGGGACATCGGAGGTTTCGCGAATCTTGCGGCAGACCTCCCAGCCGTTCATCTCCGGCATCATTATATCGAGCACAGCCAGGGCTATATCGCTGTTTTCCGCAAAAACGCGCAGAGCCTGCGCACCGTCCTCCGCCTCGACCGTCTCGAAGCCCTTGGCGGTGAGGAAATCCCTGATAATGCGGCGTATCTTCGCCTCATCGTCCGCGATAAGTATCTTCTGCAAAAGTTACCCTCCTTCCGGGTCATGCATCTCTGCGCGCCCGGGACAAAAAATCAATTATTACTGATTTTATCACATATCGACAAATTTAACAAGGTGTCAGCACAGCGAGGGGGCGCTATTTTCCAAAATTATATCGACGCTATTGCAATTGGGCGGCAGAATAAGTATAATAGATAACATAAATTCAAAATCGGGGAGTTTGCAAACCGTGCAATTCTCGCCGAATATAGGGAGGGCATGACCTTTGTTAGGTAAATTTGTCAGAGTCAGAATAACAAACCCGGTCGGCTCCCTGAACCGTCAGTACGGATACAGATACTCTCTCAATTTCGGCTCTCTTGAAGGCAGGCGGCAGTTTGACAACCGCTTCGCAGGCGCCTATATCATGGGCGTTCATCATCCCGTCAGGCACTTTGACGGGCGCGCAATTGCCGTGTTATACAGAGAGGGAGAGCGCAAGGGCATACTTGTCGTTGCGCCGAAAAACATGCGTTTTATCGGCTATCAGATAGTCGATGCGCTCGCCTTTGCGGAGCCCGAGGGCACATACCGCCTCGAGTGTCTCTATGAGCGCTCTTGCGGAGCCGTCGTATGCCGCAGAATAAACGACGAGATTAGACTTCTTCTTATCAAGAACAGCCGCAGTGCCCACTGGGGATTCCCCAAAGGTCACATGGAGCGCGGCGAAACGCCCGAGCAGACTGCACGGCGCGAGGTTCTTGAAGAGACCGGGATACACATCGACATCATTCCGGACTTCACCGCAAAATCCGACTACACGATTCAGGGCAAGGTCGAAAAGAGCGTAACCATCTTTTTGGCAAAGACCGAAGACACAGAGACGATAATTCAGCGCGAAGAGATAGATGACTACATCTGGCTCGGCTTCGACAAAGCGCTCGAAACGCTGAAATTTGAAAACGACAAGGCGATTTTGAAGAGCGCGCGTCGTTTTATGGACAAGCACGGAATTTTTGAAACCGATGACTGACGGCGCAAAAACGCCGAAAAGGAAAGGAAAAGAACATGACTGAAGAATTCGCTCAGGGTCTCGTTGACTTTTTTCAGAACAAGATCCCTAACGAACTGATAATCTTTCTCGTATCGCTGCTGCCGGTACTCGAGCTGCGCGGCGGCATGATAGCGGCGAAGCTGCTGCACGTTGATTTTTGGCGTGCGTTCGCCATATGCTATCTCGGCAACATTCTGCCGATCCCGTTCATCCTGCTTTTCATACGCAAGATATTCCAATTTCTGCGCGACAAGCCGGTCTTTTCAAAGATCATCAAAAAGCTTGAGATACGCTCAATGCGAAACAGCGAAAAAGTCAAACGCTGGCGCGACTGGGGTCTGCTTTTATTCGTTGCCATTCCCCTGCCCGGAACGGGCGGTTGGACCGGAGCACTGATAGCTGCCCTGACCGACATGAGGATAAAGAAATCCTTCCCGATAATCGCCCTGGGCATTCTTATTGCGGGAATAATCATGTCCGTCATCACCTACCTTGTGCCCTCTTTCTTCGGATTTTAATGTTCGGCATATAAGGAGGAGCAAACATGAAAAAAGCGGTATCATTCATTCTTGCGGCCGTCATGCTCATCATGCTGCCCGCAGGCGCATTTGCGGACAGCGCACAGTGCAGCTGCGACACGCCGCCCGTCGTTATGGTCAACGGCTTCGGCACCGAGCTCTATCACGACAACGGCGACGGCACACAGAGCGCTGTTTTCCCGATGGGCGCCGTTGAGATAGTCAGCGCCATTCCGAGCCTTGCCGGCGCATTCGCGGCTCTCGCTGCGGGCGAACACGAGCTGTTCCGCTCCCTGCTTTCGAGAGCGCTGTTCAGGCTCATGGGGAACATGATGTGCAACCCGGACGGCACGGCGAAGATATCGGCAAAGTCATATCAGACGCCGACCGACACCGACATACACAAAAAAGACACCCACGGACAGTATCAGGGCGAAAATGACGGCGGGCGCTACATCTTCGGCTACGACTGGAGACTCGACCCAGTTGAAAGCGCACGCGAACTCGAAAAGTACATCGAGCAGGTCAAGAAAATCACCCGCCATGACAAGGTAGTGCTCTGCGCACACAGCGAGGGTACCTGCGTTGCGGCGTCGTACATTTCGCTCTACGGCTCCGAGGATGTTGAAAAGGTAGTTTTCCTGAGCGGCGCGTTCCAGGGAATAACGCTCGTAGGCAATCTTTTCACGAAGAATCTCGACGTCAAAGGCAAGGCAGACGCATTTGAGCTGTTCATAGAAACCTTCCTCGGCGGAGACACGACGGGCGATTTCGTCAGCAGTCTCTTCTCCGTGCTCAAGGATGCATTCATAGTCGATATGCTGCTGTGCCTTGTCAACAACATCCTTGAAGAGGATCTTGACGCGCTCTACGACGAGTGCCTGACAGAGATAATAACCACGATGCCCGGCGTCTGGAGCTTCGTGCCCGACGCATACTATGAAAATGCGAAGAAAGCTCTCTATTCCGACACCGGAGACAAATATTCGGCTCTGACAAAGCTCACCGACAACTACCACTACAATGTTCAGGTCGGTCTCGGCGACAGACTCAAAGCGGAGCAGAAGAACGGTCTTGCAGTCTGCGTGAGCATGGGATACGCGATAGCACCCATCCCGGTATATGACAACTGCGTTGACCAGACGGATATGCTCATCGACACGAAATACGGCTCGCTCGGCGCGACCTGCGCACCCATAGGCGAGACGCTCAAGGCGGACAGCACGAACAAATATCTTTCAAGCGATCTGCTCGTTGACGCTTCCACCTGCGCTTTCCCGGATTCGACATGGTTCGTCAGATATCAGGATCACAACGATTTCTGCGACGCCTACAACGACTTCGTATATTATCTGCTGACTGCCGACGGGCAGCCGACAGTCACATCGAACGCGGCGTTTCCGCAGTTCATGGCTTGCGACGGGCACAAAGTTCTTGTCCCCGCGGGCGCACTTCCCGAAGTCGACACCAGACCGAGCATAATCAGACTCGGCGAGAACACATACAAGCTCATAAAAGAGTTGATTGAATCGAACAAAAAGTAAGATAAAAAATCGACCGTCCCGAAGCTTTTGCCGCGGGACGGTTTTGTTATGTCTTTTAATATGCCTCGAATCTTGCGATAGTCGCAAAGCAGCGGGTCTCCTCGATAACGAGTTTTATATACTGCATTCTCGCCTCTTCAAAGCGGCAGATGCGCTTAGAGCCGATGACGGTGCCGGCAAATATCTTTTTCCACTTGCCGTTTATCTGACCGTAGAGCGAGAATTTTTCTATCTGCTGACCTGTCGCGATATGCTCGGAGAGCACAATCTTGTCGATATCGTAATCGTCGCCGAGGTCGAGAGTCAGGGTCGCGTGGTCGGGATCGAAGCCCGAGTGCCAATACTCGTCGGTGGTGTGGGTCAGAGCCATCTGACCGCGATGCTCCTCATCGAGATGGCAGGAGTCGGTCATTATTGAATCATCCGCCAGATCCTCGTTGAAATCAATCTGAAGCTGCGCACCCATGGCGAGCAGGGTCTCGACATCGCGCTGAGCGAACAGGCCGTCCTTGTTCGGCGGGATATTGAGCAGCAGGCTCGCATTCGCACCGACGGAGTTATAATAGATCTCCATAAGCTTCGACAGCGGCTTCACCTCATAGTCCTCGTTGAGATGATAGAACCAGCCTTTTCTTATCGAGACATCGACCTCTGCGGGATACCAAATAAGCTTCGAGACGTTCTTTATCGCCTTGCGGCTGCCGAGGTCGAGCGTGGTAGCGCTTATCCTCTTCGGCGGCTTCTCCGCGGTCTGCTGAGACGCGGCAGCTATCAGCTCCTGATTGCTGTAATAATACGGCACGACATTCCACTCGCTCTTGCGGCAGACTCCCGCCTCGTTTCCGCACCAGCGGACATCCGGACCCGTGACGGAAATGACCGCCTCGGGCTGGCACTCGCGTATAAGGTCATAGTAGCCCTGCCAGTCATATTCCTGCTTGCGGCCGTTCTTGCCCTCGCCGCACGCGCCGTCGAACCAGACGCAGAATATATCGCCGTAGTTCGTCAGCAGCTCGCGCAGCTGGTTCTTGAAATATTTATTATACGCCTCGCCCTCGCCGTAGCGGGGATCGTGCCTGTCCCACGGCGAAAGATAGACGCCGAACTTGAGACCAAATTTTTTGCACGCTTCGGCGCATTCGCGCACGACATCGCCCTGTCCGTCTTTCCATTTGCTTTTTTTGACGCTGTAGTCCGTATATTCGCTCGGCCACAGGCAGAAGCCGTCATGGTGCTTGCAGGTCAGGATAATTGCTTTCATGCCCGCCGCGCGGACTGCCGCCGCCCACTGGTTCGCGTTGAGCTTCTCGGGATTAAAGAGCACCGGGTCGTCGTTACCGTTGCCCCACTCGGAGTTTGTGAATGTGTTCATGCCGAAGTGAATAAAGGCATAGAACTCGAGCTCATGCCACTTGAGCTGGCGCTCGCTCGGCACGACCGCCGCCGCGCGCTTTATGTAATCGTCATTCTTCTTCATATCTGCTTTCCTTTCGGATATATGATACATGATGTATATAAAGATAACATAAACTTCGCGCGAAGTAAACTTATCAGACAAAAAATCCGCAGCAAATTTTTCTTCGCTGCGGATTTTTATATTTATTCGACTGTTACGCTCTTCGCAAGATTTCGCGGTTTATCGACATCGCATCCACGCTCGACCGCCGTAAAATAGGCTATAAGCTGGAGCGGAACGACATTGAGCGAGGGCATATATTCAGGCAGAGTACTCGGCACCTTTATGGCGACATCCGAAAACTCGCCTGCGTTCTCGCAGTCCTCACCGACGAGCGCCGCAACATATGCGCCTCGGCTCTTGACCTCGCGGATATTGCCGAGGGTCTTTTCAAAGAGATCGGGCTGAGTTGCAACGGCGAACACGGGAGTTCCCGGCTCGATAAGCGATATCGTGCCGTGCTTGAGTTCGCCGGCGGCGTAGGCCTCGGACTTGATATAGGATATCTCCTTGAGCTTCAATGAGCCCTCGAGCGAAATTGAATAATCAAGCCCGCGCCCGATGAAGAATATGCTCGAAGCCTTTGAGAACCGCTCGGCGACGGGCTTGAACAGCTCTTCATTTTCGAGTATCTGTTCAATCTGCTCGGGCAGGCGTAAAAGTGCTTCGCAATGCCGCTTTTCCTCCGATTCATCAAGCCTGCCGACCGCCCTTGAAAGGCGCAGGGCAAGCAGATAGACTGCGGCGAGCTGAGCCGAAAACGCCTTTGTTGTGGCGACGGCTATCTCGGGTCCCGCCATGGTGTATATAACATCGTCGCTCTCTCTGGCAATCGTGCTCTCGACGACATTGACTATTGAAACAGTGTGCGCGCCCCTGTTCTTCGCTTCGCGGAGCGCCGCCAGGGTGTCCGCCGTTTCGCCCGACTGGCTGATAACAACACAAAGATCGTTATCTCGGACAACGGGGTGTCTGTAGCGAAATTCGCTCGCGAGGTCACACTCGCAGAGTATCCCCGCCGAGCGCTCTATCAGATATTTGGCGGTCATTCCGACATGCCACGCGCTGCCGCAGGCGACGATATGAATCACACCGATATTTTTTATCTGCTCGTCGCTGAGGGTGAGCTCCGGAAGATTGACTTTTCCGTCAACTATTCTGCCGCCGAGCGTATCGCGCACGGCTTTCGGCTGCTCGGCTATTTCTTTTTTCATGAAATGCTTATAGCCGCCCTTTTCGGCGCTGTCCGCATCCCAGGTTATATGCATGAGTTTTTTGTCTATCGGCTTGCCGTCGGAATCAAAAAATCCAACCGAAGTTTTGCCGACTATTGCAATCTCGCCGTCCTGCATGACGGCGCAGTCGCGTGTATATTTGAGCAGAGCCGGGATATCGGAGGCGAGATAGTTCTCCCCGCTGCCGATGCCGACTATCAGCGGGCTGTCTTTTTTGGCGGCAAGTATCTCATCCGGATGATCGCTCATCAGCACCGCGACGGCATAAGAGCCGCGAACGCGCTTTATGACTTTCAGCATAGTCTCAAGCGGATTTCCGTCATAGAGGCTGTCGAAAAGCTGAGCGAGAACCTCCGTGTCGGTCTGCGACTTGAACTGCCTGCCCTGCTTTTCAAGCTCGGCTTTGAGTTCAAGATAGTTTTCGATGATGCCGTTATGGACGAGGGTGACGCGCCCGCTCGAACCCGAATGAGGATGGGCGTTTGCATCGGTCGGCGCGCCATGTGTCGCCCAGCGGGTATGACCTATACCCACGCTCCCCTGCGGGGTGCCGACTTCGTCGAGCTTCTGCTGAAGGTCGCTTATCCTGCCCTTCGTCTTGACAGTGGTTATCTTCCCGTTTCGGCATACGGCGATGCCCGCCGAATCGTAACCTCTGTACTCCAGCTTCTTCAAACCATCGATCAATATCGGAGACGCACTGTTATCTCCAACGTAACCAACAATTCCACACATATTCTGTTTTTCCTTTACAAAAATATTTGTGCATTGCTCTCCCCTCTGTCTGCGCGTCGCCGCGCTGTTTCATAAGAGAGCCTGTGTCCCCCGCACTTATGGGGCAAGAAGCATCCGCCGAAAATTTCGATGACTTCTTCCTCGTCATCTGCAAAGGCTCGCAGCCTTCAGTGCTTGCAGACCCGGCGCTATTTTTATGACCGAAAAATTTTAAAACGGTTTGACAAATTTCCTTTCTCAATATTACACAAACGGCACTGAAACGCAAATGCAGTCTTATTATATGCAAAACGCCGCCAAAAGTCAAGTCAACTGTCTCAAAAAGAAAAAAGACTGTTCTGCAAGGCATACAGATCGGTCTTTAGTATATGTTTTTTCGTGCGGTTTACTGCTTCGCTTCCTGCTTTTCTGCCTTTTCGCGCTCGCGGCGTTTTTCGGTCGGCGCGGGGTCGCAGAGCTTCATGAAATCGACCTTGCCCATCCGGGTGCGCGGCAGAGCGTCGAGAATGATGATCTTCGTCGGGCGCGAGAAGCGCGGCAGATTTTCGCTGCAGAATTCATTTATTTCTTCAATCTTTTTCTTCTTGTTCTCCGGCTCGCTGTCGAGCGCGACATAAAGCTTGACTATCGGCTTCGCCTCGATATAGCCCTGAACGGCGCAAGCCTCGGTTATCCCGGCGACGCCGATGACCTTTTCCTCGATATCGGACGGATAGACGTTATAGCCCGAGATAATAATAAGTCTTTTTTTGCGCCCGGTGAAGAACAGGAAGCCGTCCTCATCGATATAGCCGAGGTCGCCCGTGAGCACCCAGCGCACGCCGCTGTCGTCGGTATAGACTCCGCTTGTCGGCTCGTTTAAATAGCCCTCCATAAGAGTCGAGCCGGAGACGGCTATCTCGCCGACGGTGTTTGCGGGCAGGCGCTTTTTGTCCTTATCCCATATCTCGACGCGCATATCATAAAACGGCTTGCCGACGGAATTGCGCTTGAAATCGGCATATGTATTCGCGCAGCAGACGGAGCTGACTTCGGTAAGTCCATAGCCGCGGAAGAGTCTGCCCTTGCCGCCCCATTTGGCTATAGTCGAGTTAAACATATCAAGGAACTGCTCGGTCACGATATCGCCGCCGCTGAAGAGCAGCTCTAAATTCCGCAGATGCTTTCCCTCGAAGTTCTTCTGCTCGAACATCTTTTTATACATATTCGGCACGCCGACTATGAACGAAATTTTATATTCGCGCATAAGCTCGTTCGCCTTGCGCGGCTTGAAGCGCGCAACGGGGATACAGCAAAAGCCCTCGCACATACTGAAATGCATGGACACGCCGAGACCGAACGCATGGAAGAGCGGCAGGACTATCATCGAGCACTCGACGCCCGGGGTGTTGTGATGCTCGACCTTTCCCGTCTTATAGGCGAGTTCGTTGAGCGCCTTTGAAGAGAGCTTTATGGTCTTGCTCTTTCCCGTTGTTCCGCCGCCGTGAAGATAGACGGCGATATCCGAGCCGTTGTTGTGGACTCCGTCCGAGGGCGGGCAGCGATGGATCGCCGCGCGGTAGCTCAGCGCATTTTTTATGCCCGACGACGCATGCGCTGCGAACAGCTCATAGCCGCGGAAAGCCGGATGAGCCGCAGGCGAAACATAATCTGAATTCGAGCACACAACGCACGGGACATTGTGAAAATTGAGCATATCGACATAGGGCTTTGCGAGCAAATCCATGAGCATAACGCCCTTTGAGCCGACCGCGTCCATAGTCTCCTTGAGAAGCTCGGGCGGGGTCAGCGGATGCACGATATTCGCGATAACGCCTATTTTATTGAGCGCATAAAAGGCGACGAAGCTCTGCACGCAGGTCGGCAGGAACACGGTGTACACATCACCGCGCCGAAGCCCCGCGCTCTTGAAATACGCCGCGAGACGGTCGATATCGGAAAGCAAGGCTGAACGCTTAATCCTGTGACCGAAATGAATCGCGGCATCATAGTCGCCGAACGCTGCAGTGTTGTTCTTGAAATACTCGTAGCAGTTGTAGCTTTCGGTTGGTATCATATTTATTTTCTCATCTCCCACAATATATTTTATATGCAAGGCAATAAAATGTCAAGACAAATGTCGCAGATAATGACCGTTATATATTTCCGTTAAAAAAACCGTTCCGAATAATTCGGAACGGTTTTGCTTTGTCTGTCAATAGCTAATAACAAGTTCATCCATGCGGACGAGGTCATCGTCTACGATTGAATATCCGTCATTCTCGATAATCACCTGGAGCGATATCGTGACGGGGTCAAGATATCCGATATTATCAAGATTCTTTTCGACCTCGGTGATTATTCCGTCCGCCCAGAGCTCCTCGCGCTCGGAGTCAGAGAGCTTATCGAACTCCCCTTTTCTCGCGCGTTCGCCATAGGACTTCTCGAAATCGTCGATGCCGTTTTCCTTCGCTTTTGATATGACATCTATCGGATAGACGGTCACGCTGACAAGGAATCTGTCGGAGCTTCGCGTTACCTCGCCGACCTTATACTTACAATGGGCATAGAGCGTTTCGAATATCTTCACCATGCGCTGATAAGTCGCGTCGGATACCTCGTCGATATTCATGCACATTTTGAAATATTCAACCTCGTCCCGGATATACTGCTGATACTGGGTTTCGCATTCTTCGGCAGTGCCGCCGACCGATTCCAGATACTCGTCGCTGTTCTCGTTAAGATAGACAGAGTCGAGCGTGCCGCGGACATATGCGCCGATCTGCGAGCGCGACGCCGTACACGAGCACAGCATGAATACGCACAGCAGAACCGCCGCAAGCGCGGAGATCCTCTTAACCATTATTCAACTACTCCTATATAACCGATCAAATTATCGGAAGCTAAAGAGAAGTCTATCACAGCAAAGACCGGGCGTCAACAATATTCCGTATAAACATACATTTTTTGCGGCTTTTCTGCAAATATTTTTGATAATTTATAAATGAATCCTAAAAATTACCGACACTCGAACCAATCGGGACCCGGGAGGTAGCCGTTATCCAGTCCGTGCTCGGCGCAGAACGGATGCGAGCGCAGGACGAAGCGCAGGGTATTCATCGCGCTGCGGAATATCTCCGCGCGGGTGATGCCATCCGGCTTGCCGAGGCTCTCGAGCAGAGTCGGGTCATATTTTGCCTTGCGCGAGCCCGCTCCCGCGCCGGGCATGAGCACATCTATCTGACCGCGCACGCGGTAGGCGTTGTTGCGAAGCGCAGGAAAATCCGGATCCTTGCAGCCGCGCATCCACCAGTCGGTCATGACGCAGCCGTCATATTCCCACTCGCCGCGCAGTATCTGCGTGCAGGTGCCGTAATGATAGTGTCCCCAGACGCCGTTTATCTTATTATAAGAAGTCATGATATTGAACGGGTGCGCGGTTTTGACGCATATTTCAAAGCCCTTGAGATAAATCTCGCGCAGAGCGCGCTCGGACACGCGCGAATCGTTATAGATACGCATGGTCTCCTGATTGTTGCAGGCGAAGTGCTTCGGGCAGGCGGAGACTCCCTGCGACTGGATACCGCGCACGACCGCCGCACCCATGGTGCCGGCGAGCAGCGGATCTTCGGAGAAATATTCAAAGTTTCTGCCGCAGAGCGGATCTCTGTGGATATTCATGCCCGGAGCGAGCAGAACATCCGAGCCCTTGCGCGCCATCTCGGCACCCTCGACAGCATACAGCTCGCGGACGAGCTGCTGATTCCATGTGCTCGCGAGCAGCGTGCCGATAGGCAGGAGCGACGCATAGGAATGGAGTCTGATGCCGGAGGGGCCGTCCGTTGCGGTGACGGGCGGCACGCCTTTTTCGCGCAGGGACTCGAGTATTCCGCCGTAGACCGCGGCATTGCCGGGCGTGCCGAGCTTGCTGTTCATGACATAGTCGCCGCGGCAGAGCGCCTCAAGCTCGATATCCTCAAGCTGCGCCGCAAAGCCCGCCAAGGTCGCCCTGTTGTTTGCGACATCCTCGAGCTTTATTCTCTTGTCGCCCGTGAAATCGGGAGCTTCGGGCAGATTCTTCTCTATCTCCTCGCGGCGCAGCACGACGCTCAGCGGTACGGATTCGTATCCTTTTTCTATCTTTCCGTTCTCGTCTGCCAGCGCAACAAGGCGGTCAAAGGCCTCCTTGGGTGCGCAGTCTGCGCGGCTCTCAAGGCGCTGCGTTACACGCAGCTTAGGCTCGGTATGTACGCCTATTTCTTCGCAGGAGCGCACATCGGTGCCGACATAAATCGGATATTCCCCCGCCTCCAGCACATAGCAGAACGCTTCGCCCGTCTTTCCGGAGTCGTCAAACGACGCCATGTTGGCGCACGGGAACGACATAACCAGCCGCTGCTCCTCGCCGGGCAGCAGGGTGCGCGTCTTTTCGTATGCGGCGAGACTCTTCAGCGCCTTGCCCAGTTCTCCCTGCGGAGCGCCGTAATAGACCTCCACGACCTCTTTGCCCGCCGCCTTGCCGATATTCTTGACCTTGACAGAAACAATTATTCTGTCGTCCGCCTCCATAACGGTCTTGTCGGACAGCTCGAACGAGGTGTAGCTCAGACCGAAGCCGAACGGGAACATGACCTTTTCGGGCGCGAAAGTCTCAAAATATCTGTAACCGACAAAAATATCCTCTGCGTAGTTATTGTACAGCTTCTTTCCGAAGTTTTCAGCCGCCGGATAGCTCTCGTAGCAGTCGGCAATGGTATCGGGCAGCTTGCCGCTCGGCGACACCTTGCCGGAGAGCACCTCGCCTATGGCGTTTCCGCTCTCCATGCCGCCCTGCCAGACATAGAGCACGGCGCTTAATTTTTCGCCGTATTTATTCATCCAAGACATATCTATAATATTGCCGCTGTTTATCAGCACAACGGTATTTTTGAAATTCGCCGTCACTTTGTCGAGCAGCGCGGTTTCGTCGTCGGTCAGATAATAGCTGCCCTTTTTAAGAGTATTCTCCCTGTCCTCGCCCGCGGAGCGGCCTATTGCGACAACGGCGCAGCTGCTGCGCTTTGAAGCCGCGGCAACGGTCTTTTCGTCTATCTTCATCTCATCGCGGCAGCGCGGCCACAAGCCCCAAACGCCGTCATCGGCGGGGTTTTTCTTTATCCAATCGGAATATATTTTTTCTGTCTGCTCGTCGATTTTTATCCCTGCGTTTTTCATGCCGTCCAGAAGATTAACCTTGTAGGGCTCGTTGACATCGCCGCCCGAGCCGTAGCCGACGAAGAACCAATCCTTTTGAAGTCTGCTGAAAACACAGACGTTCTCATCCTTCGCTATGGGCAATACGCCGTTGTTTTTGAGCATGACAATGCCCTCCTCGGCGGCTGTCCGCGCTATCGACTTCATCTCCTCGGTCGTATCGGGAGAGCCCAATTCGCCCTTGCTCGCGCCCTGCGCCGTGGCCGCAACCACCAGATTTATAACCTTTGAAAATGCTCTGCTTACCTTGTTGCTCATTGTATTATCTCCTATTCGGCTGTTATTTGCGTTTCATTGCGCGTATCTTCGCCTTGTCCTGCGGCGTGACGCGATAAGATTCGGTTATCTTCTGAAGCGACTTGTTAAAAGTGAAATCGTCGAGACAATTATCTTCGAGATACTGCCATGTCTTTTCCGGCGCATGGACGAAGAACACGGATACCGCCCACGCGACCGCCATTTTCACATAGTAGTCATCGTTGGTTATCTTATCAAACTTTTCGAAGGCGCGGGCGACGTATTCATCGTTCGAGAAATAATCGAGCGCCGCGACAACCGCGAAGCGGATATCATAGGGCTTATCGGAATCGAAATACGGCTGCAAAAACTCCCAGACCCGCTCCCTGTCTTTTTTGAAGAACTTGAGGCTGTTCACGAAGCTGTCGCATACAGACCAATTATCTATCTCCGGCACAAAATCCGCCGCCGCTTTCAGATGCTCTTCAAACGGCAGATCGGCACCTGCAATAACGAATCCGCGCACAAGCTTTTCTTCAAACATATCGCCCTGCGGGAGATCGGGCATAACGCCCTTGGGGCTTTCTTTTTTTATCCGCGCCGCGACCGCTCTCAGCTGCGGCAGGCGAACGCCGATCATCTTGCTCTTGTCGACATTCGGCAGGAGCGACAAGCCGAACTCCCTGTACTTTTCATCTCTGAGCTGTTCGAGCTCATTTCTTATATCCATATCGTCCTCCGTCGAGATACTTATATGATTTTAACATATATAACACGCTTTTTCCATATTCAAGACCAAAAATTAGGCAAATGCGCATAAAATTTTTGACTTTTGCGGCGCAATATTGTATAATGATTTCAGCATTTTCTCGCATACGCAAAATGAAAGGAGTCATGAGATGAAGAAAACCAATTTCAAGCGTATTCTCTCGTTCTTCCTCGCCGCAGTGATGCTCTTCGGGATGCTTCCCGCAGTCTTCGCACAGGACGCGGACACGAAGGACGTTGACTACGCGATAACAAACCCCTACGCCACGGTTGACTGGAAAAACTACGGTCAATACAAGGCGAGCCTGCACAACCACAGCATAGTTTCAGACGGCGACAACGATTTCAGATATGTCATCGAGACCTATTATTCAATGGGCTACGACATTCTCGCGATAACCGATCACGGCACCGTTGACAGAGGCTGGACAGAGCCGAACTATGTTCCCGCGCTCCAGCTCGCGCTCGGATTCAGACGCGAGAACGGCTTCGAGAAGCCGACGGGACTGACTCAGGAGCGCTACAATCAGATAACCTCCGGCAGCGACAGAGGCGGCCGCGGAATGCTCCGCGTCCCCTACGGCATCGAGAACAACCCGACTTCGTTCAACAACTCGCATGTCAACTCCTGGTTCGTTGACTACGGCAACGGCGTTCTGGGCGGCACGAGCGACTACGAGACGCCGATAAAGAACGTTGAAGCGCTCGGCGGTCTTTCGGTCATCAACCACCCCGGCGAATACACGGGCGCGCGCAACGAAAAGGATTTCGACAAGGCTTATAACGAAGACTACGACTACGACATAAATAAGTTCGCCCGTCTGCTCAAGATGTATCCCTCCTGCCTCGGCATCGATGTCAACTCCAAGGGCGACTACCGCACCCGCCACGACCGCAAGCTCTGGGATATCCTGCTCCAGAAGGTCGTACCCTCCGGGCGCAATGTCTTTGCTTTTGCAAGCTCCGACGCACATCGTCTCTCCGCCATGGACAACGGCTGGACGATAATGCTCATGCCCTCGAACACGGTAGATAACCTCAAGGAATGCATGAAGCAGGGCGCGTTCTTCGCGGGAAGCAGATATATAAAGAACACCCCCGAGCTCGAACAGTTCAGCAAGGAAGTCGGATATAATGTCGCGGACGAGAACGGTCAGTGGTACGCATCGCCCGATCTTGTTCAGCCGGTGATAACAAACATCGCCGTTGACGACAAAGAGGACACGATAGCGATAACCGCAGAAAACTATCTGACAATTCACTGGATAGCGGACGGCAAGGTCATTCATGTCGGCTCCGAGATAGACCTCGACGACTACTCGGACGAGATAGGCAGCTATGTCCGCGCCGAGGTTTTCGGTGAGGGCGGCATCCTCTACACCCAGGCGTTCACCCTCGACTACGACGGCGCACCGGAGGCGGAGAACAAGTTCTTCTTCGACTGGGGCAATGTAGTCAAGCTTTTCGCCGACACGATTCTCTACGTATGCGGAAAGAGCGAGCTGTTCTGCAAAATCTGGTTCGCGCTGACCCACAATGACGCATTCGCAAAGTAAGTTAATAAAAAGCGGCGGCAAGCCTCAAGTGGTTTGCCGCCGCTTTTTGTTTGGTTATGACTCTTTTTCGTCTTTGTTTTTCATCTGCTTTTCAATCGACTCACGCCATTTGCGTGTCTTTATCATCTGAGCGCGTCTGCTCCAGATGATATAAATGAGCACCGGAGCGATAATAGTCGCCGCCTCATACTCGCTGTTATATCCGAAGATAAACAGGTACACCAAAGCCGCAGTTGCGATAACATCAAAAATAATGCCGATAACAAGATCCATAATTTTCTCCTTTTGCTGTAATTTTTATTTCATTTTATCATGTTCCGTTTTTTGTCAAGCGCTTTTTCAATAGCGAACTTTATTTTGACAAAAAATAGCATTTTGCTCATTGCAAAATTTGATAATATGCCGTATAATAACTTTGCAGAGTCCGTTTTTTGGTACACGAAATATTTTATAATATATCCGTAAATCAAATCGGAGGATACAAAAATGGCTAAAAAATCAAACCAGAAAATAAAGCTGCTCTATCTGATGAAGATCCTACTCGAAAACACGGACGATGAGCACGGGATGACGCTCGCAGAGATATCGGATGCGCTGGGCGAATACGGCATCGACGCGGAGCGCAAGACGCTCTATGATGACATCGACGTTCTCTGCCTGTTCGGGCTCGACATCGAAAAGAGGAAGGGCAAAAGCGTGACTTATCATGTCATCAGCCGCGAATTCGAGCTGCCGGAGCTAAAGCTTCTCGTCGACGCAGTTCAGTCCTCACGCTTCATCACGCACAAGAAGAGCAACGAGCTGATAAAGAAAATCGAGGGCTTTGCGAGCCGATATGAGGCGCAGGAACTGCAGAGGCAGGTCTTTGTCTCGAACCGCATCAAGGCAATGAACGAGAGCATCTACTACGCCGTCGACTACATACACGACGCGATAAACCGCGACGCGAAGATAGCGTTTCAATATTTCACCTGGGACGAGCACAAGCAGAAGAAGCTGCGCCACGACGGCAAAATATATCTCATCAGCCCGTGGGCGCTGACCTGGGATGATGAGAACTACTATATGATTAGCTACGACTCGGACGAGAACAAGATAAAGCACTACCGGGTCGACAAGATGACAAAAATTCAGCCGACCGAAGAAAAGCGCGACGGCGCGGAGTTCTTCGCCGATTTCGATATGGCGCTCTATTCAAAGCAGACCTTCGGAATGTACGGCGGCCGCGAAGAGACGGTCACGCTCCGCTGCGAAAACAAGCTCGCAAATGTCATGATAGACAAATTCGGCTTCGACACTGCATTTTCAAACATCACCGACACGCACTTCGACATGCGCGTAAAAGTGTTCGTGAGTCCCGTGTTCCTGACATGGATAATGAACTTCGGCGCAGATGTGACAGTCCTCTCCCCCGAGAGTGTAAAAGACGAACTCACAGCCCTCGCGTCGGATGTGCTCGCACAGTATAAATAAACCGAACGAGTAAAACAGCAAATCCTATCCACGGCTTTCGTGGGTAGGATTTTTTCATTTCGACATGAGATAGTGATGTGTTGATAAGTTGGAGGGCGCGGGTGTGGGTATAGGATATAGACAGTCGTATCAATATTGCGAATTATCACAATGATGTAAGAACAGATATCATCCGCCCACGGAGTTTGCACAATTTTATTGATAAGCACCTTGTAGGGTGCGGCGACTCGACGCACCGCTGCCGCGACAGCGGCACGGGATCTTTGCAAAAACTTATTTTACGGATCATAGGCGGAACTTCGTTCGCCTGCTTTAAAAATCTATAATAGTGGCAAGTGACTAAAGGATTGCTTTACTTGCATCATCTCCAAAAAACACCGTGACGCTCACGCATCAAAGGGTCGTCGAGGTCGCCGACCCCTATAAGCCGCTCAACGAGGCCTCGAAATACATAACTCGCGACTCCCAGTCGGCGGCGCTTCGGTGATGCTACCCGCCTTTCCCAGATAGATTTCGGATACTGCGGCGCGGCTATTGAAAGCTTGATTATAAAGACCGGTTGGGTCGCTTGCTTTTACCTTGCTACAGCTAAAGTGATAAGCCCCCCGATTTGCATCCCGTTTGTCGTCGTAAAGAGACAAAGTCGGCGCAAATGCCGCCAATTACAAGGCTTTTGAAATTTACTGTCCGTTTTTTGACACACCTGCCGTGATAGAATAGAATCAGAAAATAAGGAACGGAGAGATACATATGAAATTCAAGATAGGTTTTACCGCTGAGAAAGAGACGGAGAAGAAAGCTCCCGAGACCGAGACAAAAGCTCCCGAAGAGGCTCCCGCGAGGGAATCACTCGTAAGGGTCTATTTCCCGCAGCGTGGCTTCGACTGCACATATTACAACAATCTTTTCGACCTGCATGTCGGCGACCTCGTCTATGTTGACGGCAAGCTCGAGGGCAAGCGCGGCAAGGTCATCGATGTGTCGTACACATTCAAGATAAAGCTGTCCGACTACAAAAGAGTAATCGCAAAAATCGACACGGATATCTCCGGCGAGTTCTGCTATGTCGGCGACGAACTGTTCTCTTTTGACAAAAATACCGTGCCGTTTGGGAAGATACTCCCCTACTTCAAAGCTCCCGCAAAACCCGATGAGGAATATGTGAGCGCGAAGGAAAACAAGTTCTATAGCCTCGACGATCTCGAGGGCATGGGAGCATACGAGCACACGATAATGGTAGGAAAATCCGACTTCAACTGCGGCGAGGTCCTATATCTCAGCGTTGAAGACGGCAAGGGGCACGCGATAGTCGGCACGGACGAGCTGCACGAGGTTGAATTTGACTACAAGAACGGCATGATTGCAAACATCACCTGCGACTGCTGGGCGTGCGGCATCTGCAAGCACGGCGTGGCGGCTGTTTTCGCGCTGAAATCAGCGCTCGAAAAAATCGAAAAGCATTTCCCGGAAAAATTTGAAGCAAGCGGGTATTTTGCCGTTATGTCGAAGAACACATTTATGAATGTCATCGCCTCGCTCGGTGACGACAGCGTCGGGAGCTTTGTTATAAAGAAGAACTAAGCTTTTTGTTTTTGCATCACTTTCGACAAAAATCGCATCGTTTTTGCAGTTAAGTTGACAATTTTCTCTAAAAAATGTATGTTGAAGCCAACAAAATACGGGAAGTGAGACAATGGAGCCTAAGGCTTTCAGCAGTTATCACAAAGTCGCCCTCCACACGGAGGGCGTGGATTGAAATATATCGCGCCCCCGTTGACATCTTCGGGCAGCGGTGGTCGCCCTCCCCACTGTCATTTACATCTTACACCGCCGTCGGAAATTCATCAATAGAATTTTGTCTTGGGCTTATCCACTGTCCGATATATTGTCCTTTGCTCATAATATTTTACCAAACGCTTGACTTCGCGTTTGCAGCTATGCTATATTCTGAACGGAAAGGGCGAACGCATGAGGCGTCTTGGGCGTAGACTGCGGGTCTTCGGACATGTTCAGTACTTGTGAGACCCTTTCTTTGCGGAAGGGGCGAACGCATGGGGCGTCAGGGACGTAAGCTGCGGGTTGATACATGTTCAGCACTTGCGAGACCCCTTCTTTTTTTGATAAATATAACCGCCAAGCGAAAGCAAGGCGGTTTTGTCATATTAACAGCATCAGGAATTAATGAATTCGTAAATATCTTTTGCTGCGATCACTTTATATTTCCCGGTAAACACATGAGGCTGACCGTTATATATTATCATCCGGCAATGATTCTTATCAATGCTGTTATAATAGTCACAAAGCTCTATTGAGTATTTATCCGGCACCACCTTGTCGCTATCACCCTGAAGAAGCAAGACGGGATTTTTATATCCGTTTACATCATATTCAGCACCGATCTCATAAGCCTGTTCGTTAAGGAATATAGCCGGATACTGCAATATTATACCCTTTATATCGTCTGTATGAGTAACCGCACAGGTTGCAACGGTAACCCCTCCCATGCTGCTTCCAAGCAAATAAATATTATCTTTATCGACAAAATCCTCAGACTTGATTTTCTCTATTACCGCATTCAGATCTTCAACCTGCAAAAGCACTTTCTTCATATAAGCGCCATTGTCGCTCATATCAGTTCCTTTAAACCATATCGTCACGCCTTAAATTCAATTGTATATAAATCGAATGTGCCTTTACCCGAAAAGTTAATTGACAGCGTTTGACTGTTCGCGTCATGAACCTTATATTGCATAATTATTTTGCTTCTGCCGCATGGGGTTATCGCCGCAGACGCTATTGGAATACGGTTGGCGAAAACAACGATTTTTCCGTCAGCGTGCGAATCAATATCAAGGATAATCTCGCCGGTATCACTTACGAAGTCAAGCCATTTGTAACAGACAGCGGTTCTGCGGTCAATATCCGCAATATATCTTTCGCCGCGGCAATCGGTGATTTTCGGAATATTTCCGTTATATCGCCTGTTGGATATATGCGGCATTCTGCCGTTTGTTATATTGCAAGCAATAACTGCCGGATATATCCCGCTCGCCGACAAAGGCTTTGCTTCAAGTCCGCTGCTGCTGATTTCAACCTGGCAGATGCTTGAATCCTCATTAATTTTTATCGGCTCGGCACAAGCCTGTCTGCTGTAATCGCTCGCATGAGTCAATCTGTGATAAAAAACATACCATCTGCCGTTTATGAATTCGATGCTGCCATGTGTTGTGCCTGTCACATTGAGACGGTCTTTTTCTTTGCGACCGTCAAATCCGACATCACCTGTTGAGACAATAGTTCCGCCGTATTCAAAGTTCCTGTCAGGCTCTTTGCTCACCGCATAGCAAAGCTCGTGATTTTTCTGAGAGGAATATATGAAATAGTACATTCCGTTTATTTTACGAATAGATGAACCCTCAAAAAATGCATGATTTTCGAACGATGTTCCCTTGGTTTTTTCCGGTATAATTCTGACTGCGTCCGACTCGACCGTCTGCATATCATCGCATAGCGTCACCATATTTGCGCCCCAGACGCCGGGCTCGGCTGTTATCTCCGCCCTGCTTTTGCCATAGGTTTTTCCAAGAACTGTCGAAGCGATTTTGCGCACAAATCGAGGTAGGCACACGCCCATAGGCATTGAAGTTCCGTAATAAAGACGGATAACTCCGCCATCGTTTATGACTGCGGGATCAAAGCAAACATATTTATTAAACGGTGTTCCGTCACGGTTTTTAACATATCCGAGATATTCATATTTTCCGTCCGGCTTATCGCATACTGCGACGCTGACGGGACCGTTATATCCGCCGCTTCCCTTTTCTCCGGCAAGGCAGTAGTAGAGATAATATTTTCCGTCGTTGCCGCGGACAACATCGGGTGCATACATATACGGTCTTTCGTTTGTGTAAAGTGCATCCTGTTTGGAGCAATAATTTATGCCATTGCTGCTCCAGTTACTCAGATCGTCTATCGGCGCGGAAAAGAATTCATAGTCAAGCTCACAAAAAGTATTGCCGCCTTCTCTGTCGTGGCTTCCGAACAGATATACCCTGCCGTCAAAAACGTGCGGCTCGCCGTCGGGAATATATTCGTCGAGCGGCAAGATCGGATTATAAGCATATTTCTTCATACTTTATTCACCCCACAAGTTTCTTGTATAACTTAATTATACAAACACCGAGTCTGATTAACAATCATCAGTTTGGATATTAATTGATATAAAACCAACACTCATGTCATATAACGATTCGATAATGCAATTAATTTTATCTGCCGCTTGATATCTCGTTCCTCTGGAAAGCGTGTTATTTCGTCTGTCGTCCATGATTTTTGTAAAAGTTTCATATAATTATGTATATAAATTATATCTTTATGTTGAAATTGTATTGCTTTTTGGTTTTTGTTCCCGTATAATGGAGCTTGTCTGATACGACAGAATATCTGAAAGGTGCCGAATTATGAACACCGTGATAATAATTTTGCTTGTTGTGCTCGCGATAGCCGTTGTGCTGCTGTTCGCGATATGCGGCTTCCTGTTCAATCAGGTAATATGGTATAAGCCGATAAAGCTGCCCGCCGCAAAAGGCGAGGTTGAGGATGACTTTGCAAAAGATCACAGAAAAGCCGAAGAAGAGTTCGGGAAAATGCCGTTCGAAAAGCTCACGCTTACGGCATCGAACGGCGAAAAAATATATGCGCGCCTGCTCCTGCCCGAGAAGAGCAACGGGCGCATGATAATCGCCTGCCACGGGGCGCACAGCTCAGGGATATGCGAATTCTGCTTTTCCGCACCGTACTTTCACCGCATGGGTTATACAATTCTGATGCCAGAGCACCGCGGCTGCGGCGAGAGCGAGGGAAATTTCTTAGGCTACGGCACGCACGAATCAAAGGACACTTTTCTTTGGATAGACTGCGCCCGCAAACGATTCCCGGAGCTCGACATATTCCTGCTCGGCGTGTCGATGGGCGGCGCGACGGTTCTAATGATGAGCGACAAAATAACCGACCCGACGGTCAAGGGAATCATCGCGGACTGCTCCTACACGAGCGCATGGGATGAATTCGCCTATCAGCTCAAAAATCCGTTCGGGCTCCCGGCGTTCCCCCTGCTATATATATTCGACCTGTATTGCCGCATAATCTGCAAATACAGCCTGCGCGACGCATCGCCGATAAAAGCCGTTCGCGGCGCGAAAGTGCCGATACTTTTTATTCACGGCGCAAAAGACGCGCTCGTGCCCGTAAAGATGCAGAAAGAGCTGTTTGACGCGTGCCCGACCCAACAAAAAGAAATGCTGACGGTCGAAAATGCGGTTCACGCGCAGAGCTATTATACCGATCCGCGCGCATATGAGGCGACGGCGGAAAAATTCATAAACGAATGCGAAAACACTGAAAATACATCTGCGCTTTCCGCGCCCGGAGGAGGAAAACAAATTGGCTAACAACGAAAGGCTGAAAGAAAAACGATACGTCGGAGTAAAAGAAACGGTTATCTACGGCGTAGCAAACGGCGGTCAGGTCATCGGATACAACATGGTCCGCATGCAGCTGACATTCTTCCTTGTGACCGTGTTCGGCATACCGAGCACAGCGGTCGCAACGATGATAACCGTCATGGGCATCTGGGATGCACTCAACGACCCGCTGATGGGAACCCTTGTTGACAAGACCCGCACGAATCTCGGAAAACTGCGTCCCTATCTGCTCTTCGTCCCGATACCGCTCGGCATAGCGACTGTCGTATTCTTCGGCGGCGCCGAATTCCTCGCGGGAGTTCAGTCAACGACGCTCAAGATAGTCTATATGTGCGTCACATATTTCATCTGGGAGTTCTTCTACACAATAGGCGACATCCCGTTCTGGGGTCTGTCCGCCGCGATATCCCCGAACCCCGTTGACAGATCGAACGCCATAACCTCAGCGCGCTTCCTCTCCGGCATAATCGGCGGACTTGCTACGCCCGTTATATCCCTGCTCATCGACCTGAGCAACAAGGGCGTTATCGGAATCAATATGCGCCAGCTCTTCCTTGTCATGGGTATTGTCGCTGGCACTGTCGGCATGGGACTCTTCTCGCTCTCCGGTATCTTCTGCCGCGAGCGCGTGGTTCAGAACTCCGACGAGCCGAAGGTTCTCGACTGCTTCAGATTCCTTTTCAAGAACAAGCCCCTGCTTCTCATAGTCTGCTCCAACATTCTCGCAACCGTCGGCGGAGTTACCGACACATTCGCGCAGTATTTCTACATATTCTCCCTCGGCGCGGCGAGCTGGGGCACGATAATCGGAATCCCCGGAGTTATTTCCGGATTTTTGACTTATCTGCTGCTGCCCGCTCTCGAGAGAAGATGGACGTCGAAGCAGATAGTCGTTCGCACAACTATTCTCAAGGCACTCGTCGGTACGACCACCTTCCTAATCGGCATGAAATTCTATCGCAACCCGGCGGTCATTGTCCCGCTGCTTATGATTCAGGGCTTCATCTTCAGCTCGCTGACGAGCATAAACATGGTCGTCCCCACAAAGATGATAGGCGACACGGTCGACTACATGGAGTGGAAGACGGGCGAAAGAAACGAGGGCATGGCGTTCTCGCTGCTGACCTTCATCAGCAAGCTCACGGGCTCGCTCTGCACGGCTATCGCAACGGCCATAATCCCGGTCATCGGCCTTGTCACCGTTCAGCTCGCGGACAACTCGCTTCAGCTTGTTGAAAACCCGCAGATAAACACCCGTTTCTGGCTCTGGGCTCTGGTCACCATACTCCCGCCCGTGGCGTCGCTCATCTCGCTCATACCCTACAGATTCTATGACCTCGAGGGCAAGAAGCTCAAGGACATTCAGGAAGAGATGATTGCCCGCCGCGAGCTCAACTCGAAGACGATATCCAAGTCGGAAGGAGAGATATAAATGGAACGCAAATGCCCGAAATGCGGCGGTAAGCTCGGAATATTCGACTTAAAGCCCAACTGCCCCCACTGCGGATGCAGTATCATGTACTACGACATGGACAAACGCCTCGAAGAGGACTCGATAAAAGCCGAGGCGGAATGGCAAAAGCTCGATGAAATACTCGACAAGATAACTCCCGCGTTCATCAAGAAAAAGAGAGCCGCGAGAGAAGAAAAAGAGAAAAACGAAAAGGATTCAAGCGAAAAATAATCCTAAAGCAGGCACGCCCGCAGTTATTCTGCGGGCGTATCGCTTTTTGTGGGAATTTGCAACAAATTTTAGTAAAACTGTGGCAAATTTCGTAGCAATATGTTAAAATCCGATAAGAACGATGATTTAAGGAGAGGGTATTATGCTTCGCAGACAGATGCAGCTTGATTTTTCAGGAATAAAGACATATTCAGCCGAGGATCGCCACAATCTCGTCACCATAGACAACATGATGACTCCCGGGGTCACCCCGCACGAGGAATACAAATACGAAGGCTTTGATGAGCTTGTTGAGAGGATAGTCAAGGCGCGCAAGAACGGTCATCCCGTCATATGGAGTATGGGCGCGCACGTTGTCAAAAACCGCCTTTCCCGCTATGTCATCGAGCTGATGAAGATGGGCGTTATCACGCACATCGCCGCAAACGGCGCAACAAGCATACACGACTTTGAGCTCGCGTATCTCGGCGGCACATCCGAAGATGTGCCGACCGCCATAGAGGACGGCTCATTCGGAATGTGGGAACAGACGGGAGCATGGATGAACGAGGCAATTAAGCGCGGCGCGGAGCTCGACTTGGGCTACGGTGAGGCGCTCGGCGAATATATAGACATGCACCCCGAGAAGTTCCCGAACCGCGAGGACTGCATACTCTGGAACGCATATAAGTTAGACATTCCCGCGACCTATCACATAGCACTCGGCACGGATATCATCCACCAGCACCCCACCTGCGACATGGAGGCTATCGGCAAATGCTCGGGCATTGATTTCAAGAAGATGGCTTACAGCGTGTCGCAGCTTGACGGCGGCGTTTTTCTCAACTTCGGCTCTGCCGTTATCGGTCCCGAGGTGTTCCTCAAGACTCTTTCAATAGCGCGCAACCTCGGCTATCCCACGTTCAACATAACCACGGCGAACTTCGACCTCGTGCGCCTGGGCAACTTCCGCTGCAAGATAGGCTACGAGGATCCGAACTACTATTACCGCCCGCGCAAGAATATCGTCAACCGCCCGACCTGCCGCGGCGGTTGGGGCTGGCACTTTGAGGGCGACCATCAGATAACCATACCCACGCTCTACGACAAGCTCAAAGAGCAGCTTTGATTTGAGGTAAGATATGCTTTCAAAAGAACAGGTCAAAAAAATATGCGCCGGCATAAAAAATGCGCACATAGGCATAATCGGCGACTTCTGCGTTGATATCTACTGGCACGCGGATATGACGAAATCTGAGCTCTCACGCGAGACTCCGCACTATCCCCTGCCGATAGTCGGTGAGAGGGTCTATCTCGGCGCGGGCGGAAATGTTGCGTCGAACCTCGCGGCGCTCTCCCCAAAAGAGCTTATTCCGATATCCCTTATCGGCGGCGACTGGCGCGGCATGCTCATGGAAGATATATTCGAAAAGAGCGGCATGAACAGGGATTTTGTCATCAAAGTGCCCGACCGCTTCACCAACGCCTACTGCAAGCCGATGCGAAAGGGCATATCGGAGCTTGAATATGAAGATCCGCGTCTCGACTTCGACAACTACGAGCCGATATCAAAAGAGACCGAGGACAAGGTAATTGAAAATCTCAGAAAGATCTCCGGAAATATCGACGTGCTGTGCGTTGCGGATCAGTTCAGATTCGGCATAATCACAAAGCGCGTGCGCGATGAGATAATTGCACTTGCAAAATCGGGGCTCACCGTCATTGCGGACAGCCGATACAACATCGGCAAATACACTGACTGCATATCGAAGCCCAACGAGGTCGAATGCTGGCGCGCGGTGTATAACAACGAGGGCTACATAGACGCGGGATATGACGAATTTATTGAAGCGGCGAAGCTGCTCGCAAAAAAGAACCGCTCGACCGTGTTCTGCACGCTCGGGAAGCGCGGCTCGATAGTCACCGACGGCGACAGGACGGAGAAAGCCGACGCGGTGCTGTTCGACGGCGAAGTTGATATCTGCGGCGCGGGCGACACCTCGCTCTCCGCATTTTCTGCGGCAATCGCCGCAAAGACCGAGCTCAAAGCGGCGGCTCAGTTTGCGAGGCTCGCGTCCGGCGTGACGGTCAGAAAAATCGGAGTCACGGGCACGGCATCGCCCGAGGAAATAGAAGCGCTCGCACAGTAAAAAATAAAACTAAGAGGCACAGGAATGAGTTTTTCAATCGAAACGATAAAAGAATACAGCGGCAGGGGCTTCAAATGCGCGCTGTTCGATTTTGACGGCACGATAAGCATTATACGCGAGGGCTGGCAGAAAGTGATGATTCCGTATTTCTGCGAGGTCATCGAAGCTCTCGGCACAAATGAAAATAAAGACGGAATATGCGAAGAGGTCACGGAATTCGTCGACCGACTGACCGGCAAGCAGACGATATTCCAGTGCATCGCGCTCAACGAGGCAGTCGTTCGCCGCGGCGGAGAGCACGTTGACCCGGGCGAATACAAAAAAGAATATCTGCGCAGACTCGAAACGCGGATAGCCGACAGGAAAAATGGGCTCGAAAGCGGCTGTCTCTCCCCCGCCGATCTCGCGGTCAGAGGGTCAGTTGAGTTCATAAAAGCGCTGAGGAAAGCCGGGATAAGATGCTTCCTCGCGAGCGGAACGGACGAAAAAGATGTCATATATGAGGCGTCCTTAATCGGAGTCAAAAATCTTTTCGACGGCGGCATTCACGGCGCGAAGGACGCTCTGCTCGACTGCTCGAAAGAGGCGGTTATAAAGAACATGATCGAAGAGCAGAAGCTCGACCCGGAAGAGCTTGTCACATTCGGCGACGGATTTGTTGAGATAGAGCTCACGGCAAAACTCGGCGGATACGCGGTCGGCGTGGCGACAAACGAAAAGACCGGCGACGGAATAGACGAAAAGAAACGGGCAAGGCTCATGTCGGCGGGCGCCGATATGATAATCCCGCACTTTGAGGACACCGAAGCGATACTCAAAGCACTGCACATATAAACACAAAAAAGAACAGGCGTTCTGCGGCAAAACCGTAAAACGCCTGTTTTTTTATAATTCTATCCAATCTTTTGTGTCGTTGTCGTACTCATACAGCACCTTGTTCTGCTCATCGTATGCGAGCAGGACATCGTCGCTGTCTTCAAAAGTTATTTTATAGGTCTTGCACTTGACTCCGTTCACGGTCGCGGTCTTGCCCGTTGATGAAAAGCCATCACCCAGGTCGGCATATGCGCGGAATTTCGGAACCCCGAGCATTCTTATCGCGTCAAAATCGACCTGAAATTCCGTAGTCTTTGACGCGGTATTTGAAGAACCGGAAGCCCGGCGGGTCGTTTCCGCGCCGCGTGCGGAGGTCGCCTTTGTTTTCTCCGTCTGCGTTGTCGGTTCGGTGGTCGGCTCCGTCGTTTGCTCCTCGGTCGTAGTTTCGGGTGCAGTCGTCGTTTCCTGCTCGCGCGCCACTTTAGCGCACCCGGCAAGCGAGATTGCCGCAAGAAGAAGGGCTAAGGCGGACACGATAATTTTTCTGTTTGATTTCATTATTTTTCAGCTCCGTGAGTATATTTCAGACATTTTCGCGCCGTTTTATCCGCGCGCCGTCAAATTCATAAACCTCGTCGCAGAGGGTCGAGATATCACCCTCGTTGTGCGAAACTATGAGCATGGTTTTTCCGCTCGCTTTAAAGCTCAGAAAGAGCCTTCGCATCTCCTCGACTGCATCCTTATCGAGCGCGTTCATCGGCTCGTCAAGAATCAATAATTGCTGATTTTCCATTATCGCCTGCGCTATGCCGAGGCGCTGTTTCATACCGAGCGAATATTTGCCGACACGCAGTTTTGACGACGGGTCGAGCCCGACTGTTTTCATGGCGGACTCTATCTGCTCTTTGCCGATTTTGCCGCGTATCGAGGCGAGGTATTCAAGATTTTTCATGCCGCTGTAATTGGGCAGGAAGCCGGGCGCTTCAATTATAATTCCCGTGTTCTCCGGGAAATCCGCGTCCTTGCCTATCACCTTGCCGTTGACGGTGACCGTGCCGCTGTCGGGCTTCATGAATCCGCAAATGAGCTTTAAAAGTACGGTCTTGCCGCTGCCGTTGTCGCCGACGATGCCATATATCCCGCCCTCTTGCAGCCGCATATTGACATCTTCGAGAACCGTTTTCCCTTTGAAGCTTTTTGTCAGTTTATCTATAACTATAACATCAGTCAAAATAATGTCCTCCTTTCAAAGCCCTTCTCTTCACTGCGCCGGAGCAGAAAAAGACAAGGATTATCACCGCCGCGTCTGCAAAGAGTACCGCCGCAGCCGTTTTGGCATCGGTCAGCTGTTTTGCCATGCCGTATGCGCCGAGCATAGCGAAGCTGAAGCTTTTCAGCTTTCCGCATATGAGCCCCGTTGTGCCGACAACCGCGATGACGATTGCCGCCGCAGGCTTCTGCCCGAGAAGAAAACGCAGAAGGCACAGCGCACACATTGACGCGCCGAGCGCGAGCGGATATGCCACCATGCGCATAAGCTCAAAGGCGGAAAGCGTTCCGACTTTTTCCGCCGCCGCTGCGCAGACGGCTATGCCGATAAGGCAATAGAGCACACACCAGAGAAGAGCGGACGAAACGGTTTTTATCCACCATTTGAAAAAGCTCTTCGAGCGCGGCAGGACGAAATACGGCATCGCCTCGGAATCGGAAACCGAGCCCGCCATACCGAGAAAGAGTCCCGCAAAAAATGTTCCGAAATAGCGGAAGAAGCCGAAGAGATCAAACTGCCCGCTGTGTTCAACGCCGCCGACGGCTTCAGTAAAAGCAGAGAAAAATGTTTCCCGCTCGCTGCCGAAAGACGAGAGCACGCAGACCGTCCATATGAGCAGAGACACAGCGAGATACGGCAGCATATTGAAAAGCCGATGCCGCAATCCCGCGAAAAAAGTTATCTTCATATTCGAGTCCCCACTGTTATTTTGAGATCGACATGCCGAACGGCGCGAAGAATACACGCGACAATAATCGCCGCGAGCAGGCAGAAATACGCGCACGAAAAGCCGACCGACGGCAGACCGACATCTTCCGAGAAACCGTGATTCGAAAATACGGAGATAAAAAACGGGAGGTACTTAAACCTAATCAGATATGAAATGATATGCTGAGCCGAGAGCACGGCGAAGCCCAGCACGCGGCTGCCGCTTAGATTTATCAAAAACAGAAGCGAGCCGCAGAAAAAGCCGTAGCCGAGATTCAGCGCCAGGGCATAGAATGCCGCGAGATACGGCGTAACAGCCGGCATAAAAAGCTTCGGGTCGACTGTGATATGATAAGACGAAGCCGCCGCATCGCGCATGACGAGCTCATAAAACGGCGCGCTCCACACATTGCCCGCAAAGGCGTTGGGCGAAAAGAATATCACGGTCACCGCGAGCGAAAATATATAATACACGGCGCAGGAGAGCAGGATATACATGAGCTTTCCGACTACCCACTGCACCCGCGAACAGCGCACGAGCGAATACATCGCGCTCTGCTCGGTAAAAGGCGCATCGGCAAACAGGAGCATAAGCCCGAGGAACATCAATGTCGCGACATGGAGCGTTGAGCTGTTATATATAAACGGCTCGAATATGTTAAGCGGATCTCCGCTCGCCCGGGCGAACTGCATAAGATTCACGGAATCGAGCAGCGAAGCGGCGGCGCAGACGAGAAAAGCCGTAACAGTTCGCGCACTGCCGAGCCATGTGCCGAACTGCCAGCGCATCACAGAGAGACACTGTTTCATTGCAGCAGCCTCCTTCGCGCAAAGAAGATGAACGCCGCGCAGCCGAGCACCAAGAGCACCGCCTGATACAAAAACAGAAAGCCGAACGACGGCAGGATATCGGGCAGGATAGTGTTGGTCGGGCTGAACTTTTCTTTTTGCAGCGCGCTCGCGACGAGATGCATCAGGAAGAACAGCACGAACGGACCGCAGAGAGCCACATATCTGTTGGGCACCGCGGCGGACAGAGCCGTGCCGATAACTCCCCACACGACACCGAAGATGAACGCGAGCAGGATTATCACTCCGACCAAGCCGAGCCCGCCTGCGACGTTTTCGAACGGCTGCAATATACTTCCGTCAAGCGGAGTTTTCGAATGTCCGTTCGGGACATACGGGTCGCAGAAAATGAGCATTATCAGCGCAAACACCGCAAGCGGCAGAGCGTTTGCCGCGCCGCCGCAGACAGCGTTTGAAAAAAGTCTTGAGAAAATATATTTTCTGCGGCTCTTCGAGCGCACGAGCATAAAGCGCAGGTATCCGCTGTTATACTCATCGCAGAAACGAAACACGCCGGGCATAACGGTTATTATCGGCGTAAAGATAAGATATCCGCCGAGCGCGAGGGACGAGAAGAAAAAATTGATATAATCCGCCTTGTTATCCCACCGCGCAAAATACAGAAAATACTGATACTGCGGCTCGACAAGAAGAACAAGTCCGAGCAGCAGGGATATCAACATCCCGGTTGAAAAAAGCTGACTTTTTACATCCTTTCTGAGCATAGGATCACCCCGCTCAGGGCTTTATGATCGTTGCGGGATCAATACTTGCGCCGTCCTTCGTGGCTGAAATATTCAGGTGAGGACCTGTTCCGTATCTGCCGACAAAGCCGATACTGTCGCCGCGGGCGACGTATTCGCCCTGTTTTACGGAGAACTTGGCCGCGCTGTATTCGATGACATAGCCGTTGTCGCAGGTCAGCACGGCGCACGGCGTTTTGCTTTCATCATCTTTGTTATATATCTTCGTTATTCTTCCGCTTGCACAGGCGACGACCTTTGCGCCGAAATCGGCCTTGATGCTTATGCGCTTATACTGAGTGCTGTACGGAGAGGAAAGCTGTGTATAGCCGGGCACGGGCCAAATGAATCCGGCGGCGCTGACATTTGCATTTGAAGCATCTGTTTTCTTTGTTGCCTTTTCCGTCTGCGCGGCGGTGCCTGCTTCTTTGGCAGTGTTTGCTTCCTTTGCGGCGGTTTTCGGTGCGCCGCTTTCGGGAGCAATATCCTTCGCCGTGTTGTTCTCCCCGGTCTCTGCCTGCGCCCCTATTCCGGTCGGGTCGGCAGCTGTGCTCGGGTCTGTTTCGGGTTTGCCGCTGCAGGAACAGAGTCCCAGCATGAGTGCGATTGCGGCAACGAGCGATACGAATCCTTTTGTGCGTTTCAACATTTTGTTTTCCTCCTTTTGGTTATTCGTATCTATTCGTAACGGCGTAAAATTCACCGGTTACGGCATTGATTATAATATCATTTTCATATTCGCCATATTGCTCCAGCGTTGCAGTAGTAGCGATGCAGAAACGCCAGCACGGGAACACGGTCGAATTATATGTTTCGGGATCTTCGACCGACATATATTCAAAGCTTATCTCTTTTACTATAGAGTCTTTGACAAGTCCCGCGGCGGCAAGCTTCTTCTGCAGGACCGCGAGAACGCCGTCGAGCGTCATGACTCTGCTGTTTACGATTTTCGACTCGCCAAGCTCAAGTCTTGTGAGCCTTGCGTCAACAACGCCCCTGTCGTCTATTGCGACGGTGCATCCGGTGCTGTCCGGCTCGCCGCTCGAAAGCGGTATTCCGTCTGCGACCTGGATATATTTATATTCATATCTGCCGCGTTTGGCACGGTTGCCTCGCTCGGTCAGAGGTTCAACGACCTGCGAAGAGACGAGCTCAAAATCGGTCATTCCGAGGCGGCCGAGAAGCTTATCCGACAGGCGGCGCGCATCGTCGGGAGAGATATTGCAGCCCTTTGCCCAGCCGGGTTTCAAAGCAGTCGGATGATTTGACGCGCTCAGGACTTCGGACACGCCGAAATAAAATCCGCCCGGGAGCAGCCCGGCAGACGGATCGTCCTCCGCCGTTTTCTCCGAGCCGGGATTGAACATCGGATCGTCGCCGGAGAAGAACAGATCTTCGAGCTCGAACAGGTCGAAGAAACGGTACTGCGCGGAATATGTCCGTATATCTCCGGTTATCTTCGGCACTTTTATATCGGCGTCGATATGCACGGTTATGCCGCCGGATGAGATATCACGCTTGAGATGCTCGGTTTTTGAGAGAACGGGCGTCGTGCCGCCCTGATTGCTGTTATCGGCGAGAGCGCTCACGAGGGACTCGACGAGCAAATCGTTCGAGCTTTTTGCGCGAAGGACATTTCCATCCATGACAGACTCGGGCGTTTTTTGGCAGGCCGCAAGCAGCAATATAGAAAAAGCAAGAAAAATCAAAGCAGATTTTTTCACAAAAAATATCCCCTTTCCCGCCGCCGAAAGCGGCTTTTAACAGGATAAAATTCGGGCGAAAAATCCCGGCGAAAATAGCTTTTGGGAAGTCTTGACATTTTATATTATACACTGAGAAAATACATTTGTCAAATTTAGCATAATAGTGCATAGACCGAAAAGCTGCTGTCGCTGTCGATTTTGAAATCCACGCTGAATGCACTCTTTCTAACGACCAAAAACTCATGCATATCCGGGTGAGCGTGGCGTATCTCGAGATTGCGCAGAGTTATATTTCGGCAGTCTTCGATAGCTATATTAGTCACCTTGCCGTCGATAACAAAAATCGAATCTCCGCCGTCAAAAACAAGATCCGACACGCCGCCGAAATAGAATGGAACGGCGTTGAGAGCGGCGTTTCGTCGGGCGAAAACTCCTTCTCCCCGGCGGTGTTGGTGATAACGAGCATATATTCCTTGCAGCGCTTGCTGTCGATATAATAAGTGCCGCTGTCGAACACGGCGGTCTTCTCCCCGTCCTCAGCTTTCAAAACCGAGATAAACTCTGCGAGCTTCTCCGAAATATCCTCATTCGGGACTATGCCGAAATCAGCGGCGTTAAATATTTTCAGAGTTGTCCTCCAAAAATTCACTGCTAATGAGTCTATTCTATCAGATTGCACGGCTAAGAAGCAAGGCGGAAAGACGAAAGAGCATCCTCTTTTCGGAGAACGCTCTTTGATGCAATTTCACTGTGCTATGCCGGGATATCTTCCAAAAGACTCTCAAGCGCATCTTTTACAAACCCTACCGACTCCTTGTGATACTGCGCCTGCAGGTCTTTGCGGAAGCACGAAATATCCGCATCGCCGCAAATGGCGTGAAGCTGTTGAACGGCGGCGTTTCTCACATAACAGTCCTCGGAGGATATGTATGATTTTATTTTATTCGCAGCATCGGCTTCACCCAATGCATACAGCGAACAAGCCAATATAGCTCCCGCCCGATCTGATTTTTCGTCTTTACAAGCAGACAGAAGCAGAGCGCGCACCTCGCTCTTATAAGCCGCCGGATTCATTGACGCGGTATCGTACAGTGACGAATACACATATCCGCGGACAAGTTCCGAGCTGTCGGCGATATGCTTTTCAAGCTCATTTATCGCCTCGCGGCTGTCGGTTCCGCTCAGAGAATCGCAGGCATTGACCCTCACGAGCTCATCCCGGTCATTCAGAAGACGCAGCAAAATATCGGTATATTCGCCGCGCGCACCGCCCAGCACCTGCGCGACCCTGTTGCGAATCTCAGGATTACAATCGCGCGAGAGCCTTTCAAGTTCGGGATATACGGAGCTGTCGATATTTATACCCTCAAGGTCATTTAGAAAATCTATCTTTTTGTCGGTTGCGGTTTGCATGGTTTAGAGTTCCTTATAATATTTCACACTGTCAGCGCACGGCCTGTGGTTTTGAGCGCGGACTTGTTGAGTTCATCGTTATCGAGCACGAGCTCGCCGTTGATAAACACTTTCTTTATGCCGAAAGACTTCGTCTGATCGGGCGTTGCGTTCTTCGTCTCGTCCTCATCGAACACGGTGAAATCGGCGAAATAGCCGGGTTTTACATATCCGCGGTCTTTGAGCATGAATCTGTCGGCGGTCGCGCCGGTCATGCGGCGGACGGTGTTGGGCAGAGTGTCGCCCGTACCTCTGAGAGAATCGCGCAGGAACTTCGGATAGCAGTCATAGATAGCCGGGTTCTGAACGCCGAAATCCTCGACCCAAGCATCGGTCATGTAGAGGCAGTTGGGGTTATGCTCGAACTCGCGGATTATCTCGGGAGTGCTGTACGGTCCCATATTGACCCTGCCCTTGAAGTCGCTCTCTTCGCAGAGTTGGAGATACATGTCGAGATCCGATTTTCCGTTCTCCTTTGCTATCTCGTGGACGGTCTTGCCCTCATATTTCTCATATCCCGGACCGATATACGCTATCTGAATATCTTTGAAGCCGAAGCCGAGAAGTATGCTCGTCGCCTTGATGAGCACGCTGAGTTTGAGCTTGTTGAGCGGCTTTTTACGCTCCTCTTTGCTCATTCCTTGATACCACACGGGGAGCACGACCGTTATGACGGACACGCCCAAAGTTTCATTATATATATCGAACATCGCGTCGACGCCGTTTTCGCGCAGACTATTCTGAATGGCGACGAACTCATCCTTGTCGCCGAACGACTGGCGGCCGACAAATATCGCGTGCGAATGCTGGAGCTTGAGGTTCGTACCCTTTGATATTTCAACGAGCTCATCCTCGGCTCTGAGCAGATGCGAACGTCCGAAAAGCGAATCGTAGGACATTGAGACTTTGCTCTCCGCCCTCGGATGGACGGTGAGCGGCTTATTATACTTACAGCAGAGCTTGACAACTTTTTTGAGCTCCTCTGTGTCTGCATAGAGCCCCGGCTCATACATCAAGCCGAGTGAGACGCCCGCCGCGCCGTCGCGCAGGTTATCTTCGAGGATGCCGAGCATTTTCTCCTCCTCCTGCGCCGAGAGCTTTCTGTTTTCATATCCGGAAACAGACGCACGCGCCGAGCAATGACCCACGAGCGTCGCGATATTGCAGGGCATATTTCTGTCTATAGCGGCGTTGAATTCTTTTATAGAACCGTATTTCCCGGTGGTACCGTTGAAGAAGAAAAGGCCGCCGCCTATCTTGTCTTTATAGGGCGTATCATCGTCAAAGCCGATGGCGGAAAGGCCGCAGTTTCCGGTCACGAATGTGGTTATGCCCTGGCGTATAAACGGCTCAAAATATTTGAGCGGTTCCGTCTTTATGGCGAACCAGTCATTGTGGGAATGGGGATCGATAAAGCCGGAGGCGAGCGACCTGCCCTCGAGGTCGATAACGCTGTCGGCACGGCTCTCGTCAACATCGCCCACTTCAATTATTCTGTCTCCCTCGAACAGAACGCTGCCGTTCACGGCGTCGCTGCCCGTTCCATCGTAGATCCTGCAGTTTTTAAGTAATGTTGCCATAAACTCCACCTCTTCCTTTATATTTGAATAAAAATAACTTCGGAAATTCAGCCCTCTGCGGGCCCATAGTGGCTCACATTCGCGTTGATGAGCTTATCGTAATCGACAACATGGAACAGCGAGCCGTCCTCCATGGGATAAACGCAGACATCCTCCGCCTCGTTGTCATAGTTCGGGCAATATCTTTTGAACTCCACGCGAACCGAGCCGGTGTTCGGATCGACCGCGATTATCTGCTCCTGAGTGCTGTTCGCCGCGTCATAGGAGAGATAAAGCATGCCATTATAGACCGAGCCGCCCTGTATTCTGTCGAGCTTCTCTTCGAGCGGTATCGCGCGCAGGAAAGTCATTGTTTCGAGGTCATATTGAAGTATCTCGCCGACATTGTGGAACTGCGAGGTGTAGAGATATCCGTTTTCCCTGTCTATCGCGCACCACGGGATGCCGTCGGTCAGATACTCGCTCGACATATCATAATATATCCCGGTATATTTGAGCGTTTTGCAGTCATAGAGCAGGATGAAATTATACAGATGCTTTCCGTCAACCTTGCCCTCGACAGGCGCGTATATAGCCGTTGGCGCAGTCGATGCCGCCGATGTGATTGCTGCCGTATATCCACAGAGAAAACTGCTTTGCTTACAGCAAAACGGGCGAGACAATCGACGCAAAAGTGCCGTTTTCCGGGAATGAAGCGAAGATATATTCGCTCTCCCCAAGCGGAATGACTCAAAAAGCGCAGGTTCAGTTGCACTGCGGAAGAATTCATCTCGAAACAGTCCCCGGCGAAGCGCTTATAATTGATATTAATATATGAGATGTGCGTTTCAATAGATGTCTTGAGATGTCTTGATTTTAATATTTGCAAATAAAATATTTATCCTTAACGAAAGAAGAAAGTTTATTTCTGATATCATCGGCACTTCCGACTTCGATTGTTGATTTATCAACAACTTGCGTATATACCGAGAAGTTTATTGAGCAAGTAGGTCAATGCATCACTCTCCGACGGGAAACCCATGCAACAAAACTCCGTTCCTCTTTCCCTTTCCAGAACTTCCCAACGAAAATAGTTTTTTCTTATGCAATAACCGTCCCTCACATTGTTGTCAAAATCAAACAATACAATATCAGGATTTATTCCGTTCTCTATAAGCTGATCAACAAATTCCTGCCGCGTCATGTTGGTTCTCCTTTATATATCTGCGAGTTCATCATAACATGCAAAAATTATCAAGTCAACATTTCTTTGCCGCTAAGAGTAAAAATACATCTGCGTGTATCAGAGCTACTTATTCCCTTTGGCTGTATTTATGGAGGCGATAAGGATTCTTTTTATCTCGATACATCTATTTATTAAGCATCGTTTTGTCGTCATAATATCCGCTCTCAATCAAAAATTTCATAATCAGCGAACTTTCTGCCATTTTTCCTCGCTCCTTTACCAAATGCTTTTCTACCGCATGTAGAAAAGCTACCTTACTTTTTCACTGTTCACTATTACTTTTAACCTTGCCAAAACTTCGAGCAAATCAGTGAAGAGTTAAAAGTGAAAAAGTAAAACTCCCGCGCTAATGCGCAGGAGTTTTGTGAATGGGTTATAAAAAAGATATTCTTTCAAATTTGCTGTATGTTTTTGAACCCTCGCATTATTTTTATTATTAGAAATATATCAAGAGGGCGTTTCATCTGGTCAGCTCAGTGTGTTACCGTTATTGAATTTAGCCGTGTAATTTTAAATTTACTCACTTTTTACTGCACTTTAGCATCAGAAATCGAATCAGCCACTCCTTTATATTATTTCAATGCTATTCCAAGTTGTGTTGCTAAAGTTTCAAGGTAATCGATATGGCAGCGATTCGCACAATAAGTAACAACATACCCGTCTTTGTCCGCTATGATTGTTTCTGTTTTTCCTGTTTTTGTATTACGGTAGACCATTCTCTCACCCTTATGCAAATAAGTCTCTATGCCATTTTCAACATCCACGTTATATTCGTTAAGTGCATTTTGATAGTATTTGTTAAACAGCTCACTTGCCTTTTCAATATCACCGCTTCTACCATAAATCATTGCTTCTTCAAGAGTAATTAAGCGATTCCCGAGTTGATCAAAGGACGGATAGTTTGCTCGATACAGCAAGATAGATTTGCGGCTATTTAGAACATCAAAAACAGGAATTACATATTTTTTAATTCGCTCAATAATGTCTGTCGCTATCATTTTGGGACTTTTTCGCAAGTCATAAAATGTATCTTCGCCATCTATTAAAAAGCCAAGGCGAGTTCGTATATTACATTCGTATTCGTGATAATATTTTTTCATCGGTTCTGAAATTTTAAATTTCTTTTCTGCACATTCCGGAACACGAATGCCAATATTAATCCACAGTTTTTCACGAACGCCTTTCTGCGGACACCCATTCTGAAAATGAATTACTTGCGAAATATCCTTTTCGACAAAGCGATGTAAGGTTCTGCCATGCTTACGAAAGCCCAAAGGCTTTAGATGTTCATATACGATACCTTCAATTATATCCACGCACTCCGTTGAAGATATCTTTTTTCTCTTGAAAAGATGAAACATAAAATCACCACCTTTTAATCATCAGTTTTCACCGAATACTCTTTTGAAAAAAGATTTGGAAGGCAAATATCCCTTCTTAAATCATAATCTTTAACAGCGTTCCTGAGACTTCGCTTAGGATCAGTTGTAACAGGATCTTGAAGCAATTTTGCGGGTTCCTGTAGGATCCTAATTGTATCTTCATCCAAATGTTTTGATAAATAATAATCCTCCGTATATAGAAAAATAATACGATTGATTATTTCAAGCCTCTGCTTCTGTGCCATATCGGCTATATGTTTTTCAAACTGTGCATATCGTGTGCTACTTGAGTCTATAAACATAATCACTGCTGTTGCCTCTTTCAACGGAAAGATAGCAATGTGCAGATACTCGATTTTATAGTCATGTTTATGGTTAAAGTTATCGTTGATTACTTCACCGTCAACACCGGTGACGAGAGGCACCATACCTTGAAATGCTATAGGACACGTGTAATCTAATTTATCATATGATACTACTCTGATCCAACTTTCAGAAGTTGTCAAAAAAGATTTAGAAATATTATAGATATCATAACATTCTTGAACATCACGCTTTTTGGCTCTTATTTGAGCATTAAACATCGGGTTTACAAATAAAGACAATATCCGGTTCTTTTCTTTCATTATTTGTTTAGATGCTTCAAACATTTCTATTTCAGTTTCGTGTTTATAGATGTCTCTTAAGGCATTTTTCAACGCTATTTGATTCAACGCTTTTTCTGTTGGATATGTTTCATATGCTTCTGCTTTTTCGTAATCTTGAAAGACACTACCATCACACGGTTTGCAAATAATATGAAAAATTCCAGCGTTACTTATTCCAGAATCGTTATTTAATATTTTTGAATCTATCAATGTATTGAATGAATTCAATTTTCCGTTCCATGCAATATTTTCAAGGCAAAACTTCGGAATAGTGTGCGAGTCGCAAAAGCCACGAGCTTTACCGCATAACAAACATTCCTTGTGTCGAGCCTTTTTCCTCGCATTTTTAATATGCTGATTTAAGATTTTCCTTATTTCGATGATTTCCTCAGGTGTTAATCCCTCGGTACTCATATTCAATATTTTTATACATATCCCTCCCACAGGATGAATCTTCTTCCTAGATTGTTGGTTTGACTTTTAGTTAGTTATATCATATTTTTTCATTTCTTTCAATTCCTACAGAAAATGTCGTAAAATTGTTTTATAGAATTCAACATAATTCAACTTATAAATCTGCGGTCAATTGCAAAAAAGAAAAATGCAGCTTCAAAAAGCCGCATGAATACTGAATTCTATAAAAAACACCATTTAACTTAAGGGTGCAGATTTCAATGGTGTCTTCACGGAAGGACTTGAAGTTGCTTCGCAACCCCTTTTGACCGCTGCTCCATCCTCGCCTCGCTGCATCTGCCACCGGCAGCGCTCGGCGACGAAGCCCGGCACGCGCGTGCCGAGGACAAATTTTGTCTAACAAAAAAGAAACAGTCACCAAAACGGTGACTGTTTCTTTTTGGCAGGGGCAGAAGGACTTGGTCTCGCCTGCCGGCTCGGTCGGTGCTTCTGCACTTCGTGCAGAGGTCTCCACCGGAGACCCGCACCCCTCGACACGCTCCGCGTGCCGAGTGTTCAAATTATTCAATCCGAACCAAAACAAAAAGACACCCGCAGGTGTCTTTTTGTTTTGGCAGGGGCAGAAGGACTTGAACCCTCGGCACGCGGTTTTGGAGACCGCTGCTCTACCAACTGAGCTATACCCCTATATTTGTGAAGCGCCGAAGATCGGCGCTTCTTGGTGGGCCACCAGGGACTCGAACCCCGGACCATTCGGTTATGAGCCGAGTGCTCTAACCAACTGAGCTAGTGGCCCTTATGTGTCGCACTCCCGTGCGACAACAGCTATGATATCAAAAAACGAGCCGGTTGTCAACAATTTTTTTAAATTTTTCGTTATTTGCCGAGTATCTTTTCGCCGTCGAAGAAGAACACGCCGTAACCGTAGCCGGTGGGCTTGCCCTGCTGAAGTCTCTGCTTGAATGCGCGCCTTATAGAAGTATCCTCGGGCAGGTCATCAACGGGTCCGTTGCTGTATTTTCCGAACACGCGCCAGCCGTCGCTGAACTTCTCTCTGTCGGCGCTTCTGATTATATCAAAATCGTCCATGAAGCGAAGTATGTTGCTGTTTTCGGGCAGGAACTCCCTGTGCCCCTCATAGAGCAGCCACGAGCCGCACACGAACGCCATGGGCTCGCCGTCCTTGCCGCCGAAGAACTTGTATGCCTGCTTATATGAATCAAGTCTCTTCTCATCGGTCAACGGTCCTGCCGAGGGGATATGGAAGTTTATGACCGTGTCACCACGTTTGAGGGTGTTGCCGCACTTCTCATAGTAATCGGCGTCAAAGTCCGTCTTCTCGAACTGGAATCTGCCGAGCCCGAAGCGGGTCATCTCAAAAAAGCCCCTGTACCAATGCGGGACGAAAGTGCCCCAGACCTCTTCGCAGTCCATACACTCGCGAAGCTTCCAGCGCATATCCTCAATGCTCTTCCAGAATATCGCCTCGTCGATACCCTTTTCGGCATAGCGCTCGCGCAGCGCGGGGCACGCGCCGAGGAGCAGGCACATATTCATTGTATACTCATTTTCGCCGAGCTGTTCGCTGAGCGCCTTGAGTCTTTCGAGCACGCTGTCGAGGTTCTCGGGATGGGCGATGAACTCATCGACAAGGGCGTTGAAATCCGCGTTTTCGGACACTCTTTCGGTGCAATCGCCGATAGTGTCTACAGCCTCCTGCGGGAAGCCGATACGCTCCATTATTTTTCTGCTTTCGTTTGCGCTGACTGTCATTTCCTTCACTCCGTCAAATCATATTTTTCACACTGCAAGGATATCACAATCGCGCCCGACGGTCAAGGGCTTATGTAAAAGACCGCCCCGAGGGACGGCCTTTTTGCTTCACGAATACATATTGTTCGCGGACATATAGTCATATATTTTCTTGCCGTGCTCCTGCTCCTCGCGCTGGATGGAGTTGAGAACCGTTCTGAGCTGTTCGTTCTTGAACTCGAAGATGCAGGTGTCATAGAGCGCGGAGGCGTGCTTTTCTGTGGCGAGCAGGTCGGAACAGATATAGCAGTCGTTCTTCTTTTCCTGCGTTTCGCTGACCGAATAGGTCTGCTTGAAATCATTTTTCGGAGCCGCCTCCCCTGCCGCGGGCTGAGGAATCTCGCCGCTGTCGATCTTCGTGATGATATCAAGGTGCCTCTGCTCAACGCCGCCGAGATAGTTCAGAAGCTGACTGAGCTGCTCGTCATTTGCCGCCGCGGCATGCTGAGAATATTTCTCGACGCAGAGCTTCTCCTGTCCCTTGAGATCCTTGAGCAATTCTTTTTCTTTTTGTGTAAGCTGCATATGAATTTCTCCTTTTTAATTGGCTTCGGAGATTAGTTTTCGGCGGCAGGGCAAATTTTATACACTCTCCGCCGATATTTTTCCGCGGCATATCGGGCATAATAACAAAAAACGAAAGGGCTGACAAAATGAGTAATGACAAAAAAATAGTTATAACCACGCGCGACAGAGTTCTCAGGGCATGGCAGAACTCGACGGAGCTTGTGCGCGACTTCGAAAACTACGCGAAAGAAACTTCGGACGACAAAACAGCCGCAGAAATGTTTCAAAAATATGCGGTTGACGAGGGTCGGCACGCCGCCGAGCTGCTGAAGCTTCTGCATGATTATCAGGACAACGACACGGTTTAAATCAACACTTTGCTCCCGGATGGTTCCCGTGTTCACAATTTATTTAAACGAGCTTTAAAATACGCTTAAAAATTAATGATAGGATTAAGAAAAAGATAAAGTTTTATCAATACAGCTTTATCAAAAAAATATCCGGGAGGGTAAAAATTATGTACAACAGATTCGTTCTCAATGAAACTTCATATCACGGCGCGGGCGCAGTCAAGGCGGTTGCCGAGGAAATCACCGCAAGAGGTTTCAAGAAAGCTTTCGTCGCATCCGACCCCGACCTCATCAAGTTCGGCGTATCGAAGAAAGTCACAGATGTTCTGGACGACGCTGGCATCGCATACGAGATGTTCAGCGAGATCAAGCCCAACCCGACCATTCAGAACGTTCAGTCCGGCGTTGAGGCATTTAAGGCGAGCGGCGCAGACTGCATCGTAGCTATCGGCGGCGGCTCCTCGATGGACACCGCAAAGGCTATCGGCATAATCATCAAGAACCCCGAGTTCGCCGATGTCAGAAGCCTTGAGGGTGTTGCGCCGACAAAGAACAAGTGCGTTCCGATAATCGCCGTCCCGACCACGGCGGGAACTGCAGCAGAAGTCACGATAAACTATGTTATCACCGACGCCGAAAAGAACCGCAAGATGGTCTGCGTAGATGTTCACGACATTCCGGTGGTCGCCGTTGTCGATCCCGACATGATGTCCTCCATGCCCAAAGGACTGACCGCCGCTACGGGCATGGACGCTCTGACCCACGCTATCGAGGGCTACATCACCAAGGGCGCATGGGCAATGAGCGATATGTTCCATCTCAAGGCAATCGAAATCATCTCGAAGTCGCTTCGCGGCGCAGTTGACAACACCCCCGAGGGACGCGAGGGCATGGCTCTCGGTCAGTATGTCGCAGGCATGGGCTTCTCGAACGTCGGTCTCGGCATAGTACACTCGATGGCTCACCCGCTCGGCGCGCTCTATGACACCCCTCACGGCGTGGCAAACGCTATCATCCTGCCGACCGTCATGGAATACAACGCACCCGCGACCGGCGAGAAATACCGCGACATAGCGAAGGCTATGGGCGTTGAGGGCACGGAGAACATGAGCGTTGACGAATACCGCAAGGCGGCTGTTGACGCAGTCAGACAGCTTGCAAAGGACGTCGGAATCCCCGCAGACCTCAAGGCGATAGTCAAGCCCGAGGATGTTGACTTCCTCGCTCAGTCCGCATATGACGATGCCTGCCGCCCCGGCAACCCGCGCGACACGAGCGTTGCGGAGCTTGCAGAGCTTTACAGATCGCTGATGTAAAAAGAAATAAATAAAGCCGCCGCCTTGTCCGAAATAAAAACCGGGCGAAGCGGCGGATTATTTACACTGTAAAAGGCGTTTAATAAATAAAAATAAAGGTCATAATCCGCGTTATTATCCGTGAATTATGACCTTTTTATTTTTGCTCTTCGGTCTGCGCTAAATGCGGCAGTCCCTACTTGTTAGCCTTTGTAGTTCATACCCAGCTCAATAGCTTCGACATTCTTGGGAACAAGATGCTGCTTTCTCGCGGGGACTACTTTGGCTATTGCTTTCGACATGGTGTCGAGATTGCAGAAGCCGGTCTGCTCCATGAGCTTGCCGATAAGAATGATGTTTGCAAGACCCTTGAGTCCGTGCTCCTCCGCCATCTGAGTGGCGGGAACGAGGCAGACAGTGATATCGTCTCTCTTGACCTCGCGCTCGACGAGCGTGCTGTCGAGGATAACAATTCCGCCGGGGACGACGCTGTCGATGAACTTGTCATAAGACGGGCCGTTCATCGCAACGAACACATTCGGAGTGACAACGAGGGGCGAGCAGATGGGATCGGAGGAGATGCAGACGCTGCAGTTTGCCGTGCCGCCTCTCATCTCGGGACCGTAGGACGGAAGCCATGAAACTTCCTTGCCGTCGGTGAGTCCCGCATAGGCGATGACCTTGCCCATGAAAAGTATACCCTGACCGCCGAATCCGGCGAGAAGTGCGTTCATATCCTTCATTTTGCTTCCTCCTCTGCTGTCTTGTCCTTATAAACGCCGAGCGGATAATAAGGAAGCATATTCTCTCTGAGCCAGCCGAGCGCATCGACGGGCGAAAGTCCCCAGTTGGTGGGGCAAGCCGAAATGACCTCGACTATAGAGAAGCCCTTGCCGGCGATCTGAGTCTCGAAAGCCTTTTTGATAGCCTTCTTCGCTCTGTTTATGTTCTTGACGCAGTCAACCGAAACGCGCTCCGCATAGGCGGTGCCGTCGAGAGTCGAGAGCATCTCGCAGACTCTTACGGGATAGCCGGCAGTCTTAATATCTCTGCCGTAGGGCGTGGTCTGAGTGACCTGACCGGGCAGCGAAGTGGGAGCCATCTGGCCGCCTGTCATGCCGTAGATAGCGTTGTTGACGAAGATAACCGTGATGTTCTCGCCGCGGGTCGCGGAGTGAACGGTTTCGGCGGTACCGATAGCGGCGAGGTCGCCGTCGCCCTGATAGGTGAACACAACGTCCTCGGGCTTTGCGCGCTTAACACCCGTTGCTACAGCCGGGGCGCGTCCGTGGGGCGCCTCGATCATATCGCAGCCGAAATAATTATATGCCATAACGGCGCAGCCGACGGGCGCGATGCCGACGGTCTTGCCCTCTATACCGAGCTCGTCAATGCACTCCGCAACAAGGCGGTGGATTATACCGTGAGTGCAGCCGGGGCAATAATGGGTAGGCACATCAAGAAGCGCCTTGGGTCTCTGAAATACGATTGCCATTATTTTTCGCCTCCTGCAAGTTTTTTGATATTTTCAAGGACTTCGGCGGGGGTCGGAATTATTCCGCCCGTGCGTCCGAAGAATTCAACAGGTCTGCTGCAGTCGATAGCGAGCTTGACATCGTCAATCATCTGACCCATGCTCATCTCGACGCAGAGAAAAGCCTTTGCGTACTCTGCGGCGTCGCGCATAGCCTGCTTTGGGAACGGCCAGAGGGTTATCGGGCGGATAAGTCCAGCCTTTATGCCCTGCTCTCTCGCTTCGCGGACAGCTGCCTTTGCGACACGCGCCGATGCGCCGTAAGCGACGACGACATAATCGGCATCGTCGACCATGTAGCTCTCGCTCATGGGCTCTTTTTCCTCGATAACCGCATATCTTGCGAAGCGCTCTCTGACGAGGCGCTCGAGATCCGCCGCCTGGAGATAGAGGGAATTTACTATATTGTGCTTGCGTCCGCCGTTGTGGCCGCATGCCGCCCAGGGCTTCTCGACGCTCGAACCGCCGCTGCCCTCGCCTATTTCGACGGGCTCCATCATCTGACCGAGCATACCGTCGGCAAGGATCATCGCGGGCATACGATACTCGTCCGCCTTATCGAATGCTCTGCCGACAAGATCGACCATCTCCTGAACGGAGCTGGGCGCAAAAACGAGGATATGCAGATCACCGTGGCCGGGCGCTCTTGTCGCCTGCCAATAATCCGACTGAGAGGGCTGGATTCCGCCGAGTCCGGGGCCGCCGCGCTGGACATTGATAATGACAGCCGGAAGATCCGAACCTGCCATATAAGATATACCCTCAGTCTTGAGGCTGATTCCGGGCGAGGACGAGGAAGTCATCGCGCGGACACCTGCGGATGCCGCACCGAGAACCATATTGACGGCGGCGATTTCGCTCTCCGCCTGAAGATATGTACCGCCTATTTTAGGCATAACCTTTGACATATATGCCGCAAGCTCTGTCTGCGGGGTGATAGGATAGCCGAAGAAGTGACGGCAGCCGGCACGGATAGCGGCTTCTGCCAGAGCTTCGTTGCCTTTCATAAGAACTCTTTCTGACACTTTCAACACCTCTTCTTTCTTATCTCTCAACAGTTATTGCACAATCGGGACACATAATAGCGCACGCCGCACATCCGATGCACTCGTCGGGGTTTGTGACGCACGCAGGATGATAACCCTTTAGGTTCAGCTTATCCTTAGCAAGGCTGATAATATGCTTCGGACATGCCGTCGTGCAAAGCTCACAGCCCTTGCAGGTGTTTTCATTGATCGTGACTTTTGCCATATCTGTTCCTCCTAATCAAGAATACCGAACTTATATATCCGCCGCTTCGCTTCGGAAGCGGTATCGGTCAAAAAATTTTTACCACGGGAGCTTTACGAGCACATCGACGGGATAGAGATTGTCTATCTTCCCCTCGAGTTCGCCCGCGACACTCTTCGGCGCAGTTGTATATATCAGCGGCAGACACGCAAGCTCAGCCGTTTTCTCGGCATAAGGGACGGACGAAAGAATGTCCTGCGCAGTCGTCTGCGCCCCCAAGTGCGAGTTGTTGACTAACCCAGTCGCTTTCAGACGGCACGCCGCCTCTATCTCCCCAAGCAGCCCGACTGCCTCATCGGGACTTGAAATAAATTTGCGGAATTTGTTGACGACGCAGAGCATATCATAGCCCGACTCGTTGAGCTGGCGCGAAAAGCGTCCGAGCGCGGTAGCGCCCGCATCGTCGCCGCCGACATCGACTATCACTCTGCCCATGCTCTCCTCAAAAATCGAGAACATTCTCGCTGTCAGCGCAGGTGCGTCGAGGGTAGTGCCCTCAAGATTCTGGGCAATGACATTGACTCCCGCCGCTTCAAGCTCGTCCTTGTAGTCCGCGGTGCGGAAATAGGGATTGACTATATCGAGATCGACGAGCGTTATCTTCTCGCCGCGCTTCGCCGCGTTGACTGCGAGGTTGAGCGCGAAATTCGTTTTCCCGCTGCCGTAATGACCGCAGACGAGCGTTATGCGTTTCATCGATCTGCCTCCCTTCGGTTATAAAAATAATTATACCACTCTTTGCCCCGCGGTACAATATATTTTCCGTCTGCGCGGATAGAAAAGATATTGCAGCGCGCGGCGCGTTTTGTGCAAAATTTATGCAAAAGCATACGCGCGGGGATAAAAATATCCGGCTCCTGCCAAACGGCAGAAACCGGATAGTGAAATCAAAACTGATTATTCAGCCTCGGTCTCCTCAGCCTCGTCCTCTGCGGCGGGCTCGAGCAGAGCTCTGATCGAAAGGCTGACGCGCTTCTTGTCGAAGTCGATGCCGATGATCTTCGCCTGAACCTTGTCGCCGACCTTGAGAACGTCGGAGGGCTTCTCGATGCGGCGATCCGCTATCTGAGAAATGTGGATAAGACCGTCAATGCCGGGGATAACTCTTGCGAATGCGCCGAAATCGGTAAGGCTGACTATCTCAGCGTCGATAACGGTTCCCTCGGGATAGTTCTTGCGAAGGATCTCCCACGGATTGTCCTCGTCTTTTCTGTAGCCCAGAGAAATCTTTTTCTTCTCGGGATCGAGAGCCTTTATGTAGACATCGATAACGTCGCCGACCTTCAGGACATCCGACGGATGCTTGATGCGCTTCCAGGAAAGCTCGGAGATGTGAACCATTCCGTCCACGCCGCCGATGTCGACGAATGCGCCATAGTTGGTAAGAGACTTGACGGTGCCGGTATACTTCTGACCGACCTCAGCCTGTGCCCAGAAAGCTTCCTCAGCGGCCTTTCTCTCCTCCTTGAGGACGGCACGGATGGAGCCGACAGCTCTTCTCTTGTAGTTGTTGACCTCGATGATGCGGAACTTGACGTTCTTTCTCAGAAGGCTGTCAAGAGACTCGCTGCGCGATGCGGTTGCAAGAGAACCGGGGATGAAAACGCGAACGCCGTCGGTAACAGCGATAACGCCGCCCTTGACAACATCGGTGACAACGCCTTCAAAGACCTTATCGGTCTCAGCCGCGTCAGCGATATCGCGCCATGCCTGCATAGCATCATAACGACGCTTGGAAAGCATAACGGTGCCCTCTGCATCGTTGGTCTTCATGATGATAAGACCGATCTCGTCGCCTATCTTGAGCTCCTTCTTCGGGTCAGCGGCAGGATCTGCGCTGTACTCGTCCATGGGGACATAGCCGGCATGCTTTCTGCCGATGTCGACCTGGATCTCTGTGGGCGAGAAGCCCATGACGATACCGGTGACCTTCTGGTCGTTGTTCATGCTGTTGAGAGACTCCTCAAGAGCCTTGGAGAAGTCCTGCTCGTCTGCTTCTTCGGAAGGCACCTCCTCCGCCGGCTGTGCGGAAGCTGCGCTCTCCTCGAGCTCACCGGCAGCCGCCTCAGCGACATCGGTCTTACGCTCGACTGCGCCTTCCTCAAGCTCTTTGGATTGTTCGTTAAGAATTTCGGACATGTTACAAAGTACCTCCTTTATTATGCACGCAGGGGTTGATGCCCCTGCAGTAACGCCGACAACATCGCAGGCGGAGAAATCGATATTTTTAACATCCGCTGCGCGCTCCACAAGATAAGTCTGGCAGTTTTTTTCACACACTCCCTTGAGCTTTGCCGTGTTGGAACTCTGCGAGCCGCCGATGATGATCATCATATCGACCCGCTGCGACAGCTCGGAAGCCTCTTTCTGCCTATCCTGCGTAGCATTACATATTGTATCAAAAACATTTGCATTTGTACATAGTATTTTTATTATTTTTAGGGATTCCTGCCATTCTTTTACGCTGAAAGTGGTCTGTGAGACGACCGTTATTTTCTTCTTGGAATATTCCGGATGATTTTCGAAAATTTCACGGAGTTCTTCGGCGTTGCGGAAAGTGAAGCACTCGCCGCGGCAGTGACCCATGATGCCGATGACCTCGGGATGACCGCTGTCTCCGGCGATGAGCACGGGGATATCGGGCGATGAATTCTCGCCCACTATCCTGTGTATTTTCTTGACGAACGGGCAGGTCGCGTCGCAGATATCGGCGCCCGTAGCCTCAAGGCTGCGATAGACGCTCGCGCCGACTCCGTGGGTGCGGACGACGACGGTAGTATCGGCGGACGCTTCTATGGGCGAGTTTATCACCCGAACGCCCTTTTTCTCAAGATCTTCTATAACGACCGGGTTATGTATCAGGGGACCGAAAGTAGCGACTTTTTTTCCGCTGTCAACGAGCTTATATGTCATCTCGACCGCGCGGTTGACCCCGAAGCAGAAGCCCGCCGTTTTTGCAACCTCAATCCTTTTCATGGCCCTTTTCAAGCAGCTCCCCTATCTTGCCCATGACAAGTCTGGAAGCGTCCTTTATCTCACTCATATTTGATTCGTCCGTAAGTCCGAGCTCCTCATAGGGAATGACCTCGCCGAAGCGGACGGTTATCTTCTTGCGGAACTTGCTCTTGCCCTCAAAATAAATGCATGCAGGCAGAACATCGGCATGGGTGGCCTTGGCTATAAGCGCGATGCCTGCTTTGGGCGGCAGCATCTTGCCGTCGGGATCCTTCGAGCGCGTGCCCTCGGGGAATATGCCGAGGACCTTGCCCTCTTCGACAAGGCGGATAGCATAGTTGAGCGAACGCTGGTCGCCCGTTCCGCGGCTTATCGGGAACGCATTCAGGTGGCGGAGCATCCACGAAGCGAGCTTATTGAGATTGAACAGCTCGAGCTTCGCCATGTAGTGGATCTTGCGGACTCTCGCCGCGGCAATGAGACCGGGATCGTATGAGTTGCGATGGTTCGAGGCAATTATAAGACTGCCCGTTTTCGGCACGTTTTCGCGTCCGATATACTGCGTCTTGAAGACAATCTTTGCGAGCGGATGAAACATCCAAACGAAAACGTCATAAAATTTTCTGTCTCTGGTATCGTTGTAGTTAAACGCTTTACCTTTAATCTTCGGTTCCATCAAAGATTCTCCTTAATAACATTTTTTATTTTCTCTATCGACTCGTCGAGCGAAAGCTCCGTCGTATCGACCGTTATGGCGTCGGGCGCGGCTCTGAGCGGAGCGATAGCCCGATTGGAATCATTATAATCCCTTTGCTTCATTTCTGCAAGCACATTTTCGTATTCGACCTTTTCGCCCTTTTCTATGAGCTCTTTATAGCGGCGGCGCGCACGCTCCTCGGCGGAGGCGGTGAGGAATATCTTGACCTGCGCGTGGGGCAGAACAACGGTACCGATATCGCGTCCGTCCATGACGCAGTCGTTTTTGGCGGCGATATCCTGCTGGAGACCGAAAAGGAACTCGCGGACTGCGGGCACCGCCGAGACTTTCGAGGCCGCCATTGACGCTTCGGGAGTTCTGATGAACGCCGAGACATTCTCGCCGTTTAAAAACACTGCCTGCTCGCCGTTTTCATATTTGAGTTCAACGGATATACCCTTGACGCTCTCGGCGATCGCCTCGGTTTTTTCAAGGTCGACTCCGCGGCGCAGTGCGTTGAGTCCGACGGTGCGGTAAAGCGCGCCGGTATCGACATAGATAAAGCCGAGCGCCTGAGCCGCGCGGCGTGATATTGTGCTCTTGCCCGCTCCTGCGGGGCCGTCGATTGCAACATTTATTGACATAGAGATTTTCCTTTCGTGCTTTCTTTATTGAGCCGCACTCTCTCCGGCAAGATGTCCGGTCGAGAACGCTATCTGCAAATTGAATCCGCCCGTGTAGGCATCGACATCTATAACTTCGCCCGCAAAATACAGACCGTCTATGAGCTTCGACTGCATCGTTTTCGGGTCTATCTCCGAGGTCTTTACGCCGCCGGAGGTGACAACCGCCTCTTCGATCGGGCGAAAGTCAGTTATTGTAACAGTGAAATGCTTGAGCAGATAAACGAGCTTCGCGCGCTGTTCGCGGGTGACGGAATTGACCTTTGTGTCCATGGGTATGCCCGAGAGAGAGACTATGACGGGCACGAGCTTTTTGGGGAGCAGGAAGTTGAGCGCATTTATGAAATTGCGGTTGTTGTTCTCGCTGAAATCGCGCAGGACGCGCGCATCGAGCTGCTGCTCTGAAAGCGCTGGCTTGAGGTCGATAACAATTTTATATCTCCCCCGTTCCATCTGACGCATATGCGAGCTCGCGGAGAGTATCATCGGGCCCGACACGCCGAAATGAGTGAACAGCATCTCGCCAAAATCGGAATAGATGTGCTTCCCCGTTTTTGTGTCCTCAACGGTTATCGAAACATTTCTCAGCGACAGTCCCTGAAGCCGCGAGCAGAATCCCTCATGCGCTTCGAGCGGAACGAGCGACGGCTTTATCGGGGTCACGGTGTGCCCCGCCTGTTTTGCGAGTTCATATCCGTCGCCTGTTGAGCCCGTCTGGGGATAAGACCTGCCGCCGGTGGCGACTATCACTCTGTCGGCATATATCCGCTCGCCGGAATGAAGTATCGCGCCGCGAACTTTGCCGGACTCGATTATAAGCTCCTTTGCCCTGCCTGTCACTATATCAACGCCCGCGTGCTTCGCCGCAAAGAAGAGCGCGTCGACTATATCGGACGATCTGTCCGACTCGGGGAAAACGCGGTTGCCGCGCTCAGTCTTGAGCGGCACGCGCTGAGACTCGAAGAAATTCATTGTATCTGCGGGCATGAAGCGCGAAAACGCGCTGTAAAGAAATCTGCCGTTGACCGGCACAGCCGAGATGAGGGCATTGAGATCTGCGCAGTCATTTGTGACATTGCATCTGCCCTTTCCCGTTATCATTATTTTGCGGCCGACTTTTTCGTTGCGTTCAAGCAGAACGACTTTGCCGCCGTTTTTTGCTGCGGTGACGGCCGCCATAAGTCCCGCCGCCCCGCCGCCTATTACAAGCACTTCAGGCATAATTTACCTCTTTTTGAAAAATTTACTCGTCCTCGTGGGTCTGGTATATCTGATACTCGTCCCAGATATTTTCGAGCGAGCTGAGATTGCTGTAGACCTCGCCGCTCTTTTCGCTCGCCGCCGCCGCTATCAGCGCGTTGATAAGGCTCAGCGGAGCAACGAGGGAATCGACGAACGAGACCATGCTGCTGCGCGCGAGGAGAAGATGGGTCGCAAACTGCGCTATAGGTGAATTCTCGCTGTCGGTGACGGAGATAACCGTCGCTCCCCTGTCGGATATAAAGCGCAGCATATTTATCGTCTGCTTTGAATATCTCGGGAAACTTATCGCGATGCAGACATCGTCCTTGTTGATTCTGAACGCCTGGTCAAACGCCTCGCCCGTTCCGGCGGGTTCGATGAGGGTCACGCTGTCATAGACAAAATTGAGATAGAACGCCGCAAAGCTTGCAAGCGACGCCGCACTGCGCACGCCGAGGACATAGGCGCGGTTTATCGCCTCGACGCTCGCGTTGAACGCCTCGCGCGAAATGCTCTCGCGGGTTGCCTTTATCGTATCGATATCGGAAGAAAACGCGTGTTCGAGCATATCTTCGCCGCCCGCCGCCTCCATGCGTTGGACGCTCGTCAGTCTGCTCTTGACTACCTCCTGCAGGGTCTTCTGAAGCTGAGGATAGCCCGAAAAGCCGAGCTCGGACGCGAATCTGACGACAGTCGATTCGCTCACGCCGACCGCGTCGCCGAGCTTCGCCGCGGTCATGAACGCCGCCTTGTCGTAGTTTTCGGTTATGTAGTCGGTTATCCGCTTATGTCCCTTGGACATGGAAGAGTAACAGCCCTCTATTTTTGAAAGCAGCTGTTTTGTCATATTGGATATTCACCTTATTCCGTTTACATATGTAACATGATTTTAGCATACAGCCACATAAAAATGCAAGACGGCAGAGCAAAAATTGCAGGGTTTCCTGCATTTTCTTAAAAGCATTGACTTAAAGCCCGATTTTTTCTATAATCTATTAGTCTATTACTTCTTAAATAAGGAGCTAAAAAATGAAGGATTCATCATTTCTCTGGTATGACAAGCCCGCCTCCGTCTGGACTCAGGCGCTGCCAATCGGCAACGGAACGCTCGGCGGCATGATATACGGCAAAGTAGAGGAAGAGACCGTCTCTTTGAACCACGACGAGCTTTGGACGGGACACCCGAAAAACACTATACGCCCCGGTTCGCTCGAAGCTTTTCAGAAAGCCCGCGCTCTTGCGCTCGACGGAAAGCTGCGCGAGTCGCAGGATATTATAGAATCCGACTTCATGAGCACATGGAGCCAGGCATACCTGCCCCTGGGCGACCTCGTTCTGACATTCGACGGCTCCGACCGCAAGTCAGATTATATCCGCTCGCTCGATCTTGACACGGCGATCGCCTCGGTCAGCTACAGGCAGGGCAAGCGCATCATGCGCCGCGAGCTGTTTGCGTCGCATCCCGATAAAGTTATCGCAGTCCGCCTCATCTGCGAAAACGGCAAGTTTGATGTCACAGCGAGCCTCAGATGCCAGCTTCATCACAAAGTCAAGTCGCAGAGCGGTCTGCTCGTCATGAGCGGCGAAGCGCCGAGCGAGCACAACACGAACGGTCAGTCGGATAAGCAGAGCTATTCGAAAGTCGACAGCGAGCGCGGTATGCTCTTCACCTGCGCCGTGAAAGCCGACACGGACGGCAAAAAGCATATAAGCGGCAAGGGAATAGAGATAACCGGCGCGACGGTCGTCACGCTCTATCTCACCGCAGAGACGAGCTTCAACGGCTGGCAGAACAACGCTTTCACAAACGGCAAGCCGCACCTTGAGCCCTGCATCGAGAGACTCTCGAAGAATTTCGATTACGAAGCGGTCAAATCCGCGCACATCGCCGACTACCGCGCGCTCTATTCGAGAGTTGAGCTCGACATAGGCTCGAACGGCAAAGACAACATACCGACCGGCAAGCGTCTGCGCAATTTCAAGAAAGACAAGAATGACATCGCTCTCTACACCCTGCTGTTCAACTTCGGACGCTATCTCGCGATATCCTCGTCGCGCCCCGGCTCGCAGCCATCGACGCTTCAGGGCATCTGGAACGAGAAGCTCTGCCCGCCGTGGCACTCAAACTACACTGTAAACATAAACACCGAGATGAACTACTGGCCCGTTCTCCCCTGCGATATGCCGGAGGTCAACGAGCCGCTGATAGAGATGGTGCGAGATCTGTCCGTCGCGGGCGAGCGCACGGCAAAAGAGATGTACGGCATGCACGGCTTTGTCGCGCATCACAATGTTGACATTTGGAGAATGACGACCCCCGTCGGCGGATGCGCCGTATGGGCATTCTGGCCGATGTCGCCCGGCTGGTTCTGCGAGCATATTTTTGCCCACTACGAATACACCATGGACGAAAAATATCTGCGCGAGACCGCCTATCCGATAATGAAAAAGAGCGCGGAATTCTACTGCGACTATCTCGTTGAGGACAAGGACGGCTATCTCATCGCCGCGCCCTCGACCTCGCCCGAGAACAACTTCGTCCTAAACGGCAGCAACTGCGCCGTTTCGCAGACGACGACAATGACGATGAGCATAATCCGCGAGCTGTTTGAAAACTGCATCAAGGCTTCCGACATCCTCGGCGAGGACAAGGAGTTTGCAGAAATTCTCAAAGACAAGCTTAAAAATATGCTGCCGTTTAAAATCGGCAAAAAAGGTCAGCTTCTCGAGTGGTACAACGAAGAGAAAGAATCGGAGATACACCACCGCCACTGCTCGATGCTCTACGGTCTGCACCCCGCGCATCTGATAACAGCAGACGGCACGCCCGAACTTGCGGACGCTTGCAGACGCTCGCTCGAAATAAGAGGCGACGACGGCACGGGCTGGAGCCTCGGCTGGAAGATAAACTTCTGGGCGCGCCTGCGCGACGGCAACCACGCATTGAAGCTCTTCGATCAGCAGCTGAGATTCAAGGCTTCAACCGGCATGAACTACTCCCACGGCGGCGGCACATACGAAAATCTCTTTGACGCGCACCCGCCTTTCCAGATAGACGGAAACTTCGGCGCGGTCAGCGGAGTCTGCGAGATGCTGCTCGACTGCTTTGACGGAAAGATTTATCTTCTGCCCGCTCTCCCAGACAAGTGGAGTGATGGCAGCGTCCGCGGTCTGCTTGCAAAGGGCAACATAAAAGTCGACATGACCTGGAGCGGCGGCAAGCTGACTTCATATTCGCTCACCGGAAAAGGCAAGGCTAATATAGTATACGGCGGCAAAGAGACCGTCCATGAGCTCGACGGCGGCACGCTGACAGTTGAGCTTTAAGGAGTTATAAAATGAAATTCGACCTCTATGATTTTGACAAGACCGTTTTCCCCGTTGACTCGGAGAGCGTGTTCTATCTCTTCTGCCTTGTCCGGCACCCGTGGCTGATAGTCATTCTTCCCTATCAGCTCGTCTGCCTCGCCTGCTTCTTTTTGAAGATAGGCGGCGACAAGATGAAGGGCAGATTCTTCTGCTTTCTGCGCTTTGTGAACACGGAAAAGATGGTCAAAAAGTTCTGGGAGAAGAACGAAAAGAGAATATATCCGTTCTTCCGCCCGGAGAACCGCGATCTCCCCGCAGTCGTCTGCTCGGCGTCTCCCGAATTTCTGCTGCGCCCGATATGCGAAAAGTACAAGGTACACACGCTCATCGCCACGCGCCTTGACCCGCACACGGGCAGAATGACCGGACTCAACTGCAAGGACAGCGAAAAGGTTATAAGAATAAACGAGGCGATGCCCGACGCGAAATTCGAAAAAGTGTTTTCGGATTCTCTCAAAAGCGATGCGCCGATATTCGCGCTTGGAGAGATAAACTATCACGCAGTGAGGGGTAAACTGACGCGCATAAAATAAGTTTCAACACACTGGAGATGTAAAAATGATAATAGACAGCCACGCACATATATACCCTGACAAGCTCGCCAGAAAGGCGGCGCGCAGCATCGGCGATTTCTACGACATCGACATGGACCTCGACGGCACGGTCGACATGCTTCTCAAGGTCGGCGACGAAGCGGGAGTTGACAAATTTCTTGTTCACTCGGTCGCGACGACACCGCACCAGGTGCGCTCAATAAATTCATTCATTGCAAAGAGCGTATCGGAGCACCCCGACCGCTTCATCGGCTTTGCGACGCTCCACCCCGGATGCGGCGACGAGATACCGGAAATCGTTGACGAGGCGATAGAGCTCGGGCTCTCGGGAATAAAGCTGCACCCCGATTTTCAGGAGTTCGATATAGACGCGCCCGAGGCGATGCGCATGTACGAAGTGCTTGAGGGCAGACTGCCGATACTCTTTCACACCGGCGACTACCGCACGCAATATTCAAAGCCGACGAAGATAATAAAAGTCCTCGAAAAGTTCCCGAAGCTCGACATAATCGCAGCGCATTTCGGCGCATGGTCGGAATGGGGCTACGGCTCAAAAGAGCTTTCTGAAGCGGGAGTATATGTTGACTCATCGAGCAGTTTCTATGCGATGAGTCCGGAGAGGATAATGGAGATGATTCACATCTTCGGCACGGACAAAATTTTCTTCGGCTCGGACTACCCGATGTGGAACGTCAAGAAGGAGCTTGAAACATTTATGTCCCTGCCGCTGAGCGACGAGGACAGGGAAAAGATACTCCACAAGAACCTCGAAGGTCTGCTGGCGAAGTACAAGAAATAAAGCACGAGCAATAATATAAAAAACAGCCGCAAGTTTTTACACTTGCAGCTGTTTTTTGTTTTATTATTCGACGTAGTCCCTGAGCTTCTTGCTTCTCGTCGGGTGACGAAGCTTGCGCAGAGCCTTCGCCTCAATCTGACGGATGCGCTCACGGGTGACGTTGAACTCTTTGCCGACTTCCTCAAGGGTGTGAGGATGGCCGTCGGTGAGTCCGAAACGCATCGAGAGCACGCGCTCCTCACGGGGAGTGAGAGTCTTGAGCACATGGGCAAGCTCCTCCTTGAGCAGGGTCGCCGAAGCGGCATCCGCCGGGGCGGGAGCGTCGTCATCGGGGATGAAGTCGCCGAGATGGCTGTCCTCCTCCTCGCCGATGGGGGTCTCAAGGGAGACGGGCTCCTGAGCCACGCGCATTATCTCGCGCACCTTGTCAACGGGCATATCGAGCACCTCGGCTATTTCCTCCGCCGTGGGGTCTCTGCCGTTCTTGTGCAGCAGCTGGCTGTTGGTCTTCTTGACCTTGTTTATGGTCTCGACCATGTGAACGGGGATTCTTATCGTCCTCGCCTGGTCGGCTATGGCGCGGGTTATCGCCTGCCTTATCCACCATGTGGCGTAGGTTGAAAACTTGAATCCCTTTGTGTAATCGAACTTGTCAACAGCCTTGATAAGTCCGAGGTTGCCCTCCTGAATAAGATCGAGAAACTGCATGCCTCTGCCGACATAGCGCTTTGCGATGCTGACGACGAGTCTGAGATTTGCCTCGGTCAGTCTGCGCTTTGCGGCGGGGTCGTTGTCGCCGATTCTGATGGCGAGCTCGATCTCCTCCTCGGGGGTGAGCAGCGGAACCTTGCCTATCTCCTTGAGATAGACCTTGACGGGGTCGTCGATAGTGATGTTCTTGTCATCAGTGACCCCCGCGGTGTCAGCGGTCGACTTGGGCGTCTCGCCCATATCGAAGTTGACATCGTCCACATCCAGCATCGACAGGTCGTCGATTATCTCGATATTCTGCGCCTCGATAGACTCATAGAGCTTATCAAGATCCTCGATATCAAGATCCATGTCGACTATTACCGTGTCGATCTCCTGGGTGGTCAGTTTGCCTGCGGCTTTACCCTTTTCGATAAGGGCTTTCACCGCCGGTCTTTTTTCGATACCATCCATTACTTCTCTGTCTCCTTCTCTTTATGTTGCATATTGAGTCGGTCTTTTATGTCATGACCCAAAACAGAATATCAATCCTGTTTATCGGGTCTGAACAGCTTTGCGAAATCGTCGTCGCTCAGTTCGGAGGCTTTTATGCTCTCCGGCTTATTTTTTTCCTCTTTGAGTATTTTTATACAGTCGGCGCACTCTTCGACGGTGTTGCTCAGCTGAGCCGCAGAACGGAATATGCGCTCGACCTCGTCCATCTCATCGGGAGTGAACGCGGACGAGAGGAAATACGGTTCGGTGTTGCCGCCCTCGTCAAGGCGCGAAAGGATGACTGAAAAGATGCGTCTGTTGAGCGCGGTAACAAAATAATCCGCAGACAGCTCGTCCTTGAGCTTGTTATAAAAATCCGGGTTCCGCATGAGCGAGGCTATCAGCGTCTCCTCCGCCTTTGCGGCGCGCAGATGCTGGGAGCGTTCCGGGTTCTTTGTGTTCTGTCCGTTTATCAGCAGGCGCTTCTGATCCTGCTCGCGCTGAGCCATGCGGCGTTTTCTGAGCCCCTCGCGCTTATTATATTTCACCTGCGATTCGATAGCGAGCTTGTCCACGCCGAGCTCATTCGCAAGGCGCGAGGCATAGACATCGACTTCGACAGGGCTCGGTATCCCCGCGAGCACCTCCGTCGCCGCGGAAAGATATTTCACCTTTCCGTCGTCGGTGGACAGGTCTATCCCCTGACGCGCCCGAAGGAGTCTGTACTCAGTGTCGTTCGCCGCGCCGTTTATGATATCGCGGAAGCGCTGAGCGCCGTATTTTTTGATTATCTCGTCGGGATCCTTGCCACCGGTCAGACGCAGAACTTTTATCTCCATACCCGTGGTGCCGAATATTCCGAGCGCGCGGGCGGTCGCCTTTTGACCCGCCTCATCGGCGTCATACGAGAGGATTATCTCATCCGCATAGCGTGAGAGCAGATTCGCCTGCTCTTTTGTCAGCGCGGTACCGAGGCAGGCGACGGCATTTGTGAAGCCCGCCTGATGCAAGGCTATGACATCCATATAGCCCTCGGCGATAATAAGCTTGCCGTCGTTTCCTTTCTTTGCAAAATTCAATGCAAAGACGCCGTTGCTCTTTTTATAAACGAGCGTGTCCGAAGTGTTTATGTATTTCGGCTTCGAGTCATCGAGCACTCTGCCGCCGAACGCTATGACATTGCCGCGCGGGTCGATTATCGGAAACATCACGCGGTTGCGGAAGTTGTCGTAATAAGATACTTTTCCGTTTTTGTCGCTGCGGCGCAGAAGATTCGCACTCTCGAGCAAAATATCGTCAAAGCCCTGTTCGTTGAGGTGATTTTTAAGCGCGCGCCAATCGTCCGGGGCAAAGCCCAAACCGAAGTGGCGAATAGTCTCCATAGTCAGCCCGCGGTCAAGGAAATAGTTGAGGGCATGTCTGCCTCTGTCGGTGAAAAGCTGAGAGTGAAAAAACTTCGCCGCCGCGCGGTTCGCCGCCAAAACGGCGGTGCGCTTCTTGGCGAGGGTATCGTCATAGCCGTCCTCCGGCAGAGCCATTCCCGCTCTGTCCGCAAGCTGCTTGACCGCCTCCATATAGTCGAGATTTTCCATTCGGCGCACGAAAGTTATCACATCGCCGCCGACTCCGCAGCCGAAGCAATAGAAGCTACCGTTTTCGGGATAAACAGTAAATGACGGAGTCTTTTCGTTGTGAAACGGGCAGAGTCCGACAAGGTTCTTGCCCCTTCGGCGCAGGTTGACATAGGGAGAAATGACGCTCTCTATATCCGTATTTGCGCGCAGCTGTTCGAGAAAACTGTCGCTGAGTCTCATCCGTTCTCACCCCTTTCAATAATATATACGCAAAAAATCCTGTTTTCCCTACAAAGTTATCAAAAAATTTAAAAATTTTTGCGCTCGGCTTTGCATCAGATAAGTCGGCGTTAAACAAAGCGACGGCGAAAAGCGCCTTTGCACTCTCCGCCGCCGCTGCAATTTTCAATTCCTTTTTTTGAAAAGTTTACTTCGTTTTTTCGTCGTTCGTCTCGAGGAGCGTATTCTCCCTGAAAAACAGCGAGATGCACCAGATGCCTGCGAGCGCCACGAGCGTATATATGATCCTCGCGACTATCGATCCCTGGCCGCCGCATATCCACGCGACGATATCGAATTTGAACAGGCCTATGCTGCCCCAGTTGAGCGCGCCGATTATTACTAAAATAAGCGATATTCTGTCGATCATTTTTCTCACTCCTTTTGCGATTAGTATCGCCGGAGCGTCGGTTTTTATTCGCTCATAAACGAAATTTTGCAGTCCGAAAAATATTTCCTCTTATGAACCTTGTCATTTTTGTCACAGGAGTTTGACATTTTTGTAACAATGCTAAAAAATGTATAAAACCGCCTTTTTAAAAAATTGAAAGTCGACGGTATTTTTATAATACGTAATTTTACCTTTTGATTGATACGATAAGCTTTTATATGTAATAATATAGGAGGAATTTTGATGAAAGCGAAAATCGTTAAACGCACACTGAGCCTGATAACAGTTCTGGCGCTCATATTCACTCTCGCCGTGCAGGGAGCCGGTGCGATTCAGTCAGCCGATGTCAACAAATACCCCTATGTATATGTCCACGGCCTTTTCGGCTGGGGCGCAGACGAGGGAATCGACGACACGCTCCCCTACTGGGGCTCGGCATCATGCTCGCTCATGGACGAGCTGAACAAGCTTCACTATGAGAGCTATGCCGCATCCGTCGGTCCGATGTCGAGCAACTGGGACAGAGTCTGCGAGCTCTACGCACAGATAACCGGCACTCGCGTTGACTACGGCAAGGCGCACTCCGAGAAATTCAACCACAGCCGCTACGGCAGAACCTACACAAAGCCCATGATTGAGGGCTGGGGCGAGCCAGACGCGGACGGCAATATAAAGAAGATAAATCTCGTCGGTCACTCGTTCGGCGGCGCGACGGTCAGAACGCTCACGGCGCTGCTCGCATACGGCAGCGAAGAGGAGCAGGCGGCAACCTCACCCGATGATATCTCCCCGCTGTTCACCGGTGGCAAGGGCAACTACATAAACTCCGTCACAACGCTCTGCGCCCCGCACAACGGCACGACGCTCGCATACATCATCGACGGCATGAACATGGCCGAACTGGGCAAAGCGGCATGCTACGCCTACGCCGGCTTAATGGGTCGCTCGAAGCTCAACGGCTATGTTGACTTCCACCTCGAGCAGTTCGGTCTGACCCCCATACCGGGCGACGGCTCGACCCCCGAGGAGGCGTTCATAAAGGCTTTCATGACTATCATGACCCACACCGACACCGCGGCGGACGATATGTATCCCGAGAGAGCCGAGGAGATAAACAAGCTCTCAAAGCCGGTAGACGGAGTCTACTATTTCTCCTATTCGTATCAGACCACGCGCAAGACGCTTGCGGGAACCCAGGTTCCGAAGATAAAGACGCTCGTTGTTCTGCGCCCGTCAGCCACTCTTCTCGGCGCATACTCGAAGAACCTGTTCTCCGACTACAAGATAGACGCATCGTGGCTTCCGAATGACGGACTTGTAAACGTCGTATCGGCGCGCTACCCGTTCACCGACGAGCATGAGGACTACACCCCCGGCATGGAGCTCGAGACCGCCAAATGGTACGTCATGCCCACGCGCGAGGGCGACCACGGCACGGTCATCGGAATGCAGAGCACAAAGAGTCAGACACTCAAATTCTACTATGAGCTGACCGATCTTATAGAGAGCCTGCCCGTAACGGATTGATAAATTAGCAAAGATAAGCTATGTATGTAACCCCCAATCGCAGCTGCTGCGGTTGGGGGTTGTTTTGTAACAGAGATAAATTTGGATTTGCGAGCAGTTTCAATCATGGCTCCCCTGCAGGGGAGCCGGCACGGCAAAACCGAGAGTGAGGGGTTATTGCACGGATTCGCCCGCTTTGTCTTGACTTTTTGTCTCTCAATGTTCTTTGTAGGGTGCGGCGACTCGACGCACCGCTGCCGCCGTAGGCGGCACAGGTGACAAGCCGCAAGCAGAGGGCGTATTACAAGACACGGGCGAAATAACAGATTTACAATGACGCTGACGCGTCAAAGGGTCGTCGAGTCGCCGACCCCTACAGAGCGGATAGTCACAAATTACTACATAAACTGCGGGCGGATGATATCCGCCCTACACAATCGTGTCAATTTACAATATTAAAATTGTTTGCCTGACGGCGGCTTCACCCTTACAGATCCAAAGTCCTGCGGCAAGCGGCAAAAATCCTGCCCAAGCAGAATCGTGCGGGCAGGATATTTATTATTGCGTATAGGCTTTATTGTTCGTTATCTCTCAGAAAATCTCTGACCTCGAGCAGGCTGCCGAGCTTTTTCCAAAGTATCTTCTCGGTCTCCTCATCTGCCTGCCAAAGGTCGGGTACCATTATTACGCGGCATCCGGCGTTATGCGCAGCCCACAGACCGTTGCGCGAATCTTCGAGAGCTATGCAATCCTTTGGGCTTTCGCCGAGCAGCTCGCACGCTTTGAGATAGATATCCGGCGCGGGCTTTGAGCGCGCCGCCATTTCGCCGCTGACTATTATATCAAACTTATCAGTTATACCCGCGCTTTCGAGGTTGCGCAGAACGGCTCTGCGAGTCGAGGACGAGGCGACTGCGGTCTTTATCCCTGCCGATTTCAGCCAATCGAGCAGTTCATAAAGTCCGTATTTCACGGGAACTTTGTTGTGTTCATAAAAATTATCGGTGAATTCCCTGCCGTAGCGACGCATGGCCTTGGTATCGACATTGCTCCCGAACTCCTCGCGCCATATCTCGTCCGCGCGCTCGGCTGTCACGCCGAGGGTCTTCATGACCATATAGCCCGCCTTGCCGAGTCCCATCTTTTCGCCCGCGTAGTCCCACGCCGCCATCGCAAGGCGTTCGGTATCAAACATCAGTCCGTCCATATCGAAAACAGCAGCTTTTATTTTCACAAGGACACCTCCGGGTAAATCTTCTTTGGATTCGGGCTATAAAGCGCTCGCCACACATCATGGGCATAAGCCGGCTTAATAAAAAAAGCACTTGCTAAAGCAAGTGCTTTTTTCTGGCTGGGGAATAGGGATTCGAACCCCAACAAACAGAGTCAGAGTCTGTCGTGCTACCGTTACACAATTCCCCAATATCAAACTCCGAACAGGTTTTCTCTCACCTGCGAGTCAATATTATACACACTCTCAGTCCCTCTGTCAACCTTTTTTCAAAAATTTTTCGCATGGGATGAAAGTTTTTTATTTTAACTTTGATGAAGCGGCGGAAAAGCGGTAGGCACAACGGGATTTTATTTTATGCAGATATTGATTTTTCATACACACTGTGCTATTATATCAAGGCAATGCAGGTGTAGTTCAATGGCAGAATGTCAGCTTCCCAAGCTGAACACGGGGGTTCGATTCCCCTCACCTGCTCCACACTCCCGGATGCTTGTGCGTTCGGGAATTTTATTATGACGACAAGAAGACCCGTCTGGGATAACCGGACGGGTCGATTTTTGTTTTATTACACAAGAAGCATACGGTCGTTATCGAGCTCTTTGCCCGCGTTCTCTTTGAACTTGCCGAGCAGATCCTGAACAGTGAGCTTTGACCTCTCCTCCCCTTCGGCATCGAAAATTATGTTTCCGCCGTGCATCATTATCGTGCGGTTCCCGAGTTCGAGAGCCGACTGCATATTGTGCGTTATCATAAGGCAGGTGAGATTATTCTCGCTGACGATGCTCTTTGTGAGCGTGAGAACTTTTTCAGCCGTTGCGGGGTCGAGCGCCGCTGTGTGCTCATCGAGAAGCAGAAGCTTCGGCGGATTGAAAGTTGCCATCATGAGCGTCAGAGCCTGTCTCTGACCGCCGGAGAGCAGACCGACCGGCTGACTCATTCTGTCCTCAAGTCCCATCTCAAGCAGGGCGAGCTTATCTCTGAAAAGCTTCTTATCGCCCTTCGAGACTCGGCTCAGCCAACCGCCGTGACCTGCGGCAAGAGCTAAATTTTCTTCTATCGTCATGCCGGGCGCGGTACCGCGCATCGGATCCTGAAAAAGTCTGCCGATGCTCTTGGCGCGCTTATGCTCGGGCATGAGAGTGATATCTTTTCCGTCGAGCGAGATGCTGCCGGAATCAGTTATAAAGCTGCCGGCGATGGCATTGAAAAGTGTTGACTTGCCCGCGCCGTTCGCGCCGATGACCGTTATAAAATCACCCTCGGCGACGCTCAGGGAAAGATCGTCTATCGCCTTTTTGGCATTCGCCGTGCCGGGATTGAAAGTTTTCGAGATGTGTGATATTTCAAGCATCTGCTTTCCTCCTCCCCGAACGGGTCTGAATTCTGCGCTTTAAAAGCGGGAGCTGTTTTTTGAAATAGGGTGTTGCTATCGCCGCGATAACTATAACGGACGAGACAAATTTGAGCATGAACGCCGGCATATCAAAACGCAGGGCGATTGTATAAATAAGCCTGAATATGAACGCGCCGAGCACCATGCCGAATATCCTCAGCGGCATCTTCTTTCTGCCGAGGAACACGCCGCCGATAAGCAGGGACGCGAGGGCTATAGTCACCATTCCGGTTCCGATATCGATGTTGACCGATCTCTGCGACTGGGCGAGCAGGCAGCCCGACAGCGCGGTGAACGAGTTCGCGACGCAGAGTCCGATTATTGTAGTAAACGCCGGATTGACGGACGAGGAGCGAACCATATCGGGGTTATCGCCCGTCGCTCTTATTGCGAGTCCGAGGCGGGTTTTCAGGAAAAGTCCGAGTATAACAGCGACCGCCGCGACGGCGATTATCGCCACGAAGAGCTTTGACTGTCTCGCCACGGGAGTACCCTTGACGAGCGCCGCCATTTTGGTGAACACAGTGTCCGTTTTATTCATATTGAGTATCGACGAGCCGCTCATGACAGCGATATTTATTGAATAGAGCCCCGTGTTTACGATTATTCCGGCGAGCAGGCTGTTGATGCCCATTTTCGTCTGGAGTATCGCCGTTATGAAGCCCGAGGCTATTCCCGCCGCCATTGCCGCGGCTATCGACAGATACGGATGACCCGCTATCGCGACCACCGCGCCGACCGTTGCGCCGAGCGTAAAGCAGCCGTCGGTCGAAAGATCGCAGACATTGAGCATCGAATAGCTCAGGAACAGTGCAAGCACCGTGAGCGAGGTTATAAGTCCCAGCTCGAGCGCCGACTGGCCGAGTGAAAATATCGAATCCAAAGACATTGTGTTTCCTCTTTCCTGCTTTATTGAGCCGCCCGGGAAGCAGTACTCCCCGGAGACTGATTGAATCTTATTTTACATCGTCGAAGCTCTCGGCGGTGGTGATGCTCTTGACTTCGGTGCACTTGGGAGCGAAGAGCTTCGAGACTTCGTCGAAGTTATAGCCGAGCTTTGCGCAGATTTCGGTGTTTATTGTTGCAGTGCCGTTATCGAACATGAGCACAGGGGTGGTTGCGGGGTCTTTGCCGTTTATCATGATATCGATTATCATATTTGCCGTCTCAACGCCGAGCTTTGCGTAGTCAACGCCGTAGCCGAGGAAAGCTCCGTTGAGGGCGAAGGAATCAGCGCCTGTGTAGTGCGGAATCTTTGCGTCTGCGAAAATCTCATATATGGAGAGCTCGGACTTCATTATGGTGTTGTCGGTGGGAGTGAACACTGCCTGAACGCCGTCTGAAACAAGTGCCTTTGCGGCGAGGGTGACTTCGTCAACGGTGGTTCCCGTGCGCTCTATCACTTCAATGCCCTTGGCCTCGAGATACGCCTTCGCGTCGGCTATCGGCTTAGTCGAGGAATCCTGACCGACATCGTAGAGCAGACCGACCTTCTTTATATCGGGGTCCTTGAGAAGTATGAGGTCCATTATGGCGTTGGTGTTGAGATAATCGGAGGTTCCGGTAATCTGGCCGCCGGGTGCGTCAAGAGAATCAACGAGCTTTGCGCCGATAGGATCGCTGACTGCGGAGAACACGACCGGGATATCGCTGTTCTCGGTCTCGACTGCCGCCTGCATTGCGATTGCTACCGGGGTCGCGACGCCGACCATAAGATCGACCTTGTCAACGATGAAGTTCGAGATTATCTGGTTCATAACAACAGAGTCGCCGTTGCAGTTATCGTATTTGACTTCGATTTCGACGCCCTTTTCGGCGGCGACGGAAGCAAGCTGCTTTTTGATGTTGTCGACTATCTGATTGAGCGATGCGTCATCGACATAGTTGCAGATGCCGACGGTGTATTTCTTTTTTGTATCTCCGTCCTTTTTGCCGCAGGCGGCGAAGCAGGTAACTGCGAGCATAAGTGCGAGTACAAGTGCGATTATCTTTTTCATTGTATTTCTTCCTTTCGGTAATTGATAAAAATTTTTGAGCTAAACTAAGAATCGGAAAATATCACAGGCGCGGCATGCGCCAAAGTTTACTCAACAAAAACATAACTATCTCCTCCGAAATAAAAAAACTCCTGTCCCTGCAATAATGCTGGGACAGGAGATATTATCATCCTGCGGTGCCACCCGGCTTGACGCTTTTGCGTCCGCTTAGTGCGTACTGACATACGCTGACTTTTCTTCACGGAGAGTCCTGCTCCGGCGCACATACTTAAAGGATAACCTTTGTTCCGATTGCCCTTAGAAGTCCATTCAGGTTTCTTTCATTCTGCCGCAATCCCACCGTCTGCGGCTCTCTTCGAGATGAGGGAGAAATCTTACTTACCCTTCTTCAACGGTTTACTGAATTGTAACACTCTGTGCTTTTGTTGTCAACACATTTTTTCACTTTTGTTTCAAGAACCAGTTTTCTTGTAGGTTATGGACGCGAAATCCGACAAAATTCACAAAATTCGCCGTCCGCTTGCTAAATGGTATGCCGCGAAGAGTGCCTGTGTGACCAAAAAGGCGAATAGACAATATATTAAATATGGGATGTCTTTGCGCGCCCGCAAAACGGACGCCCTGCAAATTTTACCCAACGGAGGCCTTTTATGAACAACGAAGATATAGTCTCGCTCATGGAGCGATACAAGAGAGAACTGCTCGAATTTGAAAAGCGCAACACGGCACCGGTATCCGCGCAGGAAAAGGCGGAACCTGAGCCCGTATCGGCGCAGCAGGAAAGCCAAGCCGAACAGGTTTCGGCGCAAATACATGAGGATGCAGAGCCTGTAAACGCGCCGGCGGCAGAGCCCGCAAAGGCGGCTTCGGCAAAGGCGGAGGAAAACGAAGCGGTGAGCGCCGCGGCGACAGTTACAATTCAGCGGCAGACCGACGCTCAGAGGGAGAGTCAGATGCAGTTTGACGACGGCGCGGACACGGACAAATCCCAGTTCACACCCGAGCGCACGCAGGCGGCAGGGCGCGGAGACATCCCCCAGCCGCGCACGATATTCGTCGACCCGCAGATGCTCAAAAACAAAAATCTCACCTTGACGAACACCCAGTCCGCGATGCAGAGGTTCGACGAATTCAAGGGCGAGTGCAACAAGCGCGGCATCCTGCGCGTTGAGACCTACAGCTCGAACGGGCTCTATCCCGTCGGCAACAGCCGAGTGATAGTATACAAAGAGATAGACGGCGAAAAATATTATATATATGATTCGCACACCGATTCGAGCGGCATACTCGACAATCTCCAGCTGCCCGCTCCCGACAAATCCCTGTCGGAGACAGAGCAGGGCTTGTGCGGGCTCGCGCCGTATGCGACATACGATATATTCGTCAGCCACCCGGGATTCATCAGCACATATCTTGAAAACGTTCCGATCTTCGACTCCACCGTTTCAATACAGTCGGTCGAAATGCTGCCGACGGTCAGCGGCGAGCAGAATCCGAACGTGATAAACGAATCTGTCTGAGGAGTGATATTATGGCAGCAGATACTCCCGTTATCCCCCAGACAATAACAGTCCACCTCGGCAGACCGAATGCGGCGGCGAGGAATGTCACTGTGCCGTTTACGGATTATCTCAAAAATGTCGCATCGAGCGAGATATATCCGACATGGCCGGAAAACGCGATACGCGCCAACATATATGCGCAGGCGTCGTTCGCGCTCAACCGCATATATACAGAGCACTACCGCAGCCGCGGCTACGACTTCGACATCACGAACTCGACCGCATACGACCAGGCATATATTGAGGGGCGCAGCGTGTTTTCAAACGTCGCGAAGATAGTCGACGAGCTTTTCAACAACTATGTTACAAAGGGCGACCAGGTTCAGCCCTATTTCACGCAGTACTGCTCCGGGCGCGAGGTCACCTGCGACGGGCTCTCGCAGTGGGGCACGGTCACGCTCGCGAATCAGGGCTATACGCCATACCGCATACTTCAATATTACTACGGGAACGACGTCAATATAAAGACGGCGCCCGTCAAGAATATCCGCGAATCATATCCCGGCAGGGCTCTGCGCCTCGGCGACATATCGGAGGATGTCAGGATAATCCAGCGCCAGCTCAACCGCATCGCGCGAAACTATCCTGCCATTCCGCGCATTCCCTCCCCCAACGGAATATTCGACACGGCGACGCGCGAATCGATCAGAAAGTTCCAGAGCCTATTCAATCTCACCGTTGACGGCATCGTCGGCAAGGCGACATGGTATAAAATAAAGCAGCTCTATGCCGGAATACTGAAGCTCGGCGAGCTTTACAGCGAGGGCTTGAGGCTGACGGACGTCGAGCGGCAGTTCAAGACTGTCATAAAACGCGGCGACAGAGGGCAGGATGTGAGCACGATTCAGTATTTCTTGAACTTTATCGGCAACTTCACAAACAACATCCAGCCCCCGGCCGTGGACGGCATTTTCGGTCAGGACACATACAACAGCGTTGTGCAGTTTCAGCGGCAATACGGCCTTGCGCCGGACGGCATTGTCGGGCGCGACACATGGAACAAGCTGCAGGCTGTATATAATGATATCCTGCGAACCTTCCCCGGCGAATTTTCAATCTATGATCAATATGCGCGTTTTGCATATCCCGGCTACAATCTGCTCCGCGGTAGCACGGGCAGTGCAGTGAGAAATCTTCAGGAATATCTCCAGGTTCTCGCGCGCGGCGTCGAGAGCGTGCCGTATGTTGCGGCGGACGGCATTTTTGGCCCTCAGACGGAGGCGGCGGTCAAGGCGGCTCGGCGATATTTCGGGCTGACCCCGAACGGCGTTGTCGGTCCGCTGCTCTGGTATGCGATAGCGGAATACTATTATTACAACGTATAATCCCGACAAAAACGGAGATGATATACGGCGTGAAACAATTGCCGTATATCATCTTTTCTTTTTAAGGGCGGGATATTCATATGGAAAAGCAGACTTTTTCGGGGAACTACGAAGCCGACATTGCGTCGCTCAATCTGCGGCTGCGCGTGAGCGAGAGCTTTGACCTCGTCAGCCGTCAGATAATGATCGGCAGCCACCGCGCCATGCTCTGGTTCATCGACGGATTTATAAAAGACGGGCTGATGGAAAAAATCATGAGCTTCATGATGAACGCGGACGAGAAGAAGCTCAAAACTGTCGGCACAACGCGCGAATTTGCCGACGCGTTCGTGCCCTATGTCGAGACCGAGGTCGTAAACGACTTCGACAGGTTCGAGACTTTTCTCTTCTCCGGCGCATTGGGCATGATAGTTGACGGATTCAAAGAAGCTATAATTATAGACGTGCGAACCTATCCTGCGCGAAGCGTGGACGAGCCTGAAAACGACAAAGTGCTTCGAGGCTCGCACGACGGCTTTGTCGAGACGCTGATATTCAACACCGCGCTCATCCGCCGCAGAGTCAGGGACACGAAATTGACAATGTATTTGACGCAAGTGGGAACGAGGTCGAAAACAGATATTGTGCTCTGTTATCTTGAGGGCACGGCCGACCCCAAGGAAGTCGAAAGGATAAAGAAAAAGCTGAATTCCATAGACATAAACGCTCTGACCATGGGGCACGAGAGCCTTGCGGAATGTCTTATACCGAAGCAGAGGTTCAACCCCTTTCCGAAGGTGCGTTACACCGAACGCCCGGACAGCGCGGCGGCGAGCATATATGAGGGCAGTCTGCTGATAATCACGGATACCTCGCCCTCGGTGATGATAATCCCGACGGGCGTATTCGATTTTTTGCAGGACACGAACGATTTCTATTTTCCGAGTCTTATAGGAAGCTATCTTCGAATAGTCAGAATGATAGTTTTCCTGCTCGCGCTGCTTTTAACGCCCGTGTGGTTTCTGCTGATTCAAAATCCAGAATATATCCCGCCGTGGCTCGACTTCATAAAGATAGAGCACCCGACGAGCGTGCCGGTCATAATGCAGCTTCTAATAATTGAAATAGTTATAGACGCGCTGAAACTGGCGTCGCTCAACACTCCGAATGCGCTGAGCAACTCCTTTAGCGTCATAGGTGCGCTCGTACTCGGAGAATTTGCCATTGCCGCGAAATGGTTCACGGCGGAGGTCGTTCTCTATATGGCGTTTGTCGCGATAACGAACTTCGCCCAGCCGAGCTATGAGCTCGGGTATGCGTTCAAACTCTGCCGCATGATGATACTGATTCTGACGGCAATATTCAACCTCTGGGGCTTCATCGCAGGGCTTGTGATAACCGCTCTGTTGATTTCATTCAATAAGACCGTCAGCGGGCGCTGCTATCTCTATCCCCTCATTCCGTTTAACGGCAGGGCGCTGACCTCGCTTCTGCTGCGAAAGCCGATAACCAAAAGCAAAAACTGACAAAAATCGTTCCTCTAAAAATAATATCCGCGCATATTGCAATGGGCTCGCTCTTTTGATATAATTATATCGAATCGAAGCATTTTCGCTTCGGTCAATATATCAAAGGAGGAGCCTGTTTTGCCGGAATACACAATGCTTATATTATGGATAGCGCTGCTCATAGCGTTCATCGTTGTTGAAGCCGCGACCGTCCAGCTTGTCACGATCTGGTTCGCCGTTGGTGCGGCGGCGGCTCTGATATCGGAGCTTTGCTCGGCGCCCGTCTGGCTTCAGTGGGTGATTTTCGCGGCAGTGTCGCTCGTCGCGCTTGCGGTGACCCGTCCGCTCGTCAAGAAATTTTCAAAAAAGCGCGTTCAGCCGACCAACGCTGACAGATACATAGGTCTCGAGGGAATAGTCGAGGAGACTGTTGACAACACCGAGGGCACCGGTATAGTGAAGGTCGAGGGCTCGACCTGGACGGCAAGATCGTCCGACGGCAGCCGCATTGAAAAAGGTTCAAATATCACCGTTGACAGAATCGACGGCGTTAAACTTATGGTTTCAAAACACTAAAGGAGGACTATTATGGGACCTGTAGCAATCGGAGTAATCATCGGCATAATCGTGCTTGTGCTCGTTATTGTCGTGCTCAACATCAAGATAGTGCCGCAGTCCAAGGCCTATGTCATCGAGCGCCTCGGCGCATATTCGACCACATGGCAGACCGGCATCCACTTCAAGATACCTTTCGTTGAGAAAGTATCGAAGACCGTCTCCCTCAAGGAGCAGGTTGTGGATTTCCCGCCCCAGCCCGTTATCACAAAAGATAACGTCACGATGCAGATAGACACGGTCGTTTTCTTTCAGATAACCGACCCGAAGCTCTATGCATATGGCGTGGAGCGCCCGATATCCGCTATCGAAAATCTCTCGGCAACAACGCTGAGAAACATCATCGGCGAAATGGAGCTTGACCACACGCTGACCTCGCGCGATGTCATCAACGCAAAAATCAGAGTTATCCTCGACGAGGCCACCGACGCATGGGGCATCAAAGTAAACCGCGTTGAGCTCAAGAACATTCTTCCCCCGCCCGAGATTCAGGACGCGATGGAGAAGCAGATGAAGGCAGAGCGTCAGCGCCGTGAGGCAATTCTGCGCGCAGAGGGAGAAAAGGCGAGCAAGATCCTCGTTGCAGAGGGTCAGAAAGAGAGCCAGATCCTCGCCGCAGAGGGTGACAAGCAGGCCGCCATTCTTCACGCAGAGGCTGTCAAGGAAGCGAAGATTCGCGAAGCAGAGGGTGAGGCGCAGGCTATCGTCGCCGTTCAGGAGGCTCAGGCGAAGGCTATCGCTCTGATAAACGAAGCCGCCCCGAAGGACGGTTATCTGACGATAAAGAGCCTTGAAGCATTCGCAAAGGCTGCGGACGGCAAGGCAACGAAGCTCATCATTCCGAGCGAGCTCCAGTCCCTCGCGGGACTCGCGGCGAGCGCAAAGGAGATTTTCTCCGCCGACGCCGCAGAGGACGCAGAGCAGAAATAAATAAAAAACGAAGCGCAGAGAGTCGGTAAAACGGCTCTCTGCTTTTTTGTTTTAACAAAATGAAAAGAGCCGCCGAAGCAGGCAGCTCAAAAAATTTTTCTTGTCTTTTCTTGTTTATATTACCACAAAAACGCCGATTTGTCAAGTCTTGTAATCCCCTGCCCCGTATGGTATTAAGTGTACGGAGGTGTTTTGAAATGAACAACACGACTGCACTGGTGAGCTGTTTTGCTCGGTATTACCACACGAAAACTGACGAAGCAAAGATCTTTGACGACCCGCTCGCGGGAGAGATTCTGAGTGAAAGTGAAAAGAACGCGATAGCGGAAAACATGAAAAACGGCATCGCATTTTTTGACCCGAATTACAGTGGCGGCGACCCGCTCGGGCGCGTTATGAACGGCTTCATCGCGCCGAGTGTAATCGCGCGTTCCGCATTTTGCAAGCGGCATATGGAAAACGAGATAAGACTCGGCGCGCGGCAATATGTCATCGCCGCCGCGGGCTACGACACATCGGGATATAAAATTGACAGAGATATCAAAGTATTCGAGCTCGACCGCCCCGAGATGATTGAAGACAAGGTAAGACGCATTGACGAAGCTGGAATCGACCGCGAAAATATCAGCTATGTCGGCTGCGACCTCGGCAAGGGTTTTATCCCCGCTCTGCTAAATGCGGGATATGACCCTAAGGAGAGGACATTTTTCAGCCTACTCGGCATAAGCTTTTATCTGACCCAAGACGAGTTCGCACGCTGCGTTAAAACTCTGTTTGAAAATTCGGCGAGCGAAAGCGCGCTCGTGTTCGACTTCCCGAATGACCGGGACTGCATCCGGGAGCAGAAGAACAGACTGCTTGCCGACGGCGCGGGCGAAGAGATGAAAGCGCGATACTCACACACGGATATCGAGCGCATCGCGAGAGAAGCGGGCGCGCTCATCTATGAGCTTGCGGACAGCGGCGATATTGACCGCGATTTCTTCAAGGCGCACAACGAAATGAAAAATGCAGAACCGATACTCGCCCCCGAGGGAGTCAGCTATTGCCTGATGGTCAAAAAGGACGGGCAGTATTGATAAAAAAGTATTGATAAAGCGCGTTTTTTTGTTGCGTAATAAGCCGGAATGTGATAATATATTGTCGATGAAATATTCAATTCTTTGTTGGAGGCAATTATATGGATCAAAGATTACAGCCCTTATTCACTCCGTGGAAGATCGGCAACTGCGAGATCAAGAACCGCATCGTGCTCACGAGCATGGGCGGCACCGACCTCTTCGGATGGATGGAGAAGAACCACTTCGATAAAGACGGCGCACGCTTTATCATGGAAGTCGCGAAGAACAACGTGGGTCTTGTTCTCCCCGGATGTCAGCCGGTCTACAACCCCATGTTCGGCCAGTGGCTCCACAAGAACAAGAAGATGTATGCCGACCTCAAAAAGTGGACTCCCGAGCTCCACAAGACCGGCGCGAAGCTCTTCGTTCAGCTGACCGCAGGCTTCGGCCGCTCCTTCACCATCAGCGAAATGATGGAGAAGCTCTACACCAACCCCGCGCTGAGAGTCCTCAGCAAGCCCTTCATGGATCTCGACAAGATCACGGCTTCCGCGAGCCCCTCGCCCAACCGCTGGTCTGATAAAGTTCCCTCGAGAGAGATGACCAAGGCTGAAATCAAGGAGTTTGTCAATGCGTTCGCAGAGAGCGCAAAGATGCTCAAGGACGCAGGCGTTGACGGCGTTGAGGTTCACGCAGTCCACGAGGGCTATCTGCTCGACCAGTTCACCCTTAAATATGTCAACAAGCGCACCGACGAATACGGCGGCTCGTTCGAGAACCGCTACCGCTTCGCGGTCGAGGTCGTTCAGGCTATCAAGAAAGCCTGCGGCGACGACTTCCCGGTCTCCCTGCGCTACAGCATAATTTCCAAGACCAAGGGCTTCCGTCAGGGCGCGCTCCCGGGCGAGGCCTATACCGAAGTAGGACGCGACATGGCAGAGTCCGAGAAGGCTGTCAAGTATCTTCAGGATGCCGGTTATGACTGCCTCAACTGCGACAACGGCACATACGACGCATGGTACTGGGCTCACCCGCCCATCTACATGCCCGAGAACTGCAACCTCGAGGATGTTGAATACATCAAGCAGTTCTGCGACATTCCCGTTATCTGCGCCGGCCGCCTCGATCCGAGAGTTGCCGCGGACGCGATAAAGGAAGGCAAGCTTGACGGCGCAGGATTCGCGCGTCAGTTCCTCGCCGATCAGGAGTGGGTCACGAAGATGATGAATGACGAGGAGGATGACATCCGTCCCTGCATTCTCTGCCACAACGGCTGCTTCAACATGTGCCACTACAAGGGCGTGCCCAACGATCAGGAGCTTTCCGACAGCCTGCATCTTTCCCGCTGCGCTATCAACGCCGAGACTATGCAGTGGAACAAGCACTACATAAAGAAGACCAACTCGCCCAAGACCGTCCACATCGTCGGCGGCGGCATCGGCGGCATGGAGGCTGCCCGAGTGCTCAAGCTCCGCGGACACAATCCGATAATCCACGAGAAGAGCGATGTGCTCGGCGGAACATTCATCCCCGCGAGCGCAGAGTCATACAAGGGCAAGCTCCGCGACCTGCTTGACTGGTACAGACGCCAGATGACGAAGCTCGGCATCGAAGTCAGACTCAACGACGAGATAAAGGACATCGCGGCGTTCGGCAGCGATCCCGTTATCATCGCGACCGGCTCGACTCCGAGACTCCTCAGAAGAGTTCCCGGCTACGAGAAGATGATCGAGGGCTGCGACTACCTCAACGGCGCAGAAGTCGGCAACACCGTCGCTGTCATCGGCGGCGGACTGACCGGATGCGAAATAGCCTACGAGCTCGCTCTCCAGGGCAAGAATCCGATCATTGTCGAGATGAAGGACGACCTTATCAGCCAGACCGGCGTCTGCCTTGCAAACTCCTCTTATCTCAGAGAGTGGTTCGCCCTGCACAAGACTCCCGTCTATCTTGAGACGACACTCAAGGAAGTCAAGGACGGCTCTATCGTCTGCACCGGCAAGGACGGCAAGGACATCAACATCGACTGTGACTCCGTCATCAGCTGCGCGGGCTATATCCCCGCTCCGCTTGCCGAGAAGTCCGGCAACGTCCACCTCGTCGGCGACTGCCTTGCAATAGGCAACCTCCGCTCCGTCGTGTGGCGCGCATATGATGTTGCGATGAAGATCTGAGTTAAACAACAAACAGCAAAGCTGCAATTCACGGTTTTATCCATGGATTGCAGCTTTCTTTTTATATCACATTTGTTTATCAGCCCACGCAGGCGATAAGATCCTTGACTGTCTTGGCGGTGAGTATCGCCCTCTCGGAAATCTTCACCCCGAATGTGTTTTCCATATCCGACGCGACGCTCATAAGGTCGAGCGAACTCAGACCGATATCGGTTCTGAGGTTCGCCTGCTCGGTAATTTCGGCAGGGTCGATATAGACATATTCGCAGATTATTTCGGCAATCTTTTCAAGCATAACTGTCTCTCCTTTTTAAGATTAAAGTATATCGAGTATCTCGCCGAGCGTTCTGTCGGGGTTCTCCGCGCCGAGAAGCAGGGCTCGAACGGTCTTTTCATGCAGAGCTTTTATATGCTCAGAGGTTATCATATTCGTGCGGTGCATATACGAAAATTTGAAGCAGCCGCTGTGCGCGTCGTACATTGCGAAGCTGTAGAGCGGCATGATGTATCTGCCGAGGCTGTAGCCCGTGAACTCATAGTCCCAGCCGTTCATCGTGTCTTTGCCGAGCGGGAACCACGAGAACATCATCGAGGACGACGCGGCTACCGGGCTGTAATCAAACAGCTTTCTCACAAGCTCGCGGCACTCGAGATACGGGTAGTCCATATGCCTGAACAAGGTCATCTGAAGCTCCGCCATCTTGTCGAGAGCCTCACTGAAGGTCAAACTCTCGGGCAGGACTATTCTCCACGGGAGTGGCTCGGCAAGCGTGCCGCCGGAGCGCTTCTCGCTGAGGGTTCTGCGGCGGGTGCAGAGGGTGACGAAATAAGAATCGTTCGTTCTGTAGTTTATCTTCGAGATATGCAGGCGCATTGCAAGCTGGACAAGGCACTCGGGGCTGACGCCGCTCGACTGAATGAATGCGAGTATCTTGTCACTGTCCTCTTTCGAGACATCGTATCTTGCAAGCTCCGCCTTGTCGTGTATCGGGTCGAAGCAGGACGGTGCTCTGAGGGACGGATCGTGCTTTCTTTTGCGCTCTTTTTCGAGCAACTCGGGGCCGTGAACTCCGGCATAGAGCGGATCGCCGTCCTTGAGGAAAAACTGAGTATAGAACTCCTCTTCCTCTTTCATCTTCTTTTCGTCCGCGACTATGGCGAGCTCTTTTCTTATCGTCTTTTTGTATTCGCCGAGCGGACGCGGCATGGGCTTGCCGTTTTTCAGGTGGTCATAGACTCCGAGCAGATCGGAGAAGAACACAAAGACCGCCGCGGCATCCATGCACAGATGGGTGATGTTGATATATATTCCGTAGCCGCCGTCGAACGAGCGGAAGAATATAATGCGGAAGTCCTCGCCTTTCAAATGCCGTATGGGTCTGCGCGCATCAGCGGTGAGATAAGCCTGCTGTTCCTCTTCGGTCGAAAAGGTCACGACCGGCACATCGTCAACAACATATTTGTCAAGGAAATACTGATAGAACTCCCCGTGTTCTTTATAAAAGCGCAGCCTCATGCAGTCGTTGCGCTCTATTTCTATATTCAGCGCCTTTTTGAGCACATCGAAATCTATCGGCGTGTGCGTAACTATCGACATGGGTATCTGAATGACCTGCTTGTGAAAGAAGCTGTATTTGAGCATGAAGTTTATCATCTTCTGCGAGGGGATGAGCTCAAATACCTCTGTTCCTGCCTTCGGTTTCACTTTTCTCTCCTCCTCAGCCCACAACGGTTTCTTTCCTCTTTATTTTGCCGCTCGAGGTCTTTTCAAAAGGCTCATCGCGGAATCTCAGCTCCGAGACAAAATGCGAGGTCTTTGCGCCCGCGTTTATCTCGTCCATGCGGCGCTCTATCTCGGCGGGGATATCCTCTATCCCCTCCTGCTTCGCGTGCTCGAAATCGGGATATATCTCGGCGACGATGCGGTCGTTTTCGCCGTAAACCACGACCTCGTCAACTATATTCAATTTTTTGAACTTCTTCTCAATCGCCTCGGGAGAGACGTTTTCGCCGCTCGAAAGGATTATCAGATTCTTGACTCTGCCGGTGATGAACAGCTGCCTGTCCTCGGTGACATAGCCGATGTCGCCCGTCCTGAACCAGCCGTCCTCGGTGAACATCTTCGCCGTCTCCTCGGGCATTTTATAATAGCCGAGCATAATCGTCGGAGTCTTTATCTGGATCTCGCCGTTTTCGGTGCGGACATCGCAGATATTTATAACCCTGCCAACGGACTCGGTAGAAACGCCTCTGTCGGGCACGGAAATGCGGCAGCCGACCTCGGTCATGCCGTAGCCCTGGCGGAGCATTATGCCGAGCTTGTCATATTCCTCGACGAGCAGCGGATCGAGATATGCGCCGCCCGAAACTATCCAGTTGAGGTTCTTGCCGAGCACGATTTTTGCCGCCTCGGCGGGAGTGATATCCGGATTTTTCGCCGCGGTTATTTTTATGCGCTGGAGCAGATGCTGAGCTATCATCGGAACGACGCGCATGGCGTTGGGCTCAAAGCGCTCAAGATTCGGGACGATATCGCTGAGATTGCCGTTGAGGCAGACCTGAACGCCGTCGCACAGGTTTTTCAGATAGTCGCCCGAGAAGCAGTAGATATGGTGCATCGGGAGCACCGAGAGGGTCGAGGTACGCTCGCTGAAAATATTAATATATTCTTTGTACATGATGTTGCCAACGAGGGCGTTGGTCGAGAGCATAACGCCTTTTTTGACCCCGGTCGTGCCGGAGGTGAATATTATAACCGCGCACTTGTCGGGATCGACTTCGTAGTCGGAGAGGGGCGCGTATTCGCTCGCCGCCGAATATTTTTCATAGATACCGGCGAAGAAGTTCTCGTCCGAGAGGTCGACCGCATGCTTTATCTTCGGGCAGTTTGCCATGACCTCGCCGACATTCTCGGAAAATGTGCTGTCATAGAGCACCATGTCGATATCCGCGCGGTCGAAAAGCTCCGACGCTTCTTTAGCGGATATATCGGGCGCAAACGGTACAACGACGCTGCCGCTCATGAGTATTCCGGTGATACAGGTTATGTACTCGTAGTTCGTCTTGCTGACAACGGCGACATGCATGCCCTCTTTCGATATGCTTCTGATCCAGCGGCAGACCGCTTCGCTGTCCGTTTTGACGCGGACATAGCTGCGCTCTTCGACCGCGCCGTTTCGCACGAATTTTATGAATATCTCTTCTCCATACTTCTTCGCCGAAGCGCATAACAGCTGTCTGACGCTCGGCGTTGCATTTTTCTTTTCCATTTCTCCTCCGTGATGTTCCGTCATTTTGGCTCCGCCCCGCGCGGAATATATTTTCCGCTACAAAAGGGTAAAAGCCGAGATAAATTTAATTTATAACAGTGTATAAACAAAGTCAATATAAGGCGCGGTTAAGTTTGGTTAAAAAAAATTAAATTTGTATTGCATTTATAAAGTTTAAATAAACGCCAAAAATGCAAAAAAGCCGAAAGTGCTTATATATCAAGGCTTCTGGAGATAAAAAAGGCTGTTCCGAAACGGAACAGCCTGAAAATCACAATGTTATATTCTGTTTATTTTTTGACCTTTTTCGAGCGCAGGGCGAGCAGGATAATATGAAATATCAGCTCAGCCGCGGGGATTGCAAAAAGGATAGCAAAATAGAGCGTGTTGTTCGTTTTGAACGGCGCTGCGATGCCGAAGCTCGGCGGGAGGAAAGCCATCATCAGCGGATAGAACAGGCTCATGAGGTCATTGTAGAAGAAGCACATCATCAGCGCATAGGCGGAGCACACGAGCGAAATCGACCAGAACACCGTTCCGACGACAAGCGGACGCTTGTTCATGCGCTTGAAAATAATATAGACAAACGCCGCGAGCAGGAACAGACCAGCCGTTGCAAAGCCGGGCTTTCTGCTGCCCTTGCCGTCCATCATATGCGAAAAATTGAAAACGACGGAAAGCACATAAGTTATTATAAGAATTATCGTCAGTATCACACTTTTGGGATCGTGCTTTTTCTTCATGGTGATGCTCCTTTTTACCGATATTTACAAAATAACTTTACAATATCTGGAGCGTTTTGTCAACACCGTTTTACTCGATTTTCAGCACATTTTCTATCATTATTTTTCCCGCGTCACGCAGGTTTTCAAGCTGTTTTAGCGCCTCGGTGCACGCCTGGCGCAGAGCCTCGTCATCGCCTGAGTCGAGATATTCCCTGAGACTATTTATGTTTATCTCGATCTCATCCATCGAGCGGTGGACGAGCAGAATGTGCAGAATCCTTTTTGAATCTCTCCATTCGCTCTCGGCTTTATCAAGCGCCTGCTCCTCTCCCTCCCCGGCATCGACGGCGGCGAGCAGGGATTTGAGATCCGTTATCAGCTCACCGGTCTTTTTTGAAAATATGAACTGCGCACCGATGCTCATAGTCAGAGTCAGGGCGAGCAGAACAAGTGCCGTCGCAAAGCGTTTCATACTTTTTTCTCCTTTTCGACTATAACAGCGTTTTTGTCGCGGTCAACGGTCATTATCAGCACATCTTCGACCGTCAGCCCCTTTGCCCTGAGCAGGCGTTTGAGTTCTCTGTCGTTCATGCTGCAGTCGTCGTAGTGCTCGCGTATCACTTTTCCGTCGCTGACGACAAGGCACGGCATGCCGGGATCTGGCAGCGAGAGCTGCAAAGTCTTTGCGGTCAGCGCATTTTCATCGGGCTTGAGCATGACCGAGAGCTTGCCGTTCGTCTCAAGCACGGCATAGCCGACGGTCGAGATATCAAAAACATCCTTTTGCCGCAGCGCCGTCAGAAGATCGTCAACGGTATAGCGCAGGCGTTTTATCTCTTTTTGATCGATCTTGCCGTCGCGTATGACTGTCACAGCGTTGCCCTCGAGCAGCCTGCGTGCGCCGCGGCTCTTCATGGAAATGACCGAGCTGATTATCTCGAACGCCACGAGCAGAAGCACCGCGACGACGGAATTGAGCAGCGGGATATCCGTATCCTGCATAGGTATAGCCGCGATTTCGGAGAGCAGAATAGTTATAACAAGTTCAGACGGCTGAAGCTCGCCTATTTGCCTTTTTCCCATTATTCTGACCGCCGCAGTCGCCAGAACATATAATATAAAAATCCTCAGTATCGTCAGAACCATTTTTCTACCTCCGTAAATGCTATATACAGTAGTTTTTCTTGTATTTGCATCTTTATCCGATTGACCGAAAAAAGATTTATGTGTATAATATGTGTGCAGTAAAATCGGAAGTGATTTGATATAATATGAAAAAATATATAATGGGTATAGACATCGGCGGAACAAAGTGCGCCGTTCTGCTCGGCAGAGCGCAGGGAGACGCCGACGATATTATTATAGACAAGCTCCGCTTTGAGACACGGGTCGGGCGCGGCTGGCGCGCCGTGACGGAGGAGCTGCTCGACAATGTTGAAGAGATAATAAAAAAGAACGCCCTCTCCCCCGAAGATATTCTCTGCGCGGGGATAAGCTGCGGCGGTCCGCTCGACAGCAGGCGCGGAGTTATTCTTGCGCCGCCGAATCTCCCCGACTGGGAGTGCGTGCCGATAGTCGACATGATTGAAGAGCGGTTCGGGTTCGACGCGTATTTACAAAACGACGCGAACGCCTGCGCGCTCGCCGAATGGAAGTTCGGCGCAGGAAAGGGACTTCGTAACATGATATTTTTAACGTTCGGCACTGGCATGGGCGCGGGACTGATACTCGACGGCAAATTGTACAGCGGCACAAACGACATGGCGGGCGAAGTCGGGCACATGAGAATCGCCGCAGACGGCCCCATAGGCTACGGCAAGCGCGGCTCGTTCGAGGGATTTTGTAGCGGCGGCGGAATAGGCCGACTCGCGCAGGAGATGGCGAGAAAGACGCTCGAAAACGGCGGGAGCACTCTGATGTGCAAAACCGCCGAGGATATTGAAAATATAACGGCAAAATCCGCCGCCGAAGCCGCAGAGAACGGCGACGAGACGGCGAAAGAAGTATACAGAATATGCGGAGAAAAGCTCGGCGAGGGGCTCGCGATACTCGCCGATATACTCGACCCGCAGGCTATAATAATCGGAAGCATCTTCGCCCGCTCCGGGCATCTTCTGAAAAACAGCATGGAAAAGGCACTGCACCGTGAGGCTCTGAGCCAGGCTGCCGGATGCAGGATAATCCCCGCGGGACTCGGCGAGAAGATAGGCGACCTCGCGTCGCTCGGAATCGCGCTCGATGCCGCGGCAAACGGAGGAAAAGCATGAACAGGGAAAAGGAAATTTTTGAAGAGCTCTTTGTCCGCTACCCCGCTCTTGAGGGGATAAGAGAAGACATCAAGAGCGCCTATGATGTTATCTGCGCCTGCTTCGACCGCGGCGGCAAGCTGCTCATCTGCGGCAACGGCGGAAGCGCGGCGGACGCGCAGCACATAGTCGGCGAGCTGATGAAAGGCTTTCTGCTCAAGAGAGAGCTGACCGACGAACAGAGACAGGCTTTTTTGGAAATAAAGGACGGCGAATATCTCGCGAACCATCTTCAGGGCGCGCTGCCCGCAGTTGCGCTGAGTGCGCATGAGGGGCTGAACACAGCATTTGCAAACGACATAGCCGCCGATATGATATTCGCTCAGCAGGTCTGGGCATACGCATCGTCGAGCCCAGACGCACTCATTGCGCTGAGCACCTCCGGCAACTCCGCGAATGTTGTCAACGCAGTGAAAGTCGCCAACGCCATGGGAATCGAGAGCATCGGCATAACCGGCGAAAAAATGAGTCTCATGAGCGAGATGTGCACAGTCTGCCTGCGCCTGCCGGAGACCGAGACATTCAAAGTCCAGGAGCTGACTCTCCCCGTCTATCACGCCCTGTGCGCGATGGCGGAAGCGACATATTTCAACAAGTAATTTATTTTGAAAGGACATAAATAAATGACAAATTCTATTCCGAGAGCGGAGCATCCGAATCCGCAGTTTGAAAGAGAAAGCTGGCTCAACCTCAACGGAGAATGGGAGTTCGAAATTGACAACAGCGTCAGTGGCAGAGAGCGCGGACTCCAGAATGCGGAGCATCTGAGCTCAAAGATCATAGTCCCGTTCTGCCCCGAGAGCCGTCTTTCCGGCGTTGAGAACACCGATTTCATGAACTGCGTGTGGTACAGACGCGACATCGAAATCAGCGAAAGCGAGCTTGAGGGCATAGTCATACTGCACTTCGGCGCGGTCGACTATGACGCGACAGTCTACATAAACGGCGAAGAAGCAATGCACCACAAGGGCGGCTATGTCTCGTTTGCCGGGGACATCACGAAGTTCCTCAAAGCCGGCAAAAACTCAATAGCGGTCGAAGCGCGCGACGATGTGAGAAATCCGCTCATTCCGCGCGGCAAGCAGAGCGAGCGCCTTCATTCGCACGACTGCGACTACACCCGCACGACGGGTATCTGGCAGACTGTCTGGGTAGAATTCGTGCCGAAGAGCTACATAAAGAGCATCAAGCTCTTCCCGAATCCCGAGAGCTCTTCCGTCGCTTTTTCATGCGAGCTCTGCGGCAGCGGCGAGCTCGGAATAGATGTTCTCTACGAGGGCAAACTGGTCGGCAGATACGACTGCAAAAATGCGGCAGGCTGCGTCAGCGGTGACATGAAGCTCATCGAAAAGCACCTGTGGGAGGTCGGCTGCGGCAGGCTCTATAACCTTGTCATCACCTTCGGCGGCGACACCGTCAAGAGCTATTTCGGTCTGCGCGACATCCGCCTCGACGGATTCAAATATCTCATCAACGGCAAGTCCGTTTTCCAGCGTCTTGTGCTCGACCAGGGCTTCTACCGCGACGGAATATACACCGCTCCCGACGACAGCGACATGATAAAAGATATAGAAATATCTCTCGCCGCCGGCTTCAACGGAGCGAGACTGCATCAGAAGGTTTTCGAGCAGAGATTCCTCTATCACTGCGACCGTCTGGGCTATATCGTATGGGGCGAATATCCGAACTGGGGACTCGACTATTCCGCGCCCGACGCGATTTACGGCATTCTGCCCGAGTGGTGCGAGGAAGTGGAACGTGACTTCAACCACCCGTCGATAATCGGCTGGTGCCCGTTCAACGAAACCTGGGACTACGCAGGCCGCGAGCAGAGAGACGAACTGCTTGAGGCAGTCTATAAAATTACAAAACAGCTCGACAGCACCCGCCCGTGCATCGACACAAGCGGAAATTTCCATGTTATGAGCGATATCTTCGACGTTCACGACTATGAGCAGGATCCGAAGATATTCAAAGAAAATTACGATAAGCTCGTCTCGGACGGCACTCTGTTTGACAGGCACGACAGCCGCCAGAAATACGCGGGCGAGCCCACTTTCGTCAGCGAATACGGCGGCATAAAGTGGGTCGTCGGCGAGCAGGACGAAAATGCCTGGGGCTACGGCAACGCGCCAAGGACAGAGAATGAGTTTATCGAGAGATACAGAGGACTCACCGAAGCCCTGCTCGGCAACGAGCTGATGTTCGGCTTCTGCTACACGCAGCTCTACGACATAGAGCAGGAGCAAAACGGACTTTACACTTACGACCGCGAGCCGAAGTTCGATATGACCGTGTTTCACGGAATAAACAGCGCAAAGGCCGCGATCGAAGAATAAGAAATAGGAGATAATAACAGTCAAATGTCAAATTCGACCCGCTCGGGTTTCTACAAAAAAATGTTTTCTTTGGCGATACCCATCGCCCTCCAGCAGCTGCTGACCTCATGCGCTCAGCTCGTCGATACCGCAATGACCGTGGGACTCGGCAACGTCAGCACGGCGGCGATAGGTGTCGCGGGACGCTGGGGCTTCCTTTTGAACCTCGCCCTGTTCGGAATAAGCTCCGGCACGGCGACAATGACGGCGCAGTTCTGGGGCATAAACGACAGACGGAGCATCCGCCGCAGCTACGGCATAGGGCTCATACTCTCGCTTGCCGTGGGTGCATTATACACTGTATCGGTGCTCGCAATCCCGGAGCAGATGATGCGCGTTTTCACCGCCGAGGAGGAGGTCATAGCCGCCGGAGTGCAGTATTTGCAGACCGTTGCGCCCTACGGAATTTTTGTCGCCATCTCGCTTGTCACGAGCACCGTCATGCGCTCGACCGAGGACGTTCACACGCCGCTTGCCTGCTCGATAGCGTCCGTTGCGACAAACACCGTGCTCAACTACATTCTAATATACGGCAAGCTGGGCTTCCCCGCGCTGAAGCTTCGCGGTGCGGCGATAGCGACGGCCATAGCCATGGTCGTTCAGGCGGTGCTGCTCTTTGTGATAGGCAACGCGAAAAAGAATATCATCCATGCGCCGATCGGCGAATTTTTCAAGAAGGATATTGAATTTTTCAAGAAGTTCCTGCGTGTCTGTGCCCCGATAATGCTCAACGAGCTGCTCTGGGGAGTGGGCACCAATGTCTATGCCATGGTTTATGCGCGTCAGGGCAGCGAAAACTACGCCGCATATACGATATTCAGCTCGATAGAACAGATAGCCTTCGTCTTCTTCGTCGGCATTTGCCACGCCTGCTCGATAATGACAGGCAAGGCGGTCGGCGCCGGCAAGGCGGATGAGGCCTACTCCATGGGCAAGCGGTTCATAAAGCTCGTTCCCCTGCTCGGAGTGCTGACGGGAGTCGCCATAATATTCCTGCGCAATCCGCTGCTGCGGATACTGCCCATTGAGACGGAGGGCGCCCGGCAGATGACGTCGACGCTCCTGCTCATCTACTCGCTGTGGATAGGAGTCAGAAACATCTCGTACGTCTGCGTGGTCGGCATATTCAGAGCCGGTGGAGACACGAAAATAGGAATGTTCCTCGACATAGGCGCGCTGTTTTTATTTAGTATACCGATAGTGACCACGCTCGGATTTTTGACAGACGTTCCGTTCTATGTGCTGATAATTGCGATGTATATCGCGGAGGACACGCCGAAATCCTTACTCTGCCTGATAAGATTCAAGAGCCGAAAATGGATAAAGCAGCTAACCGCCGCGGACTCCGCGCCGCCGGTTCTCGGAGAGGACCCGGAGATAGAGATAGAAGAAGCGGACGAGCTGAAAAATTATCGGCAGTAAAATATAATCATAAAAGTAAGCGACCCCGCCGGGCAGAGAACCGGCGGGGTCTTCTATTTGGGGAACAAGGTGGGAGTTATCAGATTTCGGTCTGCACGCCGATAAACAGCGGCAGGTTCGTTTCGGTGTCCACTATCATATAGACAAACGGACGGTTGAGGCAAACGGGATTTATCGCCGGCATGCTCATTTTGCTGATGCCGACAAGCGTCGCCGCGGCGGCACGCGTGCCCTCCTGATCGACTTCGATAAAAGTCTTGTGCATCACGGTGCCGATATAAGCGCCGTCGTTTTTGTCTATGAGCGAAGAAAAGTCGGCAGATTTGCGGTCAAACGCATCTTCTATGCCCATCTTTTTGAGCGTGTCGATAAGCTGCGTGCTGTACTCCGCCTTGAACTTTGGCATTTTCACATCGACTTCTTCGTTTTTCTTGGCGGACGAGAATATTTTCATCAGCTTTTCGCCACTGAGAGAGGCTATATAATCATCGATGCTCACATCTTCATCCGGCAGGAGCGCCGCGAAAGCGAAGCGGCCGTTCTTATAGGGCTTCATGAATCCGACCGCGTCGCTGTCCGAAAGATATACACTTTCGGTCGAACACATAAATTCGGTTTTCTTCGATTTGCCGGAATATGAATTGAACTCAAGCTTCTCTATATCGCTTCTCTTATACGGAGTTTCCCACTTCGCGTCGAACGCAACGGCGTTTATGAGCATCATAACGGCGTCTCTATCGGCATTTTCGATTATCTTCGGTATCATGCCGTCAGTGTTTTTCTTAACCCATGAGTTGATGCTGCTGACGGTCTTTTTGCTCGACAGCGGGGCGGAGAAAATCTGCGCGGAGTAGCTGTCCACCGCCTTTTGCAGAAAAGCCTGCTTTGCTTCAACGCTGCTGTCCGTCCAAACGGAGTTTGCGATTTTCAGCTCGTCGCCGGCGCTCAGAAAGTCGCAGTAAGCGCGCATATATTTATTGAGCGCATCGCGGTCTAATCCGCCGAGCGCCCGCTCAAGCTGGGCGAGCGTATCGCCCTGAGCGCCGTTTTGCACCAGCGCGAGCGCGGTAAGCACGGACAGCGGCGACACAAGCGTCGTCTTGCCCTTTGAATAGTTATCTTTGAAAAGCTCTGCCGCAAACGATGAGGCGGCGGCTTTAAATTCGTCGTCGGGGGCTTTTGAGGCGGATTCGTTCTTTGAAATCCCCTCGGTCAGGTCGCGTACAGCGCCGCTTTTCACGCTCTTGTTATGAACTTTTCCCACGGTCTTTCCGCAGCCGGAAAACGGTAAAATACAGGCGGCAAGCGACAGAACGCTCATGAAAACAGCCAGCATTTTCTTGACTTTCACGGGCGCACCTCCTTAAATATCCGTCTGCGCGCCGATAAAGAGCGGCAGATTGGTCCGGGTATCTATTATCGCATAGGCAAACGGTTTTGTGAGCCTCACTTCCTTCGGCTGTTCGACAGGCATTGCTGCGCTCTCTCCTACGATAACGGCAGTCGCCGCTCCTGCGCGTGTGCCCTTTTCGGCAACCTCGATAAAGGTCTTGTGAATAACATCGCTTATGTAAATATTTTCGTTCTTTAAGGTAGCCATGGACGAGAAGTTTGCCCTGTCCCCGTCAAATGCCGTGCTCATACCCATTTTCTTGAGAGTGTCAACGAGCGAGTTGCTGTATTCGCACTTGAACTTCGGCATCTGCGTGTTGACCTTTTCACTCTTTCTTGAGCCTAACGCTTTAAGGAAGTCTCTGCCAGTCAGCGAGGCGATATAGCTGTCGATGCTCGTTCCCTCGTTCGGCAAAAGCGCGACAAAGGCAAACTTGCCGCCCTTATAATATTTGACAAAGCCCGTGGCATTCTCGGTCTCGATATATTCCGTCTCCTGCGAATACATATATTCCGCCTTGACGAGATTGCCCTTGGCATTTTTGAACGTGCCCTCGCGCACACAGTTGTCGGTATAGGGGTCATCCCACTCCGCCTCGAGGCAGAGCGCATTCATGAGCACCATAACGGTGAGGGGGTCAAACTGATCCGCGAGCTTCTTTATCATGCCGTTCGTGTTCTTGCTGACCCACGAGTTTATCTCTTTTACGGTTCTCGTGCTCGTAAAGTCCGCTTTATACGCCTGAGCGGAATAGAAATCCGCATTTTTCTGGAGAAACGCCCTCTTGACATCGAGCTTGCTGTCGACCCATATGGAATTGGCGCATTTGAGTGCGCTGTCCTTGCCCGCGACTGCGGCGAGATATGCGTTCATATATGCGTTTAAAGTATCGCGGTCGAGCCCGCCGAGAACCTTCTGCATCTCGGAGAGGGTCTTGCCCTCTGCGCCGTTTTGCGTCATGGCGAGCGCGGTGAGCACGGAGAGAGGCGAAACGAGGGTGTTCTTGCCGGACTTGTATTCATCCTTGAAAAGATCAAGCGCAAACGATGCGGCGGCATTCGCAAAGCGGCTGTCCGGCTTTTTGGATGCGCCCTTGCCCTTGGTTATGCCCTGCATGAGATCCTGCGCGGCGGCGCCTTTATTGTCCTTGTCAGTCGCGGTGATAGAAGTATCGCCGTCCTTTGTCGGCGTGACGGTGGTGTCATCTGTAGTCTGCGATGTCCGCGATGTTCCGGAATCCGGCTTTTTTGCACACGCTGCGAGCGGCAGCATGACGGCGGCGCAGAGCAGAAGAGCCGCTAACCTTTTGAGTTTCATTTCTTTCCTCCCCTTTTTGTTCATGCGTCCCTGAGGACGACGTTTGTAAAATGCTTGTTATACACGGTCAAAATCATGTGGCATCCGGTCTCCTGTGCGCTCTCCGACTTTTTGAGCGAGACGGTGAGCGTATTGCTTGAATCTGCAACGCAGTCCGCCAAATCATATTCGCAGTCCGCGGTTATTATCACAACGGTGTTGTTTTTAAAATATTCATCGTCCCTGCCCGAAAGCTCGGATTTCAGCTCTTCGCTCAGAGTTCCGTATTTCTCCTGCACTGCGAGATATTCCGCGAGCTTTTCTCGGTTGCTTATTACTATCGCATCTGGCGTGCCGTTGCTTTTTTCTCCCTTCTTGTCGGGGAAAGCCCTGAAATCATATTTGAGGCGGTCGAAGTCACCTTTTTTGTCGCCGTCAACCGTTGTCACGGCCGCCCCGTGATTTTCGGTCGGCACAACACTCGAACCGGATTTAACAGAACCGCTTGAAATATCTGTCGCGATATCGGGCTGCTGATAACATTCCTGATCCTCACTCGTCAGCGGCGCGGACTTATATCCCTCGGGGATGCCCTCGGTCTGAACATAATTCTCGGCATTTATCGGCTGCTCGGCGGGCATGGCGTCCTTCATAGAGAACGATGTTGAATGATAAACTGCTGCGGTGGCGGCGGTCAGTGCAATAACAAAGCACGGCACGGCGGTCATTATAACACGGTTGCGTCTTTTTATTCTCGCCCGCTCCTTTGAAGCGCGGGCATAAACTTCATCTCTGAATTCTTTATCTGTCTTCATAGCAAAAGCCCTCCTTTTCGAGCTCGGTTTTAAGCGCCTGCTTCGCCCTGTAGAGGAGATTCGCAAGCTGCTTTTTGCTTTTGCCCATAATTTTTGCCGCACCGTCGCCGTCCACTTCCTCAAAATAAACCAGATACAGCACGGTTCTGTAATCGCCGTTCAGTCTGTCCATGCATTCGCGCACGGTTCTCGCGTCCTCGCGCCTGTAGAATGAATCAATGGCGCTCTCGTCCCAAATCTCTTTTCCGCTGTCCGGCACGGTGCGTTTTTTGCGCAGAAAATCGACCGCTTTATGCCTTGCGACGGAATATATGTAGGTCTTGAACGAGCTTTTGAAGCGGAAACGCCCCGGATGCACGAGAATTTCGACAAAGGTATCCATGGCTATGTCCTGCGCCTCCTCCGCGGAGCCGACATAACCCTTGATAAAAAATATCAGTCTGTCGCGATAGGCGTCCATGAGCTCGTCAAACGCGCTTTGGTCGCCCTCGACAAAACGGCGGTAGCTACTCTCACCGTTGTGCATTGGATCAATCCTTTCGAGGCGGCGTCCCGCCTTTCACTTATATTGTCGCAGAAGTCTGCGGATTTTCTCACCTGTTTTGGAAAAAATTTTAAAAAAGCACGGAGGTTCACAAAAAAGCCTCCGCGCTTTGTTATTCAGTTGACTCCGGGCGCAATGAATCCCTCGCCGAGGATTTCGCCCGCCTCGGTGATGATTATAAACGTATCGGTATCTATCTGCCTGATTATTTTCGTCAGCTGGGGCACCTCGTTTTTCTTCACGGCGCAGACGACCATATTCTTCTCCTTGCCAGTATAGCCGCCCTTGACCGGCAGGATGCTGACTCCCCTGCCCATCTTTGAAGTTATCGCATCGGATATCTCCTGCGCGTGCTCAGTCACGGCGAGCAGCAGCTTGCCGCTGCCGGTGCCGTAGAGAATATAATCGAGCAGGCGGGAATTGACGAAAATAACTATAACCGCGTACATAGCGGACTCGATGGAGCGGAAAACGACCGCGCCGAGGATAACTATTATCGCATCGGCAGCCATAATGACCTTGCCTATCTGAATGTGCGGGAACGCCTTGTGGACGAGACGGCCGACGATATCGGTGCCGCCAGTAGTCGCGCCGCGCATGAAGACAATCGCCAGCCCCGCGCCCGTGCAGACGCCGCAGAATATTGCCGCTAAAATCTTGTCGCCCGTATAGGTCGGCAAAAATTTGCTGAAAAGATCGAGCGTGGCGGAGAGAATCACCGTCACCCACATCGTCTTTGCAACGAACCGCCAGCCGATGAAAATAAAGGCTAAAATCATCAGCGGAACATTGAGCAGAAAGTTCGCCGTGCCGAGCGGAATGAATTCAAAAAGATGGTTGACTATTATCGCAAGACCCGTCGTGCCGCTCTGCGCGATGCTGTTGGGCAATGCAAACGCCACAACGCCTATCGAATAGAGCGAACAGCCGACTATCCAGCAGATATTGTCTATTACCGCCCCTGCCACTTTCTGTCCCGTTGTTTTCGGCGCGGTGGAAAACCTTTTTTCGAGCCGCCTTTTGCGCCGCTCGTATGGGGTCAGTGCCTCTTTCTTTCTGCTTTTCCTGTTCATCACTTCACCTCGTCAGCCTTTTCGGCATTGGAAATATGTTCAAACAGTTCTTCAATTCTCTTATCCTGCCCGCTGAGGTAGAGCCAGCCGAACAGCGCTTCGAGACCAGTTGCGCTGTGATATTCGGCGGAGCTTGCGCTCTTGGGGACTCTGCCGGTATGTGCGTTTCTGCCGCGCCGATAGATATCGGACTCGTGCTCAGTCAAAACAGACGCTATGACCTGCGCAGCTCTCGCCTGAGCGGCGGCACAGACCTTCGTTGCCGCAAGCGGGTGCAGCTTGCCGACGGGGCGGTTCGCCTGCATGACGAGATTACCCCTGACGAGCAGGTCAAACACCGTATCGCCTATAAACGCGAGAGTCAGCGGACTGAGCAAATCTGGATCGGTATTTTTCAGTTCTTCGCTTATTCCTATCAAATGAGAAGTCTCCGTTACGGCATATAGTCGAACTCGAGATCGTAAATTTCAACGGTGTCGCCCTGCTGGATACCCATGCTTTCGAGCTTGTCAAGTATGCCGCTCGAATGCAGCACGCGCTGGAAATACTGGAGCGACTCATAGTCGTCCATATCGGTACGCTGAAGTATCTTGAGCAGCCACGGAGCCTCGACGATAAACACGCCGTCCTCCTCGCGCACGGTGAAGCCCGTATCTTTCTGCCTCTCGAACATCTCGACGGGTATCTCCTGCGCCTCGTAGCGTTTTATAGGCGGCAAAGTCTTGAGCCGTTTGGCGACTGCGTTTATGACTTCGGCGGTGCCCTCCTGAATCGGCGCGCACATGGTATAGAACTCATAGCCGCGGGAGGTGAAATACTCGCGCAGGTGCTCAATCTGAGCATCGTCCGCCATGTCTATCTTATTCGCCGCAACGATCTGCGGAAGCTTTGAAAGCTCGGGGTCGAACTTTTCAAGCTCCGCGTTTATCTTCTCAAAATCCTCTATCGGGTCTCTGCCCTCGCTGCCCGCCGCGTCGATTATGTGCAGGAGCATGCGGCAGCGCTCGACATGGCGCAAAAACTCGTGACCGAGACCGACGCCATCGCTCGCGCCCTCAATGAGTCCGGGAATATCCGCGACGACAAAAGACTCGCCCTCGCCCATGGTGACAACGCCGAGGACGGGAGTTATGGTTGTGAAATGATAGTCCGCGATTATGGGCTTTGCCTCGCTGACGACCGAGATAAATGTTGACTTGCCGACATTCGGGAAGCCGAGCAGACCGACATCGGCGAGAAGCTTCAGCTCGAGAATGACCTCCCACTCCTCACCGGGAGTGCCGCTCTTTGCAAAGCGCGGGGTCTGGCGGGTCGGGGTCTTGAAATGGGTGTTGCCCCAGCCTCCGCGGCCGCCTTTTGCGGCAACGAACGAGGTCTTTTCGGACATATCCGCCATAACGGCGTTCGACTCCGCCTCGCGGATTATCGTTCCGCGAGGAATCTTTATGACAAGATTCTCGCCGTTTTTGCCGCGCCTGCGTCCGCCGTCGCCGCGCTTTCCGTCGGGAGCGGTGTATTTTCTCTTGTAGCGGAAGTCCGCGAGGGTCGCGAGGTTATCGTCAACCTCGAATATGATATCTCCGCCCTTGCCGCCGTCGCCGCCGTCGGGACCGCCGGACGCGACATATTTCTCGCGGTGGAAAGTCACCGCGCCGTCGCCGCCGTTTCCGGCTTTGATTTTGATTTTTGCAATATCTACAAACATAGAAGTTCCTTTATTTTTGTTTTCTTTTCGGGGTTATCTGCCCTCGCGCGCCGCCTTTATGTTTTCGACAAACTTGCGTGCGGTGTCGGTGATGCGCTGATAGTCGCCGGTCTTTGCGCCTGCGGTCAGCGAGCTGCCCGCGCCGACTGCGACTGCACCCGCCTTAATCCAATCGGCGGCATTATCGACATCTACTCCGCCGGTCGGCATCATCTTTGCGTAGGGTATCGGTCCTCTTATGGCCTTGATTATCTTCGGACCGAAGACATCGCCGGGGAATACTTTGAGTATATCCGCGCCCGCCTCCATGGCGGCGACAGCCTCTTTGACGGTCATTATGCCGGGCATGACGGCAACTCTGTAGCGGTTGCACATCTTCACGGTCTCGGGGTCAAAATAGGGGCTGACAACGAAGTTTGCGCCGGAGAGCATGGCTATTCTCGCGGTCGGCGCATCCATGACCGTACCTGCGCCGAGAATCATCTGCTCGGGCGTGTAGCGCTTTGCAAGCTCCTCGATAACCTTATCGGCATGGGGAACGGTGAAAGTAAGCTCGATAGCCGCGACGCCGCCCTCGATGCACGCGTCGGCGATTCTGCTCGCCTGATCGGCACTCTCCGCTCTTACGACCGCAACGATGCCGCAGTCCTGTATTTTAGTCAGTATTTGTTCTTTGTCCATTTTTATCTTCCTCTCTTATCTCTGAACTCTTGCGCCTGCGCCGTTCATAACGGCTTCGACCTCGCGCTTGCTTGCCATTGAAGTGTCGCCCGGGGTGGTCATCGCCAACGCTCCGTGCGCTATGCCGCAGTTGACTGCATACCGAGGATCGCCCTCGGTCATCAGACCGTAGATGAGACCCGATGCGAACGAATCGCCGCCGCCGACGCGGTCGAATATCTCGAGCGAGTCGAGCTTCATACCCTCATAGAGCTTGCCATCCGCCCAGCAGATTGCGCTCCAGTCATTGACCGTTGCGGTCTTGACGGTTCTGAGCGTTGTTGCAACAACCTTGAAATTCGGATATACCTTAACGGCGTTTTTGATCATCTTGCAGTAGCCGTCAACATTGAGCTTCTTGAGTCCAGCGTCGTTGCCCTCGACCTCAAGACCGAGGCAGGCGGTGAAATCCTCCTCGTTGCCTATCATGACATCGATATATTTGGCTATTTCGCGGTTGACCTGCTGCGCCTTCTCCTGACCGCCGATACCCTTCCAGAGCGACGGACGGTAGTTGAGGTCATAGGAGACGACGGTGCCGTATTCCTTCGCCTTTTTGACTGCGGCGATAACGGTCTCCGCGCTCGTCTCGGACAGAGCGGCAAAAATTCCGCCCGTGTGCAGCCAGCGGACGCCGAGCTTACCGAAGATATAGTCCCAATCAACATCCTCGGCTCTGAGCTGAGATGCCGCAGTATTGCCTCTGTCGGACACGCCGACGGCTCCGCGGATTCCGTAGCCGCGCTCGGTGAAGTTGAGTCCGTTTCGGACATTTCTGCCGATGCCGTCGTAGCTCATCCATTTTATAAACGAGGTGTCGACTCCGCCCTGGAGAATGAAGTCCTCTATGAGCCTGCCGACCTCGTTATCCGCGAGGGCGGTTATGACTGCGGTGCGAAGTCCGAAGCAGCGGCGCAGTCCGCGCGCGACATTGTATTCTCCGCCGCCTTCCCAAGCGGTGAAAGATCGCGAATTCTTTATTCTGCCCGCGCCCGGATCGAGGCGGAGCATTATCTCACCGAGAGATATTTCATCAAACATGCAATCCTCGGGTCTTTTGAGTTCAAGCTGCATAAATTATACTTCCTTTCCTGCCGGATATATTGATGCGGTATTCCCGCGTGGCTTTCATACATAGTTAGTATACGACGAAAACGCAATTTTTACAATAACAAACGCCAAAAAGAGCAGAAAAATCCCCCGGTTTGAAAAATTAAAACCGAGGGATTTGAAATCATATGCTGCGCAGCGTTATATCTTTTTATAAGTGAGCACGCTGAACTGCGCGCTGACGGTGAGTGAGCTCAATTTTTCGAGCTTCTCCCTGTCCTGCTGCGAGGTTTTGTAGCAATAGGGAGTCATATTGAAAAGGTCGGTTATATCCTTCCCGCTTTCGAGCGCAAAAGTATAGCATATCTTCTTTTCACCGACGAGGCGGAAGCCCTCGATATCATGCGGCGGAACTTCGTTCTCATACGGCGCGTCATACACGGCGCTTTTGAGCTCCCACAAATGCTTTTCAAGCGGTATTGCTTTGACGAATACACCGTCTTTTTTGAGCACGCGCGAAAACTCCTGCGGGCAGGCGGGCGCGAAGATATTTACTATCGCATCGCATTCGCCGTCGCCCACGGGTAGCTTATATATGCTCGCCACGGCACGTTCAACTCCGCAGTTTTTCGGCGCTTTTTCGAGCGCGTATTTTGAGATATCCACGCCGAGCACTTGCGGCTCAAGTCCCGATTCATCGAGCCTGCTTTTAAAATACGAAGTGTACCAGCACTCGCCGCAGCCCGCGTCGAGCAGAGTACCGCCTCGCGGGAAATCCGCCGAAAGAGCCTCATAAACGGCCTCGCGCAGAGGCGTATAGAAGCCCTTCGAAAGGAAATCGCGCCGCGCGTTTATCATCAGGCGGTCGTCGCCGTGGCGCTTTGCGCCGGACGAGTTGCTCATCAGCAGATTCACATAGCCTTTTGCAGCGATATCAAAGGTGTGCCCTTGCGGACACACCCATATCTTTTCTTCTTTTTTCAGCTCCTGCGAGCATACGGGACAGCGGAAACTCATTTTACCTGTGCAAATTCCTTTTCTGCGCCTTTGGGGGCAAACATCTCATTGACATTGTTCTTGCCCTTATGATGATAAGGCGCTATTTTAAGTATGATATAAAACGGCACTGCGCCGAGGGTATTGAAAACTATGTCGGTCATGGTGTCCATGAGAGCGAAACGCGCGGGATCTCTGGGCTTAAAGAAAGTTCTCGTATTGTTCGCCGCCTTTGCAAGTTCATACGACCAATGCTGAGAATCGCCGCCCGCTATCTGATCGAAGCTGAACTCGAAGAGCTCCCAGCAGGTGGAGATAAAGAACGAGAAGCCGAGAGCGCAGAGCAGGACTATCGGCAGATCGCACTGCTTCTTGTCGCGCTTCTGCATGGCGGTCGCGAGCTCATAGCCCATGAACACCGCCTCAGCTCCGCCGAGCAGGTGGAGTATCTTATCCCACATAAAGATGGAATAATAGAAGTTCAGGAACGCGCCGCCGAAGGATGCGAGCAGCAGTCCGACAGACGCAACGGTCTGGCAATAAGCCGGGAGCTGGCGCAGGCAGTTCTTCTCGGGCAGAGCCTGGATTATCTCCCAAGCGAACATTCCGACGAGATTTGCAAACAGCTGAAGCGCCATCTGCGTCTTCGGCAGATCCGAGGGCGGGTTGGTAAACAGAAGGCTCACCATCGCGCCTATCATGATAAGACGGAATATCCACCATACGACGAACTCCGACTTCTTCGCGCTCGACATAAGTCGGCTGAAATAGTTTTTCACAAATTTTTCCTCTTTTCTTTGTTTTTTCCCTTAAACACACGAGCTAATTATAACATCTGTGACTTTTATTTTATTCTCAATACACAATATCGGTCTTTTTTGTATTATCCGACAAAAAGCGGGTGCTCAATTTGTATATTCATACAGTTTTCAGGCGAGGGATTTCAGCAGGCGGAAGAAAATATCTTTGAAAGTCAGCGCGCGCACGGCATCGGGCGAGACGATATTATACTCCCCTATCTTCTCGTCCCCGAGGCTCAGCACCACTTTACCGAGCACCTGCCCTTTCTCGACTGGCGCCTGAACGTCGACGCAGAGCTCGACATCGGTCTTTATCTTGCCCTCCTCGCCTTTTTTGACGAGCACGCTGGCGGCTTTCGGCAGAGACGGATGAATCGAATCGACAACGCCGCCTATTACAGCGACATCGGTTATCAGCGACGGGTCTATCTCGGGCGTGACAGTCGAATAGTTTGCAAAGCCCCAGTTGAGCATAGCCTTTGCGCCGTTGAAGCGGTCGTCGCTCGTCTGGCTGCCCATGACAACGGCTATGAGATGCGTGTTTCCGCGCTTCGCGCTCGCGGAGACACAGCATCCTGCCTTCGCCGTTGTGCCGGTCTTGAGCCCGGTCGTGCCTTTGTAGAACCTGACCAACTTATTCGTGTTGACAAGCTCCGTTGCGCCGCCGCGCAGGGAGTCCATCCAGATAGTTGTATAGTTCATTATGCGCTCGTGCTTCAACAGCTCGCGTGACATTATCGCGACATCCATCGCGGTGGTCAAATGGGTCGTTGTGGTGTCATCAAGACCTGTGCAGTTATCAAAATGTGTATTCTTCATGCCGAGCTGCCCGGCACGCTCGTTTATCATCGCGGTGAACGCCTCATCGCTGCCTGCGAGCAGCTCGCCCAGAGCCGTGCAGGCGTCGTTCGCGCTGTAAACAGCGGTGGCCTTGAGCAGATCGTCGACCGTCATCTGCTCGCCCTCTTTGAGCCATATCTGCGAGCCGCCTTTTGATGCGGCAGAGGCGGAGGCGGTTACGGTGTCGTTGAGTGATATCTTCCCGCTGTCGAGCGCCTCGGTCACGAGCAGGAGGGTCATTATTTTCGTAACAGAAGCGGGATAAAGTTTTTCGTCGGCGTTCATGCTCATGAGCACCTTGCCTGAATCCACATCCATGAGCACCGCCGCTTTCGCCTTGACGGTAACCGGCATCGGTTCATCGGCGAAGCTCACGCAGCAGCAAGAGAACATCAGCAGAAGAACAAGGGCGGCGCAGAGCACCGTTTTCAGCTTACGGTTCATAACATCATCTCCCGAAAATCAAAAGCGGATATAAAAGCAGTATTAAAGATATATGCCGTTTATCTGCATCTTAGCCCCGCGGACTTGCACAAGAGGGCGAAATGCTGTATAATTTCACTGCAAAACTCAAAGGAAGGGCGGCTTTTGCCGCGGTGATGATATGAAGGTCGCATTCTGCACTCTCGGGTGCAAGGTCAATCAATATGAATCGCAGTCGATTGAGCAGGCGCTGATAAAGCGCGGCTTTGAATGTGTCGGGGCGAGCGAAGAGGCGGATGTCTACATAGTCAACTCCTGCACCGTAACCGCCGAGAGCGACCGCAAGACGAGGCAGAATGTGCGCCACCTGCGAAAGCTGCATCCGGACGCCGTGATAGTGCTCACGGGCTGCATGCCGCAGGCGTTCCCCGAGGACGCTCGTCTGCTCACCCAGGCGGATATCGTCACCGGCAACCGCTCGAACAAGCAAATTCCCGACATGATAGATGAATTTTTCCGCACGCGTGAGAGGATAGTGCGCATAGCTCAGCACGAAAACGGCGAAAAATTCTCCGGCGAGCTGATAAACGATTTTCGCGAGCGCACGAGGGCGACGGTCAAAATTGAGGACGGCTGCAACCGTTTCTGCTCCTACTGTGTCATTCCATATGCGCGCGGGCGCGTGCGTTCGAAGCCGCTCGAAGACATAAGAGAAGAGATATCCTCGCTCGAAAAGAAAGGCTTTTCGGAGATAGTTCTCGTCGGCATAAACCTTTCGGCATACGGCACGGACTGTGGGGCGAGCATATGCGACGCGGTCGAGCTCGCCGCATCGTTCGATGGGATAAAGCGCGTGCGCCTCGGTTCTCTCGAGCCCGACCACATGACCCCGGAAGTTACAAAAAGGCTGGCTGAATGCAAAAAGCTCTGCCCGCAGTTTCACATATCGCTCCAGAGCGGATGCGACAAGACACTCAAGCGCATGAACCGCCACTACACCGCCGCCGAATACGAAGAACTCTGCACAAGGCTCAGAAGCGAGTTCGAGGACGCGACGCTGACGACGGATGTTATGGTCGGCTTCTCGGGCGAGACTAAAGAAGATTTTGAGATTTCGCGCGATTTCGTCAAGAAGATAGGCTTCGAAAAAGTTCACGTATTCCCCTATTCACGCAGGGCCGGCACGCGGGCGGCGGAGTTCCCGGATGTCGTTGAAAACGCCGAAAAAGAGCGCAGAAGCCGCGAGATGATCGCGGCGGCAGGCGAAGTTCGGCATGAATTTTTAGAGAGACAAATCGGCAGAACAGTCGAGGTGCTGTTTGAAGAGAAGCTGCGCGACGGCAGTATTCAGGGCTACACGGCGAACTACACGCCGGTCAGAATAAAGAGCGGCTGCACACACGGTCTGCGCAAAGTAAAAATCACCGCCTGCGGCGATGACTGGTGCGAGGGCGAGCTGAAAGCGGCACAGTAGTGTGGGGCGGATATCATCTGCCCGCGAATTTTGCACAAATTTATTGGCTCGCAACTTACAAGGTTATTTTTTGCACTTTTACTATCACTTTAAACGAAGCGAGCTAACCCCTCAGTCTCGGCTTACGCTGATCCAGCTCCCCTACAGGGGCGTCTGAATAGATTCTGCGATAAATTCTCATTTATCTAACCGATAAACGGTGTGCTTCAATACACTTTGCAATAACATAAAAAACCGACCTATAAACACACAGGTCGGTTTAACTTTTTATATCTGCAAAAGCAGTGCGGATATATTTATTTAAGTATCTTTCTGAGCTTGCTGCTCAGGCGCAGGCAATAGAATGTAATCAGCTTTGACAGGGCATAATCATAGAGCAAAAATGCGATTATGCCGAGCAGCGCTATCGCGGGTATCGCCCACTTGCCGAGAAAATCCGGCAGGTCTGGGTCGATGCCCATAAATTTTATCATCAAAAAATATGACAGAGTCATAACGCCCGCAAAGGTCAGCACTTTTATAATATACTCGACCGCGCGCGGCGTTTTGCTCTCGAGCACGGATTTGAGCACGGGATAATAGCCGAAAAAGACTGCGTAAATTATCGCCGCCTCTTTGTTCGGGACAACTATCAGCGACAGCACGGACACCGCCGCCCACACGCCGAGCGCCCATTTTTTGTCAACTTCAATGACTATGACCGCGACGAACAGACCCGATATCGCGGGGAGCGCCAGCTCGAGATTCGGGATAATCGAGACTAACGCCATCAGAGCGACAGACAGCGCCGCAAAGACGGCGCTGAGAGCTATTTTGGATGTTTTTTTCATTTCCTGTTTCATATCAAGATCAATCCTCAGCAGCAAGGGATAAGATCGCCGCCCATGCACTCGCAGCAGCAGTCGGCGCAGAGCAGACCGGAGCAAACATCGCAGGCACTGCATCCGCTCGACGATTTGCGGGCGCTGCGGAAGCCGCCGTTTTTCGACGAATCGAGATTTTCCTTTGCCGCCGCATATTCGCGGTTGTTGGGATCCATTCTGCACGCGCGGTCAAAATTCTCAGATGCATAGTCGAGCCAGCCGCGCCTCTGCTGAGCCGCGCCCTTGAGATAATACCACTCCGCGGTGCGATACTGCTCGGGAATTCCGTCGAGCAGAACCAATGCGTCCTCTATCCTGCCGCTGCGTATTTTTTCGCGTATATCGGACAGGTCGGACATATTGCCCGCATAAGACGAGGAGCGCGAAGACGATGAAGAAGAGCCGCCGAGTCCGCCCCGGAGCATGACTATCTGGTCATACGCGTCATTGAGCTCCTGCATTTTGCCGTCGTCCGACGAGTCGCTGTATTTGCGGGCGAGCTCGCGATAAGCGTTTCTTATCTGCTCGTCACTCGCCGTGTCCGGTACTCCGAGAACCGAGAACGGATTCTTTTTCATTCTTCACACCCTCTTTCTTTCTGAATACTTCCGTCTGCGAAGCAAACATTCCGTCGCAGACCACATTTTCTATTATATCCCCGAATCGGTTGAACTTCAGTCCGTTCAGTGCGTTCGCCGTCTCGCCCGCCGTGAGGTCAAGACGCTCTTTGGCAAATTTTCTGAACTCATCGCCCGAGAGGCTGTTCGCATCGGGGAATTTTGCTTTTAGCGGATTATATGATCCGCTCTTTATATCCTTTTCGATATCATCAACGGCATCGAGCAGATATATCCACCTGCCCAGAAGATAGCCGAAACGCCACAGCTGTATTTTGTCCTCGCCGTAGTATCCCTGAGAGAATATTGCGGCGAGCATCTTACCGGACGGATCCGCCGCCTCGTCGAGCGACGCCGTGCCGGATTTTTCGATTTTTTGCTGTTCTTCCATTGCGGCGGCGACGGCGCGGTCGAGCATCTCCTGCCGTTTCGCGGCTTTTTTGTGCATGAGCGAAAGCGCGGGCTTTATAAGCCGGCACGCAAGGCGTTTGAAGAATCCGCCGTCCGCGATATCGTCGAGCAGTTTATAATAAGAGACGATTATAACGACATCGGCACTGCGTTCGAGTTCCGCATCTTCGGTACATTTGAGGCACTTCTTCGCGGGATTCACGCAGCAGCGTCCTTTTTCAAATTTTCCGCACTGCTCCTGAAGAGCCAGGCGAACTATCGAAAGAAAAGTGAAATCATAGCTCAGAAGCATTCTCGCTATCGGGGTATAGAGTCTGCCGAGCACTCTGCACTCGGAGCAATATACGCCTTTGTAAAGCTCATAGTCCTTTATCTTGAGCTCGGGCTTGAAAGCCTTGATATAGCCTGTCATCTTTTCCCCCAAAAAGTTTTCTGTGTCTCTTTAGCTTATTTTATATCAAAGAACCACAAAATCGGTTAACGCTTTGTAAACTTTTTGCTTCAGTCCTTGCAATAGTGCTTTTTCAGATGCTTTACCGCCTTCTCGTAGCCCTCAAAGCCGAAGCCGATATATGTTTTGACGCAAGCGGGGGTTATATATGAATTCTCGCGGAACTCCTCGCGCGCGGAAATATTTGACAGATGCACCTCGACCGTCGGAATACCGACCGCCTTGAGCGCGTCATGTATCGCGATGCTCGTATGAGTATAAGCCGCGGGGTTAATTATTATCGCATCGACTTTTTCATAATACGCCTGCTGGATTATGTCAACGAGCGTGCCCTCGTGGTTCGACTGAAAAAACTCCGGCTCCATGCCGTTCTCTTCGCAGCGCGCGCGGATATATTCAACAAGATCGTCATAGGTCTGCCTGCCGTAGATATCCGGCTCCCTTATGCCGAGCATATTCATATTGGGCCCGTGAATAACATAAACCTTCATTTATAACCTCTTCCTTTCAGAATTGAATTGATTTATTGCCTGTTCGGTGATAAAATTACTTCGTAAAGATAAAATCCGTGACGCAGGTCACAGCAGGAGTGAAAATATGATATACACGATTGAAAACGAATTTCTTCGCGTCAGCGCGGAGGACGACGGAGCACAGCTGAGCTCCGTAGAGCTCAAGGAAAACGGAAAAGAGTTCCTCTGGCAGGGCGATCCGTCAGTCTGGTACGGCAGAGCGCCGGTTCTCTTCCCGATAATCGGCCAGCTTCTGGACGGAAAGTATCGCTACAGCGGCCGCGAATACGAGATGCCGAAGCACGGCTTCGCGCGCCACTCGGTGTTTGCTATCAAAGAGCAGAGCGAAGATTCCATGACCTTCTCCCTCGCGTCGAGCGACGAGACGAGGAAGTGCTATCCGTTCGAGTTTGAGCTGCTGATAAAATATTCCGTCAGCGGGCACACACTCCGCTGCACGAGCACAGTCATAAACAAGACCGACGGCGAGATGTATTTCTCGATCGGCGCGCACCCCGGCTTCAACTGCCGCATAGGCGACGCGATAGAGTTCGAAAAAGACGAAAATCTTCGCACGATGAGAATAGATTCAAGCTCCATTCTCATGGATGAGACTTTCCCGGTAGACCTCGAAAACGGGCACACAATAAGGCTCACAGAGCATATTTTCGACAAAGACGCGCTTATCCTCGAGGGACTTAATTCAGAGAGCCTGCGCCTCGTAAGCGGCGACAGAACTGTAAAATTCGCCTTCGGCAAAGCGCCCTATCTCGGAATATGGGCTAAGCCCAACGCGCCCTATGTCTGCCTTGAGCCGTGGTACGGCATAAATGACAGCCACGAGAAAAAGGGCTCAATAGCCGAAAAGCGCGGCATCGAGAGGCTCGAAAAGGGCGAGACCTTTTCGTTCGACTGGACTGCCGAGCTTGAGGGCTGAAAAGCAAAAAGTATACGGGACTGCCGTTTTCGGCGGCAGTCTCTTTTTTTATGCCTTGAAGCGGTAGCCCGCTCCCCAGACTGTCTCTATATACTGCGGGTTGGAGCTGTCCGTCTCGATTTTATCGCGGATCCTGTTGATATGGACGGTGACGGTCGAGGTCTCGCCTATCGCATCGAGTCCCCATATTTTATCGAATATGGCGTCCTTGCTGTAGACCACATTCGGGTTTGATGCGAGGAACGTGAGCAGGTCGAACTCCTTGTTCGTGAGCGTGACCTCTTTCTCGTTGACGAAAACGCGGCGGGCGTGGGTATCTATCGAAAGCTTGCCGACATTTATAATATAATTAACAGGCTCTTCGCCCTTTGAGGTCAGACGCTCATAGCGGGAAATGTGCGCCGTGACGCGCGCGACAAGCTCGGAGGGACTGAACGGTTTGGTTATATAGTCGTCCGCGCCGATACCGAGTCCTCTTATCTTGTCTATCTCGTCCTTCTTCGCCGAGACCATGAGCACTGGGCACTCCTTGTGCTTGCGTATCTGGCGACAGACCTCGAAGCCGTCAAGCCCGGGAAGCATGACATCGAGTATCACGAGATCATAGTCAGAGCCGAGCGCCTTATCGAGTCCGCTCTTTCCGTCAAATTCTATCTCAACCGTATAGCCGTTCGCCTCGAGATAATCGCGCTCGAGTTCGGCTATATTTTTTTCGTCCTCAACAACAAGAATCTTTTTGCTCATTTTTCGTTCCTCCTATTTTGCCTGCGGCAAATCTATTATCACCTTGAGTCCGCCGAGCTCGCTCTCATCCGCGCGGATGGACGCTCCGTGGCGGTCGGTTATCTGCTTTGTTATCGCGAGGCCGAGGCCGCTTCCGTTTTTGTGACCCGTCCGCGCCTTGTCGCCTCTGTAGAAAGTTTCGAATATCTTATCGCGTTCGTCCGCCGGGACGCCCTGACCGTTATCTTCGATAGATATCTCGGTGTGTCCGTTTTCGCCGTTTCTGACGGAAAGCATTATTTTAGCCGTTCCGTCCTCCGCGCCGTATTTGCGGCTGTTGTCGATAAGATTGTTGAGCACGCGCCTGAACTGGGCGGGATCGATGTTTATCTCCCTGTCCTCGTCGCACTCGAAGTTATATATGAACTCTATGCCCGCCTCGCCGAGGGTGTCGGCGGCATAGGCTGTATATTCCTCGAAGAAGTCCTTCGCCTTTATCTTTTCAAAATAAAACGGCACTTTGTCAAGGCTGAGCTTCGAGAGCATCGAAAGCTCGGAAACGAGGGTGTCCATGCCCTGCGCGGTGTCATAAATGACCCCGACATAGCGCATCTTTTTCTCGTCCGTGTCGGCGATACCGTCGAGTATGCCGGAGGCGTAGCCTTTTATAGTGGTCAGCGGAGTGCCGAGATCGTGTGAGATGCCGGCGATAAGCTGCATCCTGTTCTCTTCGTATTTCTGCTGCTGTTCGACCGACTCCTTGAGCCGCTGGCGCATCTCTTCAAAGTCCGCGCAGACCTGACCTATCTCATTTTTGGAGCTGTAGGGCACTTTATAGTCGAGGTTGCCGTCGCGCAGCTCATGGGTAGCCGTCTGGAGTATGGTCATCGGCTCCATAATGCTCTTGAGCATGAGAATGACGAGCAAACCGTTTGTTATGATTATCGCGACGACCGCAACGACCGCTGCGATGGCGATGATGTTATTGCCCTTTATCGGTATGCCGGAGCTGCCGCTGTAGATGCTGGGGCTGACTATTGCGTTTAGATTTTTGTTGACTACAATTATTTTTACAATACCCTCGCCCTCGACGGAAAAGACATCGGTGACGACCGTTCCGCTGTCGTCCGAGGTGACGAACGGGCTGTTTATATCGCTCAGGCTCTTGCCGCAGATATCAATGACCGCGCCGACCATCTCATAGACATCCGCTTCTACAGTCTTGTATATTATCTCGTCGTTCGCGAGGATCATAATATCCGAGCCGTCTCTCTGAATATTCGCACATGCGCCGAGAACGGCGTCGCTTATTCTGTCCTCCATACCGCTACCTGACTTGGTTATCCCCGCTCTGAGCGGAGCGATACGCTTTTTATCCATCGCGCCGAGCCTGTCGGTATCGCTCTTTTTCGGAGTCTTTATCTTGTCCTCAAGCGACGAGACATTGAACTGCGTCTTATAAAGCAGATAAGAGCCGAACGACGGGTCGAACGACATCTTCGATGTCGAAAAATATGTTATGGACAATGTGGTCAGCAATATGACCGCGGTTATAATAGCCACGGGGACGATGACCATAAGCATATTCGACACGACAAGTTTGTTTCTGATAGACATATTTTTGAGCACGGATATTCTCCTTTTTTGAAAAGGTTTTCCACCGCCGCAAACGCGGAATATCGAGGCATCTGCGGTCAAAAATAAGCTCGGTGATGATATTGAAAAACGGGTTTCGCTATGTCTTTGTCTTTCTCCTCGGCGCGGTAATATACAACCTCGTCGAGGTGATTTTCCGCGGCTACACGCACTGGTCGATGTCCGTAGCCGGCGGCTCGGTGCTGCTTATTTTTTATCTTCTGAGCGACTGGCTCGCCGCGCTCCACCCCGTGATAGGCGGCATGATAGGTGCGCTCGTGATAACCTGCATCGAGCTTATCGCCGGGGTGATATTCAACATTCTGCTCAAGCAGGATGTCTGGGACTATTCGAATATGCCGCTGAATTTTCTCGGGCAAATCTGCCTGCCGTTTTCGGCGGTTTGGTTCATTCTCTATTTCCCGGCGGAATATCTGTGCCTTGCGCTCAAAAGAAAATTTGAGCCGAAAGAGCGAAATCAGTTCGAGGCGATGTAGTCGGCGATGCCGTCTACCGTCGCCTGGGCGAGCCTCTCCTGGACGGAATCCGACCAGAGGAACTTGCACTCTCTGATATTGCTGACGAAGCCGTATTCTATGAGCACGGCGGGGCACTCCTCAATTCTCGTCACGCGGAACGGATACATATTCGTGCCGCGGTCTATCTTATTCAGAGTTGCCGAGCCAGCACCGGAATATATGCTGCTCTTATAGGCGGAGACTATCCGTTTATGAACAGCTGACGCCAGCGGGAACGAATAAGCCTGATAGTAATATGCCGTAGTGCCCATCGGGCTTGCGCTCTCGCTCGAGTCGCAGTGGACAGCGATAAACATATCGGGGTTCTTCGTCCTGCCCATATTCGCACGGGCGTCGAGAGAAACATATGTGTCATTAGAGCGCGTCATAATTACAGTTGCACCGCGGGCTTCGAGCTTCGCTTTTATCTTCTGGGCAAGGAGCAGGTTTATCTGCTTCTCGTATTTTTTGGAGCTGTTGGGGTTATATGCGCATATAGCGCCGGAATCGTTGCCGCCGTGACCCGCGTCTATCATAATGACGCTGCCGCTGAGCGACGAAGCGGGCTTCGCCTTAATCTTGAGTGTAAGGCAGCCGTCCGAAGTGTAGCCGACGGAATAGCCGTAGAATCTGCCGGGAGTCCTGAGAGTCAGGCGCAAGGTCAGTGTTTTCGCCTTGCTGTCCGTTATCCACTGGGCGGCGGAGACTATCTTGCTGCCGGAGACATTGATTTTGCCGACAACATTGCCGGAATGGCTGAAGGTGATATCAACATATTTTCCGTTGAACGCCGTCACGGCATAGAGCGAACCGCCCGAAGCCTGAGACGAAGGGATATATGACTGGTTCTTGACCGCGACATTGAACGGAACCTTCCAGGTGAAGCCGAATTTTATAGTAGTCGCGTCGGAGTTTGAAGAGCTCGAAACTACAGACACTTTGTTCTGCGGAAGATTATATCCCTGAGCTATCAATTTTGTCTTGCTCGCAAGTATATTTCTGCCGCTGGCGAGGCGATAGTATTTGCTGCCGCCGTAAGTGTATTCGCTCGAAATATAATCAAACGTTCCCGCCGGGAGCGGAGAGCTGTAAGGCACGCAGTCGTCAACTACATTCGCGGGCATCGTCTCGCAGAGCGAGGTTATCTCGCACATCTTCGATCTGCCCGCAACGCCCGCATAGGCGTAAGGAGTGAGCATCTTCGACGGGTTGAAATCGACATTTCCGCCCGTGCCTCCGTCGGTAGTGTCGGACGGTTTATCGGTTGACGGATGCTCGGTGGCATCGGGCTGGGTCGGGGTCGGCTCGGGAGTCGGAATGACCGCGCTGACGCTGACGCTCGCGCCGCTCATTGTGGCGGAGAGTCCGTTGAAGCTTGCGTATACTTTTATTCTTCCGAGCGACTGCACTTTTGACGTGCTCGCGGGAATTGAAATCTTGCCGCTGTAGACGGCGAAATCCGAGTTTTCGTCGAGCTTTGTGCCGTTTTCGTCCTGAACGAAATTAGACTGCTGCTTGAGCTTCACTTTCGTGCCGCCGAGGCTCGCCGTAACATTCGAGCCCTTGAGCGCGGTTGCGGTGACGGTGATGCTGCTGCCGCCCGGCACCTCCATAGATTTTGTCGGGGTTATCGACTCGAGTATTTTTATTTCATATGTAACGGTATATTTATGAGTCTTGCCCTTATGTTCAAAGCTGAATTCGTTCTTTCCGACCTTGAGTTCGGACTCGAACGAGAAATCGCCGTTTGCTTCGCGTTTTACATCGTTGCCGTTGAGCTTCAAGGGGCTCAGCGGGCTGCTTGAGCCTGTAAAGGTTATTTTCGATTCGTTTGTGGTCTTTGTGCTGCCCTCAAAATTTCTGAGTTCAAAGTCCTTTTCAAGCTCTTCGCGGCTGCGCTCCGCGATATATTTGAGAATTGCCGAAGCGAGTGAATTATCCGACGAAAAAAACTCATAGTCATACATGACCGTTCCCACGCAGGAGTCGAGCGAATCGCAGGCGTCGAGCTGTTCGGTTATCATCATCGCCTCGTCCGTGCCGTCGGATGCAAAGAGATCTGCACGCACAGCCGCCGCGAAGCTCAGCCCGCTCCCGCGCGCGGAGTCGTTCACCTGTTCGAGCGAAGAGACATATTTTTCGCCAGCCGAGGACTTGTCCGCCGGGAAGCTTATAAGAAAATCCGCGAATCTTGAATCGAGCACGGCCGCGCAGTCCGCCGCATTTGAGGCGTTGACGAAGAGCGCCGCGCTGACTTTTTTATTTTCGGAATGGAGAGTGCCGACGGCGTTCTTTCTCTGTTCGGCGGTCATATCGCCGGAGAACGCCACGCAGTCGAAGCTGCTTCCGAGCGAAGATAATTCGTCTTTTCCGAACTCGGTGCCGCCGTAAACAAGGCAGACATAAAGTCCCTGTTCTTTCGCTTTTTCGGAGAGCACTGAAATGACATCTATTTTCCCGTCCGAGCAGGCAAAGCCGCTCTCTTCGGGGATTGCAATAAACACTGAATCAAAGCCCTTGTTTTTTATATTTTCCGCCGCTTTTGCTATTATATCGGAGTTTGTCTTTATATCGGAAGAGGACGAAAGACCGAGCTTGTCCGTTCTGACGAAAATTGCGGAAAGCTTCGCGGGGCGCGAGGTGACGAATTGGACATTGCTGCCATCGTCGCCGGTGACTTCTGTCGTGCCCGGCTTTTTGCCGCCGAGGAACGACAGGATTTTATCTGTTCCGACTATGCCCGCGCTCACCGCCATGCTGACGAGCAGCAGGACAGCGACGGACATTACTATTACGGCATTTCTCTTTCCCTTCGTCATTTCATTTGCCCTCCGTCAGAAAAGTTTTCACCAAAAAGGATGTGATATCCCCAATTTATAATAAGACAGTATACATTATAACATATTTTCGAGATTTTGCATTTCTTTTTTTGCGTTTTCGTTGATTTTTCCGAACATATATGAATATGAAAAAAGCGCGAATCCGCAATATGCATTTAGCGGACGGACGAAAGACAGCTGGCGGACGATAATATCACTGTTCTCCGCCCACTCGGAGCTCCCCGACCGGGCGTTTTTATCCTGAGTCCCGCATTTATAGGCGGCAAGCCCCCAGATTATCCCGACGCGCCCGTCGGAGACAGAAGCCCAACGTTTTGCAGTCTTTTCAAACGGCAGAGACTGATTTTCAAAGCCGAAATAGACCTGCGGGATAATATAATCGGCGTAACCCGGAGTGGAGAGCCACAGCTCGACATCCGCGAACAGGGCGTTTTCGTTGCCGTCGATATTGCCCGCGGGGCTTATCGAAAATATCTTGTCGCTGCCGTAGCTCTTGACGAGCGAATAAAGACCCGCCGCAAACGCACTGACGCTGTCGCGCCGCCACTCGTTGAGTCCTTTATCCCCGCCGCCGGAGACATAAGCTTCATATTCCGCGCGGTCTATGCTCTCGTCGCGCGTGGGATAGAAATAGTCGTCGATATGTATGCCGTCGACCTCATAGCCATCCAAAATTTCGCGCACGCCGTCATATATCAGCGCGTGGACATCGGTTGACGCGGGGTCGAAATATATTCCGTTTTTGAGCTGGATAACAGAATCCGTACCGATGAGCTTTTTCGCCGGGCTCCCCTGCGGCAGAGAGTCAATATTATCGGACGAGCTGACGCGAAACGGATTTATCCACGCGTGAATTTTGAGTCCGGATTTATGAGCACATTCGACCATCACTTTCAGCGGATCGAAGCCCGGGTCGCTCCCCTTGCAGGAATATTTTGACCACGGGAAAAGCTTCGACGGATAGACGGCATCGGCAAAGGCGCGGACATGGACAAAGACTGTGTTGAGCTTCATATCCGCGACATTATTAAACATCTCCTCCGCCCGCTCGCGGAATTTTTCTTCGCCCTGAGCTGCAGCATCAGGCAGCTCGTAGCAGCTTATCCACACGGCGCGAATCTCATCAGGCTTCGGAGTGTAAACGGCGGAAGTTTCCGTTGTGCTATTGCTCGTCTGTTCCGGAAGTTTTGCGGGAATCCGGGCGCATGAGCAGAGCAGGCAAAAAAGAACAATGCAGGCAGAAAGGCGTTTCATTTTTTATTTCTCCTTTGTTTTTATCTGCTATATATCTATGCGTGTCCCGCATAAAAAAGTCAGAAGCCGCTGCAAAACACAGCGGCTTCAATAAAAAATATATCTTATTTTATATTCCCGTCAATGACATCGCGCAGGCTCACGCCGTCGAGATATTCGTTGATGACGCGCTCGAGTCCCTGCCAAAGCGGAAGGGTCAAACAATCCGCACAGCGCGGGCACTCGTTGGACTTACTGTCAAGGCACGCCACGGGCGCAAGGCTGCCCTCGGTGAGGCGCAGTATATCGCCGACAGGGATATCCTCCGGCTCGCGCGCAAGGCGATAGCCGCCCTGGAATCCGCGCGAAGTCTTCAAAATCCCGTCGCCCGTTAAGGCGGGCACAATCTGTTCGAGATATTTTTTCGATATATCCTGCCTTGCGGCAATATCCTTGAGAGCAACGAAGCCGTCGCCCTGATTTTCATACAAATCGATAAGCAGACGCATGGCATAGCGTCCCTTTGTGGAGATCTTCAATCAAATCACCTCTTTTTGGCGAGTATAGCACAAATTCCGCCGATTTTCAAGCAATCAGTCGATAACGACCTCTCTGTGCAGCTCGGACGAGTCATATATCGCCTGCATTATTTTGGAAGTTCCGATGGCGAAATCGATATCGGCGCGGTTATGCTCATGATTTATAACGCAGTCGACGAACGAATTTATCTCCGCTTCGTAGAAATTGTTCGTTCTGAACTTCGGCTCGCTGCGCATGAGCATGCCGTTCTTGACGGAATAGATAACAAAGCCCTCGCCGTATTCGAGCCTTATGCCCGCCTTGTCGCCGATGAAATCGATATATGTCTCATCCTCGCCGATGTTCTCCGCCCACGCGCCGTTGAAGGTTATGGTCGGGCCGTCGGTTCTGACGATGCCGGTAACGGAATCGTCAACATCGAAAACGCCGTCCTTGTCGGCGGTATTCTCCGCCCACATGTTCGTATAGACATAGTCTTTTATGTTCTTGCCGAGCTTGCAGAACGCCTCGCCCGATGCGGTCAGGGGCTTGGGCTCGCCGCAGCAATAGAGAATGAGGTCGAGATAATGCACGCCCCAGTCTATCAGCGCACCGCCGCCGGACGCCGCCTTGCGGGTGAAGTCGCCGCCAATGCCGGGGATGGAGCGGTTTGCGCGGAAGCTCGCATAGACATGATATACCTCGCCGAGCTCGCCTGCGTTTATAAGATCCTTTATGTGATTGACCGCGTTGCCGAAGCGGTTGCACACGCCGATGCTGAGAATTCTGTCCGTCTCATGGGAGACTCGCTGCATCTCGAGTGCCTCGGAGAGCACGCGCGCGGCGGGCTTCTCACTGAGGACATCCTTGCCCGCTCGCATGAAGTCTATAGCTATGACCGAGTGCAGGTCATTATGGGTGCAGACGGAAACCGAATCAAGCTCCGGGTCGTCAAGTATCTCGTGATAGTCATAGACCGCTTTTCCGCAGCCATATTTTTCGACCGCAGCGTCCGCTCTCTCGGGGATAATATCGCAGAAATACTTTATCTCCGCCTTTTCGTTTTTCATATATGCGGGGATATGCGCAGAGTTCGCTATCGCGCCGCAGCCGATTATCGCAACCTTGATCTTTTCTGACACTGAAACTCCTCCGTTTCAAGTTTATTTATCTATACATAATAATACCAAGACAGGCGCCAAAAGTAAACTCCGGCACAAAAAATATATACTTTTTTATTTTTTCGTTTAAATCGGACATTTTTTGCTTATTTGTTTCTTGTCTTTTCTCAGTGCAGGTTATATAATACAATTACATAATTGTTTCAATTTTTATCTGGAGATGATGAAGTGAGCAAAGTATCCGATTTTCTCAACTCAAAAATCGTCAAGAGCGATGTCGGAGAAGAAACCGTACTGACCTGGAAAGAGACGCTCTCTTATGCCCTCGGCCGCGGCGCGCAGGGCATGAACACGAGCATGACCAGTTCGAAGTACATAAACTTCTTCCTGACCGATGTTCTTTTCAAAAAACTCCCGAACCCAATGGGCGTTGCGTCAAAGATCAGATTTTTCTGCGGCATCTTCGACGCGATAAACGACCCGATGATGGGCGTTCTTGTTGACAAAACAAGGACAAAGGACGGTCAGATGCGACCCTATATCAAGTGGGCGCCGCTGTTCGTTTCGCTCGTCATGGTGCTGTTCTTCGTCGGCAGCGCAAACGCGAGCCCTGTGTTCAACATTATTTACACTACCTTCCTTTTCGTCATGCTCGACGTCACCTACACGGCGTTTGATATCCCAATGGGCGCTCTCGCCTTTTCGATAACCCCGAGCGGAATCGAGCGAACGAAGCTCTTCGGAGTCAGTTCAATAACCCGCTCCGTCGTCGGCGCTCTGCCGCAGGTTTTCGTCGCGGGCGCTGCTCTGCTCCCCTATTTCAAGGATCACACCCCGCAGGCATATCTGACCTCCGCGATAATCTCCGCTGTATTCATAGTCGTGCTCACGCGCCTTACATATCACAACACACGCGAGCGCGCCCAGCACCAGTCCGACACGCCGAGCGTCAAGGAGTGCTTCGCGCTCCTGTTCAAGAACCGTCCTCTGCTCATGCTCTTCTTTGCAAATATCTTCTTCCTTATCTGCAAGATACCCGAGCAGATTTCGTTCTACTTTGTCGCCGACCTTCTTTTCAACAGGAAATACAATGTCTTTATCGACGTTATCAAATTCCCGGGCTTCCTGCTCGCGGGTATTCTCGTGCCCAAGATAGTCGAAAAGCTCGGCAAGCGCGCGGACTCGCGCAGATTCTTCCAGATCTGCTGCGTCTCTGCAATAGTGCTCCACCTGCTTTTCGCGCTGACCACCTACGGCGGTCTCGTCAACAAGCCCGCAGGTCAGTCCGCTTCGATATTCACGGCTATTCTTGTTATTCTCTTTACCGGTCTTACCACCATCCCGCTTGAGTTCAAGAACCTCATGCAGAAAGAGATGGAGGCTGAGACGGTCGACTACATCGAATGGAAAACAGGACGCCGCGTTGAGGGCATCATGCTCTCTATAATGAGCTTCACGGGAAAGATTGAGAACACCTTCGCTTCGTCCATCGGCATCGCCATTCTCGGCATTGTCGGTTATGTCAGCCACACAGAGGGCTCACTGATTCAGAACCACAGCACCAATCTCGCGCTGTTCGCAATGACAACGATAGTCCCAGCAATAGGCTATCTGCTCATGCTCATACCTATACACTTCTATAATATCACCGGCGAAGGACACAGAAAGATGATGTCCGAAATCGCCGAACGCCGCGCATCTATAGCAGCCGAGACTGCCGCCGAGATGCAGAGCGCAGGAGAGACAAAATGAACCCACGCTTCGTTTTCATAGCCGATACCCACCACTTCTCGCGCACCCTGTCAGACGGCGGCGAGGCATATGCCTACCGCAGCGAATCGGATCAGAAGTGCCTCGAGGAGACGGGCGAGATAATCGACGCGGCTTTTGAGAAGATACTTGAAGACCCGCCCGCCGCAGTGATGATAGCCGGAGATTTGTCCGACGACGGCGAGCGCATATGCCACGAGGAGTTCCGCGAAAAGCTGCGCGAGCTTCAAAAGCATGTTCCCGTATATGTCATAACCGCGACGCACGACTGGTGCTGTGACGAGAATCCGCGCAGATTCACGGGCGGCGAAGTCACAAACGACGTTGAGACAGTCCCGCACGAGGAGCTGAGCGAATTCTACCGCGAATTCGGGCTCGACCGCGCGATAAGCTCATACAAGACACATCTCGGCATATACTCATATGTCGCGCAGATTGCCGACGGAGTCCGCCTGCTCGCGCTCAACGACGACCAGAACGGCAAAGGGCGTGCGGGCTACACCCCCGACCACATGGCGTGGGTCGAGGAACAGATACGCAAGGCAAAAGAGGACGGTCAGCTGATGATCGGCATGGAGCATCACCTGCTCATCGCGCACATCCACCCGTTCATCACGAGCGGCCACTGCGTCGGCGACCGCGAAGAGGTTGCCTCGAAATTAGCGGACGCAGGGCTTCGCTATATGTTCGTCGGTCACTCACATATTCAGAGAATAGATACATTTGTATCACCCTCGGGAAATCCGATAACGGAAGTGAACATAGGCTCGCTGTGCGGCTATCCCGCGCCGATAGTCAATGTCACTGTAACGGATGACAACCGCCTGCACATAGTCACGGAGCATCTTGAGAGCTTCGAGGGCGCAGACGACGCGCAGGAGTTTTTGAAAGCGCACGCGGTGCAGATGATAGACCTGCCACTCAAGGGCATACTCGTTAGCCGCGAAGAGTTCGGCAAAAGGCTCGACGCGCTCGGTGCGAACGGCAAGAAAATATCAGCGCTGCGTCCGATAGCAAAGCCGATTGCAAAGTTGCTGCTCGAATCCGATGTGATGAGCTTCTACAAAAAAGTGAACCGCCTGACCTTCGGCAAAATTCTCCGCAAGGAGGACGCCGAGGAGCTCGCGGACATGAAAGTTATCGACATTGTTCACAATGTCCTGCTCTCGTTCCTCGACGGCGGCATGAACAGAGTCGAGAGGGACAGCGCATACTACCGCCTCGTCACCGGGACGATATCGATTCCCTCGCGGATAATGAAAAACAACTCGCTGTTCAGAAAGCTAAACGAGTGCGCCGACGCGATACTCACGGGCAGCGACCCCGACCCCGAGGACGCAATAATATAAAAAATACAGGGCTTCCGTTAAAAATCGGAAGCCCTGTTTGATTTTCTGCTGTCAATGGAAATCCCACGAATCGATATCGGCATAGACATCGTTGATATGATTCGCGTTGCCATATTTCAGCGTGCGCGTGTATATCGCAAGCCCCGAACGGTAGCAAAGCGGGACGAACGGCATATCGGCATTGAACGCATCTATAAATGTGTTCACATCGGACGAGCCTGCGAGAAACGCCGAATACGCAGTGCTCGCGGCGCCCGAAGTGTTGATGCCGTAAGCCACGCTGCCGCCGCTCTTGAGAAGCGGCGAAAGGCTCATATTCTCGGTGAGCTTGACCTCGCCTATATACATATCATATTTGCCGGACGCGACCGCCGAGCGGTAATCTTTTTCACTCAGTGCGCTGACGGTAACGGAAATTTTGAGCTTTTCGAGCATCTCTTTTATGCTCTGCGCCGCCGCCGATTTGAAGCCGTTGTCTTTGTTGACGACTATTTTCAGCGAAAGCTGTTTTTTATTTGCGTCCGCGCGCACGGCGTCATTTTTTGAAGTATATCCCGCCTCGTCGAGCAGCTTTCCCGCCGCTTCGAGGTCGGTTTTGACTGTATAGTCCTTGCCGGAGATAACATTCCAGTCGGGGTTAAACGGAGTATACGCCGCTTTGGCGTGACCCTGGAACGACTCGTCGGCGAGCTTCGCCCTGTCAATGGCAAGTGCCACCGCCTGACGTACCTTCTCGGATGAGAGCGCGGAGCAGCTCTTGTTGAAAGCGAGATAGACTAAATTATTCGTCAGGATATCTGCGACCGACGCGGAATAGCGGGTATAAGAGCCGCCGCGCAGATCGTCAAAAGCGAAGCTTATATTGCCGATGGCGAGGGTATATTTGAGCATGCTCAAATCTTTGACATCATAGAGAGTGATGCTTGTTTTCTTCGGCGAGAAGTTGCCGCGCGCGCTGCTTGCCTTGAGATAGCCGACGCCGTTTTCCGAAGAATATGTGTATCTGCCTCTGCCCACCGCGCCGTCGTCAGTCGAACCGCGCTTTGTGACGGCAAAGGTCAGGCAGTTCACTGCATATGGGTCGTCATCGGCGAGAGAAAACACGACGCTGTTCCCGCTGACTTTTGCGCTGCTGAAATTCGCAAGCTGAGTTTTATATGCGGGCGATTTCTTCGCGCTCTCAAACGAGGCGACAACATCGGAAGCCGAGACGCTCGAACCGTCCGAGAACTTTGCAGACGCAAGAGATACCGTCAGGGTTCGACCGCTGCGGCTGTAATTCGACGCGAGAAGCGGCTGAGGATTATAATTTTTGTCGAGGGCAAACAGACCGTCATAGATAAGCGGCATCAGCTGCTGATTGAGCATACTTGTTGCCGTAAAAGGATTGAGCTTGTCGCCTTTTGAATAGGGCAGTTTGAGGGTCTGCACCGCTTCGACCGCCTCGGGCGGCATGGTGGTTGTCTCGTCCCCGCCGTCCTTTTTGTTTGAACAGCCGCTGAATGCGAAAGAAAGCGCGACCGTCAGCACAAGTATCGCCGCCGCGGCGCGGATAATTTTTTTCTTCATACTTATCTCCTCTCGGGGAAGTGTAAAGTTATATAGCTTTACGTTATTTTATCAGATCTTTGATTATCTCGCCCGCCATTATCATGCCTGCAACGGGCGGAACAAACGATATGCTCCCGGGCAGTGCCCTGCGTGAAGTCACTTCGGCGGTCTCATTCGGCTTTATCGGCTGCTCGGGTGACCAGACGACTTTCAGGTGACTTATGCCTCTGACCTTCAGCTCGCGGCGCATCACGCGGCACAGCGGACAAACCGAAGTTTTTGTGATATCGGAGACCCGAAAAAGCGTCGGGTCGAGCTTATTTCCCGTGCCCATGCACGATATCAGCGGTATCCCCCGCCTCTGCGATTCGACAGCTAACGACAGTTTTGCCTGAACGGTATCGACCGCGTCAGCCATATAGTCATAGCGGTTCTCGAAGAAATCTGCAGAATTCTCTTCGAGATAGAATCCGTCGATAATATTCACCTTGCAGTCGGGATTTATATCTTTTATTCTCGCCGCCGCGACCTGAGTTTTTTTCATGCCGACCGTTGAAGAGAGGGCGTATAGCTGGCGGTTGATGTTGGTAATCGCAACCTCGTCATTGTCGATAACGGTCAGCTCGCCGACTCCTGCGCGGGCGAGCGCCTCCGCAGTATAAGAGCCGACGCCGCCGAGCCCGAACACCGCGACATGGCAGCGGCTCAGCTTTTCGACCGACTCCCCGCCTATGAGCATTTCACTTCTTGAAAAGCGCGAAAGATCCAAAACATCTGCCTCCGGTAGTTTCTTATGGGATTATTGTACACCATGGGCGAAGATTTTGCAATTTTTTATTGATAAAAGCGCGGTTGCGGTTGTTTTTTTGTCCGCCAGAGGTTATAATTAAATGAATATCAATCAAAATAAAGGATGTCATTTGAAATGAAATTAGGAATAGTAGGTCTGCCGAACGTCGGCAAGAGCACACTTTTCAACGCCATCACAAACGCGGGCGCGCAGTCCGCGAACTATGCGTTCTGCACCATCGAGCCGAATGTCGGCGTGGTCGCAGTGCCGGACGAGCGGTTGGACAAGCTCGCCGAGATGTATCACCCGGACAAGATAACTCCCGCAACGATTGAATTCGTTGACATAGCGGGTCTTGTGCGCGGCGCATCGAGAGGCGAAGGTCTCGGCAACAAGTTCCTCTCGCACATAAGAGAGGTCGACGCGATAATACATGTTGTTCGCTGCTTCGAGGACGACGACATTGTCCATGTTGACGCGACTATCGACCCGAAGAGAGACATCGAGACGATAAACCTCGAGCTCATCCTCTCCGACCTCGAGATGGTCGAGCGCAGGATAGAAAGGGTCGCAAAGCAGGCGAGAAACGATAAATCCGCAGCCGCCGAGCTCGAGTTCCTCAAGAGACTCAAAACCGAACTTGAGAGCGAAGTGCCCGCGAGAAATGTCGAGTGCGACGAGAACGAGCGCGAATTTTTAGCTCAGATCGCCCTGCTCACCGCGAAGCCGGTAATATATGCCTGCAACATGAGTGAAAACGATTTTGCAAACAATATTGATACAAACCGCCACTATCTCGCGGTCAAAGAAATAGCCTCCGCAGAGGGTTCGGAGGTTCTGCCGATCTGCGCGGAACTTGAGGCTGAGATAGCCTCGCTCGAAAAAGAGGAGCGCGAGATGTTCCTGACCGATCTCGGAATCGAGAAAGGCGGACTCGATCTGCTCGTTCAGCGCAGCTATCACCTGCTCGGTCTTATCTCATATCTGACCGCCGGCAAGCCCGAGGTCAGAGCCTGGACAATAACCCGCGGCACAAAGGCACCCCAGGCGGCAGGAAAGATTCACTCCGACTTTGAGCGCGGATTCATACGCGCCGAGGTCATAAGCTTCGACGATCTCATCGCCTGCGGTTCGCTGACCGCCGCAAAGGAAAAGGGTCTTGTCCGCAGCGAGGGCAAGGAGTATGTCATGAACGACGGCGATGTCGTGCTGTTCAGATTCAATGTGTAAAAGGAGTTAATTATGGCTGAGGACAACAACATTCTTGATTTTTATCCCGACGGCGAGGAGGATTCCTGCGCCGAGGACAGCTACGTTACTCTCGTTGACGACGAGGGCAACGAGGTTGAGATGTCGGTAGTCGACATAGTCGAGCACAAGGGCGAAAATTATGTCATTCTCCTGCCCGTTGAGAACATCGAATCGGGCGACATGCAGTTTGCCGTGATGAAGATCGAATACGACGAGGAGACCGACGAATACACCTATGTGACCGGCAACGAGCCGGAATACGACGAGGTTTTCATTGAGTTTCGCGAGAGACTCGAACAGGAGCTGAGCATCATTGACGATGACGGCGGCGAGTTAGACAGCGAAAACGAAATCGATCATTTCGACGAGGACAACTGATAAAATAACAAGCAAAAGCCGCCCGACTGTAATAAATACAGCCGGGCGGCTTAATTTTTATATCAATCCGAGCTTTTTGAACGCGTTATAGAGTCCGTTTGAATTTATATCGTCGGTCACCATATCGGCGGCCGCGCGCAGAGCCGGAGTTCCGTTGCCCATGGCGACTCCGAAAGAGGCGAAGTCCATCATCTCGAGGTCGTTGTCGCCGTCGCCGAAGGCTATTGTCGCGCTCTGAGGCGCGTCAAAGCGGCGCAGTATCTCCGCCATGCCGGTAGCTTTGGTGTATCTGCTGTCTGTCACCTCGCCGCAGCGGTCACCCATGTTGCCGAAGCTGTAGCGCACAACGCTGAACCTGTCCCCGAGGTCGGCGGCAACATCGGAAAGCCCTTTCGGTGCTCCGTAATATATGAGCTTTTCGGCAACCGTAAGTTCGGGCACGCTCTCGACTATTTTTGTCATGCCGAAGAGCGAATCTATCTTGCCGCGGTCGATGCCGTCGGCGAGATAATGCTCAACTATCGCGTCCCCGCACCACTTTTCGAGCATCAGCGTATGCTCTGTCTGCACGCAGTACGGAGTGTGCGCGGCGGTGAAATAATCCGAAAGAAAGGTTATATATTCTTTTGAAAAGCAATGCTGAGCTATGCACTCGCCGTCTGCCATAACATATGCGCCAGATGAGCATACCGCGCCGTCGAACTCCACTTTTTCGAGAAGCCACTGATATATCTGCGAACGCTGTCTGCCAGTGCAGACGAATAGCTTATGTCCGTTTGATTTTGCGGTTTCCAGTGCCTTGAGCGCTGAGTCGGCGAGCTTGCCCTGAAAGTCGACAAGCGTTCCGTCTATATCAAGAAAAATATATTTGCAGTCCATGGATTTCCTCCGAAAGCGTTTTCATTATGATAGCACAACCCGCGCTTTTTGTCCATTGCCGATTGAAAAAGCCGGTGCGTTTATAGTATAATCTTTTACACAGGGAATTTACAAGGCGGTGGAAAGCATGACTGATATCGAACACGCAAAACAGCTTCTTACAGGCGAGGGATACACCTGCGTCATTTGCAGAGGCGATGACATACACACGAGCGAAAAGCGCGGAGTCGCGCCGCTCATTGAGCTTTTAGACAGCAATATTGATGTCCGCGGATATTCCGCCGCAGATAAGACGATCGGCAAAGCGGCGGCGATGCTGTTCGTATTGCTCGGCGTCGGCGAAATATATGCCGTAGTTATGAGTCGGAGCGCCAAAAAGATTCTTGACGGGCACGGGATAAAATATTCCTGCGGCGAAGAAGTCGAATATATAATAAACCGCAAAAAAGACGGCATGTGCCCGATGGAAAAGGCGGTTATGGACATTGACGACCCCGCCGAGGCTCCGACAAAAATAAAAGAAACTATCGAAAAAATGAGAAAGGGCGGCTGACATGAAGCTTCATTACATGGGCAAGTTCAACCTCGACCCGGACAGCCTGCCGCAGACGGAGCACAAGCCCGGCGCGGTGGAGTTCAAAGAGGCGGACAGCATGAAAAAACTGTCCATTATTGCGAACACCGTCGCCTGCATAATACTCGTCATTCTCGGCGCGGCGGCGTTCTTCAGAATTGTTCCCGTTGCAGAACCAAAATCCGCGACAATCACATGGTTTGCGGCGCTCCTCGGCTCTATAGTGATAATCTTCCCGCACGAGCTGCTCCACGCCCTCTGCTTCAAAAAAGATGTGTATCTTTACACAAATCTCAAGCAGGGCATGCTATTTGTTATCGGCACGGAGACGATGAGTAAGGGCAGGTTCATATTCATGTCGATGCTCCCGAACATAATTTTCGGCATCGTCCCCTATGTTATCGGCATGATTTTCCCGAAGTTTATATTCCTGACCATGTTCGGTATGATCTGCACAAGCATGGGCGCGGGCGACTACTACAATGTTTTCAACGCCATACGCCAGGTGCCGAAGAACGGAAGAGTATATATGTCCGGCATGCGGTCGTATTGGTATTTGGAGAAATGAGTTAATCGCACCCGCTGACAGTTTCGTTATCCTCACATATTACAAAATAACCGTTAAAACCACCGACCCCAAGCGCCTGCGGGCAGCACTCGGAGTCGGTGATTTTTATGTAGGAGTATAAAGTGGTTATCAATATTAATCAGAGGCATCTTTCGACATGCACACAATGCCGACAGCTGCGTAAAGTGACACAAGAAAGAACTCATCAAAGAAAAGTATATCAAGACTCATCCACGGCAGAACTGTTCCGACGCACATCAGCTCCGCATATTTCCAATCCGTTTTTGTGTTTTCCGCAGATTTAAATATGTCTTTTAAAAAGAAATACATCCACGCCGCAATCAGAGGGAGTCCTATCAATCCAAACTGAAAAACACCCTGTATAACCGTGTTGTGAGAAGCTCGTCCTTTTATTATCACCGGGGAGTATCCCTCTCCCAACAGTGTAACATCTATGTTTTCTAAAAATTCATTTATATAGTTTTTCCAAATATCGGTGCGCCCCGTTGTCAGCTGAGAAACATTTGCCGCATAAGCAAATCTGTCGTCGATTATTTGCAGCAGTTCTTTGAACACTGACGACGAAATGAATATTCCTCCCGCGCAAATGAGTCCTACGAACATTCTCACTCTGCTGTTTCCTCTTCCGCCTTTTTCCATGAGAACCGGTATCCAGAACAAGAAGAGGCACGCCAGCACAACAACAAACATCTTTGACGCGGAAAGCATTCCGCAATACAGAAGCAAAACTGCTGCAATAATAAGCACAGCCTGCCTCAGTCTATCCTTTTCGCGGCTCAGAAGCATCAGGATTCCGGCAAGACATGCCGTGATATGCGCAGAGTAGAAATTAGGATCTCCGTAATATCCCGAGAGTCTGGTTATTGTCAGATATGAGTCAACAGTAATATACTGAGCTATGTTATGAAACACGACAAGCTGCTGCGCAGACAGAGCCGCCGTAATTATTCCGAGCGCAAAAAACACGGTTGTGTCGCCGAATGAATCGCAGCTTACACATTTTGTGATACACGGAAGAAGCAGAAGCATCATTATAAAAAACAGATAGGAATTGGTTATCTCATTTCCCTGCACCATTTTGGCAATCGCTGTCAGAATTGCTATCAGAGCCGTAAGCACTATTTGATAAATGTTCAGCGTCATTTTATTTTTTATCAGAGCTACAAAGCAGGAAACAAGCAGCATAACGGTAAAAAATGATATTCCGCCTTTGTAAAATTTCATCAACGGGCTCCACGGAAGAAAGTACAGCAAAACCGGAAGAATTTTTTCTTTCATGCATGCCCAGATGCATATGCCGACAGTTCCGGCAAAAAAGGCTGCTATAAGCAGCATATTGCCGATTATCTGGCCGACACATATGAGCACCGAAAGGAAAACACAGCCACATGCAGCGGCAATATATTCCCTGTCGAAAGCCGGGTTTTGTTTTTCTTTTTCAATCTGTTTTATCATTATGGTTTATCAACTCCGAAAATTGTTTGACTGCCTCGGCGTTGTCAAATCTCCGAGTGCTGAGTAATTTTCGCTTATAATTCACTTCATCCCGCGACGCAGCAAGTCGCCTGAGCACATCTCTTATTCCATTCTCCGAGTTATCGCAAACCCAACCGAATCCGGTATCGCGAACCATTTCAAAAGCCGAAGATGTCTCGGTCGAAAGAATCGGCGTCCCGAGGCATGCCGATTCATTTATCACCATCGGAGCCGCCTCCGAAAACGACGGAATAAGCAATATATCTGCCGCCGCCATATATCCGTAAGGATTCTCTTTTTTCCCAAGCAATGTCACCGAATCGGAAAATTTGCCGTCAGACACAAGCATTTCTGCTTGCCGGCTCTGAGCGCCGTCGCCGATTATATAATAATTGATATCATCGAAGTCATCACACACCCCCAAAACCGCCTTTATAGCACGGAGAATCCCCTTTTCTTTTCCAAATCTGGCAACCGTTAAAATATTGAATTTGCTTTGATCAAACTTCTCAGGATGCGTTTGAGCCAGATATCTTATCTCATTGTAATTCTGGCAATTTCTGACTACACCAGTCTTTTGCGAAAGTTCGGGGAAACATCTCAGCAATGACATTTTACAGCCCTCGGAGCACGCCGCTATTCGGTCAAAACGACTGTATATTTTTCTGTTTTTCTTTGATACCGCGCCGATTTTTTCGAAGTCACAATGAACAAAAGTTATCTTCTGCTGTGCCTCTGTAAAATCCAGCACAAACTCGTTGCATCCGCCATAAAAAACTTTTTCTCTTCCGCTGTGCAAAAATGATATCGCGGTGTCATAGCCGCGTATCTTTTTTTGCGTCAGTCCCATGAGTTTGACTGCCGCTCTCATTCCGAAGATGCGCGTGAAGGCGGCAAAGAAAAATCTAAAAAGCTTGTCACACACTCTGACGGCATCGCTTTTTGACATTCCGAGATACCGAAACGGAGCGGCAGCATCCATAACTTTCACATCCGGCGGGACATCTTTTAAAAGCTCTCCGCCTTTATAGAACAAAAGAAGTGTAATATCATAGTCGGAATGTATTTCGCAAAGCAGATTTGCAAGCGCTTTCTGCACTCCGCCGATGTGCATGTTATTATTTACAATCAGTATACGATCTCTGTTCATCTTCCGACTCCGAGTATATATTTGGGGGAAGCTTATCCCCGCCGTTTTCTTTTTTATCGATTCCGAGACGCCTTATACGAAGCCCCGCAATCAGCATAATGGGCAGGCAAACGGCTGCGAAAACCGCTGCGCCGCACAGTATCCACTGAAAATAATTTTCAATTTCAAGCGGCAATGTAATATATCTTCCCGCTGCCGTCACAATACACAGGCAGGTCACTGCGGCAATGAATTTTACAATAACCGTCCGTGTCGGAATATGCAGAAGCTTCTTTGACGAATACGTCATATAGAAAATCCCTCTGAACAGTGTCGCCGCCAAGGTTCCGGCAGCCACGCCGAGAAGCGGACTCCATTTGATAAGAATACATGATACCGCTATATTTATTATCGCCTCACCGTAAGCACCCCATCTGGTCTGCTTGAGGCGGTTTGCCGCAACAGGGAGGCTCGAGCACGGAAGCACTATACAGTTAACCGCCTCAGCCAGCATAAGCACAAACGAAAAAGCCGGCTGAATATAATCCGCATCCGTTACTCCTTTTGTGTACAATCTGACAAACGGAACAATCAATATGCCTGCGCAGCTGAAAAGGCCAAACGAAACCGCAGTTATCAATGTTTTATATCTGAAATACGACTTCTTGAGCCTGTCAGTCTCTCCGTTGGCTATCATCTCGCCAAACGCCGCCTCCATTCCGCCGGAAAAGGATTCGGTTATCGCCCTGATACTGCTTATCACAAGATTATAAACCGAATACACGGCAACGAGGCGCGTGTTGGCAAATAGGGTCAGCAGCACTACATCCGTATTTGTATGCAAAAAGTATGCGAGATGCTGTCCGATACCGGTCCACTTTTGTTCAAGCTTTGTTTTTTCACTCTCCGCTCTGCTCAGGCGATAATGCTTTTTGACATAGAGCATATACAACAAAGGGCGTATAACAAAAATGATGCTGCTGCCGAGCTTTACCGTCAGCAGACCGCAATCAAGCTCGGTCAAAATCAATATAGACAGCGTATTTGCTATCGTTATTCCGACAGATATAATATTGTTTACATACTGTCTCTGATCTGCCGCAATCAATGTGAGATTTGCAAGCCCGCCCATATATTTTGCAAGGGTGGACATACCGATAACAAGAACAAGGAAGAAAATATATGTTCCCGAAAAAATCGTAACATGCGCAAGCTCCGGATACAGCAAGCCGACCGCTACACTGTAAGCTGCGAAAGCAACGGCTATATAACCAAAAAATCTCTTCACAGCATAGTAGACAGAGCTGACTCCCCGTTCGTCGCCGTGTGCAAGCGGGCCGTAAAGCATCGCTCTCGCAACGCCGCCAACTCCGCTTTCGAGCAATGTTATGTATGACAAAAACTGCGTGACCGAAACTGATATTCCATATGCTTCGGACCCGAAGGCATTGATAAAAATTCCCGGCACAACTATTCCGCAAGCCGTCATGACAAGCTGATTTATGAGCGTTGTTGCGATATTAAGTTCGGCTTTTTTCATTCTGATTTTTTTCACACGCAATCACGTACCCCTAAAATCAAAAACCAATCACTGCCACCAACAATTCCAGTTTTTCCTTTATGCTGAGTTCACGGCTCACACAATAGCGAAAGGCGCTTTTGTTGACATATTCCATCCAGTTATATGCCCTGAACTGTTTGAGTTTTCCGTGGGCCACCATTGTCTTTCGCAGCCCGTAATAAGCCGAAAGAAAGGTTCTCAGATAATACACTGCCACAGTCCTTTTGCAGGCGCAATCTGTCATATTCCATTTTTCCATATATTCATACATCAATGAAAACATTTCGTTTTCAAGTCTCGCAGAGGCTGACTTAATATCGAAACTATGAGCCACGCTTTCTGCCCGATAGTTATATTTATACAGATAGTCCGGGATATAATAAACAGACGCAGCGTTGGTTACGGGATAGAAAAGCTGCACCTTATCCTCGCCGTATCGTATCCCGCGAAACGCCGAGTAGTCCGTATCGTCTCCGTCAAACAAGTTTCGCCTAAACGCTTTTGACCACAAAGAATTCAAATCATTTGAAGATATCAGGCTGCGCTTGAGCGTATCTATGGGGATTCTGCATTTTTCTGTGCCGACATTTCCTATATATCTGTCCGTCTCCAAATCATCACGGACTATTCTGCCGACATAAAGAATTATATCGGCATTGCTTTCGCACGCTGCGGCATTGATAGTTTTCAGACAGTTGTGAGTCAATTCGTCATCGCTGTCGAGAAAGACCAGATAGTCCCCTTTGGAATTTGCTATACCGCACCGTCTTGCAAAAAACTGTCCCCTGTTTTCCTGATGAAACACCCTGATGCGCCCGTCTTTAGCGGCAAAGCGATCAACTAAAATACCGCTTTCATCAGTCGAACCGTCGTCGACAATAATCAGCTCCCAGTCGCCGAAGGTCTGATTCATTACTGACATCACACAGCTGCCAATAAAATCCGCCGCATTATAAACAGGCACTATAACACTGAACCTCAACTACCGATTCTCCCCTTCCGTCCGGTATTCTTTTGCGCCGATACGCATTGATTTCAACGCTGTCCAAAAGCCCATGCTGTCTTTATATTTTTTTCTGTGGCGAAGCAAAAACCGCACGCAAAACAGCTCCCAAAATCGCGGATAAAGCCGCGCATACAAAGCCCCTCTGTCAAAAAAATACTTTTCGTTGTAACCGTTAAACCACGTAGAGACCGCCTGCTGATCTATTTCGGCGAGCGCATAAGGAACGGCATAAATTTTTAATCCCCTGTCAAGACAATCCTTGAGAAATATTGTATCTTCGCCCGCGCCGTATCCGCTTCCGCCGCCGAACTCCGCGCTGAAGCTTATTCCGGAATCGATTATGCTTTGGCGGCGTATCGCCATGCGCGCAGCTCCGTATTTTGCATAGTTATATTTATGTATTCTCTTCTTCTCCCGATTCACATAGCGCCTCGGGTATTTTTCGATAAGATTAAAGATGAGAACATCTCCGTCATAACATTCCGCAAACGCCTTCTGAACGATTTCGGGATATCCGTCCAGAAACGTCATATCGTCATCGGCAAAAACACAGATATCAGCTTGAGAGTTTTTCAAAACGATATTTCTGTTTTTTCCGATGCCGCGATCCGCCGTATTATAAAACACGGTTTTTCTGCCGTTTTCATAAAAGCTCCAAACCGAATTTTCAGCGCACTGATTTCCGACTATCGCATCGGTCTGGACATTCATTTCCCGAACAACAGCATCGCTGTCACGGTCAACCGTAACTATCAAAGTTTCAATACTCATAAAATAAAAACCTCAAGCGGGACTTCCGAAAATCGCGGAAGTCCCGCAGAAATCATAGCAGAAGCTGTATCTTATCAGCCCGCCATTTTGCCGTCCTTGCCGAAGTAATGCATTCCGCCGGCAATTCCGTACGGGTTATCTCCAACCCACATATCAGCATCCTTATACATCATTCCGCTGTAGGTATTGAAGATATAATAATCGTCGCCTATTTTTGTAAAGCCCTTGGCGCGCTCGCCGGCGCTGAAATAGAAAGTCTTTCCGTCGCACTCAACAAAGCCGTCGGTTATGAGCTTTCCGTCGCCGCCGAATCTGTACCAACCGACACCGCCCTTGAGCTCGCTGTTATACAGATAGAATGCCTTATCGGTTGCAATCTCCTTGTTGGCCTGAACATAGTAATAGTCGCCGTCAAGCTCATAGAGTCCCTCGGAGACCTTAGTGCCGTCGACTGTGAAATAGAGCTTTCCGTTTTCACTGACTATCTTCTTCTCGCCGTTTTCAAGATCCGGAACAAACATCTTTCCGTCCTTGCCGAAATAATGTATTCCGCCCTCGATGCCGTACGGGTTATCACCGACCCACATGTTGGCGTCTTTATACATTTTTCCGCTGTAGGTATTGAAAATATAATAGTCGTCGCCTATCTTTGTGAAGCCCTTGGCGCGGATGCCATTTGTAAAATAGAATGTATATCCGCCGCAATCGGCAAATCCGTTCTTTATGAGCTTGCCCTCGCCGTCGAATCTGTACCAGCCGGTTCCGTCAAGCAGCTTTGTCGTGACATATATGTCCTTATTGACCGCAAGCTCCTTGTTGCCCTGGACATAGTAGTAGTCGCCGTCAAGCTCATAGAGTCCCTCGGAGACCTTAGTGCCGTCAACCGTAAAATAAAGCTTTCCGTTTTCGCTGACTATCTTCTTCTCGCCGTTTTCAAGATCCGGAACAAACATCTTTCCGTCCTTGCCGAAATAATGTATTCCGCCCTCGATGCCGTACGGGTTATCACCGACCCACATGTTGGCGTCTTTATACATTTTTCCGCTGTAGGTATTGAAAATATAATAGTCGTCGCCTATCTTTGTGAAGCCCTTGGCGCGGATGCCATTTGTAAAATAGAATGTATATCCGCCGCAATCGGCAAATCCGTTCTTTATGAGCTTGCCCTCGCCGTCGAATCTGTACCAGCCGGTTCCGTCAAGCAGCTTTGTCGTGACATATATGTCCTTATTGACCGCAAGCTCCTTGTTGCCCTGGACATAGTAGTAGTCGCCGTCAAGCTCATAGAGTCCCTCGGAGACCTTAGTGCCGTCAACCGTAAAATAAAGCTTTCCGTTTTCGCTGACTATCTTCTTCTCGCCGTTTTCAAGATCCGGAACAAACATCTTTCCGTCCTTGCCGAAATAATGTATTCCGCCCTCGATGCCGTACGGGTTATCACCGACCCACATGTTGGCGTCTTTGTACATTCTTCCTGTGCCGGCATTAAAGATATAATAATCGTCGCCTATCTTTTTAAAGCCCTTGGCGTGATTATAATTTTCAAAGTAATATGTTTCGCCGTCGATATCGGCAAATCCGTTTGCAACTATGAAGCCGTCATCGCCGCACCAGTATTTTCCGGTCTCCAGTTTGCAGCCTCTAGTTGCTGTGCTTGAGTCAACATAGCAGCCCATATTGACATTGACCTTGCCGAGAGTCGCGGTGAAAATTATTCCGCCGTCAGTTTTGATGAGTCCGTAAAAGACCTTTCCGTTCTCATCACAGTAGTAAAGCTCACCGTGATAGTCAATAAATCCGTTGCACAGTCCGGTCATAAGTCCGGTTTTCTCATCGAAATGATACCATGTAACATCCTTGACATTTGTGGTAACGGTATGGTCATTTCCGTAAGCGACATAGCCATTGACATCGAGCCAATATGTGCCCTCTTCAAGGGTAACAAATCTGCGATACACCGACTCGCCGGCAACAAAATACTTTGTTCCTCTTTCGTCGGTACGGAATGCGCCTCTGACCATAACGCCATTATCATTGAAGGTGTAGGTAAGTCCCTTTATGGTGCGCACACCCGTGTACATTGTGTAATCGACAGGATCAAAATAATAGAAATATGATTCGCCGTCGGACGCTTCAATAGACTGCCATCCGGAAACAAGCTCTCCGAAACGGGCGTAATAGTGCTCGCCCTCATATTCAAACAGTCCTGTCAGCTTATCGGTGCAGTGACCCTGAGTACCGAGATCATACCAATACTCTCCGGTCTCGCCGTCAATATGGCTGGGCAGCTTCTGAATACCGGTGAGAGCCTTGCCGTTTCTGTAGAATGACCACAGACCGTTTTCTCTGCTCCAGCCGTCCTTGCTTTTCTTCACGAAAACAAACTTATCGGAAAAGCTGTCTGCCGTATCCATGAAATGAGCACCGTAGTCGCCGTTGATGTTTGCACTGTTGTCATAGGGATACAGTCCGTATTTTTGCTGATACTCTTCCTGCTGAGCAAGTGTCTTGAGAACATGGAAATGTGCATAGATATCGTAGTCAAGCTGTCCGTTGAGTGTAAAGTCAAGCTTTCCGTCCTCAGACCATGCAGCACCGTCCTTAGGTATAAATTTAAGTCCGGTAAGAACGCAGAGCGGATTTGCGGTTGTCGGATTTATCGGCTCGGACTGCTCTTTAAAGTTACATACTATAGTAAGCTTGTTGTCCTCAACCTTAGCGGAGGTAAGAGTGAAATACTCGTTTGCAAGTCTGAGCTTTGAGGTATCCACAGTAAAGCCTTCCGGAACAGTTATGCTTATTGAAACGGTAGTCAGCGGGCTTATACGCTCGGCCAACTGAAGCAGGAAATCCCATGCCGTTCGGCCTTCCTGATCTCCTCCCGGGAGCATATATAACAGCCCCGTGAGCTTCTCCGGTATAGATACCTTTGACATATCGACTGCAAATGTATATGATATTTCTGACTGGGTGTTAGAATCTATCGCATAATATGCATTTTCAGTTTCGTTATAGTAAGAATTTGAAACATTGCGTTTCCATGCCACCAGAGCGCTTCCGCCGGTAGCCTCCGAAAAATCGAAGCTCGCCTCGTCTTCGCTATAAAGGTAAACCGTGAGCTTGGCAGCTATGCTGAGAGCCTTATTTATTCCGGCAGTTTGAGCCTGAATAGCAGCCTCTTCTTTCGTGTAGCCCTTTGACAATGCCTCCTGGTATACTCTTGCGTACTCGCTGTTTATCGCATTCTGAAATTCGGGGAGCTTGCTTTTCAGCACCGCGCCGATGGTCAGTGTGCGCAAAGTGCTGTCTTCCTTAGGAGTAAAATTAAAGCCGTTAACGGTGCCCGCTTCAGGATAATCGAAGACCAGCTCCGTTTTTGTCGTGTTGACGCTTCCGCCTTCAACCTGACCGATAGACACAAGCGTTATTTTTACAAAGCCAAACTGAACGTCACCGGGATTTATCTTAACAACATTTCCGTTATAAGACGCCTCAAGCGGAAGCTCCTCGGCTTTTCCGAATATAGCATTTACGCTCTCTCTTTTAAATTTAAGATCTGTCGGTTCAACAACATGTAAGGTTTTCGAGCCGAGAACCGTTTCGTCCTGCGCCACAAGCTGTATTTTCACATCACCGAGATTTTTTGCAGTGAACGTGCCGCCGGCAGATATAGTTCCTATGCTCTCATCCGAGATTTTAAGAGTTGCGCCTTCCGGGATGGAAATCGCCCCGCCGGTAGCAGTAACGCCCCTGACATCGATGTCAAGCTCGGTTCCGACTGTAAGATAATCATAATCTGCCGAAACTACTGCGTGATCAAACACATTTGACGGCTTGGCAGTCGAGACTACCAGCAGCGACGAGCTGACCGATCTCTCATATCCGTCAGAAGGTCTGTTAACAACAGATACATTTTCGGCGCCCTCCGATTTTGCGGCAAAGGTCGTTGATCCGCCGCCGTCAAGGTTGACCGCCACAACGCAGCCTGCGTCGTACATTATCTGGGCTATCTCAACGAAGCTGCCGCCCGCCGAGAACGGCTCCTGGCGTCCGTCGAGCGTCATAAGCACTATCTGACCGTCATAGGTAATGCCAACACAGGTACGGGGTGCTCGGCTTGAGTAGTAGTTGTTGCCGGCTTCAGGTACTATTTTCCCGTCTTTGACGAGATATACATCTGCGCCAACCGCATCCTGTATATTACCGCTGTTGGCATTCCACTCTTTTCTTCCGCCTATTATCGGTGTGCCGTCCTTAAGAATACCGAAGAAGTTCTCGCTGCCAAGATCATGGTATACAACACCCTCCATAATCAAAGCACCGTGCGATACGCCATTGCTCATGTCATAGAAGTCCGCATTTACACCCACAACCGCATTATAGTTTTCGATGTAATTATCGGGATCGTCGGGGTTTGAATGCCTTTTCTGCGCCGCATTCACCTGGTCGCTGACACGAGACATCTTCCATCCGGCAGCCGGATTGTTGTCGTTGTAATTCGCATGGACACTAACGTCGCCTCTCGTAATATCCGCTGTGGCAAGATAATAAACAAGCTGTTTGTTATCTTTGGATGTTGCGTATTTTATCTCCTGCGTAACTCCGGGAGCAATGTTAGACTTTTTGCTGGAGAAGACCTTGTAATAAGAGTTGCTGAGCAGATCCTTTGCCGTCTCGTAAAGATAATCTGCAAAAGCATAGCAGCAGGCCTTTCTTATATCCGGATTAACTCCGTTGGGGAGATATGTTCCCTCGAGAGTCCTCACGCCCTCGTTGGCGCAATACGTCTCATAAACGGCGTCTCTGATATCATCCTTCTGAGACGCGCCGTCAAATCTGTTGTCGAGGAAGAACTTGGCGCGAAGTCCGTCATTGAGATTCTTCGTGAAATAGTTTTTCATCACGGAACTTATCGAGCCGTTTAAGCTAAGCTTTCTGAGAATATAGAAAGCATCAAGATCTCCGTACAGATCGAGAATACCGAAAGAATGAACCTCCGGATCGGGATGATCGTAAAGGAAATATCTATCGTTTTTCGTACGTATTTCCTCGGCCATCTCTTCAACCGTACCGCTTATTCCCGCATTGGTGGTGAGCTGAACAAGGTCGCATATATCGCCCGCCCAGCTGCCGAGATCTGCGGTTTTTTGGTTTCCGGTATGATATGCCATATCCATTGCGCCGAACATATGCGCAAATTCAACCTCGTCACCGTTCGGCAGGGTGAACTTATCGAGGCTGCGAAGCTTTGCGGCAAATGTGCCGTTGGCTTCATCCTGCTGTGCAACGAAGTTAACGAACGCAGTGTTTTCCGGGCCACAGAACGTAGTCCATGTGCCTGAGGTATATTTTTCCACTCCGCTGCGAACATAGTTGATTACAAGTGCCGCAGTATCCTCATTGGGATGCTCGCTGACATACTCGTTGGCATAGTTTTCCAGACAAGTCAGATCGGTTATGAACTCATCATAGCTGTTGACCGTGTTTCCGCTGTCTGCCAGAACAGATGCAGGGAAAATACCGGCAAGCATGATTATCGCCAAAATAAGCGATATAACTTTTGCTGTCCGTGATTTTTGCATTTTATCATTCCTTTCTCGTTTTACGGATAATGCTTCCACCCAACGCCTCCCATATTACATTCATATAAAAATATGGGAGGGCATTTTAATAAATAAAATTGTTATAGCTCAAGCGTCTGTCATCTTGCCGGTCTCGTCGAAATAGTGTAAACCGCCTTCAACGCCATACTCATTTTCACCGCTGACCCACATATCGGCGTTCTTGTACATCTTTCCGCTGTAGGTGTTGAAGATATAATAATCCTCGCCTATCTTCGTGAAGCCCTTGGCTCGGATACCGTCGGTGAAATAGAAGGTATATCCGCCGCAATCGGCAAAGCCGTTCTTTATGAGCTTGCCGTCAGCACCGAATCTGTACCAACCGGTTCCGTCAAGAAGCTTTGTAGTCGCATAGATATCCTTGTCAACTGCAAGCGTTCCGTCGGTCTGTGCATAGTAGTACTCGCCGTCAATCTCATAGAGACCCTCGGGCGCAAGTGACTTATCTATCATAAGATAGAGCTTGCCGCCCTTTTCGACTATCTGCTTCTTGCCGTTTTCGACATCCGGATTGACCATCTTGCCGTCCTCGCCGAAATAGTGCAGTCCGCTCTTTATACCGTAATCGTTGCTGCTGACCCACATGTTGGCGTTCTTATACATCTTTCCGCTGTAAGCGTTGAAAATATAATAGTCGTCGCCTATCTTTGTGAAGCCCTTGGCTCGGATACCGTCGGTGAAATAGAAGGTATATCCGCCGCAATCGGCAAAGCCGTTCTTTATGAGCTTGCCGTCGGCACCGAATCTGTACCAACCGGTTCCGTCAAGCAGCTCGGTAGTCGCATAAATTTCTTTATCTACCGCAAGTACTCCGTATGCCTGCGCATAGTAGTATTCACCGTCAATCTCATAGAGACCCTCGGGCGCCGTCGACTTGTCTATCATGAGATAGAGCTTGCCGTCTTTTTCAACTATTTCCCTGGCTCCGTTTTCAACATCCTGAACAAGCATCTTGCCGTCAGAACCGAAATAGTGAAGTCCTGCCTCGATGCCGTACTCGTTGCCGCCGACCCACAGTTCGATGTCCTTATACATCTTTCCGCTGGCGGCGTTGAAGAAGTAATAATCGTCGCCTATCTTCGTGAAGCCCTTGGCAAGTGTTCCGTTATCGTAATAGTAGGTAAATCCACCGTACTCGACAAAGCCGTCTATGCTCATTTTCCCATCGGCATCGAAATTGTAGAGTCCTGCTTCTACCGGATAATTATTCGTTTTTGTTATCCAGTAGCTGCGGCCTCTGATTATCTCGGCAGTCGATGTTCTTGCATAATAGTAGCTTCCGTCAACCATTATGAGTCCCTCGCCGACCTTGACGCCGTCGATATAGTAGAACCTTGAACCGTCGCCGTCGCAAATACCGTTCTTTGAGGTGTCCTCATCATGCTCGATAATTCCGTCGGCATCAAACTTGTAGTTATAACAGGGAAGCGGAAGACCGTTGTTCTTTTCGACCTTATACATGCCGTCCTTTACAGCCTTGCTGTCCTCGCCGAAATAATAATAATGATAATGAGGTGCGGCATCCGTGCCGACATTGATTCTGATAAGTCCGGGGAACTCAACATTCACGCCGTCCTTTATCCAATAGGTATCATTGCCCTCAATGCAAAGTCCGTTCTTGCCTATCGCTGTAAACTGCGCCGTATATGTCACATCTTCGGTTGCCTCGGATATCTCCGGAGTCCATCCGCTGAATTCGTAGGTGTAGCGCGAAGTTTCGGCCTTTGAAGGAGTCGCACCCGTATACTCGGGCTTCTCGCCTTTTTTGCAGGCCTCCGTTTTTACTGTTTCACCTTCAACTACCCAGCTGACGATTACGCCGCCTTTCGGTATAACTTCACCCTTTTTAATAAGAACACCGCACTCAGCGCAATATGTGTCGCCCGTGTATCCGTCCTCGGTTAAGGTCGCAGGTTTTTGATTGCGTACAACCTCTGTATGCCCCTTGGCGGAAATAACTTCCTGCTTAACAATAACTTCGTTGCAGACCGAGCAGTGTTTGCCCTCGGTCAGTCCCGTCTTTGTGCAGGTCGGCTCTACCGCGGGATCTATAACTTCCGTATGTCCCTTGGCGGGAATAACTTCCTGCTTAACAATAACTTCGTTGCAGACCGAGCAGTGTTTGCCCTCGGTCAGTCCCGTCTTTGTGCAGGTCGGCTCTACCGCGGGATCGATAACCTCCGTATGTCCCTTGGCGGGAATTACTTCCTGCTTAACAATAACTTCGTTGCAGACCGAACAGTGCTTGCCCTCGGTCAGTCCGGTCTTTGTGCAGGTCGGCTCTACCGCGGGATCGATAACCTCCGTATGTCCCTTGGCGGGAATTACTTCCTGCTTAACAATAACTTCGTTGCAGACCGAACAGTGCTTGCCCTCGGTCAGTCCGGTCTTTGTGCAGGTCGGCTCTACCGCGGGATCTATAACTTCCGTATGTCCCTTGGCGGGAATAACTTCCTGCTTAACAATAACTTCGTTGCAGACTGAGCAGTGCTTACCCTCGGTCAGTCCGGTCTTTGTGCAGGTCGGCTCTACCGCGGGATCTATAACTTCCGTATGTCCCTTGGCGGGAATGACTTCCTGCTTAACAATAACTTCGTTGCAGACCGAGCAGTGCTTACCCTCGGTCAGTCCCGTCTTTGTGCAGGTCGGCTCTACCGTGGGATCGATAACCTCCGTATGTCCCTTGGCAGGGATTTCTTCCATCCCGGAAAGTATTGCATTACAATCCAGGCACTTTGTACCCGCCTTGTGACCGGGCTCGGTGCAGGTTGCAGCTTTTTCTTCGATTTCAACGATATGCTGATGCCCTGTCGCACTTATTGCCTCGGTCTTTGTTTTACCGCAATCCATACAAGTGTATTTCATTACACCTGCATTTTCGCACGTAGGTGCTGTTACAATAACACCGCCTTCCGTCCACCGGTGTCCCTTTGCGGGAATTGCTTCCTGCTCAACAAGAACTTTATTACAGACCGAGCAGTGCTTGCCCTCGGTCTTTCCGGGTTCTTCGCAGGTTGCCGGAACAGCAGGGTCAATAACCTCCGTATGTCCCTTGGCGGGAATAACTTCCTGCTTAACAAGAACCGTATTGCAGACTGAGCAGTGCTTGCCCTCGGTCAGTCCTGTTTTCTCGCAGGTTGCCGCAACGGCAGGATCGACAACTTCCTTATGACCCTTAGCGGGAATAGCCGTGCCGGTGCCTATTTTCTCGCCGCAATCCTTGCAGTAGGTGTCGCCGGTATAGCCGGACACGGTGCAGGTTGCGTCCTTGGCGTTGCGGATTTCGGTATTTTTATGATCGCAGGGCTTGGCAGTTCCCCACACACCGTTTGAATAATAGAATGTAGTATCCGAGCTCTTGCCTTTCGTGTCGGCATAGCTGCCGTCGGCGTTGTGAAGCCTTGCGGGGGTGATCGGAATCTCGTGGGCTGTCACGTCGGAATTGCTCTGCGTGTACTGATATGTTTTTATTTCCTTGCCGGGTGCACCCTGCTGGACATATTGACCGGTTCCCTCGGAAGAGCAGATGTCCGCACCGCTTGCGGTGGTATAAATGCCGCCGATTGCGGTCAGCTTTCCGTTGACATCCACCTTTGCATCGGCAAGCGGTGCGCGCTTGCCTGTCCTGCCGGGTGCGTAGACCACCGGAACAAAATGTGCATTTCCGCCACCGCTGCAATAGCTGCCCCACTCGTCCACATCATAGATATAGATGCTCTTTTCGCTGGGTACCACTAATTCGGCGCCCTTTGCAATTGACGCCTGTACGCCGGGAAGCAGAGCCGCCGTCTGATTGACAGTCAGTTTGCTGCCGGAGGTCAGGTTTATGGTCATATTATTTGTAAGCGGCAAAACATAGCTGCTGGAGCTGACGCTCATGCCCGCCAGTTTCAGGTTCAAGCTGTTGACCTCAGCCTCACCGTTGACCGTATAGATAACTCTGTCCGTGCTGCCGTCATATGCCTTGGTAAGGCTTCCGGAAACAAGCTTGAACATACCATCGTCGGCAATAAACGGGATTGATGTGGGATTGATTTTTCTTATGGCATATACCGCAGTATAAACCGTCTCGCTTGCACCGGCATGAAGTGTTAGCGGCACCTCCACGTTTTGAACCGCATACTGGTTAAACGGGAACACTTTATTACCCATTGCACTGGAGGCACTGCCGCCGCGGAAGTCCAGAACCTGATACCACTCGTAAACGGAGCCGCCGGACTGCACGGTGACAGAGCCGCTGCCGGAGATGAAGCCCCATGCGTACAGGTTTGCGCCGGACTGCACGGTGATGGCACTGCCGGACTCCATTTTTATGAAGCCGTAAGGGCCGACGATTGTGCCCTTAGAACCGCCGGGAGCCGCATAGTACTGTCCGCCGACACTGATAGCCGCTCCGCTTGCAAGCGTAATAGAACTGCCTTCTGCCATGGTCAACGTTCGGAAAGGCTTGGCTGCCGCTGTGGATCTAGTGGCTGTCGGAGTCGCGGTATAGCAGGTCTTGGCCTCATCAAAGGGAATCAGCAGCGTAATGCCCGACGGAATGGTATAGTTTCCGCTTATTGAGCCGTCTTCAACTAACGTAACTAATTTTTTACCATTCTTGTGTGCATAATCTACAGCCTTTTCAAGATCGATAAAAGATTTGCCGTCAACATCAAACGTCGGTGTCGTCAAAGGAACAAACTTAGCAATAATTGTCTTGTCTGCCTCGATATTAAGGCTGGTTTGTAAATCTGTAGACAATAATTTATCTTCGGTTACGCTGTACCAACCGTAAAACTTGTACCCGCTTGCAGGAGTTGCAGCAAGCGCATATGCCTGCGTTGAGCTTTGGGTTTTCGAAAACTTTTCCGTAACCTTTTTGCCGTCAACTGTATAACTGCCGTTTTCGGCAGGCAGGAAAGTCGTAGTTGCAGTCACATCGGACACCAACTTCACATTGGTCATGGTAATCATGGTGTCGGCGTCGGTGCTGCCGGACTCAATCTCGACCTCGACTGTTCCTCCGGCTTCAAGTTTCATGTTGAAGCTGCCGTTTGCTGTGACCGTAGCATTGTTCACCAAGATCGTACCACCGCTTACCACGACGGTATAGTCAAAGGACAACGTAGCCTTTGTGGCCTTCTTGTTGGTAATCGTCAGAGTAGAACGATAGTTGCTACTGCCGCCGCAACCTGTCCCTGACGTAGACCGAACCTTGCCGATGACACCGGTGGCGGTTGCGCTCCACGCATCTTCCGCAGCACCGTTGAAGCTCAAGCCGATATTTTCATCGCTTAGTCCGGCAACCGTGCCGGATGTTGCCGCAGCAGACGGCAGCGTGACGGACGGCAGAAAAGCCATTATTGTGAGAGCTACAAGGAGCAGCGCCACAAATCTTTCGGTAATTCTTCCTTTCATTTCTTTATCTTCTTCCTTTCGTTTTTATACTTCTTGCCCTTTATATTCAATTCGACATAAATACTTATGCCGATTATTAAGGATAAGGTTGCCCACATATGCGACAAATGGAAAAGAGTGTCCGTTTGCGCTTGGCGGAAAAACTCGATGATAAAACGGAATATTCCGTAGCTTATCATATAAACGGGGTAGGCCTTTCCGCCCGTTTTGCCTTTTACTATGCGCGGGCAGATAATCGCAAGCAGAACGACATAAAAAATCAGTTCTGCCTCCCTCGTCGAGAATCGCGTTCCGTCAAGGCCCGGAATCGGAAGTCCGAGGCAACATCCGGAAATAACGCAGTTTACTCGCGCGCACATGACAGTGAAAATCATACAGGGAGTAAAAATGTCGAATACTTCACGCATCGGGCGCTTCGAGATTTTTGCGCCCAGCCAGTATGCCAACGGCATGAAAAACACTCCGCCGAACAGACTCATATTTCCGAGACTCGCTTTGTCAAACCCGGTTTCCAGAAAGGCAAACGCTTTAACCGTGAACACTCCGTAGATCGTGTGAAATATCGCGAGCGGTATTGCCGCATACCATCTCAAGTTCAGCCGCTTCCGCATCAGAATGAGCCAAACAGAAGTAGATGCTGCACCTACTGATAATAGAATCAGCAGCGGTATTTTATCCTGCAATAGAATCACCTACCCCTTCGACTTTTTTTCTTAGATAATGCTGCATTTTCTTCTAAACAAAAAGCTAAATATAATAAATTCAAGAGAAAAACCACAACGCCTATAAAAACAACAAAATTCGAAAATTTCATATAATAAAACCACGCGAACAAATCGCCAAAAAGCTTTGTAATCGCAATTGGGATTCTCCCATGAGAAGAAATCTTTTTTACACAAGCTAAAAATTCAACAGCCATAATACAATCTATCACGAACGCAATAATTAACTGTCCATTAAAGCCGGGAAGTCGAAACATCATATAAAATAAAGCTATAAAACCAGGAAGCAACAATAGATAAAGCACTATGCGGATGTTTTTCTTTTTGCTTATTATCAGATAGCGCACATTTTGTATATAAATCACAATATCGAGGACCGTCCAAACCAAACAGCCGAAGTTAAGTTTTTGTGATATCGCCCACTGATAAATCAACGAATTGATTTCCCATGCAAAATTCAAAGTCCCGGCCAATAGCGGCATAAAAACAACTGGCATCTTCCGGTACCTAAGTCCAAAGCCTATAATAAGCGCATATGTCAATGTCCATAAAATAATCTGCAGAATATCAAACATTACATCAAAATCCCATTTTCAACTCATCTTCCGAAAATCGCTCTCTTATTACCTTTGCAGGCACGCCTCCGACAACGGTATAGCGCGGAACATCCTTGGTCACAACGCTGCCCGCAGCAATAACGCAGCCGTCTCCGACATGCACGCCCGGCAAAATTATAACGCGGTCGCCTATCCATACATCGTCTCCGATATAAACCGGCTTTTCTTCCACAAAGCCCTGCCGCATCATCGGGATATCTATTCTGTCAAACCTGTGGTTTCTCGTAATAACGGTAACGTCCGTGCCCATCATAACAAAGCTGCCTATATGACATTCGCCGTATATCTTTGCGTTGATGCCTATGCCCGAATAATCGCCGAGCGTGACCTTTTGAGAAAAGACCGCGTCTTTCTCTATGTTCACCCCAACGCCGCAGTTTTCAAGCATGAGCTTTCCGCAAAATCTGCGCCATGCCGTCTGTCCGAGCTTTGCGCCGCTATACGACGGAGGAAGCTTTTGGGCAAATGTGTAATAAATCAAAGCGCCTATTTTTCGTTTTATTTTTTTGCTCATGCTGCTTTTCATTGCGTTCTCTCAAAGCCTTTCATGTTATTGAGCTGGTCGATTATATCGTTTACGCACGACTGCATGAGATTAAGCTGTTCGACATCCTCATCTGACCACGACGGATCGGCCTTTATCTCGCTGATATTCAGCCGCACATCAAGCATTTTTCCATGCTTGTCCGGTGCGCTGCCCAGGAGATAATCCCCTTTGCTCCCGCCGACGATAAGCTCAAACAGGAGAACACGGCTGTTCCCGACGGTTCCGTAGAACCCCGCACGGTAGACATTATTGTCGGTGGTTTCCTCAATATCTATCTTCTGCACAATCTCCGACGGAAGAGTGAAGTTACCAACCGGCGTTGATATTGCAGCCACGGAAGTGTCATCCGGAGCTTCTCTGTTTTTGATCATAACCACCGCAACAACCACAATGGCAACAACAGCGGCAAGAGACACTGCCAGAACCGCTATCAGCTTCTTTTTATTGACCGATTTTGTTTTCTGTTCCATATTTTTCCTCAATTCATTTGGCTATCTGATGCTTCTTGTGTATACATCTATTTTCATTTTTTGCTGTTCGTCAAGATACTCCTTGTAAGAGCGCTCGGTGTCTATGATGGCGGCGTGCTCCTTACACTTTCTTTCCTCGGGCGTCGGTATTCTCAGATAATCGCCGTAAAGCTCGGTCAGCAGTTCTTCGCAGTGACTCGACACGGGAAATTGAGTATCCGCAAACGGTACCCGCACTGTTTTTTCAAACCATTCTCGCGGGAAAACGCTTTTTTCATATTTTTTGCTTGCCGCAAAAAACGAATGTACCATATCAGAGCCGCTGTCTTTACTTCGCACACAGAACCGCCTGAACGGCTCAAGCGGAAGCAGGCGGCAAAATTGCATAAAACATTTTTTCGCAATGCTGTCAGTCTCGTATCCGCGGGCGTAAAGCGCCTTTGCAATTACTATTTTTGAAGCCGAAAACTGGAGCTTTCTGACTGCTTTTTTATACGCCAGGTTGTCACACGGAAAAATGTCTATATATACACCCTGATGAATTTCGGGGTCTTTCGGATGATATTTCTCTATGCACGCCGTATTATTGAGCCGCAGCTTTGAAAACTGCATCGGCCAATGTGGGCTGAACTCCCGCTGAACAAAGTACTTCCCGGTATCAAAATCTTTTGCGGCACATTCAAAAAACCTCTCATATTCCGAGCGCAGCATAATAACATCCGCATCGTCATCCCACGGAATAAAGCCGCGATGCCTGACTGCCCCCAATGCAGTGCCCGCAAAAAGCATGTACTGAATATTATGTTTTCTGCACACGGCATCAAAGTCTTTCAGCATGGAAAGAAGCAGCTTCTGATGCTCACTGAGCGTATCTGCGGACTGCGTAAGATTCTCCATTTTGCTCCTCTTATATATGTTTTTTAAGCAGCTTTTTACACTTCTCCCAATCGCGGTATCCACTGCCGAGCATATGAATATCGCTGCCGAGGTACTTCGCATATCCGTTTTTGACCCAGGATATATACCGCTTTCGCCGCAGAGGATTTTTGAAGCATTCAACATTCAGCTGCAGCGGAATATCCTCGTCTATCAGCCTTTCTATATCTTCCGGCGGGTATCTGTCGGCATGAGCGATGACTATCCGTATATCATCCCGATCGTTGAGGCGTTCGACCGTCTCCCATACCAGATCGGGCCATTTGTAGAACGGCAGCTCGAGCAGCAGTTCATTTGTCCCCTGCCGACACAGGCGGTCCAGTCCGCTGAGCTGATCCATTCCGTCACAGATCAGCACTTCAGCGCCGAGAATTATCTCTGGCGCGCCATCCGGCAGATTTGCTTTCAAGGCTTCGTAGGTTCTTTGCCGCCTCGCAAGAAATGATTCCACACTCTCCTTGTGTGGATAAAAATGGGGGGTCGCGCATATGGTTTTTATTCCCACGCTTTTAGCCATTTCTATCTGGTTTAGCGATGTTTTTATTCCGTCGCTTCCATGATCGCACCCGGGAAGTATGTGGGAATGATAATCAAAAGTAATGTCCATTGCAGTATCACTCACTTGGCATTGTTGGATCTGTCTTCATACGAATATTTATATCCGTATGTGTGTCCATATTTATAACCATATTTGTAGCCGTACTTATCGCTGTATCGGTATTTGTATGAATATTTCAGCGATTTCATATTCATATCATTAATAACCACGCCGCACATATTACCGCCAGCGCGATCAACTGCTTCCAGCGCCATGCTCAGCTCATCCGAGGTCGTCGAACCCGACTTTGCAACAACCACCACGCCGTCAACAAAAGTCGAAATTATCTGTGCATCAGCAACAGTATTTATCGGCGGGGTGTCGATGATCACATAGTCGTAGCTTTTTGCGCATCTCTTAATGAATTGCTTCATTATATCCGAAGCCAAAAGCTCCGACGGATTGGGCGGTATCGTGCCGGTGCACACTATCGACAATGGCAGATTTTCTACCTTTACAAGTTCAAGCGGACCCATACCAGCAAGGAAATCGCAAAGACCCGTTGATATATCAACTTTCCAAAGTCTGCGCTGAGTCGGCTTACGCATATCTGCGTCGATGAGCAGCGTCTTTTTACCGAGCATCGCATAGCTTATCGCAATATTTGCCGCCGTAAGACTCTTTCCTTCCGAGGGATTCGCGCTCGTTATCGCAAAGACCTTGCACGGACCTTCTTTGTCGGCCTTCATGCAGAACATCAGGCTGGTTCGAAGCTTTACATATGCCTCTTTTATTGCAAAGGGGCTATCGTTGTTTATGAGCCTTTTCCTGTTGACTGAAACAGTATCAGTCGTCGTTTTTTTTCGATTTATCATCTTTATCTTTCTTATTTTCACAGCGTATCACCCCTCCTTTCGTAAGTTTCCAATAAGTATGTTCATCACCGGACACGTCTATCTCGGGTATCTGACCCAAAACAGTTACGCCGGATATATTTTCTATATCCTCCGGCAGATATATCGTTGTATCCGAAAGCATCTTAAGTATAAGCGCGACCGCCATTCCGACGACGCCGATGAGAAAACCTATTGCGGTATCAAAGACGGTTCTCGGCGAGGATTTTTCCGAAGCTACCTCCGGTCGGTCAACAACTTCGACTCCGCCCGCCTTGGTTATTCTGACTATTTCGGTCGGCGCAACATTTGCAAATGATTTTCCTACATCGCAGGCAAATTCCGCGCTGTTGGATTTGATAACAACCTCGAGCAGCTGCGTATCGGAAACAACTGAAACATCAATCATCTCACTGAGATCTTTTCTGCTCAAGTCCGATTTGTCTCCGAGATCCTTTAGCACCGCGTCGAGCACCGAGTTGCTTTCAAGTATCTTGGAATATGTCGTTGCAAGACTCTCTGCGGCCTGAAGATCACTGTTGTTTACTGTGCTCGCGTGAGCAGCCTTATCTGCATTGTTATAGACATAAAAGCTCACTCTCGACTCATATGTCGGAGCAATAAGAAATGTCGTAATTAGCCAAACTATGAGCGCACAGGCAAAGCCGGAAATGAGCAGCCAATAAAACTTGCCCAGCAGCAACCGTGCCACGCTCCATAATGTTATCTCGTTATTGTCCGTCACACCGGACGGACTTTTAGTTTTCACCATATTCGCGATCTATCCTCCATTTTATCTGTATCAAAAATTTGTATCGATTTCACCGATAAATCTTTTTCCATTGGTGCCGGTTGTTTTTTGATCGGATTCCATCGGCTTGTGAAGTATTCTTCGATAGATATACTCCTGTAAAAATTTCGGCGCCAAAAACACTGCTGTCTGTGCGCCGCAGGCAACTGCAAAATCCCATATGCTTGAATATCCGGTTTTCAAAGCATACCACCTGGTTTTTATAAATCCGCGATAAGTGGCAAATGAGGTTCTTCTGTCCGATCCCTTGTCCTTTATCCGTGCATATACCAGGCTTTCATCAATGTTTCGGCAATAAAAATCATTCAGTAGGAGTCTTATATACAGATCATAATCCTCCCCGCGCGTCATTGCTTTATAACCGCCGACCTTTTGAACCGCACTTTTTTTATACATGACCGTCATATTGTTGAACGGCTGCCTGCGTCTGGCATATCTTCTTATCCCGTTGTTATCAGACGGAACCAGCCGTCTGCTTATCGGGTTATTTGTATTATCCGTAAACTCAATAATATTTCCGCCGAGTACCGTTAGCTCTTTATCTTTGGCAAATTCCTTTAGCTGCCGTTCGCATCTTGTCGGCACGGATATGTCATCTGAATCCATTTTGGCTATCAACTCGTTGCGGCAATGCGCGACACCGACATTCAGTGCCGCCCCGGTTCCTATGTTTTCGGACAGGCGAACAGGCTTTATTATTTCGGGATACTTCGACAGATGTTTGCAAAGCACGGCATTCAGTTCTTCTGTCAGCGGGCCGTCGCAAACTATCACAAAATCATTTGTCATGACGGTCTGATTCAAAATACTTTGAATCGCCTCATCAAAATACTCCGGTTTTTCTTTTGCATATACCGACATCAAAACAGAATATTCCATCATTCCGCACCTGCCTTTGCAAAAGAACAGCTGTATACTTGCGGTACGCATCGCGATTCCAATCCAAGCGTCCTACATATACAGGCAAATGCGTGCGATTTATTCCGGCAACGCGCCGATTTCATCTTAAATACAGACTCCGATAAAAGCAAAACGAGACCCACGATATTATCTTTCGATAAATCGAAGGCTCGTTTGAAAAACCAGTATGTCCTTTCCCCCGAAGCTCTTATGAGCCCAGGACAAATTCTTTTCGAAATTTCAGATACATAGACCTCTGCCGCATTTGATAAATACTGTGCGTTTCCCGTTTCCATAGCAACCACATACCGAAAAGCCCCCGCTTTTCAGTATTCCCGGTCTCCTCTCTTCCTGTTTTCCCCACAAATCTCCTATATGACACCCGAGTGGCATCATAGCTGTCAAACAGCTCATAAAAAATATAAAAAAACGAATGGGAACACCCGTTTTATACACAATACTTGTCAGTTTTCGTAGAGTTATCTCATCAAATAAAGCTTTGATTCGATTTTAGAAGCCGATTGTTGAAAGTTTGTCCATATTCTCTTTTTTCATCTTCGATGAGGAGTGAACATACCTGTTGAGCGTTATTTTAACATCTGAGTGGCCGAGAATTTCACTCAATGATTTTATTTCAAAGCCAACTTCAACACATCGTGTCGCAAAAGTGTGACGTAATGTGTGAAACGTGACCCCGCTTATTCCGCAATCCCTTGTGTACTTTGAGAACCGATACTGCAAATTTCTGGGTTCCATAAAATGCATGCTGCTCCCGGTCAAGACATATGCCTCCGGCGATCCTATTCTCATTGCTGTGCACAATTCACGCACATTATCAGTCATTGGTATCCATCTGTCGGAAGAGTCGCTTTTCGGAGAACTTATCAGAACCTCTGTTTTATTTCCGATGTCTGAATCGGCTTTTTGAAGTCGCTGCATGGTATGACATATATGTATCACACCGTTTTCTATTGATATTTCGCCCCATTTCAGCGCACATATTTCGCCGATCCTAAGTCCGGTATACATAGCGAGTATGACCCCGAATTTGCAGTTGTCGATATCAACTGTCAAATATTCAACCAGCCTTTTCTGCTCCTCGGAAGTGAGGACTCTTATATCTCTTTTGGGACGCTTCGGGTATGTTATGTTTACCGGCGGGAGGTCACGCTTATAAAAAAGTCTGATGTGTTTCATCACAGAATTTAAAACAAGCAGTATATCTTTTACAGTCTTGGGAGAAAGCGGGTTATTGTTCTTTGATCCCGATTCCAAAAGCGTGTTTCCGAATTTCATAATAACAAGGTCATTTATTTCTTCTGGATGCATCTCACCCAAAAAAGGTAAGATGTAGTTATTAACAATATTGAAATATTTAATGTATGTCGAGTCTTTTATCCTTGTTTTTATTACCGAAAGCCAGTCTTTGCAGTAATATTCAAACGTTTTTTCATGTGATTGAGCGTTTACGACAGTTACTTTTACCCGTAGATTTTTGCTGTCTCTGTGCCCGGCAGGATTTAAGTTAGCAGGGGGCAAACACCTTTTGATTTGTCTTGCAGTAATTACGGCCTTTTGCTTCTTTGCTGACATAAAAATTACCTCCAATGTCATTTGTTTTGGCTATTTGCAAAAATAAATGTTGTGTATATTCGGGACAAGCATCAAAAAACGTTGATATTACGCTATCTTCCTCATCACTTTTTAGAATGAAAAATTTTTATAATAAAAATGAGTCTATTTGCTAAATAGTCATTGCGAATTTAGGATTATTGTGCTATAATTAGGCGAAAAATAGGAATATGGTTATTTCATTGATGAGATAACTCTACGACATTATACGCACTTATTTGCAGAAAGCAATATCATTTATCGTACAGTAACTTTAAAATCATACAAAAATCCCCTGAAAATCGAAATTTTCGATCTTCAGGGGATTTGATTTATGCTATGCCGATTTGGACTAGAACAAACAAATATAATAATCGATACATCTGTATGCAGCAGAGCCGTTGATTTAACCATCACAAAATAAATCTGTTTACATCAGCGCTCCTAGCCAGTTAACAGCCGTGTGGCTGTGTGTGGCGGGGTAGTTGGTTGGGGTCAGTAGATAAAGTAAAACAGAGCAGGAAGATTCTAGTCTTACTGCTCTGTCAGTTAAATAGAATTCATTTAATACAATGACTTTTTAATAAATGAAGTGTTTGCTCTGCAAACACAAAGCGACAACTTCGTTGTAATGAAGTGCTCGCTATGCTCGCACGAAGTAAAGCGCGCTTTGATTTTCATGCGGTTTGACCGCACTTCATTAGCGAAGCGACTTCATTTTTCATGCACCGAAGGTGTATTGAAATCAACGACCCTGTCGGTCAGAAACATAGTCGCCTTGCTCGTTTGGAGCGCGTCGCAACGCTCGTTGTTTCTTCCTGCTCAGAGCACCGCTTCATCTGCCGCAGGCAGCGCGGTGCTCCGAGCCAGTTAACAGTGGTTGTGACGCGAATATCAAACAGTGTCATTTGATTCCATGCAGTGTAGAACCGTGATTTTTCCCATATAACGCAATTAATAAACGGTTCGCGTGGTGCGAAAAATCGCTAAATAATAATAGTGTTAGACAATTGTTAGACGGTTTGCTTGCTGTTGTTTTATATAGCGGAGTGGAGCAGTTGGTAGCTCATTAGGTTCATGCCCTAAAGGTCGTGGGTTCAAGTCCCGCCTCCGCAACCAATATCCCGTGTGCATCCTTGGCTCAATGGTAGAGCGGCTGCCTTGTAAGCAGCGGGTTGCGTGTTCGAGTCACGCAGGATGCTCCAAAAGTCCAAGCGCGAGGAAGCGCGAGAAGTTAAGTATCGGGCGTTCCGGGACGAATCGGGCGCACAAGTTTGCGGACGGTAAAACGACGGCTGACGAAAAGACGTGACTTGGATTTTAACTTAGGTTATCAAAAGGCTCATTCGCCTTTGTATAGGAAGCGTTACGACGTTTCCTTAGTTTTACAAATACCGCCCATATGGGCGGTTCAATTAGACAACTCCATTTTGTCGGCTGCTTGCAAGCGGCTTCAAAATTTCATTCCTCCTTAAGCAGAACTTTGGGCGGGTATTATGCAAGCGATATCCGCCCGAGTCCTGCAATACAGCGCTTTGGTGTAAGGGCAAGCACATCATCTGCGGCGGCACAACTTCGTCCATCGCCGCCAAATATCT
>ENA-ORRI01000003-ORRI01000003.1-human-gut-metagenome-genome-assembly--contig:-NODE-3-length-192024-cov-8.64467_pt1 | contig 192024 bp, 167 predicted proteins | sample MGYA00242172_ERZ509128 | MGnify/ENA primary metagenome ERZ509128 (study PRJEB26280, sample SAMEA2338623) | human gut metagenome | biome: human gut; feature: human-associated habitat; material: faeces... | reverse complement strand
ACCTCGTCACCACAACACATATCCATCATCGTATTCCCAACATTTGTTTTCCTGGTTTACTGAACGAACATAGGGAGCGATAACTTCTTTAACTTCCCTTTAACTTCTTTAACCGCTTAAACTTCTTTAACTCTTTTAACTTCTGAACTTACCTTAAACTTGAATCATCTAATATGCGAAACTTCAAGATTTCTGCGTTAATATTTGTTTAAAAATCAGTCCTTTTTCGGTATCGTTAACTTCTTTTATCTGATAATTGTTTAACACAACATAAGACGGGATACCCCACCCCACTTGCTTTTTCAAAGATTTCAGCGGTAAGAAAAGAGAAAAAATGGGACCCTAAAAAAATGGCACCTCTTTCGGAACCCAAAATAAACACTTAAAATATGTAAAAACGGGCCAAACTCTTAAAATATGTTTATAAAACGCGAAAAACACCCTTCACCACCCTTCACCCGTAACTATTTGACACACAAAACGTTAAATAAAAAGGTGAAGGGTGAAGGTTTGAAAACTCTTTTTTTATATATACGCGCGGCAAGGAAAAAAATCCGTTTTTTCATTTTTCTGATTTTCTGGTTTTTCCAAAAACCCTAAAAAAAGAATATAATATAAGATTTAAAATATACCCTTCACCCTTCACCTCGTCACCACAACACATATCCATCATCGTATTCCCAACATTTGTTTTCCTGGCTTATTCTTCGGAGATATTCTGCTATCTATCGGAGATATTTTCGTATTCTTCGGAGATATTCTGCTATCTTTCGGAGTAATTTTCGGGTTAATGAGTTCAGAAATAGTTATCGTTTGACAAGCGGAAGAGCCAATCCGTTATCGCCCACAACAAACCAACCTAATGAGTATCAGAACAAAAAGTAGCGAATTAAGTTTATTTAACCCTAAAAAACAACTATTTATGAAATAATTTCATTAAATTTGCAGCGTCAAACAGCTCCACTTGTAAATGTACGTAAGATGATGATAGTCAAACTACCCCAAAAAAACAACGAGCTGGAGGACAACAATACAAGTAAATGGTATTAATAAGAAACTGAAAGTACAATTTAAACTTAAATAGATATGAAAGTATTCAATTCTAAACTTGCTGCTATCGGTTTGGCAGCATTCGTATTCGCATCATGTAGCGACAGTAACAGTGATCCTGCAGATGGTTCACCAGCAATCAATCCTGCAGAGATTACCAACATTACACTTAAATCACAAACTGTTGACAACAGCCGTGTAATCAATTACAAAAACTCAACAGCCAAGGCTAGAAAGTTTTTCCTGAGCACAAGAGCTGAGGACGGAGTTACATTCCCTACTCTCAAGACTGCTCCTGTAGAGGAAAACGCAAAGCAGCTTAACAATCCTGCCGACCTCGAAGTTGTAGGCAAGAGTTACCAAATTACTGGTCAAAAGAGTCTGAACTTCGCAGGAAAGACTATTAACGGCACAACAATCTTTGTACATAGCGGTTCTACTTTCGAATACGACAACACTACCAAGATAACCAACAGTACCATCGTATTGAATGGTAGTGCAACTTTGAAATATACCGGTACTGGAGAAATGGTACCTGCAACCAACACTGTATTCTGCACAGATGCAAGAAACAATGTTGTTGCTACTGGCGACATCAATATCAATGGTGAATTCTACGCTAACTTCAAAGGTACCTCTGTTTCAACAGGTAAAGATTTGATGACAGGTCTTGGAGCTATCAAAGAAACATCTGCAGAAGATAAGAAAAAGCACATTACTCCTACCCAGAAGATTACTTTCGGTGAGAAGGCAGTAGCTTACATTAATGGTTCTATCCGTGCTACAGAGTTGAACATCAATAAGGGTGCAATTGTATACACTACAGAAAATGTATTCGATTCTAAAGGATTTAACTTGAATGGAAGTTTGAAAGTTGATGGTTTTGTACGAGTAGGTGACTTCACTACTTTGACAGCCGACAATCGAGCAACTGCTGCTGACATGACTGTAAATGGCTACCTTGAGACAGGCGCAAAATCTGCCGTTAAGGTAACAGGTACTCTCAATGCTAATGCGGGTTCTAAGATTGTTGCTAATTACATCAATGTAACAAACAATCCGAAGAACGGAAAGAACCAGGCTACAGATGATAAGGGCAATACCATTCCTGGCGATGCTACGCTTAAATTAAATGGTAATTGCTATATCAAATTGACCAACAAGAGCGTTATGAACGTTAACAACCTGGTTACAGACAACACTCAGGGTCAGGTTGAGTTGGCTGATGACAGTTCTATTGCTGTAATCAAGGCTGACAAGTTCGTTAATAATGGTGAAGATAGAATTCTTTCATTCTCTACCTCTGGTACCAACGCTTGTTTCCTGTTCCAGTTCACAACCAACTATAAGGGTGAAACCAAGTTGTCTTCATTCGATGACCTGACTCTTCAGGCTACATACATCGACTACGATAAGACAGACCAGAACCAGAAGATTGAATACAAAGAAGACAACCACGAAAGCTTTGGTTACGAGTGGACCGGAGACGCTTCTAAGTTGGTTGCAACTCAAAAACTTGACTTGATTGCTTCTGCAGAAGATCCTAAGGACGGTGAGTCTGCAACATGTATCCAGCCTGCAAATAACAAGTTGTATGTTTCATATCATACTAACGGAAACAATACGGTTGGTGGTAGTATCGAGGTTGCAAGCATGACAGAAGGCAGCAAGACTTTGAATATCGAACAGAGCAAGAAGGCTGCTAATATCGACTACAACCACCTGATTGTTGAAGGCGACAAGCTCTTCCTCGCAGGTAGCCAGCAGGGCAATGGTAAAGATGTAGAAGGTGGTCATTCTGTAGGTGCTTTCATGGGTGAAGTTGCTATTACAGCTTCAGGCATTAGCGACAACCTGATTCTCCATTCTGTTGATAAGAAGAACGACGGGGTAGACGCAAACTGCGTTGCAGCATATGGTACAGACCATGTATTGGCAACAACCCAGGGATTCTACGTAATCGATAAGGATGACAATGCTGACCTCTACCTGTCAGGCACTGTAGCCAAACATGTTATCAGTGAAGGCAACAAGATTTATGCATTGACAGCAACAGGCAATTTGAACGTATACAATAGTTCTAATATGACTACTCCTGAAACAACTTACACAGTTGGCGCAGTAGAACCTAAGGGTAACAAGGCGGTAATAGCTATTGACGAACCTAATGGTGATATCTACGTCTGCAAAGGCAAGAATGGTGTGGCTAAGATTTCAGGTACTACTGTAACAGATTTCTTTACTTGCCCTAAGATCTCTTCTGGAGATAAGCAAGGTCAGACTGAAGGTAATGCTAATGGTGTAGCTGTAGATGGTAAGTATGTATACATTGCATGTGGTAGCTATGGTGTTGTTGTTCTTGACAAGACAACAGGAAAGGAAGTTTGCCACCGCAAGGCATCTAACGGTAAGTCAGCTAACTACGTAGCAGTAGCCAATGGTAACATCTATGTTGCTTACGGTCAGAGCCGTATCCAGGTTTACAAACTCACACAGACAAACTAAGTAATATTAATAAAACTCTCTTGTTCTCCCTCACCCTATCGTGAGGGAGAACAAACCTTATAAAAGCTCATTAAGGCAGCTATATATAATAAGGTAATGTATTAACATTAAAAATGAAACATCATGAAAGCAATGAACTTTAAACTTGCTACTATCAGTTTCGCAGCATTGCTCCTCGCTTCTTGTAGTGATAGCAATAGCGATGGTACAACAAATGTGCCTATCGCCAGCATGAATTCCAAGATTATAGGAAGCGACTTGGTGCAAAACACGAATGCCCAGGAATTGGCTAGCCGTGTTTTTAATTACAAGAGCAAAATTGCAACTAAGTCAAGAACTATTGACGAAACTAACAAGTCATATTTTTCAAATATCATCAGCATGCCAGAGGCTCCAGCTTCTATTCCTGCTGATGCCAAGAATCTGAAAGACTATCCTACTTGGACATTGACTCCTGGAACTTATTGTGTGGCAGCAGGCGAAACTGTAGAATGCAACCAACCATTCAATGGCGTAACACTCTATGTGGCAGGAACATTCATCCAGAACGGAATGAATGCCGACGACAAAACTAAGATATATATCTTGAAAGGTGGAAAATGGAAAACAAACGCCCAAGATTTAGTCAACGGCAATGCTACTGTTTACAATTATGGAACGCTGGAGGCAACAAATAGCCAGTTCACCATTAAAGGTACATACTTAACTGATAGCGACTTAAACTTCCCTGGAGATAAGTTAAGCATTGAAGGTAGCTGCTATGTTGGAGGTAATCTTACAGCCAAGGAATTGACTAATAGCGGCATGTGTCTTAATGTAAAAGGAAATTGTAACCTGGGAAATAGTAAGTTTACCTTAAATGGTAGCACATGGAATGGTCCCAAAGGTATCATGAATGTGGATGGAACATTCACCTGCGGTTCTTTAGAACTCAACTCAGATGCTAAACTATATAGCAGTTGCGCAACCAAAGTTGCAGGAACTGTAAATGTTAATAGTGGATCTGAACTCCATATATCCTATTTGAAGGCAGGAGATATCATTCAGAGTTCAGGCTGCAAGTTTATTCTGAAAGACCAAAGTCTGATTGAATGTAACACATATACAGACAACAACGCAAGTGATGACTGGAATATAAACAACAATGTTTCAAATGCCGGTTCACTCATTGAAGGCGACAACGCAGTAGCTGTCATCAAAGCCAAGAAATTTGCTTTCAATACAGGAGCTCCAACAGAGAATGGAACAATGAAATTTGAATGTTTCATGTTCAGAACTCCATCAGCAACATCGAAGATTGTTCTTGACGGTAAATTCTACCAGCAGAATTTAACAACGGAAATCATTCCATTCTTCCCTGGTACTCATATTTACAGAATTGACCAGACAGACAATATCTCTGATGTAATCATCAACAAGACAGAGTGTAATGGACAGACAGGCTGGAAGCCAGGAAAAGATCCTGAACCAGAACCAAAACCAACCCCTACTCCAACTCCAAAACCATCACCTCTTACACCAATCAGTGTGATAGAGCCTGATCATACACATGATATTTCAGCAACATGCGTTCAGCCATACGGAGGAAAGATGTATATGTCATATCATTCTCGTGGAGACGGACATGGTTCTTGCATTGAGGTATTCGATCCTGTGGATGCAAACAAGGAAGTGAAACTGCTCCAATACATCTACGACCGTGAAGGTATGTTAGACTGGAATCACCTGATGGTTTACGATGCCAATGGTGCAAAACAAGTATACGCTGTTGGTAATCACTACAAGAAAGCAGGTGTGTTAGGCTACATTGATATTACAAGTAGCGGATTGCTGAATACTAATGACAAAACGATTGTAACAGAAGAAGGAGAAAACAAGGAAATCAAACCTTTGAATATTCTTCCTTTGGATGCAAACGAAAAGGCAACAGATGAAAACTGCATCGTATATGACAGTAGCCGAAACCGTTTCATCGTTGCAACAACAAAGGGATACACAACATACGATCCTGCAACATTAAATGAAATTGAGACTGTAGAAAAACCTGGTAAAGCAAAACATGTTGCCATTGGAGACGGTAAGGTTGTTACATTGGTATTCACAAAACAAGCACAATACAATCCATCCAAGAACCCTGCAGAAGCAGCCAAGGAATGGATCAATGCCCAGATAGAAGTAAGAGACGAATCGGCAGATATGGAATCTACTCCAGAGGTGACTATCACAACACCTGCAATCTTGCCTCACTACGGTAAAAACGCTATCGCTGTGAAGAATGGTAAGATTTATGCATGCCTCGGCGCAGCGGGTCTCTACTGCTACGACTTGCAGACAGGCAAAGAACTCGGACACTACCAGATGCCAAATCCTATTATCAAGGATAGCAAACTGGGTAAAGTTGGAGACTACAAGGCTTATGCAAATGGCTGTTTCGTTGGTGACGACGGTAAAGTATACATTGCATATGGTTCTTATGGTGTAGTTGTTCTGAAAGCTGGTACACTTGAAGCAGGAAATCCTGAGACTATTGCTCATAGAGAAGAAGGCAAGTCTGCCAACTACATTACCGTTTACAACGGCTATATCTATGTAGCATACGGACAGAAGAAACTGCAAGTTTATCAACTCACAGAAAATTAATCGTAAAAGCTAGCGTAAAAACTAGAATACTGATTGATATAGACATTAACAAAATAGAAGACACTAGTTGAATGCAGCTGCAACAGCTTGCGGCTGCATTCATAGTGTTTAAACTAAAAAACAATGAAGCAAAATTTGATACTATATACGACTACTGCTCTCCTCATTACACTCGGAGGACAAAGCGCTGTGGCTCAGGCTCAAAGGCAGCAACAGCTGAAGAAAAAGAGCTTTAGCCCTAAAATGCTCGTATATGAAAATCTGAAAAACGACAACGTGCTCAGACACTTCAACCAACGCTTCGCACAACTCGACACTCTCATCAAAAACCCAATCTGGGTGAAAGCACCAGTCATCGCACTGGGACTCAATAAACAGCATCACGCTGATATCAACAAGACCGACTCTCTGTTCTGGTCGAAAACTGCACATGAGCACCTAGCGCTCAACAGACACAACGGTCTGGAAGTGACCGGACAGGTTTATGCCCGACCTGACGCGTACTTCGATTCTGATGAAGACGACGCAAAAGAGGTATCAAAATATAAGATGAAGGTTCAAGCCGAACTGGGTTGGAACATCATCAACTCGAAGTTCTACCAAGGCAAGGAGAAAAGAACAAAGATTGCTCTTGCCAATGAACTCGACCGCTTGCAAATAAAAAAGCGCCAAACTGCAGACATCTATGAAAAGGCAGCCGATGAGCTGACCGAACAATATAACTTCTATATCGGTACTGTCATAGCACACAGACTGGACAACCTCGACATCATGAACGAAGCGTACCAGTTTATGCTGGAAAAAGACCGAATCAGCAACGACAAGATGCTGAAAGTGATGAACGATAAGCTGGAGGCTGAATATGACATCTCCGTACTCTGCACAGACCGAGATATCAGCAACAAGCCTATCTACCGCATCAAACCAACCAAGATTGTGGTAGACACAACAGCCCTCTGGAACCATCTGAACCAGGAAAGTCTGGATGCACGCATCATGATGGTGAAAGAACAGATTGCTGACAACGACAGCAAACTGACCAACTATTTAAGCACTACCCGACTCACACCATTTGCAAGATGGTCGAGCTACTGGCAGAGCAACAACAAAATATCGAACAATGCCGACGTGGGCGTAAGATTCACCATTCCTATCTGGAACGAAACGCCACGCAAACGACAGGCACTGGAGACCCAGAAGGAAATCATACGCAGCAGCCGCGGTACCGACGTGAAGGAAATAAAACAGTCGGTAGGCATCCTGCTCAAGAAGATAGACAACCTGAACAAGGCTATAGCCACCGAGGCTTACCATATAGACCAGACCGGCAAATATATCGAAATGCGGCGGTTTGCCTACCAGAACCAGAAACAGGGATACAACTATCTGATGCGTATGGACGAATATACGGGACTTCTGGAAAGTATGGAGCGTATGTACAAACTGATGCAGAACCGAGCCCTCGCTATCATCAATATCGAGAAAGCCGTGAGCATCTATGACAACAACAACATCTTCAAAGAAATAGAACTTTGAATGTAAGGAAACCAGAATATGAATGAATTCCAATATAATGGCACGCCACAAGAACAGGCGATGGCAGACTTGCTGAAGTCGCAGAGTCACCGCCTTGCCAGACAGCAGATCGTCTTTGCCCTGATCTTCCTGCTGGTTATTGTGCTTGCCGCCTACTATATTGTCACCCGTATGATATGGGCAACCTTCGACGGTTATATAACCCTCGATGATAACCATATCAGTGCCGTTGACGACATCTATATCCTTAAGGTGAACAAAGAAATAGGTGAAGTGGTGCATAAGGGAGATACGCTCTACTCTTATGTACTGCTAGGTAATATTGTGAACCAATACGACCCGAACATCCTGCCTTCTGCCGTAAAGGAGACTCACGACATGGAGGTACAGGCTAAACTCGCACAGCAGGAGATTCCGGTGCTGCGTACCCGACTTGCCGAACTGAGAAAACAGAAAGCATCTGAAAGTTCAGACATCTACTACGGCCTCACCGACAACACCAAGCGAAATGAACTGGATGCCGAGATTGCCGAGGTAGAAGAAGAACTGAGAAAGCAGGCTAAGAAGGTGGAAATCTACGCACAGGCTAAGAACACCACCTATAACTTCATGAGCCGCAGAGGAGCCGGCACGACAAATGCTGCCATGCCTTACTCCAACACCAGCATCTACAACCCAGGACTGATACACTACTGCTGTGCACCAGCCGATGCCTTCATCTCAAAAATCAATGTGAGCGACAAAACCCTGGTGTTCAAAAGCGAGGAGGTGATGGTTATCCAGCATACCGACTATGCAGACTGCCATCTGGGCGTAATCGCATACGTACCCAACGACATGGTGAAGTATATGGAAAGCCCTGACGATGCAGACATCATCATCAACAAAGACCTGGAACTGCAGGCTAAGTTGCAGATGGTAGGTCTGAGAGTAGAGGAAATACCAAAGCATCTGCAGAGTAACTTCTCGCATGATGCCAACGCAGTGGTTGCCGTATTCACCCTGAACCCGAACCAGAGAGTTCCGGCATGGGTAATGAGCAACAGACTGCCGGTAAGAATAAGAGTGAACAAGATTGGTGCCATGCTCGATCCGAAGCCACTACCGATGTACACCGTTCCAGTGGGCAAGAACGAAAACGTGAAGCGAAGCAACATGATTTCGAGCGACACCAATAATCATCAAGAACAAAAGAAATAAAGAATGATTGGACTTAGAAGAAACAAACGTGGAGATATGGTGCTCACCATCGATAGCTATATAGATATCGACTCGACACCGGACATCCAGCCCGACTACTTCGATTGTATTTACATCAATACGAAGAGTGAGCGTGCGTTCCATGCTATACTGTTTGGAGCCAGTCCAATCTTATCGTGGAAATGTAGCTACAAACCGATATTCGTCAATACGGCGGTATCGGGAAAGGAACAGATCATCGACAATATCATCGATGCCTATGTGAGCGACATGAACAATGAGAAGGTATACGAGATTATAGACAAAATCAAGATGGCAAGACAGAAGTTTGGTGTAAAAAACGAAAATTCACGCCCTACACAGCCTAGCCAGCTCTTTGCCAATATTCTGAGATACCTGCTCTCAAGAGACCAGCGAATCATAGGACACAGACTGCTGGAGAAATCGTCTTTGGGATATATCAACCCAACCTTCGAGCACTATCACAGTATGGGTCTCTTCCATCTCAACGAGATGTTCATGTTCATCGACACTATGGTGGAGTTCGGAGCACTGCGCATTCACCGCTTCCTGCTCAAGGAGCACCTCTGTCCTAAGTGCAACCACTCTCACCTGCTCTATACAGAGTGCTGTCCGAAGTGCGGAAGTTCGAACCTGAAGATACAGAACATCATCCACCACTTCAGCTGCGCCAACGTATCGCCAGAGAGCAGCTACAATGTGGGCGGTATGCTCATCTGTCCGAAGTGTCACAAGAAACTGCGCCACATCGGTGTTGACTATGACAGACCAGCCGTGGTATATACCTGCAACGACTGCGAGAACTCGTTTACCGCGCCTATCACCAAGTCAACCTGCTGCTACTGCCAGAGCACCTATCCGGTAAATGCCCTGGTGCCACGAGACGTAATGGACTACGAGATAACGGAAGAAGGAATCAGAACGCTGACCAGCGGCAACATCATGTTCAACAACATGGCGAACATCTATGATAACTTCATGGAATATTACCTGCTGATAAACCGACTGCGACGCCAGCTGATGGAAACCTACCGCAAGGATGAACTCTCGGTCATGGTAGGCAAGATATGGATTATAGATGCAAACAAGGATACCGTAAAGATAAAGGAAAGCATACAGGGCAAGCTCTGTATAATCTTCTCCAATCACAAGGTGTCTTACAACAACAATATCTTCTACGTAACCTCTACCCTCTATGAGCAGGGAGAAACGGTGGAAGAGGCTCAGCAGAAACTGAGCAAGGAGATGTCGATAGCCATCAGAAAGCTGGCCAACTCGATAGAACCGGACGAGATTATCTGCAGCATGCTGGAAACCAAGACGAAGACCATCGCCAACAACTATGAAGAGTTCTTCAACAAACTGCAATATGTGGATATGACTCCAGACGACTACTGCAGCTACTCAGAGGAACCTCTGATGAAGGAAGAAGAGAAAGAGGTGAAGCCGCAGGAAGAGCTGCTTGATATGGAACCGAAGGAAGATGAAAACGACAAGATACAGAAGCGCATCGTACTCTACAAGAAACTCGTTGCCATCCTTGTCACCATCGCAGGTATACTCATAATCATGGCCCTCTTGGCGCTCACCGTGCTGAGATAAGCTATCAAGAAGAAAGGGAAAAGCGTATGTTTAGCATAGCAGAACAACTGAACGATTTCTTCGACTGGATCAGCACGCTATCGTTTAGCAGTATCGTGAATACCTACTGGTTCCTTTTCTTCATCGAGATGCCAAGATATTATATCCTGGAATATCTCGTAATCGGAAACCGACTGATGAAGAGAAACCAGTTAGATAAAGAGAAAGAATATGCCAAGTTCTTCCTGTACCGCGAGAATCCGCTTATCAGCATCCTCGTACCGGGAAAGAACGAAGGCAAACATATATTCAAAATGGTGAACTCGCTGGCTGAGCAAACCTACCGCAACTACGAAATCATCGTGGTAGACGATGGTAGCGACGACGACACCAAACTGATTTGCAACGACCTCTACCGAGCCGGGTATATCACCCACTACCTGAGGTTGGATACAAGAGGCGGTAAAGCTGCCGCCAGCAACTATGGAGCCCAGATGGCAAGAGGCAAATACATCGTATGTCTGGATGCCGACTCTTCGCTCGACCGTGATGCACTGGAGAAGATTCTACTCCCCTTCTACATCGACGGAATGGTAAAGGGCGTAGGAGGATGTGTGAAAGTGCGCAACTACAAGGAGACCATCTGCTCATCGCTGCAGGCTTTCGAATACCTGAAGCGAATACAGGTGGGACGTATCGTAACCAGCGAACTGGGTATCTACCACATCATCTCGGGAGCATTCGGAGCCTTCGAAAGAAAGACACTGAAGGAAGTGGGATATTGGGACATAGGACCGGGACTGGACGGTGACCTGACACAGAAGATCCGCAAAGCCGGATATAAAGTGAAATTTGCCGAAGATGCCATCTGTATGACCAATGTTCCTACCAAATGGTACAAGCTGTATCATCAGCGCATCAGATGGTCGCGCTCGCTCGTGAGATTCCGTCTACGCAAGCATGCCGACATTCTGTTGCCTACAAAGAACTGGAGTATCCTTAACTGGTTATCCAATATGGAGAGTGTAGTTTTCGACTGCTTCCTCAATTTCCTGTGGTTGTGGTATATCATCAAGCTCGCCATCACGTTTAACACGCACATCATCGAGGTGCTGGCGCTGGGCTACTTTATCAGAGTATGCTTCTCGCAGCTTGCCTTCATCCTGGTGCTGATGGTTTCAGAAAGAAAGAAAGACGTGTGGTTCCTTTACAGATATCTGCCACTGATGTCGCCTTATACAGGTTATTTCCTGCGTATCGCCCGTCTGTCGGCTCATCTGCAAGAGCTTTTCTTCCGCCGTTCATACAAGGACGCCTGGAACCCTGAGAAGACTTCACGCTATGCTCAGCTCGAAGGAATCTAAAAGATCCGAGTTACTTGCTGTAACGTACATACAGCAGGGAGCTCCCAATAAAAGAAATAACATTATAAAACATAAACAATATAGTATATGATAAACAAGTCTTTTGAGTTTAAGATTGGAGTAATAGGATTGGGGTATGTAGGTACTCCACTAGCATGCTTATTCTCAAAGAAATACGATACATGGGGTTATGACATCAAAGCTGAGAAGGTAGCCAAGTTAGCCAAAAGCACGATGAAAGACAACAGACCTGTATCCAAAGCTTTGGAACAGGGACTGAAACTGACCAGCAATATTGATGACCTGAAGAAGTGTAACGTGTATATCATCGCTGTACCGACACCGGTGAACAAATCGAACAAACCAGACATCAGCTGCGTGCGCAAAGCAACTGCTGAGGTTGGCAAGATTCTGAAAGAAGGTGATATCGTAGTCTACGAGAGTACCGTTTACCCAGGTCTGACAGAAGAGGTCTGTGCCCCATTACTGGCATCTACATCAGGATTGAAGTTGAACCAGAGTTTCTTTGTAGGCTTCTCGCCAGAGCGCATCAACCCGGGCGATACTGTTCATACCATAGAGAACATCGTGAAGGTTACCAGCGGTTCTACACCCGAAGCAGCAGCTATCATCGACAGTCTCTATGCTTCAGTACTTACCCATGGCACCTACAGGGCGAAGAGTATCAAAATAGCAGAGGCATGTAAACTGATGGAGAACTGCCAGAGAGACGTGCAGATAGCCTTCTTCAATGAGATGGAAAAGATTTTCGACAAGATGAACATCAACATCGAAGACGTAACGGCGGCAGCTAGCACAAAATGGAACTTCGTGCCAGCTACTCCAGGACTCGTTGGCGGCCACTGCATCGCAGTAGACCCATACTACCTGATTAACAAGGCACAGGAGGTTGACGTGGTACCATCGCTGCTCTCTACAGCCCGCGAGGTTAACGAGCAGATGGCGGTATGGATGGCAGGAAAGATAAAGAATGCATCTGAAAGCAGAAAGTTCAAGGCTCCGGAGACTAACGTGCTGATTCTCGGCTTCTCGTTCAAGCCAGACAGCGATGATATCAGAAACACAAAAGTAGCCGATCTCTATATCAACCTGGTAGGAGCAGGTTACAAAACCACACTCTACGATCCATTGGTAGATGTAAAGGAAGTAAAAGAAGAATATAACATCAAGGTGACAGATGATCCTAAAGTTCTGGAAAAAAAGTATCAGATTGTGGTAATCGGTACTCATCACAAGATGTTCGACAGTATTAATATGAACAATCTAATCACTGATAAAGGATTCATATGCGACATCTACGGCATTCACAAGCCAAGAAACTAGATCTTCAAGATCGGAAAGAACCTATATAATAAACCAGTGAAAAATGGAAAAGAACAAAGTGCTAATCGTCGATGATATTTCAGAAAATATTGAAACTATCTCTGAAATGATAAAGGACTTTGACATCGACGTGAAAACTGCCAATGGCGGAAAAGAAGCCATTGAACTGATTGACTCATTCAAGCCGGACGTAATACTGCTCGACTTGATGATGCCACATGTAAATGGGTGGGACGTAATAGACCATGTACGCTCTAAATACTCGAAAAGTGAAATGGTCATCATCGTGGTTTCCCTGTTAAGCAACAAGGATAATGTGGATGAATGCTACGAGCTTGGAGTAAACGACTACATCACAAAGCCTATCATCAAAGCCCGTCTCACCAGTTCGCTAGACGCTCATCTAAGTAATCTTGCAAGAGGCTAAAGTGCCTCTTGCAAGATTGCTTCTGCATGAGCTATGCGATCACTAGTAGGAGGATCTATGCCTTCCAGCGGGTAGGCAATACCTAGTTTCTCATACTTGTAGATACCCATCGTATGATAAGGTAAGACATCTATACGCTCAATATTAGAGAGTGTAGAGAGGAAATCGCGCAACTGATAGAGGTATTCATCCTTGTCGGTAATACCTGGAATCAGGACGTGACGAATCCATACTGGTTTGTGTATCTCGCTTAAATATCGTGCACAATCCAGTATGTTTACATTAGAATGGCGGGTGAGTTTACGATGCTCTTCATCGTTGATATGCTTGATATCAAGAAGAACTGTATCAGTGACGGCCATCAGACGCTCGAATTTATCGAAGAAAGCACCCTCTTTCCTAAATGGTTGCGCTGATGTATCAAGACAAGTATTGATGCCACGCTGATGGGCTTTCTCGAAAAGTTCGATGAGAAAGTCTATCTGCATCAGGGCTTCTCCACCACTTACAGTAATACCGCCCTTGTCACCCCAATAACTCTTGAATCGCTCTGCCTTATCCAGCAGGTCATCTGCACTCCACTCCTCTCCCACTCCCTTCTTCCAGGAATCCGGGTTATGGCAGAACTGGCAGCGCATCGGACACCCCTGCAGGAAAATCAAAAATCGGATGCCTGGTCCATCTACAGAACCAAAGCTCTCTATGCTGTGTACAAATCCCTTATGCATTCTTTCGAAGATCATATATTCCCCACAATGCAAAAAGACTCATAAATAAGGCTATAACACCTAAAAAAAGAAATACACCCATATTATTTTATCTTTTTAGAAATGATTAAAAACAAGAAGCCCAAAAAGGTAAAGAATAAGACTATAAGAACTCCTAACATATAAAGAGTTACTTTATCAATATCTTCCTTCATGATGCTCGCCAGAAGAACACCACCAATAACTAACTTAGCAATGTCCAAACAGAACTTACTCGCTTCAGCAAATAAAGTCCTTTTCCCATCTTTTGATAAATTCATACTGCAAAATTAGTAAAATAATCAATATCTTACTCTATTTTACAGTTAAATAAGCTGAAATGCCCGCTAAATATCCTCGGAAAGAAAATCTAGCGGGCAATCTATATGTTACAAAGAGACAAGAGAATTCTTCACTCTTCCCTCTTCATTCTTCACTTCCTTAGAGTCTCTCGTGAGCCTGACGAGCGATTACGTCGAGCTGCTGCTCACGTGTCAAGTCGATGAACTTAACAGCGTAACCACTCACACGGATGGTGAAGTTCTGGTACTCTTCCTTCTCTGGGTGCTCCATAGCATCCTTGAGCTTGTCGATACCGAATACGTTCACGTTCAAGTGGTGAGAACCCTGGTTGAAGTAACCGTCCAATACACCTACCAATGTCTGGGCACGCTCCTCATCGTTATGTCCCAGAGCACCCGGACTGATGGTCTGAGTATTAGAGATACCATCGAGGGCATACTCGTATGGCAACTTAGCTACTGAGTTCAATGAAGCCAAAAGACCGTTCTTCTCTGCACCGTAAGATGGGTTAGCACCTGGAGCCAAAGGAGCACCGGCTGGACGACCATCAGGCATGTTGCTGGTGTACTTACCGTATACTACATTTGATGTGATAGTCAGGATAGATGTAGTAGGCTCTGAATTGCGGTATGTATGATGCTTCTTGATCATGTTCATGAAGGTCTTGAGCAACCATACTGCAATCTCATCAGCACGCTCATCATCGTTACCGTAACGTGGGAAGTCGCCCTCGGTCTTGAAGCTGAGAGGGAAACCGGTCTCATCACGGATGATGTTAACCTTGGCATACTTGATAGCTGAGATAGAGTCAACCACGTGGCTGAAACCAGCGATACCAGTAGCGAAAGTACGACGAACATCTGTATCGATGAGCGCCAACTCTGCTGCCTCGTAGAAGTACTTATCGTGCATGTAGTGGATGAGGTTCAATGTCTTCACATAAACGCCAGCCAACCAGTCCATCATATCCATGAAACGTGGCATGAACTCCTCGTATGTCAATACATCACCCTCAACGGCGCGATACTTAGGACCGCACTGCTCGCGTGTCTTTGAATCAACACCGCCAGATACAGCGTAGGTCAAGCACTTAGCCAAGTTGGCACGTGCACCGAAAAACTGCATCTCCTTACCTGTCTGTGTAGCAGATACACAGCAGCAGATGCTATAGTCGTCACCCCAAACTGGGCGCATTACGTCATCGTTCTCATACTGGATAGAGCTTGTCTTTACAGAGATGAGAGAAGCGTAGTGCTTGAATGCCTTTGGTAAGCGAGAGCTATAGAGTACAGTCAAGTTTGGCTCTGGTGAAGGACCCATGTTCTCCAATGTGTGGAGGAAACGGAAGTCGTTCTTGGTAACCATTGATCGGCCATCCTGACCCATACCAGCTACTTCGAGAGTAGCCCAAACTGGGTCGCCTGTGAAGAGCTCATTGTAAGAAGGGATACGGGCGAACTTAACCATACGGAACTTCATGACCAAGTGGTCGATGAGCTCCTGAGCCTCATCCTCGGTAAGAGTACCCTCGTTCAAGTCGCGCTGGATATAGATGTCGAGGAATGTAGAGATACGACCTACAGACATCGCAGCACCATTCTGAGTCTTTACAGCTCCGAGGTAACCGAAGTACAACCACTGAACAGCCTCACGAGCGTTCTTAGCAGGCTGAGAGATGTCGTAACCATACAACTGAGCCATCTCCTTCAAGCCCTTGAGCGCCTTAATCTGCATAGCAACCTCTTCACGAAGACGGATAACATCGTCAATCATCTCACGGTCGCCCATGTTAGCGAGGTCGTTCTTCTTCTCCTCGATGAGGAAGTCAATACCATAGAGGGCTACGACGGTAGTCACCTACGATACGTCCACGACCGTATGTATCAGGAAGACCGGTAAGAATGTGGTTATGACGCACGAGTTTCATCTCTGGAGTATAAGCATCGAATACGCCATCATTATGAGTTTTGCAATACTTGTGGAAGATTTCGTGGAGCTTCTCAGATGGCTGATAGCCATATGTTGTACAAGCCTGCTCCGCCATCTTGATACCACCGTAAGGCATGAAGGCACGCTTCAGAGGTTTATCAGTCTGCAGACCTACCACTTTCTCCAAATCCTTTGTACCTTCACCGATATAAGCAGCACCATAAGCTGTCAATCCTGAAACGATTTCTGTTTCCATATCAAGCACACCACCCTTGGCGCGCTCCTCCTTCTGGAGTTCCTTCAACATACCCCAAAGGGTGTTAGTTGCTTGAGTTGGTTCAGCAAGGAACGACTCATCGCCGTCATAACAAGTGTAGTTGTTCTGAATGAAATCACGAAGATTCACTTCACTCTGCCACATGTTTCCTTTGAAACCTCTCCATTCTGTTTTCATCATTTTAATACTTTTTTATAAAGTTAATAATTATATATTTTGCACACACTATCTATTTTGAGTTGGTTTTACACCTATTATATATAGTAAAATAAAAAAGCCCGAACACGTTTGTGCCCGGGTTTTTAAGCACCTTTATCTGAAGGTGCGTATATCATGATGTTCTCGTTCTTTCCGACAGCATCTGTTTTTCCTATATTTCCTAAGTTAATTCCCACTATTAATTTCATGTCTTTTAAATTCTATTATTTGTAATAGCCTTGCAACAGTTTTGCAATGCGGGTGCAAAGTTACAACAATAAAATGAGAAAAGAGAAGAAAACCGAAACTTTCTTCTCTTTTCTATGAAAAATCATCATTTATGAGTATCATTCTACTGATTCTCAAAAAAATGATTGAGATTTTAGATGAATAATCCGAAACACTTGTCATGAATCTGACGTGTCATGGTAACAGGGTTCTCCGCATTCAGGATGGTACCGCTCATTGCCACACCGATGCCCAATTCTGCAAGCGGATCTATATCGTCTGGAGTCAAACCTCCGATGGCTACCATAGGCAGAGAGATATTATTCTCCCTCATCTGCTCAATAATCTGGCGATAACCTTCTATACCCAACACCGGAGAGAGTTTCTCCTTGGTAGTAGTATAGCGGAACGGACCGCAACCGATATAGTCAGCCCCCTGTTCATGCAAACGACGAATATCATCAAATGTATTGGCTGTTCCTCCGATAATGAATTCATCACCCAGGAACTTACGGGCCTCATCAACCGGCATATCATTCTTTCCAAGATGTACACCATCTATCTGTAACTTCTTCACCAGTTCTACACGGTCGTCGAGGATAAAGGTTGCACCGGCACCCTCACAAGCCAACTTCAACTTACGGGCTATAGGCTCAACCTCTTCATCGGTAGCCCCCTTCATGCGAAGCTGAACCCAATCACATCCTCCGATAAGTGCCAGATAGGCTCCTTCGAGATAAGAGAAGCGCTCGTTCTGATGCGTGATAAACTGAAAGCTCGTCTGAAAATGAGCTAATGCTAAAGACTTGTTCATACGTACTATAAAATATAAATTCGCTTGCAAAGGTACTACATTCACACGACAAAATCCTACAATTTACCTTTTTTAAACTTCGTCATTTGGAAATGGGGAAAGTCTTCCTTTTTTTATTTTGTTTTTTTATACTTTCTTATTTTAATATATGAATACTTTTCCGTACCTTTGCACTCAAAATACAAAACATTACTTTTTATGTTGACAGATATTGAAATAGCTAAATCAGTAAAAATGCGCCCTATCAATGAAGTGGCAGCAGAACTTGGAATCCATGAAGACCAAGTGGAAAACTACGGCCGTTACATCGCTAAGATTACTACGGACAAGATTGACACCAACAAGTTTAAGAATCACCATCTCATCCTTGTTACAGCTATCAGCCCTACAAAGGCTGGTAATGGTAAGACCACCGTGTCCGTGGGTCTTGCCCTGGGTATGCAGAAGATTGGCAAGAAGGCTGTAGTAGCTCTTCGTGAACCATCTCTGGGTCCTTGCTTCGGCATGAAGGGTGGTGCTGCAGGTGGCGGTTACGCCCAGGTTTTGCCTATGGATAAGATTAATCTCCATTTCACCGGCGATTTCCATGCCATCACAGAGGCCAACAACATGATTTCTGCCCTTCTGGACAATTACCGTTTCCAGCACGAAGCAGAGGGTTTCAAGTTGAAGAAGATTCTTTGGCGTCGCGTCATGGATGTAAACGACCGTGGTCTCCGCCGCATCATCACCGGTATCGGCGATAAGAACGGCATCGAGACTGAGTCTGGTTTCGATATTACGCCAGCTTCTGAGATTATGGCTATCATGTGTTTCGCAACAAGCATCGATGATCTTCGTCGCCGTATCGATAATATCCTCCTGGGCATCACCGAGGATGACAAGCCATTTACCGTAAAGGATATGGGTGTAGGTGGCAGTATCGTAGCTCTCCTTCTCGATGCTTTGAAGCCAAATCTGGTTCAGACAACAGAGGGTACACCAGCATTTGTTCATTGCGGTCCTTTTGCCAACATTGCTCATGGCTGCAATTCCGTCATGGCTACAGCTGCTGCTCTTGAGTATGGCGACTATGCTATTACAGAGGCAGGATTCGGTGCAGATCTCGGTGCAGAGAAGTTCTATGACATCAAATGCCGCAAGACAGGTTTGCAACCAGACCTCACTGTTCTCGTTGTTACCCTCCAGGCGTTGAAGATGCATGGTGGTGTAGCTCAGGAAGATATCAAGAAGCCAAACATCGCAGGAATGGAAGCCGGTTACTGGAACCTCGACAAGCACGTAAAGAACCTGCAGAGCTTTGGTCAGACTGTAGTGATTGCATTCAATAAGTTTGCAACCGATACAGATGAAGAAATTGAAGTATTGCGCAAGCATTGCGAGGAGATGGGTTGCGGTTTTGCCGTAAACAGCGCCTTTGCCGAAGGCGGAAACGGTGCCATTGAACTTGCCAACCTCGTAGTGAAGACCATTGATGAGCGTCCGTCAGCCCCTCTCTATTTTGCTTACGATGATAACGATAGCGTTGAGGAGAAGATAGAAAAGGTTGCATTCAATCTTTACGGAGCAGGCAGCGTGACATTGAGCGATTCTGCCAAGGCGATGATTGAAGAGATCAAGAAGCTGGGTGCTGAAAAGTTCCCTATCTGTATTGCCAAGACTCAGTACAGTTTCTCTACCGATGCCAAGGCATACGGTCCTACAGAAGGTTTCGAACTCCACGTTCGCGACATCACCGTAAATATGGGTGCCGAGATGATTGTAGTCATCGCTGGTCCTATCATGCGTATGCCGGGCTTACCAAAGAGCCCACAGGCTGAGCGCATTGATGTAGTAAACGGTGAGATTACAGGACTTTCATAAATAAGCATCTAGCCTAGAATATAGAAAAGGCACGGATTACACAGATTACACGGATTTATCATGAGCGTCATAAATCCGTGTAATCTGTGTAATCCGTGCCTAAAATATCACAGCGCAGAAAAAACACTTTATCTCATACTGAATTCGCAACCACAATATAACTGATTATAGAATTCATTGATTCTCAAGAGTTCACCTCGGCGATTCTGCAAACCGCCCTTCCGCCAATTCATATCCCACCATTCTACATCAGGATAAGCCTCAACGGCAAGATGACCGGCAGTATCTATCTGCCTGATATTCTTCCAGCGCGAAGATGCCAACGTGGTAGTGAGAAGGTGAAATCCATGCTCCTGCGCATACTTGGCTGCATGAGAGAGGCGGAACTGAAAGCAGACAGAACAACGGCTGCCACGCTCGGGCTCATCCTCTAAACCCCTAATAACAGAAAGCCACTCCTGATGATCATACTCATCCTCTACATAAGGTACATTCTGGGCTTCCAGAAATCGTTTCAGTTCATGTTTACGGACATCATACTCCTGCTGAGGATAGATATTACTGTTACTGAAATATACTGTAGGCTTCATGCCATTACGAAGCATACATTCTACGATAGCCGCCGAACAAGGTGCACAACAGGCATGCAACAAGACAGCCTGACCTTCAGCCTTGCTTCCATCCGGGAGAGTAAGTTTTACATATTTATATTGTTCTTCTACAGGAATCTTCATTGTTTTCAATGTTAAATGTAAAATTAAAATGTGAACAGCTACTTCTGATGTGAAGTATTTTCGCCTTGCTTCAAAAAAACAAATGGAGTACAATCTCACGACACCCCCCATTTGCCCAAATATATGCGAAAACTAGTGCAAAGGTACAATATTTATTCGAACCACCAAATTTTTAACACGTTTTTTTCATCACAATGGTTCAAACAGCTAACATTTAACTGTATTTTAACACTTAAACATCAGTTTCGTTATCATAAAGAACTATAAATCACGTTTCAGCGTGATAACTGTCAGTTCAGGCCATGCGCCTAGGCGGAAAGGGAAAGAACCACCAATACCCGATGATACATAGAGCATCTGCTCACCAATGCGGTAAGCTCCGCCCCACTCTTTGAAAGCCATGCGGGCAGGCGTCCATTTACTTATTTTCAATTGTCCGGCATGCGTATGTCCCGCCAGAGTAAGTTGTATCTTCTTACCAACTACTTCTCTGCGCCAATGGTGAGGATCATGACTCAAGAGGATTTTAAACATATCAGGATTCAACCCCTTCATCGCTTTCTTCAGATTACTGCGATTGGTGAAAGGAGGCTGACCGGGATTCTCTACGCCTATTACAGCGATAGATGCCATACCATGACTCACCACATGATGTTCGTTCATCAGCTGATGCCACCCCAGACTTTCCTGATAACCATAGAGCATACGGCGGTTTCTCTTCAAAGCGCCAATAGAATGATTGTTGCCATATTCACAATAATCATGATTTCCCCAGATAGAATAGATGCCATCTGACGCATGAAGCTGCCCCAGCGTATCCAGATAAGGCTCCACTTCGCTGGCTTGGTTATTGACCAGATCGCCCGTAAAGAGAATCATATCGGGTTCTTCATTGTTGGTCGCATCCACCACCTTCTGCACGAAATCATTGCCGGGAGGAAACGAACCGAGATGAAAGTCGGTAATCTGTACCAGACGGTAACCATCAAAATAAGGTGGCAAATCGGGCGAGGTAAAGGTGATGTGTTTCAGTTCCAACCGCTTCCAACCCTCTATAAAGCCGAAGGCAAACCACCCCATTACACCCAAAGCAGGAATCAGAGCAAAGAACCAAGGAAGAAATGCATCGAACAGGATGAAGACAACCTTAGGGAATGCCGAGAAAAGTATGGTAGTAAAGAGTACACGGACTGACAACTTATGGAAGAACCCCATCTGCAACCCCACTTCGGCAAGAACAAGTAACAACGAGGGAACCCACCATAAGATGGCTAGCAGCAAAGGCCACTCACTCACCCCGATATGCCAAAGCCAGAAGTCAGGCAGGAATGCCAGAACCGACATGACTACTATATAGAATATGGATCTTAATACCTTTTTTAATACCTTCTTCATTGTTTTTCTTTATAACTGGCTACAAAGGTACGATAATTCATAGACAATACAAAATAAATTTAAATATATTTTCAATGTTTTGTTATTTGAGAAGATTGCATTATCTTTGCACATAGAAAAATTAAATAAAATGGCACGACGACTAAGAAAAAAACGCATAGCAATCATATTGCTTACCTTTACGGCAATCGTAGGATGGACTACACACAGCTGTGTATCTCGCTGTACATCAGCATCAGACAAGAACAAGGCGGCAGATTCGCTCCCTAAGGTTCACATCAACGATTCCATCTCAAATGCCCTGACAGAGGGGAAGGAATATCATGAGATGGACTCGGTAATAGAAAGGTATCTCAAGAGATGGGAAATCAATGGAGCCCAACTCGTCATCACCCGCAACGACTCGCTACTCTATGCCCGCGGATTCGGAATGGCGGATAAGGAGCGAGGCATCAGAATGGAGCCTAACATGCTGATGCGCTTCGCCTCCGTATCGAAACTGATTACAGCCGTAGGTATCATGAAGCTGCAGGAGATAAAGAAACTCAAGCTGAACGAGAAGGTATTTGGCGAAAAGGGAATCCTGCGCGATACCGTTTACAACAACAGTATCAAGGACAAGCGATATTACGACATCACCGTAGAACAGTTGCTGCGCCATCAGGCTGGTTTCAACAACTATGCCGGCGACCCGGTATCTTCCACCCGCTACATCATGATGCAGAACCATCTCAAAACGCCACCTGATCACCCTACCCTGCTCAAGATTCTCTTGAAGCGCCACTTGGGTTATACTCCTGGCGAAGGCAAATGCTACAGTAATCTGGGCTACATGATTCTCTCCATGATTATAGAGAAGAAGAGCGGAATGAAATATGAAAACTTCATGCAGAAATATGTGCTCCACCCAGCCGGCTGCTACGACATGCACATTGCCGGCACTTACTTAAAGGACCGCCGCCCCAACGAGACGAAGTACTACATGCACCAGGGCAGCATCCCTGTGTATGAATACAACAACAGTGGACGACTGGTAGAGAAATGCTATGGCGATACCGACCTCCCTCGCCTTTCAGGTGCAGGTGCCTGGTGTGGTTCGGCTGCAGAGTTGAGCCGCTTTATTGCCAGCATCGATGGTTTGCCACATGTCAAGGATATCCTCAGCAAGAAGAGCATCGAGTTTATGACGCGCGAGCAGGCTGACCACCAATACTCTATCGGCTGGAACTATACACCAAAGAGCAACAAGCCATGGATTCGTACCGGTTCGCTGGCTGGCACTTCAGCCATCGTCTTGAAATATCCGGATAACCAATGCTGGATTCTCATCACGAACACATCCACCTGGAAGGGCCATGGTTTCTCTAACGATACTATGGCTTTCTTCGAGAAACTGAGAAAGAAATATATGGCAAACATGCCAAAGAAAGACTTGTTCTTATAAAACCAAAAAGAGGGTGAATCATTAACTTATGATTCACCCTCTTTTTACATTAATGATATGTTGTCTGAAAAGATAATATATGTTGTTAGAAAATATAACATAAGTTTTTGAGATAGTTAGTATCTCCGGTCGCACAACAGCTGTTGTGCGCTTGCATAACAGCTGATATGCGCATGCACAACACCTGTTGTGCATGCGTTAGTCAACTGTTATGCGCCAACCATTATCTAAACTTTCTACATACCCTTTGATTGTTTATACAAAATCTTTTCGATTCGTATATACCTTAGAATGTATACTTCAAACCAACCTGGCCACGCCAGCGGCTGTAGTAATCGCTATAGCTCTTGTAAGCATAAGCACCGGTAAACTGGTAAAAACCACCACCCAGGGTGACACCCATGTTGTACTGAGTCTGCTCCTGATACTTAGGCGCATAACCCGTTCCTTCCAGATAAGGATACCTGATACCGATGAGGTCCTGGTTGTAGCCATAGTAATAGGCAGAACCGTGGAACTTGTTGGTACCGCTCTTGGTGATGGCATTGATGGCACCACCTGTGAAACCGCTCTGTCGCACATCAAAAGGAGCTACAGATACCTGAATCTGCTCGATGGTCTCCATAGATACAGGCTGAGCACCCGCCTGACCGCCGTTATTACCGCTGGAAGCCAGACCGAACACGTCGTTGTTAGCCGCACCATCAATCATGAAGTTGTTGTATCTGCGTTAAGCAAATAACGCAGATTTCTTTTAATTTGTTATTTATAACGAGGGGTTGCTTATAGTTTTTTTTCGGGGCTAAAAGCGGGGGACTCACCTTTTATGACAGGCGATGGAATCGCCTGGAACGGAGGCTAGGCACTCTTACTCCTTGCGCTGCCAGATGCTCATCACCTTGCGACGGATGGCTACGATGTTCAGGATAGAAACTATCAGGAACAGGAGCAGACCTAGAGCAATGGCTGGAAGCATGGTGCCCTCATCGATATCAGGGAAGAGGGTTTCGATGAAGCCCATGTAGTAATCGCGGAGGAAGAAGAGGATGATCCACGCGATGATGAGTACCACGATGTTAAGCGCAATGGTGAGCACCTGATATGGCTTTGCTACATTGTTCGGACTGTAACCTATCAGAAGAAGATTCTCTAACTTAGAAGAGTTCTTCTGTACCAGCAGATAGATGCTGAGCATCAGAATGTAGAAGCTCAAAACGGAGATAACCAAACCGATAATCATCACCATCGATACCATCATGCGAAGGAAATAGGTAGTCTTCTCTGCATCCAGCTTGTCTGTCTCTACCTCATAACCATTATCATCCAGGTATTTGGTGATATTCTCGTCTCCCGGATTGCCTACCTCTACGATGAGACGGTTAGGATCGCTCTTCTGGTTTGGAGCGAATTCCTGGTTGCTCCAGTCCATGAAAGCCTGTGGAACGAGGATGGTGTTGAGTCGCGAAGAGAAACCGATTACCTTTCCCTTGAACTGCTCTTTCTTGCCACCAGCCTGAATCTGGATATTGAAATCGATCATGCCCATCAGTCCATCGCTGATTTTAGGGAGCGAATGACTCTGGGCGAAACCGAAGTTATACATATTAATATAGGTACGCGGGAGGATGATTGGCACCTCCTGAGTTCCCGGCGTATATTTCCAGTCCTTGAGTGGCACATCAACAAAACCGTCAGGCACACTCTCGAAGAAGAGTTCGCTGTTCAGAACGTTCACGCCGTTTACACCCATCTGTGCATCTACCTTATATTCAGTAGAGGTGAATTTTCCTATTTTCTTCACAAACTTTTGGTCTCCGATTTCATCGATTTCAGAACCAGAGAAGGTATTGGAACGGCCGCTGATGGTATTTCCCATACCTATCTTCTTGCTCATGATGAGGTAGTCGGCTTTCATGAAACTGTCTTGCTGAGTGAAGACAGGCAGCACGTCTTTATAAAACTGAAAGCCGAAAAGAACGATGAGCATACCGAAGAGATTGGCGAAGGCAAAGCCCGCAAACTGAGGTATGCTGATATGCTGACGCAATAATTTCCAAACGAGATTCATTTTAAATTTCGAATTTATAATTTATAATTTTCAGTTTATAGCAAACTTGCTATTAACTATAAACTGTCAACTATTAACTTTACTAAAGTTTAAACACGTGCTCGTAGGGCAAGTCCATGTGCTTACCGATACTGGTTACGATGACGCCAGCCCCCTGCTCCTTCGCTTCGGTCATCATGATATCAGCCATGATGCGCGAATTGTTGTCGTCGAGGTGACTGATAGGCTCATCAGCCAGAATGAAGTCGAAAGGCTGACAGAGCGCACGCATCATTGCCACACGCTGCTGCTGTCCGAACGACATTCTGCCGATTTTGGCATCTACCTTATCAGCAATACCGAGCATATCAAACCATTTAAGAATCTGCTCACGCGTCTTGAATCCGGTTATTTTGTTCTTAATTTCTACATTCTCCAGGGCAGTAAGCTCAGGGAAGAGACGGAGTTCCTGAAAGAGATGGCTGATGTGACGCTTGCGCATCTCTACCCAGTCTTTCACCTTGTAGTTGGCGGTAACATCATTATCGAACATCACGCTTCCGCTGTAGTCGTGACGATAGCCGAGCACATAGCTGCAGAAAGTACTCTTTCCGCTGCCACTCTCTGCCTCGATAAGATAAAGATGACCTTTCTCGAAGGTAACATCCTGCTTCCATATCTCCGAATCCAGGTCGTTGCGCTGGGCAAAAACCTGTGGGAGAACGGAATGAAGCTGAATCTTTTCCACTTTTTTTATGTTTAATGTTTAATCTTTTACCTTTAATATTAGGACTTTTTGGGGACTAGCGATAGAATCGCTAGGAACGGGGGCGCAGAGAGAGGGAGGGGGTAAGGTTCTTTTTACCTTTTTACCCTTTTACCTTTTTACCCTTTTACCTTTAAAGTATAGACCACCGAAGTAAGATTTCCGAAGACAGGGGTGAGCAGACCGGTTACGGTAGAGATGGCATCATCCTTGCCCGAGCCGTCACTATCAGAACTCTTGGCGAGATTGATGACCATTGCCAGTTTCTGACCGACGATGAGCTTCTGAATCTTTGCATCTATCGGATGATTACTTGGTTTCACGGCATATTGCGCCATCAGCTGGTCGCTTCCGCTAAAGAACTGCTTGTCATCCGTCACACCGAAATAGAACGAAGTCTTGCCATCGGTATAGAAGTAAGCATTCTTGCCCCAATTGGCAATCTTCGCACCAGCCGGACATGAAGTCTTCCAATAATCAACATCTCCCAACCACTTGGCATGCGACAGTTTAGCAGCCATCGTCATCTGCATATTGTTATCCGTAAGCGAAGGCAACACGATAGCCATATCCCCATCCACACTACGGATGATATTATCCATATCGATAGCCTGGTTGATACCCATCAGGAGGGTCTGAAGGCTGCGGTTGCTCTGCATCATCGGCAGGAACTGCTCGCCCTTTACGTTCATGAAGATACCCGCCAGGGCATCAGCAGGCATCGACTTAACGTAGCTGCCTTTAATCGGACGATAGGTTTGAGCCGCCTTCTTCAGAGCCTCATCTATTTCTTTATTAAAGGAGAAGGTTTCTCCCTTCACCTGCAGGATACCGTCTTTCACGTTCATCTCAGCAGCAATCACTACCTGCGAAGGGTCGGTATCTTTAGGAGTACCAAGGGTAAATGGAGCTACGAACTTCTCCGGCAGCGCCTGAGCCTGAGCCACCATAGCCATAGGCGAAGTGATGGTTTCCAGACGTTCAAACATAGGCGATGCGGTAATACCTTGGTCCTCATCAGCCTTCAGATATTTCACCATCTGCTGCTGGAGCTGGGCCTGCGCATCGGCTACAACCGGTCCCATAACGAGGAGTGCCTGATCAGAAAAGCCGACCAGCCACGAATTTTTCAATACAGAGAAATGAAAGCCTTTGCGCTCCTTCACCTCTGTAGCGATATGCTGTTTGGCAAGCGAAGCAAGCCAGTCTTCCACATCGCCCTCATCGCTCACCTTGGCACAAAGTCCGAGGTTGCCATCAGCCCTCTCAAAGAGAAAAATCTTCTCTGAGATGTCGATGCCACACTTCGATGCATCCTCAACGTGCAGCAGAGACTTGAGCATTCCTGCCTTGTCTTCATCGCTTTTGCCGGATGCCATCTGCTGCATGTCAACAGAGATGAGCGCAGTACTTTTCTTTGGAATGGCATTGAGATAGTCAGTGCCCGAGCATGAGCTCAGCAATCCCAATACGACAGCCAAGCACATGAACATCAAACTCTTATACAATCTTTTCATCACACTAGTAAATATTATAAAGCTCTTGCCAGATGGCACATGTTGACAGCCACCAATCCTGCTGTTTCCGTACGGAGGCGACTGGTGCCAAGCGAAACACTCTCATATCCGTTTTCCAGGGCCAGTCTCACCTCATCGATAGAGAAATCGCCCTCAGGTCCTACCAGCACGGTGATGTCATCAGTACCCTCCTGGGCTGCTCCGGCAGAATCATCAGCTGGACATGACTTGGAAATCTCGGCAAAAAAGTCTTTCTTTTCTATCTCCTCATAACAATGGCAGATAAACTTTCTGCCATTGCGGGGAGCCGTAATAAAATCTTTAAAGTTCTGCAGTTCGTTGACTACAGGTTTCCAGGCCTTGTGGCTCTGCTTGACGGCAGAAACCACAATCTTGTCTATGCGGTCTATGCGGATGACCTTGCGTTCAGAGAACTTGCAGTTGAGGAAAGAGATTTCATCGAAGCCGATTTCCGTAGCCTTCTCTGCCATCCATTCAATGCGGTCCATCATCTTTGTCGGGGCGATGGCCAGGTGAATGTGTCCGCGCCAGGCAGGCTGCTGCGGCATAACCTCCTTCACCTCATAGATGCACCGTTTGTTGGTAGCCAGCGAAACTTCTGCACGGTAGAACACCCCCTTGCCATCCATCAGGAACAATTCGTCCCCCGCCTGGATACGCAAAACCCTGAGTGCATGAGTAGCCTCCTCCTGAGGCAGTTCTGTCTGTGTAGCCGCATCTGGCACATAGAAAAATCTAACTTCTTTCATTTCCTCTTATTGTTACTTTTTCTTCTTAATTTTCTGTTATTCCGTAAGAATATCCTTTAATTATTCACTTTTTTTGCCTTTGCGGCGCTCTATCTCATCACGAATGGCTGAGGCTGTTTCGTAATCTTCTTCATTAATGGCACTATCCAATGCTTTTTCGAGCATCTGGTCTGGCAAAGCCGAAATAGGTACCGCACAAGAAGTCGAACTCATATCATTTCTATTAAAAGGAGTAGAAATTTCCTTTATAACCAGCTCTGTTGTATACATTTCTATATCCGCAGCCACAGACAACAACACAGCCTGGTCAGTCTTGATGCTCATACGTTCATTTGTGATTTTGTTCACAAGAGTAGCAAATACTCCCCTCTCTGGCGTAGCATCGAATTCGAGATAGAAATCGTCTACATTGAGCCTGTCAAATAGTGTCCAAAGTACAGAGACCACATCATTTTTAAAATCAGAAGTTTTCGAATTACATGCCTTCAGCTGCTCTGCTACATATTCATTAGTCATAATAGACAAAGCTCTTTTTTCGGATTCGTCTACCAAACTAATAATACATGTCCCGAAAGCTTCCGGAATGCCAAAGCAGGCAGCGAGTTTAAGTTTGTACAACATCATTATGTACCCTTTCTTTATTTAAATTTATTTATATTCTTACGTAACATTCTGTTTTTACTCTCGCGTTGAGTATGACCTTTTTCTTCCTTATTTCTGTTCTTTCTTCGGACGGAAAAGGACAGCAAAGGCTACAGCTACCACGAGCGCATAACCGGCAAAGATGAACCAGCAGGTTTTCCAGTCACCCATCAGGTAGCCATCATCTGTCCAGTGGCAGTAATGGTTGATGAGCATACCTGCGAGAATGGTTCCGATAGATGCTCCCAGACCGTTGGTCATCAGCATGAACAGACCTTGAGCCGATGCTCTTACCTTCACATCACATTTCTGGTCTACAAACAGACCGCCCGACACATTGAAGAAGTCGAAGGCTACACCGTAAACGATGCATGAGAGGATGAAGAAGGTAACACCTGGGAATGCAGGATTGCCCAATCCGAAGAAACCGAATCGCAAAACCCATGCCATCATGGCGATGAGCATCACAACCTTGATTCCATAACGCTTCAGGAAGAACGGAATGAGAAGGATGCAGAGCGCCTCGGCCACCTGAGAGATGGATACCAGGAGCGTAGCATTGTTAGCTGCAAAAGTATCGAGCATCGCAGGATCGCCCTTGAAACTGGTAATGAACGGAGTGGCATAGCCATTGGTTACCTGCAGACTCATACCGAGCATGCAAGAGAAGATGAAGAACATCGCCATCTCGCAGCTCTTGAAGAGTTTGAAGGCATCGAAACCCCATGTCTCTACCCAGCTCTTTGTCTCTTTCTTCACGATAGGACAGGCTGGCAATGAGAAGCAATAGAGGAAGAGAAGAATGCTGAGCACACCCGATACCAGGAACTGATAATGGGTATACTGGAACTTATGGGCGTTCTCGCTCAACAGGAACGAGAATGAACCGTTGTCCCAGGTAGCACAGTTCACAATCCACATCGTGAGGATGAAGCCCACGGTTCCGAACACACGGATTGGCGGAAAAGCCTTCACGGTGTCGAGCCCGTTGCTCTTCAATATACTGAAAGCCGAAGTATTTGACAATGCCAATGTAGGCATATAGAAAGCCACGCTGAAGGTGTAAACGGCAATAAACATTGCCTCATTAGGAGTCTGGCTAGCCTGTCCCATACCGAACAGACCTATCATGGCTGCACCTGCCAAAAGGTGACAATAGCCCAAAAGACGTTGCGGCTGGATATACTTATCTGCCACAATACCCATCAATGTAGGCATAAAAATAGATACGATTCCCTGGATGGTATAGAACCAGGATATCTCAGCACCCATCCCAGCCTTGCCGAGATAGTTGCCCATAGACGTGAGATAAGCTCCCCAAACTGCAAACTCCAGGAAGTTCATCACTGCTAGGCGTACTTTCAGATTCATAGTTTAATGTCTTTTTATTATAAAATATTAGCTGCAAAGATACAAATTTTCGGGTAAAAAGCACACGATTTTGAAGATTATCCGCATGAAAGCTAGCATATTTAACAAATTATGTGTATTTTTGCAGCCGATTTCAACAGATATAAGAGAAAAATAATATAGAAGCAACTGATATGTTAGTAAAATTTTTCCTCACGTGCAATAAAATCGGGGCTTTCACGCTAGGTGGAGGCTACGCCATGATACCGATCATGGAACAGGAATTTGTAGACAAGAACCAGTGGATGAACAAACAGGAATTCATGGATATCATGGTAGTGGCTCAGACCACTCCGGGCATCTTCGCCATCGACATGGCGAGTCATATCGGCTATAAGCTGAAGGGAGTCTGGGGAGGCATTGTGGGTGCCATTGGCATAGCCCTGCCTTCTATCATCGCCATTCTCATCATCGCCATGTTCTTCCAGCATTTCAAGGACAATTATTGGGTGGGTAAGTTCTTCATGGGTGTGCGCCCTGCCGTGGTAGCGCTCATTGCTGCGCCTTGCTTCAAGATGGCAAAGACGGCAAACATCAACCGCTACAACATCTGGATTCCCGTTGTCTGCTGTCTGCTGATTGCAGCTTTCGGCATCTCCCCTATCTACATCATCATCGCAGCCGGTGTGCTGGGCTGGCTCTATGGAAAGGTAAAAAAGTAAAAAGGTAAAAAATATAGAGATTATGCTATTTCTAAAGTTATTTCTGATATTTACCAAGATTGGTACATTTAATTTTGGTGGCGGATATGCGATGCTTTCGCTCATCCATAACGAGACGGTAGTGAAGAACCATTGGCTTACCAATGCTGAGTTTACGGATATTGTGGCTATCAGCCAGTCTACACCGGGACCTATCGGCATCAACTGTGCCACCTACGTAGGTTATACCGCCTGCCTTCACGACGGCTATCCTACCTGGGCAGCCTGTCTGGGTTCGGTATTAGCTTCGCTCTCCATCATGTGGCTGCCTTTCATCATCATGATTCTCATCAGCCGCAATCTGATTACGCACAAGGATTCTAAAATCGTAAAGGATATCTTTGCGGGACTCCGCCCTGCCATCATCGGACTGATAGCTGCTGCCGCTGTTCTCCTGATGAATAAAGAGAACTTCGGATCACCAACCGACAATCCGTTTGTCTTCGGAGCAAGCATCGTGCTGTTTCTGGCTGCTTTCTACTTCACTAAATTCAGAAAGACCAACCCTATCCTGCTGCTTTTCATCTGCGGTATCATCGGAATGGTTATCTTCTAAACATCGCCCTGCGGCCTGAACCAACGGCCTCCAGCCGATGGGAAAGACAAGGGGCTGATGCCTTCAGATAGGGACAAAAAAAAATTGATTGTCTCACGACAACCAATCTTTTATTAACCTTAATAATCTAATACCATGAAAAACACGATGCAAAGGTACAAATAATCTTGTAACCTGCAATAGTTTATAGCAAAAAACTTCAAGAATTTAACTCTCCTTAAAAGTTTTACCATTCCAATTAAATTTTCTTTGCACTTTTATTGCATTTACAGCCTTCTTATCGTCAGCAGGCAGGAAAGGTAAAGCCAAGCGCACTACGAGGCTGTTTTCATGTTGCAAGAGCAGGGCACTCACGATTTTGAGTTCAATTTTCCCCTTGAGTTCCTCAAACTTAGCCTCGCTCATCGTATCGGGTTTGGCAACAAGACCGGAAGCCAGTTGCTGCAAAGATTTCCCATCGAAAATCCTGCTGGCATCCTGCTCTTGCCAATCCTGATTAAAGAGATAGAGTTCACTCTCCTTCTCTTCTCCGGCAAAAGTTTTCACCACGCAAAGCAGCGAATCGCCGTTAGCCGATGGCAGTTTCTTCATCTGCAAAGTAGCGCTCTTACTCGTTCTCAACTGAACGAAATCAGCAGTCAGCGTATCCATCACACTCGTTTCGCCTAAAAGATTCTTCACTTCCGCCTTCACTCCCATCTCCTGCAGCTCAGCAAATTCCAGTCGCAGGTTGTGGTTGAGATATGGCACAACAGAATCGGGCATCGAAACCAGCAAGTCCTTCATAGACTTGGCTTCCATGCCCATACTTGCCATCATCAGGCAAGCACATAATATATATTTTATCTTCTTCATTACTACAATTCCTTAGACCATTTCTTTCCCCAAGGAGTGAAGAGCCAAATCAAAAATGCCGTAGCCGGAACTAAGCATATTGCAAAAGTTAAAGCCAATGTATTCATTTTTGAAGCTTATATTTTTTTAGAGATTCTCTAAGAATTTCTTACCCCATTTTGTATGAAGCCAAAGCGCCATAGCCCCAGCAACGACTGTAATCGTCGCATAAATCATAATTAATCCTTCCATAACACTTATTTTTTTAATATTCTAAAACCAACATATGCCAAAATAGCTGTGGAAGCTAGTCCAAAAGAAAGCAATCCCCAAACCATCGCATCGTCATATTTTTCTTTCATAACCATAGACAAGATACATCCTGCAACATTGGTTGTGAAATTAGCCTTAGCTAAATCATAAAAGAACTTACCAAGATTCTCTCGGCTCGTTTTTTCCTTTTCTCTATCTTCTCTTGCAGTCATATTTCTCTATTTTCCGACAAAATTACGGAAAATAAATGTAACTTGCAAATGATTTGCTCATTTTCTTTCGAAATTTAACCTAAAAAAGACGAAAAAGAGGAAAGCGCTTCATTACGAAACACTTTCCTCTAATTATCTAATCATTAATCGTACAATCTTCTTTCAGAAGAGATTTACTCCTCTACAGCAGCCTGTGCCGCAGCAAGTCTGGCGATAGGCACGCGGAATGGAGAGCATGAAGCGTAGTTCATACCGACCTTAGCGCAGAACTTAACTGATGATGGCTCACCTCCATGCTCACCGCAGATACCTGTGCGCAGGTTAGGACGGGTAGCACGACCATTCTCTACTGCCATCTTGATGAGCTGACCAACACCCTCCTGGTCGAGAACCTGGAATGGGTCAACCTTCAAGATCTTCTTCTCCATGTATGCAGGGAGGAAGGAAGCGATATCATCACGAGAGTAACCGAAGGTCATCTGTGTCAAGTCATTAGTACCGAATGAGAAGTACTGAGCCTCTTCTGCGATCTGACCTGCTGTAAGGGCAGCACGAGGAATCTCAATCATGGTACCAATCTCAAATTCTACCTCTACGCCGTACTCAGCAAATACCTCCTTAGAAGTAGCGAGGATGATAGCCTTCTGCTGCTTGAGCTCCTGAACGGTACCGATGAGCGGAACCATGATTTCAGGACATGGGTTGTAACCTTCCTTCTTCAACTCGCAAGCTGCACCGAGGATGGCACGGGTCTGCATGGCTGTAATCTCTGGGAATGTGATACCGAGACGGCAACCGCGATGACCAAGCATAGGGTTGTTCTCTGCCAGAGAGTTTACACGCTTCTTGATTTCCTCTACGCTTACGCCCATCTCCTTAGCCATAGTCTCCTGACCAGCCAAATCGTGAGGTACGAACTCGTGGAGAGGTGGGTCGAGCAAGCGGATGTTCACGTGACAGCCATCCATTGCCTTGAGAATGCCGTAGAAGTCAGCCTTCTGATATGGGAGGAGCTTGGCAAGTGCCTTCTCGCGACCCTCAACAGAGTCTGCCAGAATCATCTCACGCATAGCAACAATCTTCTGATCATCGAAGAACATGTGCTCTGTACGTGTCAGACCGATACCCTTGGCGCCGAATGCACGGGCTACCTCAGCATCGTGTGGAGTATCCGCATTGGTACGGATTTCCATCTTTGTATATTTGTCGCAGAGGTCCATCAGCTCCTTGAAGTCGCCTGAAAGTTCTGCAGCCTTTGTCTCAATCTGTCCTGCGTAAACCTGACCTGTAGTACCGTTCAGAGAGATATAATCACCCTCCTTGTAAACTACACCATCAATCTCTACAGTCTTAGTCTTGTAATCTACGTTGATAGAGCCAGCGCCTGATACACAGCACTTACCCATACCACGGGCTACAACGGCAGCGTGAGAAGTCATACCACCACGAGCGGTAAGGATACCCTCAGCAGCTGACATACCAGCGAGGTCTTCTGGAGATGTTTCGATACGAACCATGATCACCTTCTTGCCGTCCTCATGCCACTCCTGAGCATCGTCTGCATGGAATACAATCTGACCGCAGGCAGCACCTGGAGATGCAGGGAGGCCCTGTGTGATGACCTTAGCCTTAGAGAGAGCCAGCTTATCGAATACTGGATGCAAAAGCTCATCGAGCTTCTGAGGCTCACAGCGCAGGATAGCAGTCTTCTCATCAATCATACCCTCGTGGAGGAGATCCATGGCAATCTTCACCATAGCTGTACCTGTACGCTTACCATTGCGAGTCTGGAGGAACCAGAGTTTGCCTTCCTGTACGGTGAACTCCATATCCTGCATATCGTGATAGTGGTGCTCCAGCTTATCCTGCAGCGCGTCGAGTTCCTTATAGAGTTCAGGCATAGCCTCTTCCATAGAAGGATACTTGGCAGCACGCTCCTCTTCAGAGATACCGGCACGCTCAGCCCAGCGCTGAGAACCAATCTTTGTAATCTGCTGTGGAGTACGGATACCGGCTACCACGTCCTCACCCTGTGCATTGATAAGATACTCACCATTGAAGAGATTCTCACCATTACCAGCGTCACGTGAGAAGCAAACACCTGTAGCAGATGTATCGCCCATGTTACCGAATACCATCGCCATGACAGATACGGCTGTACCCCACTCATCAGGAATACCTTCCATCTTACGGTAGAGGATAGCACGCTCGTTCATCCAAGAACGGAATACAGCGCAGATAGCGCCCCAGAGCTGATCGATTGGGTTGGTAGGGAAATCCTGACCAGTCTGCTCCTTGATGGCAGCCTTGAAGAGTTCAACGAGCTTCTTGAGCGACTCTACAGAGAGATCCTTGTCAAGTGTAACGCCCTGCTCTTCCTTCACCTTTTCGATGATAGCCTCGAATGGGTCGATATCTTCCTTGTTTACAGGCTTCAATCCCATAACGACGTCACCGTACATCTGTACGAAACGGCGATATGAATCGTAAACGAAATGAGGGTTACCGGTCTTCTTGACCAATCCCTCAGCTACTTCGTCATTCAAACCGAGGTTGAGGATGGTATCCATCATACCAGGCATAGATGCGCGTGCACCTGAGCGTACAGATACGAGGAGTGGATTCTCTACAGAACCGAACTTGCTGTTCATTAATGCCTCAGTATGAGCCACAGCAGCCATCACTTCGTCCTGAAGAAGTTCTTTGATTTTTTCCTCACCCACTTCATAATATTCATTACAAGTGTCTGTTGTAATGGTGAAACCTGGAGGAACAGGTACACCAATCAGGTTCATTTCGGCAAGGTTTGCGCCTTTACCACCAAGTACTTCTCGCATTTGGGCATTGCCTTCTGCTTTTCCGTTTCCGAATGTATAAACTCTTTTTTCGTTCATAATTGTTATAGGTATATATTTTATTTCGTTTTACGTTGCTAATTATTATTTGTAATGCAAAGATACAATTTTTATTTGATACCACCAAACTTTTATACGCTTTTTTGCTATCCCTAGATTACATTTTATACTGTTGACGCACACACGGGCAGAAAATTAACAATCACGTATACGATAGAAAGATATTTGACGAATCTGAAAGTGCGTCTCTCGGAATTGCAGCCTGCATTTTCGGTGTTTTTTACCCCCTCCAGATGCATCTGAAACTGCGTCCCGACGTAGCGATGGCTACGTGGCGACGTACGAAAGATTGCGTCGCGATGCAGCAAGCGCTACGTCGGGACGTAATTTAAGGGTAAAAAAGTAAAAGGGTAAAGAGGTAAAAAGATTGCCGGACGATAACAAAAGTAACAAAAATAACAGGTAACAAAAGTAACAGAGAGCAATACCCGAAAAGTGATAAAGTCACTCGTCACTTTTTGTTTTTTGTCATTTTTCAGATAAGCCACGAACAGTTAAATCGGTACGAAATAGGCTTATAAGAAACAGATTATATTATAGATATATTATTAATTAATGTACGCGCGCGAACATTAATATAATGGAAAATTAAATATAATATTATTTCTCTAATATTATCCTATGGTCCATGATACGACACACAAAAAAGAATAAAAGTGACAAGTGACGAGTGACTTTTTCACCTTTGCAAGCACAGAAGTTACCTGTTACATTTGTTACTTTTGTTATCGTCCGGCAATCTTTTTACCTCTTTACCTTTTTACTTTTTTACCTTTAAACGCCTTTTCACCTTTAAAAGCAAATAATTTGGGACAACTCTTGCATTTCTCATAAAATTGCAGTATCTTTGCACCCATAAAAAAATACAAAACATTATTATGGCAAGAAAACGTAAACCATTACCTCTGTTAGAGAACATCACCATCGAGGCAGTAGCAGCCGAGGGTAAGTGCATCACACGCGTAGATGAGCAGGTCATCTTCGTACCTTTCTGTGTGCCAGGAGATGTTGTCGACTTGCAGGTAGTAAAGAAGAAACATAAGTATTGCGAAGCCAAGGTGGTTCGCTTCATCAAGAAGAGCGAGGTGCGACAGGAGCCTATGTGCGAGCACTTCGGCATCTGCGGCGGATGCAAATGGCAGAACCTGCCTTACGAAGAGCAGATCAAGGCTAAGCAGAAGCAGGTGGAAGACCAGCTCACCCGCATCGGAAAGATTGAACTACCTGAGTTCCGCCCTATCATGGGCAGCGTGAAGACTCAGGAGTACCGCAACAAGATAGAGTTCGGATGCAGTAACAAGCGATGGTTCACCGCCGAGGAACTGGCTCAGCTCCCTCAGAAAGAGGATGATACCGTAACATCGCTCAAGGAGCGCCACGCCCAGAACGCCATCGGTTTCCATATCACCGGAGCCTTCGACAAGATTTATCCTATCAGGAAGTGCTGGCTGATGGATGACCTCTGCAACGAAATCCGCAACTTCGTCTTCGAATACGCTGATTCTCACGACTATACCTTCTACGACCTGCGTGAGCAGCACGGTTTGCTCCGCAACATGATGATCCGTAATTCGAACACCGGAGAGTGGATGCTCGTCTTCCAGTTCCACTACGATGAGGAGGGCGATGAGAAGAGAGCATTGGAGCTGATGCAGCAGGTGGCTGACAAGTTCCCTCAGATTACATCGCTCATGTATGTAGACAACCAGAAGGGAAACGACACCATCAACGACCTGGAACTCAGCCTCTTCAAGGGCAACGACCATATCTACGAACTGATGGAAGACCTGAAGTTCAAGGTGGGTCCGAAGAGTTTCTACCAGACCAATACCGAGCAGGCTTACCACCTCTACTGCGTGGCCCGCGAGTTTGCCAACCTTACCGGAGATGAGCTGGTTTACGACCTCTATACCGGCACCGGAACCATCGCCAACTTCGTGGCTCACAAGGCAAAAAAGGTAATCGGTATCGAGTACGTGCCAGAGGCCATAGAGGATGCCAAGGTGAATTCTCAGGTGAACAACATCGAGAACACCCTCTTCTATGCAGGCGACATGAAGGATATCCTGACCAACGATTTCATCGCACAGCACGGTCGACCTGACGTCATCATCACCGACCCACCACGTGCCGGAATGCACCCAGACGTAATAAACGTCATTCTGAATGCAGCACCAAAGCGCATCGTATACGTAAGCTGCAACCCGGCAACCCAGGCTCGCGACCTGCAGCTGATGGATGCGGAGTATAAGGTAGCTGCTGTACAGCCGGTGGATATGTTCCCTCATACCCCTCACGTAGAGAACGTGGTATTGCTCGAAAAGAGATAAACCTAGAAATCAAAATAGAAACAAGATGAAGAAAACCATCATCATGGCGCTCATGGCTGCAGCTTCGGTCTCAGCCAGCGCCCAGCAGAAGCAGACCATCGAAATACCATCATGGTTGAGCAACGTGAAATTGTCGGGTTATGGAATGACCCAGTATCAGTACAGCGGACAGAAAGATGCTGAATCCAACTCATTCAACATCCGTATGGCGCGTATCTCTCTCGAAGGCCGCATAGCAGGCGACTTCTACTGGAAAACTCAGATTCAGTTCAACGGCAACACCTCTACCCTCGGTTCCAGTCCGAGAATGGTGGACCTGTTTGCTGAATGGCAGAAATATGAATACTTCAAGGTGAAGATCGGTCAGTTCAAGAACCCGTTCACCTTTGAGAATCCGATGCACCCTATCGACCAGGGCTTCATGGGATATTCACAGAACGTGAGCAAGCTGGCCGGTTTCAGCGACCGTGCCGGAGAACATGCATCCAACGGTCGTGACATCGGTCTTCAGTTCCAGGGCGATTTCCTCAAGAATGCCAACGGCAGAAACCTGCTGCACTATCAGATTGGTGTATTCAACGGACAGGGAACCAATACCAAGGACGTTGACCAGCAGAAGAATGTGATTGGTGGTGTATGGGTAATGCCTGTAAGCGGCATGCGCATCGGTGCCTTCGGATGGACCGGTTCTTATGCAAGAAAGGGAGAGTGGCACGACAACAACAACGGTATCATCCAATATGAGCCAGCCCTTGACGCAAATGGTAACCAGAAATTAGACAAAGATGGAAAACCTATTATGCAAGAAAAGACTTTCAGCGGTACCCGCAGTCTGAACCAAAACCGCTATGCCTTCTCATTCGAATACAAGCAGGATGGCTGGACCGTTCGCTCCGAATATATCCACTCCACAGGAAAGGCATTCGCAAAGAGCATCACCAACTTCAACGATGCCAACGCCAAGGACTGCAATCTGAATGCAAAAATCGGCGACAAGGCACAGGGTGTATATGGATTGGTTATCGCCCCATTGGCTCAGCTGCCAAAGAACAGCCGTATCGACGTGAAGGCACGTTACGACATGTATCAGCCTAACGGCAAGAGCAACATGCAGAGGACCCAGTATGAGGCAGGTTTGAACTTCCACATCGGCAAGCGAATCTCTATCCTTACCGAGTATGCGCTCATCAACGACAAGACACTCGCGAAGCATAATTACTCCATGGCAGATGCCGAGGTTTGCTTCCGATTCTAACAGAAAGTACTCCATACGCCCTGAAAGGGCGTGTGGGGCAAACAATCCTAGAACGAATAAGAGAATCCTACTGACATGAATTCCTTAAACTGCCAATAGCTATCATCGTCCTTGCGCTTCACACCATCGTCGAAACGCGGATAGAGGAAGATGTTGGTAGAAATATAGCGGTTAAACTGGAAGGTGATGGTGTTTTCCCACTCTATTTCAGCACGCTTGTAAGTGGTGTATCCCCAGAGACGGGTCTTCCACTTGATATTATCCGCTATCTGCCACGACAGATCGAAGGTACACTCAGAACCGTAATCGGTCATGCCATGCTTCCCCTCATCCAGTCCGTACCGCGTAGCCAGCGACGCCCTGCCCACATACTTCCAGTTGAAAGCCAGAGGAGCCAGATGGGCACTACCCTTCAGGCGGTGATTGAACCAGTCTACATTATAATCCATACCGACAGAGAGGTTCAGATTGAATGGCGAGAAGAAATCAGAATAAACCGTCTTGTCATTACTCTTGTAACCATGCGTAAACTGAGTCTGGCCAATCAGCTGGATGGTATAATACCACTTTCTGGAAGCCTGCAGACCGAGTTTTCCGGTGTATCGGATCATATCGTCGCTCGTCTTCAGCGTATGAACCGTATCACCCTTCGAAGTCTGATAACCCAGGCGCATCTCCACCTTATTATCCCATTTTAGCTTCTGCTTGTTATTGTAATTGGCAAACATCGTCACTCTTCCGAGCACCGAATAATTGCTCTCACCACCCTTATACCAGTTGTCAGAAACATAGTTTTGCAGGAACTGTAGATAATAATCGCCACCTATGGTCCAGAAGTTAGGACGGGTGATGACGATATCCATCGGCGCCGCATCCACCTCAATCGCCTTCGGAGCCACCTGCTCTACGATGTCAGGATGATTCTTCTTCGGTTTGCTCTGCGCAGCCAGCGGTGCTCCCACCTCCTTGAGATGAGACTCAGTATTGCGCACCAGGTCGGGACGCTTGAGATATACCTCCATCAGCGTCTGGTCGAGCATCGTTCCGAGCGAATCCTTCACCCCATTCTGAGGCTTGAGTCGCAACATGCGGGCTGCCGGCCCATGATAAAAGGTGAGCGGCGTAAAGAGCTGGGCATATCTGCTATCCCCGGAATCCATCTTCATGGAATCGATGCGCTGACGGCACATCAAGAGCGAGTCTACATAGATTTCAGCCAACCTGTTCTTCGATGCCTCTCCGGACGCCACCTTCTTCAATTTGCGCTGGGCAGAAACAGGCGTCAGAGCCGAAAGGAACGCAAGAACGAGTAATCCAAATTTTATTTTCATACCTTAATTTTATAAATTTGGGCACAAAGGTAATAAATAATTCATAAATCTATGCCCTTTATTAGAAATATTTTTGCTCATTTCACAAAAATGTCGTAACTTTGCACCCAAATTATTCTAATTTAAATTATAAATATCGTGGCTGAAACAAAGTACATCTTCGTAACTGGTGGTGTGGTTTCTTCTTTGGGTAAAGGAATCATATCTTCATCCATCGGTAAACTTCTTCAAGCAAGAGGTTACAACATTACTATCCAAAAGTTTGACCCATACATCAACATCGACCCGGGTACGCTGAACCCGTATGAGCATGGTGAGTGCTACGTAACGGTAGATGGTATGGAGACCGACCTCGACCTCGGACACTACGAGCGATTCACCGGCATTCAAACTACGAAAGCGAATTCTCTCACCACTGGTCGTATCTACAAGGCAGTCATCGACAAGGAGCGTCGTGGCGATTATCTCGGCAAAACCATCCAGGTGGTGCCTCACATCACCGACGAGATCAAGCGCAACGTGAAGCTGCTCGGCAAGAAGTATCACTATGACTTCGTGATTACCGAGATTGGCGGAACCATCGGCGACATAGAGAGCGCCCCTTACATGGAAGCTATCCGACAGCTGAAATGGGAACTGGGCAAGAACGCCATCAACGTTCACCTTACCTATGTGCCTTATCTGAAGGCAGCAGGCGAGTTGAAGACAAAGCCTACCCAGCACTCCGTAAAGGAACTGCAGAGCGTAGGTATTCAGCCAGATATCCTGATTCTCCGCACCGAGAAGCATCTCGAAGAGGGAATCATGAAGAAGGTAGCAAGTTTCTGTAACGTAGACCTGGACTGCGTGATTCAGAGCGAAGACCTTCCTAGCATCTACGAGGTGCCTGTAAACATGCAGAACCAGGGCCTCGACACCGCCATCCTCCGCAAGATGGGCGAGCCTATCGGCGAGAAACCTGCGCTGGGTCCTTGGAAGACATTCCTCGACCGCAGAAACAAGGCTACAGAGGTGGTAAACATCGGTCTCGTAGGCAAGTACGACCTGCAGGATGCATACAAGAGTATCCGAGAGAGTCTCTCGCATGCCGGCACCTACAACGACCACAAGGTGAAGATTACCTTCATCAACTCAGAATATCTCACAGAAGAGAACGTGGCAGAACAGCTGAAGGGACAGGACGGTATCGTCATCTGCCCAGGCTTCGGCCAGCGAGGCATCGAGGGCAAGATTATCGCCGCCCACTATACCCGCACCCACAACATCCCTACCTTCGGCATCTGCCTGGGTATGCAGATGATGGTCATCGAGTTTGCCCGCAACGTATTGGGCTACAAGGATGCCAACTCACGCGAGATGGACGAGAAGACTCCACACAATGTCATAGACATCATGGAGGAGCAGAAGAACATATCAAATATGGGTGGAACCATGCGTCTCGGCGCTTACGAGTGTGTGCTGAAACAGGCTTCACGCGTGTTCAATATCTATAAGAAGGAGCATATTCAGGAACGCCACCGCCACCGCTATGAGTTCAACAACGAGTTCCAGCAGGAATTCGAGAAGAACGGCATGATGTGCGTAGGCAGAAACCCTGAGAGCGACCTGGTAGAAATCGTAGAAATCCCAGGCTTGAAGTGGTACGTAGGTACACAGTATCATCCTGAATACCAGAGTACGGTACTGAAACCACATCCACTTTTCATGGATTTCGTTAAGACAGCAATAGAAAACAAAAAGTAAATATTAGGAGTTAAAGGAGTGATCCCCTTTACTCCTTTAATTTCAAATTTTAAAAATGAACAAGAACAACATTATCGGTTTCCTCCTGATTGCCGTAGTGCTGATTGGCTTTAGCTGGTACAACCAGCCATCTGCCGAAGAACAGAGAGCGGCATTCGTTCAGGACTCCATCGCCAAGGCTAAACATGCCGAGATGGAAAAGGCTAGCAAGTCTGCCGCTGCTAAGCGCCAGACTAATGCCAAAGCAAAGGTTGAGGCAGACTCAACCGCCCTCTTCTATTCGGCACTCAAAGGCCAGGCTAAGAAGATTGTATTGAAAAACGAGAAGGTAGAATTAACACTCAACACTAAGGGTGCTACTGTAGAGAAGGCTGTCATCAAGGGCTATGTGGGACACAACCTGCAGGTGAAAGACGGTTCGGCTGATGCCAAGGACGTAACCCTCTTCGATGGTAACGACCAGAGCCTCAAGTTCATGCTCGAGGCTAAGGAGGCCAACATCATCACCAGCGATCTCTACTTCACTCCATCCAACGTGACCGACAAGTCTGTCACCATGACCGCTGTGGCTGGTGAAGGCAAGACGCTCACCCTGACTTATACATTGGGCGATGACTACATGCTGCACATGAGCCTTCAGGCAAATGGCATGGCGGGTCTGTTCTCACCTAATTATAATAAGATGGATGTTGACTGGAGCGACAAGGCACGCCAGCAGGAACGTGGTTTCATGTTCGAAAACCGTTACACTACCCTCACCTACCATAATGCAGAAGGCGGTACCGACCACCTCAACGAAGGTAGCGAGAAGATTGACGAGAAGATAGAAGAAACCATCGACTGGGTATCTTTCAAGAACCAGTTCTTCTCAGCCATCATTGTAGCAAAGGATAACTTCGAGAAGGATGCTTTCATGACCTCTATCCCTCAGGAGAAGGGTTCGGGCTATCTGAAGCAGTTCCAGGCTAAGATGAAGACAGCTTTCGACCCAACCGGTAAGAAGGCATCTGAGTTTGAGTTCTACTTCGGTCCTAACGACTTCCAGATTCTGAAGAATACCGAGAAGGAAAGTACCTTCGGCAAGGACTTGGAATTCCAGAAGCTCGTATACCTGGGATGGCCTATCATCCGCTGGATCAACCGTTTCTTCACACTCTATGTATTCGACTGGTTGAGCAACGTATTCCCAATGGGTATCGTATTGATTCTCATCACCTTGCTCCTCAAGCTCATCACCTACCCTATGGTAAAGAAGAGCTACATGAGTTCAGCCAAGATGCGCGTGCTGAAACCAAAACTCGAAGCTGCTACGGCTCAGTATAACAAGCCTGAGGACCAGATGCAGAAGCAGCAGGCGATGATGGCAGAATATGCCAAGTATGGTGTAAGCCCATTATCAGGTTGCTTGCCTATGCTGATTCAGATGCCGGTTTGGATTGCGATGTTCAACTTCGTGCCTAATGCCATCCAGCTTCGTGGTGAGAAGTTCTTGTGGATGAACGACTTGAGTACCTTCGACCCAATCTTCGAATGGAACACCAACATCTGGCTGATTGGCGACCACTTGAGTTTGACCTGTATCCTGTTCTGTGTAGCTAACCTGTTGTACTCTTGGATGACCATGCGTCAGCAGCGCGACCAGATGGTAGGTCAGCAGGCAGAGCAGATGAAGATGATGCAGTGGATGATGTATCTCATGCCATTGATGTTCTTCTTCATGTTCAATGACTACTCAGCCGGTCTGAACTTCTACTACTTCATCTCATTGTTCTTCAGTGCCGCCATCATGTGGACCCTGCGCAAGACTACCGACGACGAGAAACTCCTCGCCATCCTTGAAAAGCGCTATCAGGAGAACAAGAACAACCCTAAGAAGGCAAGCGGCCTGATGGCAAGAATGCAGGCTCTCCAGGAGATGCAGCGCAAGCAGCAGGAAGAGATGATGCGCAAGCAGGCAGAACTGAACGAGAAAAAGAATAATCTCGGAAAATAAAGATTAACAGATAAAAATGAAAGCGTAATGGATTACCCGGCAAAGGTGTTCATTACGCTTTTTTTGTCCCCGAAAAGGTATAATTAACCTAACAACATTATTAATTATACCTTTTCGAGGGTATTTTATTTTAAGCTAATTTACTTCTTCAATACCGGCTCGCAGGTGATATCCACACCGAGCTTCTTGAAGATCTTCTTGTCTACATCACTCAGCATCACGGTGCTATGAGCCTGACAGCCGCGAAGCTTAGGCAACTGCTCCAATGCCTTCCTGCAGTTCTCATCATTCTCTGAAAGAACAGAAAGAGCTACCAAAACCTCATCCGTATGAAGACGAGGATTGTGACCACCGAGATAATTCACCTTGGTATGCTGGATAGGCTCAATCATCGACTGAGGAATCAGCTTCAATTCATGGTCGATACCTGCCAACTGCTTGGTAACATTCAGGAGCAAGGCGGCACTACAGCCCAGCAACTCGCTGCTATGACCGCAGATAATTGTACCATCCTCCAACTCAATGGCAGAAGAGGTATGACCCGTCTCCTTCTTATGATTCTTGGCAGCTACCGTCACCTTGCGGTAATCAGTAGTAATCTTAGCCTGATTGAAGAGCATCTGAATCTTATTGATCTCATCATCATTGCAAGCACCAGCCGCCATCTTGTTGGTAGCCGCATAGTAACGGCGGACAATCTCATTCTTGGATGCCTCGCAGCAAGCCTCATCATCAGAGATACAGAAACCTACCATGTTCACACCCATATCCGTAGGCGACTTGTATGGATTGCTACCATAGATACCCTCGAATAGCGCATTGAGCACAGGATAAATCTCTACATCACGGTTATAGTTGATGGCTATCTTGTTGTAAGCCTCCAGATGGAACGGGTCAATCATATTCACATCGTTCAAATCGGCAGTAGCAGCCTCGTATGCGATGTTCACAGGATGCTTCAATGGGAGATTCCACACTGGGAATGTCTCAAACTTGGCATAACCGGCACGCACGCCACGCTTGTTCTCATTATAAAGCTGACTCAGGCAAACCGCCATCTTACCGCTGCCAGGACCCGGCGCAGTAACAATAACCAGCGGACGCTCTGTTTCAACATAATCGTTCTGACCGAAGCCCTCGTCAGAGGCAATCAGACTCACGTTGTGAGGATAGCCCTCGATGAGATAATGGCAGTAAGTCTTGATGCCCTCGCGCTCCAGACGCTGTTTGAAGGCGATGGCGGCAGGCTGGCCATTATAATGAGTGATGACAACAGAACCCACCATGAAACCACGGTTTTGGAACTCACCACGAAGGCGCAACACGTCCTCATCGTAAGTAATGCCCAAGTCGGCACGCTTCTTGTTCTTCTCTATATCGGCTGCACTAATCACGATAACAATCTCGATGCTATCGCTGATTTTCTGGAACATGCGCAGTTTGCTGTCAGGCTGGAAACCCGGCAAAACTCTGCTGGCATGATGATCGTCAAAAAGTTTACCGCCCAATTCGAGGTAAAGCTTTCCGTCAAACTGTGAGATTCTCTCCTCGATGTGTTCTGACTGAATCTTCAGATACTTCTCGTTATCGAAACCTATCTTCATACTACTTTAAATAAAACTATATCGCTATTATTTTGCAAATTTGACTGCAAAAGTACAAAAAAAACTGGCTATAGAACAATGTTTTACGCAAATTATTCTTAATTCTCAAGGATTTACCGTATCTTTGCATCTTGCAATGGGCAGCATAACATGTCATATCGCAAAAACATGAAGTTTAAAAGAAAACATAACCGACAAATGAAAAAGAATTTACGTACCGCCTCTATCTGCGTGCAGGGAGGCTATGAGCCAAAGAACGGCGAACCGATTGAAGTGCCAATTTATCAAAGCACTACTTTCAAGTATGACAACTCTGAGGAGATGGCTATGCTCTTCGACCTGAAGAAGGAAGGCTACTTCTATACCCGTCTCCAGAACCCTACCAACGATGTTGTGGCTAAGAAGATAGCCGAACTCGAAGGTGGCGTGGGAGCCGTATTAACCAGCAGCGGTCAGGCTGCCAACTTCTATGCTGTGTTCAACATCTGCGAAGCGGGCGACCATATCGTTACATCTAATGAGATTTATGGTGGTACCTTCAATCTCTTCGGCGTAACCCTGAAGAAACTCGGCATCGAGTGTACTTTCGTGAATCCGAACGATAGCGAAGAAGAAATCCAGAAGGCTTTCCGCCCTAACACCAAGGTTGTTTTCGGCGAAACCATCAGCAACCCGGGCTGCGCAGTACTCGACATCGAGAAGTTTGCACGCATTGCTCACAAGAATGGGGTGCCTCTCATCGTTGACAACACCTTCGCTACGCCTATCAACTGCCGCCCATTCGAATGGGGTGCCGACATCGTTACCCACAGTACTACCAAATATATGGATGGTACGGCTTCACAGGTAGGTGGCGTGGTAGTAGACAGCGGCAACTTCGACTGGATGGCTCATGCTGATAAGTTCCCAGGTCTCTGCACACCGGATGACAGCTACCATGGTCTGACCTATGTGAAGGCTTTCGGCAAGATGGGCTACACCACCAAACTCGTAGCTCAGCTGATGCGCGATCTCGGCAGCATCCCTGCCCCAATGAATTCGTTCATCCTCAACCTCGGTCTTCAGAGTCTCCACCTCCGTATGCGCCAGCATTGTGCAAATGCACAGAAGGTGGCAGAGTTCCTGCAGAACGATGAGCGTGTGGCTTGGGTTCATTATAGCGGTCTGGAGGGCGATGAGTATCATACGCTTGCCCAGAAGTATATGCCAAACGGAACCTGCGGTGTTATTGCCTTCGGATTGAAGGGAGATCGCGAGACAGCGATCAAGTTTATGGATTCTCTCGACATGATCAACATCGTGACCCATGTAGCCGATGCCCGCACCTGTGTGCTCCATCCAGCAAGTCACACCCATCGCCAGCTCAGCGAAGAGCAGCTGAAGGAAGCAGGTGTTGCGCCAGATCTGATTCGCCTCTCTGTAGGTATCGAAGATGTAGAAGACATCCTCGATGATATCAAGCAGGCTTTGGATCAGATTTAAGACAAATAGGATACATAACAACAAAGCAACATTATAACAGTAAAATTAGAAACATGATTAAAGCTATGATTTTAGCTGCTGCGGCTCTCACGATGGTCACAGCTGCTGATGCACAGACTATGATTCAGAAAAATGACATCAAGGTAGAAAACCACCTGATGACTCCTGAGGCTCTCTGGGCAATGGGACGTATCGGTGGCGCCGAAGCTTCGCCTAACGGCAAGCAGGTGGTGTACCAGGTGGGTTACTACAGTGTAAAGGAGAACAAGGGTCATCAGATGCTCTTCATCATGGATGCCAACGGCAAGAACCAGAAGGCACTGACCACCGATGCAAAGAGCGAAACAGATGCTGCCTGGATTCAGGGCGGACAGAAGATTGCCTTCATCCGCGACGGACAGCTCTGGAGCATGAACCCTGACGGTACAGGCAGAAAGCAGCTCACCAACGACAAGTTGGGCATCCAGGGCTTCCGCTTCTCTCCTGACGGCAAGAAGGTAATCCTAATCAAGGAACTCCCTTACCACGGAACCATCAAGGAGAATCCTTCTGATCTTCCATTGGCTACCGGCCGTCTCGTAACTGATATGAACTATCGCCACTGGGACCACTACGTAGAGAGCCTTCTCCATCCTTTCGTGGCTGATGTGGCTGAAGACGGTATCATCAATGCCGGCGAAGACATCCTGAAAGATGAACCATTCGAGTGCCCTATGGCTCCATTCGGTGGCATCGAGCAGCTGGCATGGAGTCCGGATTCCAAGACCATCGCCTATACCTGCCGCAAAAAAGAGGGCATTCAGTATGCCATCTCTACCGACTCTGATATCTACCTATATAATATAGGTACGCGCGAGACAAAGAACCTCTGCAAGGAGACTGGCTATGTAGAGCCTAAGATTGATGCTACCAAGAGCATGAAGAACCAGGCTGTCAACGCTCCTGAGAATCTGAAGAACAATCCGGGTTACGACGTGAACCCTCAGTTCTCTGCTGACGGCAAGTACATCGCTTGGCAGAGCATGGCTCGCGATGGCTACGAGAGCGACCGCAACCGCCTCTGTGTTTACGAACTCGCTACCGGCAAGAAGAACTATGTATCAGAGAAGTTCGACTCTAGCGTAGAGGGCTTCGTATGGAACAAGGACAACAAGAGCCTCAGCTTCATCGGTGTATGGCATGGAACCCTGAACCTCTATCAGGCTAACTTCAAGGGCGAAGTAAAGCAGATTACCAACGAGTGGGCTGACTACGGAAGCATCTCGCTTGCCAACAACGGCAACAAGCTTCTCGCTACCAAGGCTAGCATGAGTCATCCTACTGATATCTACATCGTAACTCCAGGCAAGGATGCCAAGAGTACCAAGGTAGAGCAGATTACCCGCGAGAACGACCATATTCTGAACCAGTTGAATATGGGTAAGTGTGAGCAGCGTTGGGTAAAGACTACCGACGGCAAGCAGATGCTGGTATGGATCATGTTGCCATCTAATTTCGATGCCAACAAGAAGTACCCTACCCTTCTCTTCTGCGAGGGTGGTCCTCAGAGTCCGGTAAGCCAGTTCTGGAGCTACCGCTGGAACATCCAGATCATGGCAGCCAACGGCTATGTTGTCGTATTGCCAAACCGCCGCGGTCTCCCTGGTTTCGGAAGCGCATGGAACGAAGAGATTTCTGGCGACTGGACAGGCCAGTGCATGAACGATTATCTTTCAGCCATTGATGATGCTGCCAACAATCTTCCTTACGTAGACAAGGATCGTCTGGGATGTGTGGGTGCAAGCTTCGGTGGTTTCTCAGTATACTATCTCGCCGGTCATCACAACAAGCGTTTCAAGGCATTCCTCTCTCACGATGGTGCTTTCAACCTGGAGAGCATGTACACCGATACCGAGGAGGCTTGGTTCTCTAACTGGGAATACGAGGATGCTTACTGGAATAAGGACCAGAGTGCCAACGCCAAGAAGACTTACGAGAACAGTCCTCATAAGTTTGTAGACAAGTGGGATACTCCAATCCTCTGCATCCACGGCGAAAAGGATTACCGTATCAATGCCAACCAGGGCATGGGTGCCTTCAATGCAGCCCGCATGCGTGGCATCCCAGCCGAGCTCCTCATCTATCCTGATGAGAACCACTGGGTATTGAAGCCACAGAACGGCGTGCTCTGGCAGCGCACCTTCTTCGGCTGGTTAGACAAGTGGTTGAAGAAATAACATATAAAAAAGGCTTGCTTCGAAAAATGAAGCAAGCCTTTTTTATATGTTATAATTCTAAGATTTAGCTTACGCGGTTCAACTTCTTGATGATAGAGAAGATGAAGAGAGCTGAAACCAGACAGATACCTGCGAGAACACCCCAGATGGCAACGAGGTTGAAGTTCTGCCCCCACATGATGCCAGGAATCATAACCAACTGGTTACCGATGGCTGTTGCACCAAACCAGAGACCCATCATCAAACCAGCATACTTTGGAGGAGCTACCTTCGATACAAATGAAATACCGATTGGAGAAAGCAGAAGCTCTGCGAATGTAAGGATGAGGTATGTAGAGATGAGGAGGTTAGCACTTACACGTGTACCCTCTGTAGCAGGATTGCCCTGTGTCAAAGGAAGCTCCAGTCCCATAGAACCTACAGCCATCCATACAAAACCGAGAGCAGCAACGAGCATACCCAAACCAATCTTCTCTGGCGATGTAGGCTCCTTGCCAATCTTGTGGAGCCATGAGAACAAAGCAACGCTCACTGGTGTCAATGCCACTACATAACATGGGTTGAACTGCTGGAAGATAGGAGCCTCAACATCTACGGCACATTCAAGGTTGCTGTACTTGTAGAAGAGGAAAGCGATGGCAGCAACAATAACACCAAGAGAGATGCCCTTACCCTTGCCAGTCTTGCTCTGTGCCAGACCGAAACAACCGTAAACCACGAAGATGCAGGCTACGAGGTTGGTAACATCGAACGCCATTGACTGCAGACCCTCTGAAGTCTTCTGTGTATAATCGCGTGCAAAGAGTGTCAATGTATTACCGTTCTGATGGAAAGCCATCCAGAAGAAGATAACCACAGCGAATACAAGACAGAGGCAGATGATGCGTTCCTTGGTCTCAGCCTTAGAAAGTTCGTTTGTCTCCTTGGCAGAAGTCTTATCATCCTTACTCTTGGTCTCAGAAGCAAGAACATGCTTGTATGTAAATCTGAAGGCATAGTAGATAGCGATACTGAAAATCAGCGAAGCACAAGCCACGGCGAATGCGAAGTGGTATGAATCTTCCACCGACACGCTCAGGCTCTCCTGCGCCCACTTCATAATCTTGATGGCAGCAGTAGGAGCAAACATAGCACCGATGTTGATAGCCATATAGAAGAGTGAGAAACCGGAATCACGTTTGCTGGCATACTGTGGCTCATCATAGAGACGGCCTACCATCACCTGCAGATTACCCTTGAACAGACCGGTTCCCAAAGCGATGAGAATAAGTGAAATACCCATAGCAGCAACGGCAACGGTTTCCTTGCCAAGAGGAAGTGAGAGAACAAGATAGCCGATGAACATGATGAAGATACCTGTGGTAACCATACGTCCAAAGCCAAACTTGTCGGCTGCGATACCACCGATGATAGGAAGGAAATAAACCATCATCAGGAATGTAGAGTAAATAGTACTTGCCAATCCGGTTTCAAAACCGAAGTTGGCCTGCAAATAAAGCAAGAACACAGCAAGCATGGTGTAATAGCCGAAACGCTCACCCGTGTTTGCCAAAGCTAAGGCCCACAGACCTTTTGGTTGATTCTCAAACATAATTTTTTGTTTTGTTGTAATTTTATTATTTAGTCATTCTTTTCTCGCAATTTTTGTGCAAAGATACATAAATTATTCCATATTTCAAACTTATTGCACCAAAAAGCGCACTTCACATAGCATTTTTCTACTAGGAACCGGCTAAAATTCTAAAAAACAGACAAATCAGAATAAAAAAATCCGTTTATATTACAACGTAATTGCATTTTTTTTCGTACCTTTGCACCCTGAAACCAAGAGGAGGTTTCGGGATACACAAAAATACTTCAAAAAATTCTAAATAGAAAGGTAAAAGGATATTTATGAGACAACTTAAGATTAGTAAGAGTATAACCAACCGTTCCAGTGAAGCACTCGACAAGTACTTGGTGGAGATTGGTAGAGAGCCTATGGTCTCTATCGATGAAGAAATCGAACTTGCCCAGAAGATTCGCAAAGGCGGTCGTGAGGGAGAACGTGCCAAAGAGAAATTGGTAAAAGCAAACCTTCGATTCGTTGTATCTGTTGCTAAGCAATATCAGCACCAGGGTCTTTCTCTGACCGACCTCATCGACGAGGGTAATATCGGTTTGGTAAAGGCTGCTGAAAAGTTTGACGAGACCCGCGGCTTTAAGTTTATCTCATACGCCGTATGGTGGATTCGTCAGAGTATCCTGCAGGCTATTGCCGAGCAGAGCCGTATCGTTCGCCTGCCTTTGAACCAGGTAGGTGCATTGAGTAAGATTAGTGCAGAAATCAGTAAGTTTGAGCAGGAGAACCAGCGCAAACCTTCTGTTGCTGAGCTCGCTCAAATCACAAAGATGGAAGAAAGCAAAATCGACCAGACTATCAAGGCAGATAATCACCACATGAGTATCGATGCTCCATTCGGTAGCGATGATGATGACAATGCGATGGTCGACGTGATGGCTTCGGGTGATGACAGCCGTACCGACAAGGGTGTTGACTTCGAGTCTATGGCGAGCGAGCTTGACCGCGTTCTCAACTCTGTTTTGAAAGACCGTGAGCGCAAGATTCTGTGCTACTGCTATGGTATCGGTTGCCACGAGAAGGGTTTGGAGGAAATCGGTAGCGAGTTCAACCTTACCCGTGAGCGTGTTCGCCAAATTCGCGAAAAGAGTATCATCAAGCTCCGTGATAGCGGTAAGATCAAAATCCTGATGAAGTACTTGGGATAAGTTAAGTGAAGAGTGAAGAACGAAGAGTGAAGAGTGAAGAATTCTTTTGCTTTTCTTCACTAGTGTTTGAAGACGAGAGAAAAATAGATAAAACCAAGTTGCTCATAGCAACGAAAGTAAAAAGGGGCAATCAGTTGGTTCATCCCAATCTGATTGCCCTTTCTCTATTAACTATAAACTGTTAACTGTTAACTATTAACAAAGTTTCCAAACTTATCAATCAAGCCACTGATACCTTCACGGGATGCTTCGAAGTAAGGATATTCATCACGCAAGCAAATTTCGTCGTAAAGGAAATCCGCCACTACCGTATCGTTACCATCTGGCATTACCAGTCCCATCTTGCCATTCTTCTCAGCTATTACCGGCATGATGCTCAAGTCATCATTATAAATATAGCAGGTGCGCAAGAAATCATAAGTTGGCGAGAGTAAGATGTTGCCTTGATGATCTTTCATACCGAACTTTCCATCCTGCTCAAATACTTCATGATACTGAATGTATTTCGCCTTGATGCGCTGGTAATAGAAAAACATCTTGCGCTTATCGTTGACAAAATCCAGCATATACTGGAAGGTGTCACAATAGTTGGCTACCGAACGGACCAGAATCATCTTCAAGTCAAGACCATCCAATGCTTTTCTGTTCAGATCAATATACTTGGCTATCGCCTTCTCCTTCTCTGGTAAAGAGAGGCTGGCTAGCCTTTCCTCAAATTTCAACATAGCTTGCTTGGTACCCGACATACCCTTGATATACCGGTGTATCTGTCTGCCCATCTCTGAACATACAAACTTGTCAATCTCCTGCAGCTCTATCGGGTCAGCATAGTCCTTAATCAATGATTCAGGTGTCGCATTCATGGTTATTTCCTTTCTTTTAAAAATTATACTTTCAAAGATTTAGAAGAACAAAGAGCAAACGGATTCTACACTCTTCGTTTTTTACTCTTCACTCAATCTGCTCTTTGTTCTTCGCTCTTCACTTATTTCACATTAGGCTTCTGCAATCCATATCCCTTTCTCTTATCTTCAAACAAGAGGAGGAAAGCGATGAGGATGGCTACTACTCCGAAACCGGCAAAGATAGTCATCGTCTGGGTATAGTCGATGGTGCCGTCGGCTGCGGTATTCGCCTGGTTTACCTTACCAATCCATACCGGAATGAGAGCCAGTCCGATGTTCTGGATGTAGAAGATAAGGGCGTATGCAGTTCCTAAGAGTTTCATTGGGATAATCTTTGGCACAGATGGCCACATGGCTGATGGTACCAGTCCAAATGCGATGCCCAGGATGAGCATCAGCACGATGGCAAGCACCCATGAGTTGATTGGCAGGGCAAACATGACGTGCACAAAGGTCAGGAGGCAACTGCCGATAATCATCAGCGTAGCACCCTTGCCATACTTATCGTATATACTACCGAAGAGCGGTGTGAGGAAGATGGTACCGAATGGCAACATCGCAGGAATCAGACCTGCCAAATTAGCATCCACACCATACTTGAAAATCATCAGCTTGGTAGCAAACTTCAGGAATGGGAATACGCCTGCATAGAACATCAGACAGAGTACAGCCACATACCAGAAACCTATTGTCTTGAAAAGACCTCCCAAGTCAGAGAACTTGAAACCTTCTTCCGGCTCAGTAGCCACTGCTGCCACAGAAGCATCCTCCTTCTTGTCCATCACGCAATAAACCAGATAAACCAGTACACCAGCGCAAAGCAATACAGCACCCAAAGCAACAGAAGCAGATACTCCACCCATAGCCTTGGCAAAAGGAAGAGAAGCACTCAGAGCTGCAGCAGTTCCCAAACGAGCCGTAGCCACCTGCACTCCCATTGCCAGAGCTAACTCATGGCCCGTAAACCACTTCACTATAACCTTGCTCACTGTGATACCGCATATCTCGCATCCTACACCATAGATGGCAAAGCCAAGAGCAGCTATCACTACCTGCGTACTGTAAGTACCGAAGAATGGTACAGCAACCATTCCGTCAAACTCATGACCTAAAGCATACCACTTCAACAAGGCTCCACCAAACATCAGGACGGTAGAAAGGATACCAGTGAAACGGATGCCAAACTTATCGAGGATAAGACCACCGAAGAAGAGGAGCAGGAGGAACACATTGAAGTATCCGTAAGCTCCAGAGAAGAAGCCGTATTCATCCGAATTCCATCCGAGTCCGAGACCATCCTCTGTTCCCTTGGCTGCTGTCAAGAGAGGCTCCAGTGGAGACATCACATCTGTAAAAAAGTAACCGAACATCATCGTGATACTCACGATGAGGAGGGCGGTCCAGCGAGCTGACTTAGAGTCGCTCAATTTCATCTGCATTTTTTCTGTTGTACTCATTTTCTTTAAAACATAAATGATAATTTCATTATCACTATTTTCTCTTAACTATTAACTGTAAACTATTAACTACTTTCTCCTAACGTTCTTCGTTCTGGTGATATCAAAGAGATAAGAGAGTTTCAGAACAATCTGTCCGTAGTTACTCTTTCCGAAATAATCACGCTTAGAAGCACCGTAGATATTTCCCAGACCATAGTAGTATCGGGCTTCGGCAAGGAAATGCCCCACCTTCGGAATACTGTATTCAGCACCCAGACCCAGGGCGATACCATAATCGAGCTTGTTCTTGACTGCCATCGTATCCTGAGCCACCACCGGACTTACACGGTTATTGTCGGTTGCCGGCATGTGCTCTACCGAGAAGTTGGTCTTCTGCGAATCACTCAGATAGAGGCCAAACTGCGGACCGGCATTCACGAAGATATTCAGTCCTCTTGTCTCCCTACCCCATGCCAGATGCGCAAAGATTGGCACCTGAATATAGTTGATGGTACGCTTGTAAGCCAGCGCCTCTTGGGTTTCGGTGATAATCACCGGATTATTCTCCATATCCAGGATATCCTCTTCCCATCCTGCCTGCGCATAGTTTACTTCGGCATAGATAGAGCAGATGGTCTTGAAATATTTCTCACAGGTATATCTCATCGAAAAACCGCCCGTCAGTCCGCCGTGCTGCTTCTGCTGTACCTCGGGTATGAATCCTACGCTACTCATCATATAGCCCCCATTAAAACCGATGGCGAAATCATTACGATGCTCTCCTATCTGTGCCGAAACTGGAATTCCGAAGATGAGCATCAGAATCAGCAGCCCAATATTTCTATTCATTATCAACTATAAATTGTAAACTATAAATTGTAAACTATAAACTAGTACTTCACCGCCTCTATCTGATGATTAAAGGTATAGTGAATCAACTGGAAACTCTTGTTCTTGTATCCTCCTCTACTGGTCTTCTCGAAACGGAGTGGAGTCTGCACCGGCTGGTAAGTCATCTGCTGGCGCTCACCTGTAAAGTTCTTGCCATATCTCTTGACGCCCTGAATCAGATACATTCCGTGATCGAAACCGGTGATGGCGAATCTTGGCTGTGCCACCATCATAGGCTGATGGAACCATCGCTCATAACGGCTCTCAAGCGCCTTGGTCTGTGCTGAGTTCGGGTTATAATAGAAGGTGGAAGGGATATAAGTATCATACTTATAGAATCTTTCCAGATTATACTTGGCATACATCAGCCATTCGGTATAGCCGAAGAGAGAGATGGCTGCACCCGGATACTTCGCATCAAATTCGTCGAGCTTGTTCAATACCTGAGTCAACTCTGGCGAACGTCCCGTATTCAGGATGATCACATTCTGCTTGGAAGGCATGAAAGCCTTGGCAAACTGCTCGACACTTGAATTCACATTGGTGATGCTATAATTGATTTTCCTGCGTTCCAGTTCCTTGCGCAGACCGAACGTAAAGTTGCCCTTTCTCGAAGTAGAATCATTGCAGTCTACAAAGATAGGATGCACATTGGTAAATCGGCTCAGGAATGCCTTGATGGTCGCATCATTCAGCGCTTCATCGCTCTGATAAACCTGGAAAATCTCTTTGTTTCTTTCTACATCATCTCCGCTGATAGAGAACGGAATCACCATTTTGATGCCGTAGTTCTTGCAGAAGTTGGTCAGCGGAGCCACCTGCTTGGTATAAAGTGGACCAAAGATGATGTCGCATTGGTTAGCGCCCTCCTGCAAGAGTGTATTCCGGATATCAGCATCAATAGGAACATTCCAGGCATGCACATCTATATCGGCGCCCTGCTGCTTCAGGGTTTCGCAAGCCAGCAGCAAACCGCGGTAATACTCCACCATTCGCTTGCCGTCGCCATCAACATTATGCAAAGGTAACATCACGCCTACCTTTACCGCATTTCTGGCAACAGCAGCCTTTGAGGTTGCCGGAGCTGTAGCAGTTTGCTGAACCGTCGCCCCATTCCCCGACTTCTGACCGTTCACCTGATTAGGATTCTTCTGGTCTTTGGTGTATGGAATAAAGAGCGTAGCTCCCTTCTGCAGCATGTATCCCTCACGCTTCATCTCCGGATTGGCATCCATCAGTTCAGGAAGGCTCAATCCGTATTTGTTGGCGATACCAAAGATAGTATCTTTCTTCTTAACCGTGTAAATGTCGCGCCATTTTACAGTCTGCGCGCTAATGCTGACACTGAGCAGAAGCCCAACGAGCAGCAGGAAATATCTCATTTTTTGTCTCATATCACAAGATTTTTTTAACGATATCTTCAAATATTTCATGTTTTCATCTGCAAAAATACAAAAAATCTTGCATCTGACGCAATATCTCTCATCTTTTTATTATCTTTGCACAAATTATTTTAGAAATGAGACGAAAAATAGCATTACTTTGCATCATGTTGCCACTTTTGACGTGTCAATTACACGCTCAGGAAGTCAACGACGAGGAGGACGACACAGAAGAGACGACCAAGGTCAGTTCTCTTCTCATGCCGAATGCCTTCTCTCCAAATGGCGATGGCATCAACGACATCTACAAGCCCAAGGATGGTTACCGGAACATTGAGGAGTTCCACGCCTATATATATAATAGGTGGGGACAGAAACTCTATGAATGGACCGACCCTGCCACGGGATGGGATGGCACCTACCGCGGAAAACCGGTCAAGGAGGGTGTCTACTTCTGTCTCGTCAAGGCGAAGGGGGCAGATGGCGTGGTGTATAACATCAAACGTGATGTCAACCTGCTCAGAGGTTATACCGAAGAACAGAACAGTAACTATTAGGAAAACAGCAATTAGCAGAATTGGAATATGAATTCAGAAGAAAAGATAAATGTATGGGGCGCACGGGTCCACAACCTCAAGAACATAGATGTGGAGATTCCGCGTGATTCCCTCACCGTGATTACCGGACTCTCAGGTTCGGGCAAAAGTTCACTGGCTTTCGACACCATCTTTGCCGAAGGTCAGCGCAGATATATCGAAACTTTCTCTGCCTATGCCCGCAACTTCCTGGGTAATATGGAACGCCCGGATGTTGATAAGATTACGGGATTGAGTCCGGTCATCAGCATAGAACAGAAAACCACCAACAAGAATCCCCGCTCTACCGTGGGCACTACCACCGAGATTTACGACTATCTCCGTCTGCTCTATGCCCGCGCCGGTACTGCCTACAGCTACCAGAGTGGCGAGGAGATGATGAAATATACCGAGGAACAGGTCATCGACATGATTCTTAGCGATTATAAGGGCAAGGCTATTTTCCTGCTCGCTCCCCTCGTACGACAGCGCAAGGGTCATTACCGCGAACTCTTCGAAAGCATGCGCAGAAAGGGGTATCTCTACGTGCGACTCGACGGCAACATCCTCGAAATCGTTCCCAATATGAAAACCGACCGCTACAAGAACCACAATATAGAAGCTGTGGTCGATAAACTGGTGGTGAAGGAAGAAGATGAGGAACGTATCAGCAAGAGTGTGGCAACGGCTATGAAACAGGGCGACGGCATGGTAATGGTTCTAGAGAAAGGTGCCAAGGAGACCAAGACATACTCCAAGCGTCTCATGGACCCTGTAACGGGTATCGCCTACCAGGATCCAGCTCCTAACATGTTCTCCTTCAACTCTCCCGAAGGTGCCTGTCCGCATTGCAAGGGTCTGGGAAAGGTGAACCAGATTGATATCAAGAAGGTAATTCCCGATGATAAACTCAGCATCCATGAAGGCGGCATCGCTCCGCTCGGCAAATACAAGAACCAGATGATTTTCTGGCAGATAGAATCATTGCTCAGCAAGTATGACCTCAACCTGAAGACGCCTATCTGCGAGATTCCGGGCGATGCCATGCAGGAAATTCTCTATGGCTCACTCGAAAACGTGAAGATAGAAAAGGAAAAGGTGCATACCTCTACCGACTATTTCTGCGCCTACGATGGCATCATCGACTACCTGCAGAAGGTGATGGAGGATGACGAGAGTGCGGCGGGCAAGAAATGGGCCGACCAGTTTATCTCTACCATCGAATGTCCTGAGTGCCATGGTTTGCGACTCAAAAAGGAATCGCTCTCTTTCAAGATCTGGGATAAGAATATATCCGAAGTAGCCAGTCTCGACATCGATGAACTGCGCGATTGGCTCGAAGAAGTGGAACAGCATCTGCCTTCGATGAAAGCGAAGGTGGCCCATGAAATCATCAAGGAGTTGCGCTCACGCGTTACCTTCCTCCTCGATGTGGGACTCAATTATCTCTCGCTCAACCGCCAGTCGGCTTCTCTCTCGGGTGGCGAGAGCCAGCGCATCCGTCTGGCTACTCAGATTGGTAGCCAGCTGGTCAACGTGCTCTATATCCTCGATGAGCCGAGCATCGGTCTGCACCAGCGCGACAATGAACGTCTGCTCAACAGTCTGAAGGAACTTCGCGACCTGGGCAATACCGTTATTGTGGTGGAGCACGATGAAGATATGATGCGGGCTGCCGACTGGATAGTAGATATCGGTCCGAAGGCGGGACGCAAGGGAGGTGAAGTTGTCTTCCAGGGCACTCCCCAGGAGATGCTCAAGACCGATACCATCACCGCCCAGTATCTCAACGGAAAGATGGCTATTGAGGTGCCTGCCCTCCGCAGAGAAGGCAACGGCAAGCATATTACCATTCACGGAGCTACGGGCAACAACCTCAAGGGGGTGGATGTTGATTTTCCACTCGGCAAACTCATTGTCGTAACGGGTGTCAGCGGCTCAGGCAAATCTACTCTCATCAACGAGACCCTCCAGCCTATCCTCTCGCAGCATTTCTACCGTTCGCTCAAGAAACCGATGCCATACGAGAGCATAGATGGTATCGAGAATATCGACAAGGTAGTGAATGTAGACCAGAGTCCTATAGGCAGAACGCCTCGCAGCAATCCTGCTACCTACACAGGCGTGTTCAGCGATATCCGCTCGCTCTTCGTAGGACTTCCCGAGGCAAAGATCCGCGGTTACAAGCCGGGCAGATTCTCCTTCAATGTGAAAGGTGGAAGATGCGAGGAATGTAAGGGTAACGGATATAAGACCATCGAAATGAACTTCCTGCCGGATGTCTACGTACCTTGTGAGGTATGCCACGGCAAACGCTACAACCGCGAGACGCTGGAGGTAAGATACAAGGGAAAGAGCATCGCCGATGTTCTCGACATGACCATCAACCAGGCGGTAGATTTCTTCGAGAATGTACCTCAGATACTGCAGAAGATCAAGGCTTTACAGAATGTAGGTCTCGGATACATCAGGTTAGGACAGAGTTCCACTACCCTCTCTGGCGGTGAAAGTCAGCGCGTAAAACTGGCTACCGAACTCTCGAAGCGTGATACGGGCAAGACGCTCTATATTCTCGATGAACCGACAACCGGTCTGCATTTCGAAGACATCCGCATCCTGATGGATGTACTCCAGAAACTGGTAGACCGTGGCAATACGGTCATCATCATCGAGCACAATCTCGATGTCATCAAACTCGCCGACTGGCTCATCGACATGGGTCCGGAAGGTGGACGAGGCGGCGGTCAGCTTCTCTTTGCCGGAACACCAGAAGAAATGGTGAAGCAGCAGAAGGGATATACCTATAAGTTCCTCGCCCCTTTACTGAAGAAATCAGGGAAACCTGAATAAATCAGGATAGGAACAAAGGCTGTGGCAGAAGAAAATTAAAAAAAACGCTCTAAAAGTTTGGATGTTACAAATATTAAGTTTATCTTTGCATAAGATATAAAACAAACAGCGTATGAAACAGGTAGAAGAACGATATGAAGCAAGCAAGATGGCATATCGGGATATCAAGAACTCTATTGATACGGCGAAAAAAGAAGGTAGAATAGAAGGTAGAACTGAAGCCAACATTGAAACGGCTAAACGTTTGTTGGCTATGGGACTTCCAACAGAACAGGTAGCCAAAGCGACCCAGCTACCTTTGGATATGGTTCAAAATCTGAGCTACTGATAAAAGCGAAAACTAACGTTTTTCTTTTATGCTGGATACCACAACAAATAACCCCAACCTACTTTCTTAAGCGGGTTGGGGAAATTTGTTTCTGTATAAAATATGACGATAGCATGGTACCGATTACACCGCTACGCTTGGTTACGATACTGCACTATCATCAGTTAAATTAACGTTGCATATACAAAATGAGCCTGTAAATGAGCCTGTAAATGACAACAGCAAGCCATTCTTTCTGCAAAGAAATAAAATTCATCCATAAGAGAGAGATTTTGGCGAATAAGCTGGTAGTACACTTGCTTGTTGAATTCGCGTTTAAAGATATACGCTTAATGTTAGTAATCTTTATTTTATTTTCTCCAAGGACAAAGTTTCACCATTTTCACCTGTTGCCTTAATCAAATTAACTTTGTTAATGATAACTTTATAAGCTTGGTTATATGTCTTTCCATTGCCTTTTGAAGAAATTGCCAGTGTATTACCATCAAAGGTAAATGTGAAAGCAATTTTATAGGATATCGCTGACATTTTCTCTTCACAATAGCCTTTTCCATCTTTGTTGAAGGTCCATACAGCATCCTTTGTTCTAGACTGATCTTTCCAGGTACCAACAATACTTAAATCTTGAACCTTAGAATCATCATCGTCAGAACTGCAGCTTGTGAAAGCTGTCGTTGCAAATGCTCCAATAAACAGGAGCAACATTAAAAATAAATACTTTTTCATAAATTTGATATTTTAATTTAAACTAAACATTTCATTTTATCTGTTGCCTTTCGAACGGTTATGGGTCTTGCAGAGCATCTGACAGTTGCTTTCATCTGTGGCTCCACCTTTGCTCCATGCTTGTACATGGTCGGCATCCATTTCCGTTAATGCCCAAATTTTATCCTTATTGGGACCATCGCCACAAGCACAAAGACGACAATTGCTTTCATGCTTCTTTTTGGCTTCTGACGTCTGACGATCATAAACCCTGCGTTTGGTATTATCATCAAAGACACGGACATTCAGAAGTCTTGTATCCTTACAACCGCCAAGCACATATTCAAATACGTTCTTTCTATCTTGAACGCATGGATCGTTATAAAGCTCTTTCACCTTTTGAGAAACCTCAACATGATTATAGGGAGTGGTATGGAATCGTTCGTATAGTTCACCCCAGTTTAGTCCCTTCATCTTGGGATAGACATCATCAAAGGTCTGCTCTATCCATGAAATGACATCGTTGAAATATAGTTTGAGTTCATTGATATCGGTATCACGACGATGCTCCTGCATATAATCCTTAATGTTGCCATGACTAACCCATCTCAAGGCTTCTTGCAGAATTTCCTGTCTGTTGGCTGAGCCAGAGATGTAGCATCCCCATTTCTGTATATGACTATCATCCTTATTACTAAACTCCTTTCGGGCTGCAGAAACGAAAGGTCCTGAATAAATCGCATTCAGTTTCTCCTGGTCATTGAGTTTGATACCACCAATGTTGATGATTTCAAACCATTCCTTGATTTCTGACTCCGTGCCTTCGCAAATGTATGCGATTAACTCTGTATTCTCTATGCGTTCTCGTTCTTCAGCATCCAACGAAAAGATTTTATACGGTTTGTTATTTCTCATGATAGAGAACTTTCTTATCAAGTATCTACCAAGGCTTGTAATGCGTTGCTGTCCATCAAGAACCTCTAAACGTCCATCAGGAAGTTTGTTGAAATAGAGCAAACCTAAAGGATATCCCTTCAAGACGGAATCTATAACAGCGGCTTCTTTCTCACTATTATTCTCACTATAGAGATAGTTGCGCTGATACTCTGGCTGTATGGTTAGCTTACCCGCTAAACCATACAACCCCTTTCCGTCAACATCACTATATGTAAAACCTTCACATAACTCCTTTACTGTATATATTTTCAATTCCTTTTCCATTTTATAAATGTTTTTTACGGATTAATATTCGAGCATATTGTCGCTTATTATTTACGACTCCACATCCACCTCTATCCTCTGGATGAATGGTGTATCCGACTTCATCTAATATTTCCTTAGGTGCAGAAGCTCTTGTATTTCCACATGCTTGCCAAATAATATCAAATTGCTCTGGACAATATTTATCAAGAAAGGTAACTGGTACACCCATTAAATTCTCGTAATCACAAGGAATTGCATCTGTATACGGAATTTCAATGGCATCATAATTGTCATAATGCTGATACTTTTTTCCTTGAATATCCTTATGCTTACTATATTTAATATTATCAGCCATAGACATCAAAGACAATGGATTGTGGCGACGACCATGGTCTATATTAGTGTACCATCTTACCCCTTTTACACGAATGTATTTCTTTCCATTTTCGTCAATTCTGCATCCTGCTGCTTCCAAAGGATATTCATCTGGAACTCCAAATTCACGGTCTCCGCTATGGATAGTACATCCCATCCAAACCTTATTATCTCTAAGCAATGGGAATACTTCTTTATAGGTAACACAGTTTATATTTCCAATAATGATAAACAGCTTATCAGCCTCAACAATCCATGCAAGAAACTCTCTAAAAAGCGAAAATGGTGGATTGGTTACAATAATATCCGCTTCATCTCTTAACTTTTTAACCTCTTCGCTCCTGAAATCACCATCTCCTTCAAGATAGTCCCACTCCAAGTCTTCAAGATTGATTTTACCATCACCAGTAGTGTCTTTTTCTAAAACGAAAATTTTACCATGGGTGTTAGTCTTAGACTTGTCAAACTTTGGAGAAGTTGTTTCCAAAAAGGATGTTTGAATTCCTGCTTTGATAACCTTGCTATTGATAGCATAGCTCGTTGAGATGAGTTTTTTCAAGCCTAGTTCTTCAAAATTCTGTGCAAAATACTTAGTGAAATTACTCCACTCCGGGTCATCGCAAGGCAGAAGAACCGTCTTGCCACGAAATACATTTGGATTGTAATCGAGATAGGCTTCCATTTCGGTTTCTATATCATAAAACATGGTATAGAACTCGTCTTTCTTGGCAGCCTTAGCATTTGATAATGTACTATTTGCCATAATTATTGATAGTTGTTACGCACCCAACTATCAATCCGCTAAAACACAAAAAGGGCGTGATGCCTCTTATCGCGTTTAGCACGGGGCGGCGTAGGAATGGAGCCCCAGGTCGATTATAAGAATGCATCACGCCTATAGCGTAAATGCATTTGCCTTATCAATCGACTGGAGGCTACATATATATACGAACCACCTATCACATATTATTTCCGTGCTTGTTATTCCAAATTGAGTTTCCTACGCTCTTGGCTAAACGCGAAATAATAGCGAATGCTTTTGTTTTTACCCACAATGTCTTTGGCTTTTCCTTAGTAATAAGGATAACCTAAGTGCAAAGGTAATAAAAATTATGGAGATAATTGTAGTTTTTTTGATTTTTCTTCTTTTTTATTGGAATATTTTTGTAATTTTGAAGCAATTATTTAAAATAAGAAACAATATGTTTAGTAATTTACAAGTAGTTGTGCTGAAACATCTCGCAGATGGAGAACAGCATGAGAAGGCAGCGGCAAATTTATCAGAAGCCCTGTTTTATTCTACATTAAAGTCGCTTAAAGCTAAGGATATGGTGTCTGCTTCATTCTTAGCTGGAGGTGAAGTGTGTTCTTTTCAAATAACGAAGAAAGGAAGTGCTGCGTTGGAAATCTTTAGACGGAAAGAAAAAAAAATAATAAGAAACGCTTTAAAAGAGTTTGATTTAAATCACGAGCAGCTTCGGTTACTGAATAATGCAAAAACTGAGAGTATAATTGAAACTTCTGACAATCATAATCCGATTTATTTTTTGTCTAAAAAAGGCTATTTGAAAAAACATGCCTTTTTGGGTTGTCATCGTAGTTGGGTTATTACAGAGGAAGGTAAGGATGTTCTAGATGAGATAGATGAGAGACTATATGATAGCCCTCTTCATGTAGAGAGTTGCAATGAGCATGATTACCAGGTTGAATCTGTTGAGCAGGCAGAAAAAACTATCGGAAAGCATGACATTCGTATTGCAAACGGACATCTCGCTCATGTAACAGAAGTAATTTATGCAATGTGTAAATTAGAATATTTTGAGGAAAATGGAAAGGTGGCTTCTATCAAAAATGTAATGGAAACTATAGGTGAAGCATTACACTCTGATGAGTTGTCATCTAGCTACTCATCCCATTTAAATCGAGCGGCTCAAAACAAAGAGGATACTTTTCTTCAACCATTTAATAATATGCTAGATGTAGCAGAAGATTATTGTGAGAATCTAGAATCAAGAAAGAAAAATAAGAGATAGTCTTAAAAGATATTAAAATATTTGTTAGGTCTTTGTTAGATTGTTTGGAATCTAACAAAGAACTTTTGTAATTTTGCCAGCGAAAGTTAATAGCTTTTGCTGGCTTTTTCGTTTTATCCCATTAGTAAACACGAATTTGCCAAGAGGCTGATTTTCGAAGGTTATCAAGTATCCTCCGTTGTACCCATATAACCTTGCAGACAGAAAAGCATTCTGACAAAGAAGCTTGAGAACATGACTATCTGACTGCAAAACGCTTCATTACGGAAAGAAGTAATACCCTAAAAAAATGAACAAGGTATTAACGCTCGGAGAAGCAATCGCTGATATGCTTCTCCACGCCAACACACCATTGGCTGTCGCCTATCGCAAGCGAATGGCGGCTGAAAGAGTAAGCGAGACTAATGCTCATGCAGAAGCTATCGCTAGTGTCGAACTTCCTAAAGACGATATGACATGAAAGATGTAACGACTGCTCATTTCAGCCTCTTTGCTGCAGGCATCAACAAGCCATCTAGCCAGAGACCTTATAAGCAAGGTACCCTGAAGGATGTATATTGTTGGATGAACTCGATGAAGATGATGAAACTCACCGAGCAACTTAGGGGCATTAAAGACGAGAAGGAGCAAAAGCTCTTCAAGGCTAGCTTTTTGCCATTCGCAACCTTCAGTGGAACATTCGCCTACCGTAACCAAAATGGACTCTTACAGCATTCGGGGCTACTATGTTTCGACTTTGACCACCTCGGTGGAAATGAGAACCTTTGGAAGGCTAGACATCTGCTGGAACAAGACCGATACTTCGAAACCATGCTGATGTTTACCAGTCCGCGTGGCGATGGAGTAAAGTGGGTTACGCATATCGACCTCTCTCGTGGTTCCCACGAAAAATGGTATCGAGCCGTGCGCAACTATCTCCTCCTGACTTATGGTTTGGAGGCTGACTCGGCGCCAGCAAATGTAGCCTCGGCATGTTTCCTCTGCTGGGATGCAAATATGGTAATTAACCCTAGCTTTCAATTATTTTAAATTTTCATGATTATGAAAAAAGATTTTTTTAAGGATAACAATATGAAAGAAAAAAATAAAAAGGACAACCTGAATCAGTTCGACCTGGATGTTTATGCAGGTACTATTTATGGAACCTCCCTACCAGGGAAAGACAAGACAAAGCAAGAGACTTTGCACAAAAAAAGCGTTGGAGGACAGCGAAAAAAGGATGCTCCAAGTAGGGATGCCTATCTTTATGACAAGGTGAAGTTCATTGTTTTCACACTCGTAAATCGTCATATTGACATTACGACCCCTTACGAAGAGTGGATCAAATTAGGTTTCGCCCTAGCCGATGGGTTGGGTGAGGATGGAAGAGAACTCTTTCACCAGTTGAGCAGAATGAACGCCGAGTACAATTATGAGGAGTGCGACAAGAAATATACGAGTTGCATGAAGGGTAATGGAAAAGGCGTCACCATCCCAACCTTCTTCAAGATGGCTAAGGATGCTGGCGTCGACCTGAAAACTATCGCAAGAGAGGGGACAGTTCGTGCCACTTGCGCCAATATGCCAAATGCCAAAAATATAGAAAATATAGAAAAATATAAGAATTCTGGTATTTTGGATAAGGAAATGGCACATGGCACTATGGCACCAGTGGCGCAAACTATCACTACAGGTTATACTTTCTCCGACAAGGTGAATGAGAAAGATTTGCCTTTTTGCCTCCGTAACGTCTATAAAATCCACCCGGATACTGTGAGCAGAGACAAGATGCTCTTGGGCATTCTGAATGTGACATCGGGTTTGATGGGTGGTGCCAATGGTTCGACCGAAGTACAGAGTGGTATCTACGGCATCTATGATGGTCGTCGTGTATTTGCACCGCTTTTTACCAACATATATGGCTCTGCCGCAACAAAAAAGGGAGATTTGATTTTCTGCAAGCAGTTGGCTCTACCAGAGAAAAGGGAGATGCGTAGAGAATTTGAGGCTTCGATGACTAAGTTTGAAGAGGAGAAGGCTGCTTATGAGGCTCAGGGCAAGGGTAAGAATAAGGGCGAGCGTGGACCTGCTCCAAAGGAGCCTGTCTTTCGCGACCCATTTATGCCAGGCAATAGCTCTTCTTCTGCTGTGTATCGTGCCCTCGATGCCAACGGTGGATGGGGCATAATGTTTGAGACTGAGGCAGATACCGTGTCGAATATGCTAGATTCTGACTATGGTCACTACTCTGATTTAATGCGCAAGGCGTATCATCACGAGACGGTTTCTATGAATCGTGTGAGTGATAAAATTCATATCGACATCGAAAATCCACGCCTCTCTGTGTTAATCACCTGCACCCCTGGCCAGATTCCTGGTCTTTTCCCATCGTTTGAGAATGGCTTGGGCAGTAGATTCCAGTTCTACAACCTGCCTGACGACAAGGTGGAGTTTCACGATGTATTCGCCCGTAGCGACTCCCCTTTGGAAGACACCTATAAGCAGATGGGCGAGGACTTATTGCCTCTCTATCACGCTCTGTTGGAGAGAAAGGGCAATCCTATCCAGTTTGTCATGAGCAAGGCACAGCAGCAGGAATTTCTCTCCACCTACGAAGAGACACTTTGCGAGCAGTTCCAGATGTTGGGAGCAGGTTTCAATGCCTTTGTGTTTCGTATGGCTCTTGCCAACTTCCGTTATGCGATGGTGTTGACTGCCCTGCGTCGTTTGTCGGATTGGAACAAGAAGGATGACATTTTCACTGCTGATGAGCGAGCCTTGGTGTGTGATGACCGTGATTTCCATACAGCAATGAGCATCATGGGTTGCCTCATCAACCATACGGCTCGTGTGTATGCTGTATTAGCCAAGGAGAATGAAAATCCTTTTGCCAATTCGGGCGTGAACTTAAACGCTGATGAACTTAGCGTCTACCAGTCGCTTCCTGATGGCGAGTTTCGCACAGCCGAATTCTTAGCCTGCGCTGAGACGAAGAAAATCTGCAAGCGAACCGCACAAAGGATGCTCAGCCAGATGAGCAATGTGTATCGCATCATCACTCCTCTTCGTCGTGGCTTTTATTGTAAGGCTAAAGTTGAGGAGAAATAAGTATCTTGTTTTTGGGGTGTAAGTATTATCTTTGTGAGTGCTAACTATGCTACTTAAGGCTCCTAAGTATGATACTTACGCCCTGCAAGGTTGTAATCATTATATCGTATATCAATGTAAAAACTGAGAAAAATATGATGGAATTCAAGGTAAAGGCATACGGCAAGTCAGAGCTTGCCATGTTGTATTTTCCAGATGCAGGTTCTGCCCATACAGCAGTCAATCATCTCATGTCGTGGATTCATCGCAATCCTGAGTTGAGCGAGGAACTGATGAAGATGGGCTATCGCAAGTCGGACAAGTTTTTCACACCCAAGCAGGTGGCGGTAATCGCTGAATACCTGGGTGAGCCATAAGATAAAGAGGGGCATTCTAGGGGGATAGCCAAGGCTTTCCTACTAAGAATGTCCCTCTAACGTTTGCTATCTCACGCAACGTATGGCATCGTATAGTCGGCGAAGAGAAAAGTGGTATATTTGCATTGTAATCCAAAGGGGTTATGCGATGAAGCTTTTCTCATACGCCTATGGGCGAAGAGTATGAGGCTATGGGTAAAGAGGAGAGCGGAATCGGCAGTAGTTAACTCAAAATTTTTATCATTATGATTAAGTATGTAGTAAAAGAAAACAAGAACAAGAAAAGTCCTGCTTACGGCAAGTGGTATGCTTACCCTGTAGTGGAGGAAACGATGGATCTCGCAGCTCTTGCCAAGCACATGGAGGAGCATAACACGGGTTTCTCTGAGGCAATGTGCCTGGGCATGATGACAGCGATGGTAAAGTGTATCAAGGAGCAGCTCTTGGCTGGCAAGAATGTGAAGATTGACAATCTCGCCATCTTCTCGGTCGGTATCCGTAACAAGGAAGGTGCAAAGACTGAGGCTGACTTCAGCGTGGCCAACAACATTGGCAGCGTAAAACTCCGTGCTCGTGCCACTGGTATCTTGAGCAATGCCAACCTCAACAGTGTAGCTAGCGTGAGAAGAGCTAGCAGCGTGGTAGGTGGAACAACAATCCCATCAGGCGGTGATTCAACTTCAGGTGGTGATTCAACTTCAGGTGGTAGTACTACCACAAATCCTGGTGATGGTCTGGAATAGCCGTCTAAACTAGTTGAAAATTAAGATATCCCTTGTCCAAACATAGATACTTGGACAAGGGATTTTTTCTGCAACAGTTTTTACAAAAAGTTTTTTATTACTATGCTTATTTTTGTTCCAACGTCTAAATTTGGAATACCCAATATCATCTTATCGCCACGAGTTCCCTTGATGGTCAACATACCATAATAAAACAGCAGACTCGTAAATATCTGAGGGTCGGTCAACCTATAGGCAGAAAAAGTTTCTGTCAAAGGAGCCACAATCTGCCCCGTCTCAGCTATCGTGCGGATAACACCTTTGCGGTCGCCATCCAACTTATCCAACTGAAGAAGTTTCTTCATCTTGTTGTAGTCTGTCTTCGTGTTTGGATCTATCATCTGCTTTGGAGCTTCTCCCCTATCTATATAATTTCGGAGATAATAGATGACCATATCACTATTGAACACCTTACTCTGAGTATGCAGAGCATCCTCAGAAAAACAATAGTTATCATACCAAGGCTTCATCTCGTCTATCATTGCCTCGATATCGCTTGCTGCAGGAATGCCTCCCACTTCCTTGTAATAAGCAAACATCTTGCGCACTTCCTCCAAAGAGAAGCCCAACATCTGATTGAACTCTGGCTTGGTGGAGATATGCCAGCCAATATTGAACCCACTCGTCACATCATCCAAGGTCACAGGACTGACACCTGTGATGAAGATACGCTCAAACATGCCCTTGAACTTCTTGAAGACATCACGGTAGAAGCCGTCGGCATGGGTGATTGCCCAATATACATTCTCGCCCTGCTCATTGAGCACGGTATTGGTGAAATTGTCATATTCATCGATGATCAGATAGAGAGGAATGCCCTTGGCTGCAGTCTCATCCTGAAGCAAAGCCAGTTTCTCCGTACCAGAATCCGACTTAAAGAACCTCTCCTTAAAATCTGCCAGATAAAACTCTTGGTAAACTCGCATGAAACCGTCCAATTTGACACGCAGATACATATTGAAGTTTTCCTCCAACTTTTCGATACCACCACCCACATACGAGAAATCAAGGTGAAGAATCTGATACTTTCCCTGCAAAGGAGTAGGATGTTTACCTACCCATAAATCACCGAAAAGAGTTTGAAATTTTTCTTTCTTGCTACAGTCGTAATAAGCATGGAGCATACTCAGGAATATGCTCTTACCAAACCGGCATGGACGAATAAAGAAGATGTTACTAGGTTGGTTTTCCAACAAAGGCAAATACATCGTCTTATCCACATAATATTGATTTTGCTCTATAACAGCCTCAAAGTCATTGATGCCGTAAGGCAAACGTTTCATATTCTGATTCATGATTGCTCCTTTTTATAATTTACCTTTGCAAAAATAAGAAATTTATCTGAATATGCCAAAGAATCTGTCTGTCTTTTCTTTGTATTGCTAAAAATTATTGGTATTTTTGCAATATGAACCCTATATAACCTCCTAATAGTTGAATTGACTTGATGGCTATGGTGATTTTTTCCGAGACTCATTTGTTATAACAAAAAAAAGCACGGAATATTAAACTCCGTGCTCTTTTTTGCTTTTATATTTAATCTTGTCAAAACCTTCACCATACACACCGATAACAGCACTCTGACTGACAAAGGCATGGGGATCAATCTCGCTGATAAGACGGAAGATAGCAGGAGCCTGACGCTGCTTGGCTAACACGAAAAGCATCTTCACATCCTGACCGGAATAAAAACCGCTGGCATTCACCACCGTTACTCCCCTATCAGCATCTACATTGATGCGCTTGCCTATCTCCTCATACTTCTGTGAAATGATAAAGAACTGTACGCTTCGTCTTCTGCTGTTTACCACCTGGTCGATGCAGAATGCCTGAACGCAAAGGACTACATAACCATATAACACCTTCTCCCAATCGTGTACCACCAGATAGCTGGAACTGATGATGAAGATGTCGCATATCATAATCACTCTACCTAGAGAAATGTCGCGATACTTGTTGACGATGGCTGCGATGATATCCGTACCACCCGTACTTCCACCAACCGAGAAACCGAGTCCGATTCCGCAGCCACAGAAAACGGCACCCAGGAAAGCAGCCCATAAAGGTTGGTTTTCCAAAAGATGAAAATCACCTAAACGGCTGGAGAAGAAAGAGGTCAGGATGGTTACCACTATAACGGCATAAACAGTCTTGACACAGAACTTTGCTCCCAAAATCTTGAACGCACATATTAATAAGGTGGCGTTGACGATAAAATACGGAATTTGCACAGGGCAACCGGTTGCCCAATAGATAATACTGGAGATACCAGGAAGTCCGCTTGCTGTTACATTGGTTGGCAAGAGGAACACGTTCCATCCAATAGCGTAGGATATCATACCTATCGCAATCAAAACATAGTCTTGTACAGACTTCCACAAGGGTCGAGGAGGAGTCATAATTAATTTATAATTTACAATTAATATTTTTTTAAAAGCTTTTGCCCTTACAGGGCGTTTTTAAATGCAATTATATTTACCCAGGGTGTTGCCCTGGGCTAGGAGCTTCTGCCCTTTACAGGGCGTGCTGACTATACATTTCTGGGCGTGTGGGTTTTACCAGAATTTCTTCTGCTGCTCTGACCACTCAAAACCTTGGGTAGCCATTTGGGCTTCTAATGCCGCACGGTTCACATTGAAGTGATTACAAATCTCATCGAGTGTTTCAAACTCGTGGTCACGAAGCAGGAAGTTGATGGCGCTTACGAGCATCGGAATATCATTCATTGGTAACTTATCCATCCTTTTTATATTGATAATTAATATTTATTATTGATTACTTGAGGCACCATGCCTCTTTCGGGGTGCAAAATTACTGCAAAATTCAGACAATACCAAAAAAATCCCAGCAATCTTTTACCGATTGCTGGGATTTTTATAAATTATTGATGATTTACGCATTCACTGCAACTGAAATCCAGTCGAAGACGAATGAGCAAATACCGAATGCTACGATACCTACGGTGCAGATTGCAAGCGCCAACTTGGTTGAGCATGCGCTCTGGAAAGTAGGAAGCGGATTATCGCTGTGCTTGATGAACATAGCCTTCACGATGAGCAGATAGTAGTACAAGCTGATAACTGTGTTTACCAACGCGATGAATACTACACCGTATGCCCAGGCTCCCAATGTGGTGTGGATGTCGTGAGTTCCAACGGCTGCCATGAACACGAAGAACTTCGAGAACATACCGGCAAATGGAGGAATACCACCCAATGAGAACAATGCCAAGGTCATCAGGAATGCCAGACGTGGATTGGTCTTGTACAAACCATTGTAGCTGTCCATCTGAACTGTACCGTTGTTGTGCTCCTCAATAGATGAGATGATGGTGAAGACGCTCAGGTTGGCTACTACGTAAATCAATACATAGTAAGTCAGGGCGCTCACGCTCATCGCTGAGTTACCTACCACTGCCAACATGATGTAACCTGCCTGAGAGATAGAAGAGAATGCCATGAAACGCTTCAGGTCGCTCTGACGGATGGCAAACAGGTTGGCGATAGTGATAGAAAGTACAATCACGATGTAAAGCAATACGGTCCAGTACTCTACCATTGGCTGGAACACCTTCATGAGGATAGCGCAGAGAGTAAACGCTGCAGCACCCTTAGATACTACTGACAAGTAACCTGTAACAGTAGTTGGTGCACCCTGGTATGAATCGGCTGTCCAGAAGTGGAAAGGAACCAAGGAAATCTTGAAACCGAGACCACTGAAGAAGAATACCATACCGGCGATGGTCAATGGTGATGCAGAGATAACCTTTGCTACATCATCGAAGTACAAAGTACCACAAGCAGCATAAAGCAGAGAGATACCGTAGATCATCACGCCACTTGAGAAAGTAGCAGTAAGGATGAACTTAGCTCCTGCCTCAGCAGAATTGTGACGGTACTTATCGAATGCTACCAAGCAAGCCATTGGCACAGATGCCATTTCAAGACCGAGGAAGAACAGGAGGAAGTGGTTGGCACTAACCATCATGTTCATACCGAGCAAGGTAGAGATAATCAGCATATAGAACTCACCCTCCTTGAAGGCTGTGTCCTTGCGGCTCAACCACTCCTTAGCCTGTACCATCACGATGAGGGTACCCAGCGCCAGGATAGTCTTCAAGACACCGGCAGCAGGACCTGTTGTGTACATGCCGCCAAATGCCTCTGTGGCTTCTGTTGGGAAGATATTGATGGCAATGTGAGCCACCATCAAGAGACATACCAGAGGATTGAACCACTTACGGTCTGCGCTCTTGGAACTGCAGAAGTCAGCAATGAAAGTGATCAACAGAACTACCATCAGAGTGGCTTCTGGAATCATATTTAAAAATTGACTGTAATTCATTTCTTCTGATATTTATTACATGATTACACTAAAGATAGGACCGACAGCGTCCATGATAATCTCCTCTGCCCAGAGTGGGAACATACCGAGACCAGCAACGCAGGCGATAAGACCTGCTACAGCGATACGCTCGTCCCAGGTAGCATCGTGAAGCTTCTCCAACTTAGGATTAGGAACCTTCTGATAAAGGATCTTACCAACACAACGCAGAATGTAAACCGCAGTTACTACGATAGAGGTACATGCGATGATGGTACATACACGATGGAACATATCTGCATTCTGGAAGGCACCTACGAAGATCGTCATCTCGGCTACGAAACCTGAGAAACCAGGCAAACCGAGGTTAGCCAAACCAGCTACTGCATAACCTACAGAGAGGAATGGGATAATCTTCATCAAACCACCCAGGTAACGTACGTCACGTGTACCAGCCTGATGGTAAATCATACCGATAACGGCGAAGAAGAGGGCGGTCATCAAACCGTGAGACAACATCTGGAGGATTGCACCAGTAGCGGCTGTCTCGGTCATCATACAGAGAGCGAAGAGCACCATACCACAATGAGATACTGATGAGTAAGCGTTGATGTACTTCAAGTCGGTCTGTACACATGCTGACAAAGCACCATATACGATAGAGATAGTAGTCAGTACGAGGAACACCTTGATCCAGAAGCCGTGAGTAGCAGCTGGCAAGAGGAACATGGCGATACGGAAGCAACCGTAACCACCAAGCTTCATCAATACACCGGCGTGCAACATAGATACGGCTGTTGGCGCACTGGCGTGACCATCAGGAGACCATGTGTGGAATGGGAACAGCGCACCGAGGATACCGAAACCGATGAAGAGCAATGGGAAGAACACGTTCTGCACGCTCTCTGGAATCGCATGAGCACCATTAGTATGGTGAGCGATATCGAGGATTTCGAAGGTCTGAGCACCACTGTAGAAGAAGATTCCCAGGATACCGATAACCAAAAGGGCTGAACCACCCATCAACATCAAAGTCAACTTCATGGCTGAATACTCCTTTGCACCACTACCCCATACACCGATGAGGAGGTACATAGGAATCAGCGCAACCTCATAGAACATGAACATGGTGAACATGTCGATAGAGATGAAGAAGCCATATACACCGATGCTCAGGAGTGTGAACCAGAGGAAGTATTCCTTCTTCATTGGTTCCATCTGCCAGGAAGCAAATGTACCGGTGAACACGATGATAGAAGTCAGGAGAATCATCACCACTGAGATACCATCCACACCGAGTGAATAGTTGATGTGCAATGGTTCAAACCAAGGCACACAGTAGGTGAAGAGCATAGGAGCTTGGTCGGCTGGCATTGTCTCACGAGCTTCGAGAAATGCAAACACCAAATAGATGGAGAGACCGAGCAATACGCTGGCACCTGCTACCATCACACCACGAACCTGCTTGTCGTTGCGTGCCAACCAGAGGCCGAGCAACATCAGGAGTGGTACTATGACGAATATACTTAAATTCATTTCTTTTCTATTTACTTAATTGTGAGACTTTCATTAAAGAAGTGCGAGCAGGCACAATGTCAATGCTACGGTACCGGTGAGGAACCAGATAGCATAGCTGCGAACATCACCACTCTGCCATGGGCGGATGGTTTCACCTGCCTCCTGTGTACCCCAAGCCATGAAGTTGAAGGTACCATCGATAACGCGACGGTCGAACCATGCGATTGGCTTTGAGAAGCAACCGAAGACAATCTTGTGGGTGAAGAACTGCCAAGCATCGTCGATATAGAAACGGTTCAAGGCTGCCTTGTGCAACTTAGGCATCTTCTTAGCCAAAGCGTCTGCCAATGGAGTCTTCTTAGGAGCATACATGTAAGTAGCCAGACCGATACCGATGATAGCAACGATAACAGAGGTTGTTGCCACACTCATGTCGATATGGATATCGTAGCTCTGACCTGTAGCGGATACGAAGTGACCGAATGGAATCAGACCGCAGAGGCAAGAGATGATGGCAAGGAATACCAATGGACCCCACATCACGAAAGGAACCTCCTGTGGCTTGCGACGGTTCTCTGGATCCAGCTCATAGTAGCTCTGTCCCCAGAAGATGACATAGTAGAGACGGAACATGTAGAATGCTGTCATACCGGCAACCACTGTCATGAACCAGCCCATGAATGGAGAGAACTGGAAGCAAGCTGAGATAATCTCATCCTTTGACCAGAAGCCTGCGAATGGAGGAATACCTGCAATCGCCAAGCAACCGATGAGGAAGCAGATGTTGGTAATAGGCATATACTTGTGCAAACCGCCCATGTACTCCTTGAAGTTACTGCCGATGATGACGATGATGGCACCAGAGCAGAGGAAGAGCAACGCCTTGAACATAGCGTGGGTAAACAGGTGGAAGATACCAGCCATGTAACCCAAACCACCATGGTGGTTATCTACTGCAAAGCAAACGCCGAGCGCTACGAGCATGTAGGCAATCTGAGAGATAGTAGAGAAAGCCAGACCACGCTTGATATCACGCTGGCAGCAAGCTACGGCTGCTGCATAGAATGCGGTGAAGGCTGCAATGTAAGCTACATAGTGAAGAGCCTCAGGAGCATACTGTACCCAGATTGGGAAGAGGCTGGCTACCTGATATACACCGGCTACAACCATGGTAGCGGCGTGGATCAACGCAGAAACAGGAGTTGGACCCTCCATCGCATCTGGCAACCAGATGTGCAATGGGAACATCGCACTCTTACCGGCACCACCGATGAACATGAGGAACAACGCTGTTGGCATTACCCAAGCTGCACCTGCCAAAGCAGAGTTGAGCTCTGGCTGAGCATTCAAGTCATAGTTGAAGGTTCCTACATAGAAGCTGTAGAACAGGATACCGATGAGGAAGAAGAGGTCAGCGAAACGGGTTACGATGAACGCCTTCTTGCTGGCATGTACTGCAGCATGCTTTGGATAGTAGAAACCGATGAGCAGGTATGAGCAGACACCCACCAACTCCCAGAACAGATACATCTGGAAGATGTTGGTAGCTACTACCAGGCCCAACATTGACATGGTGAAGAGACTCAGGTAAGCGTAGAAACGCTGCATACCCTTCTCGTATTCCTCAACCTTGTAGTTCTCATCGCGCTCTGCCATATAGCCGAAGCTGTAGATGTGAACCATGAAGCTGACGGTGGTAATCACGATGAGCATCAATACAGAGATTGGGCTCAGGCGGAAACCGATGTTGAAGGTGAGCAACTCAGTAAACTTCAACCATGTGAAATTAAATACGGTAACAGTTGGGTACATACCTGTTGAGGCATCGCGACCCACTGCAAAGAAGTACTCGTATGCTGTATAGACAGACATCGCGAATACACAGCCCATCAATACGGTACCGATGAGTGCTGCTACCGGTCTTTTCATCTTCATACCCACAAGTCCCAGAACCAGGAAGCTCAGGAATGGCAGAAGAAGTATCAAAAATGCATAATTGTATTCCATTGTCTTTTAGAATTTCATGTTTTCAATACTGTTCACCTGGTCACTGTGATAGTTGCGGTAAACGTTGATAATAATAGCGAGCGCTACGGCTGTCTCGGCTGCTGCTACTCCGATAGAGAACAATGTGAAGAAGAAACCTTCCAACTGTCCTGGGAAGAGGATGCGGTTGAACACAGCGAAGTTCAGGTCGGCTGCATTCAATACAAGTTCGATGGAGATGAGCATGGCAACGAGGTTACGGCGTGTACAGAAGCCATAGACTCCGATGAAGAACAAGAGTGCTGAGAGCACGAAGAAATATTGTACTGGAATCATTTCTTATCCTCCTTTCTTGCGATTAAGATACCACCGATGATACATGCCAACAGGAATACAGAGATAAACTCGAATGGCAATACATAGCCATACTTGTCAGCACCTACCAGTGCAGAACCTACCTGGTCCATTGGCACCTCGGTGTCGGCTACGGTTGCAGCCATATCAATAAAGTGATTCTTCAACACGATGACTGCCAAGGTTACGAAACCAACGAGGCAGACGAGTGCGCGACCTACAATCCTGCTACCCTTGACATGCTCCACAAGACCCTGGAGAGTACGCTTTGATACCAACTGGATAGCGAAGACATAAAGCATGGTGATACCACCGGCATATACAGAAATCTGAGCTGCACCCAGATAAGTATAGTCGAGCAGGAAGAACATGCCTGCTACACCGAAGAGTACGAACAACAGGAAGGTTGCCGCACGCATGATGCGCTTGGTGAACACGCACATGATGGCTGAGCCAAGAATGACTACTGCCAAGATGACGAACATAAACAAATTTGCTGTTATCATTGTCTAAAGTCCTCCTTACTTAGTCTTGGTGTTAAACTTACCGATTTCCAATGGGGCACCACCATCGATGAGGTTAGGAAGGCTTCCGCCCTTATAAACCTCCTTGTCAAGGTGCATCACCAACTTGTTGCGGTCGAAGACTGCATTCTCGAAATCGTTGACAAACTTGATTGCACCGAAGTTACATGCGTTGACACAGAGCTCACAGAACATGCAGTCGCCCAAGTCGTACTGGTAATCTACCAGCTTGCGCTTCTTCTTGCCTGTCTCTGGATCCTCCACCATCTCGGTTACGATCTTGATGGTATCGTTAGGGCATGACTTCTCACACAATGTACAACCCACACACTTGTAAGCCTCGTTCTCATCACGAACGAAGACCAGACGACCACGGAAACGTGGAGATACGTGGAGTGTAGTCTTGCGGTTCTCAGGATACTGCTCTGTGCTCTTTGGTGTGAAGTACTCCTTCATGGTAGTCTTCATACCGATAGCGAGGGTCTTCAAACCCGCTGCAATACCGCCGAAATATGAATTGTTAGACATACTTTTATTTTTTGTTTATTTGTTAAGAAATAACAGAAGTTTCAAGTTGTAGAACTATTGTCTTAACTCCTTAACTTCTTTAACTCCTTTAACTCCTTAATAATATTATCCGTGGATTCCGAATGCTACGCATACTGTCATCAAGATCAGGATGACCAGTGACAATGGCATCAGATACTTCCACTCCAACTTCAGAATCTGGTCGATACGCAGACGTGGGAATGTCCAACGTACCCACATCAGGAGCCAAACCACCGCGAAGGTCTTACCGAAGAACCAGATGAAACCTGGGATGAGGTTCATCAGATTGTCGAAGCCCTCGATACCGATGTTCAATGGCGCCCAACCACCGAGGAATACGGTAGAAGCGATACCAGAAATCACGAAGAGGTTAAGGTACTCTGCCAAGTAGTAGAAACCGAAGCCCATACCAGAATACTCAGTGTGGTAACCAGCGGTCAACTCACTCTCAGCCTCAGCCAAGTCGAAAGGACCACGGTTAGCCTCAGCATTACCTGCTACGAGGAATACGAGGAAAGCCAGGATAGCTGGCACATGACCCTTGATAATCAACCAGTTCCAAGCACCAGTCTGTGCCTCTACGATACCGCTTACCTGCATGGTTCCGGTAAGAACTACTGCAGAAATCAGACAGAGACCGAGAGACATCTCGTAAGAAATCATCTGTACGGCACCACGCATGGCAGATACCACAGAGTACTTGTTGTTAGATGCCCAACCTGCGAGGAACACACCCAGCACGCCGATAGAACTTACGGCTGTGATGAGGAATACACCTACGTTGAAGTCAAGAATATGTGCTCCCTTATTCCATGGAAGGAATGAGAAAGTACCTACAGAGGCAATGATCACGAGGAATGGTGCCATGTAGTAGAGCAGCTTGTCGGCTCTATCTACAGCGAAGATCTCCTTGATCAACATCTTGAGCACGTCGGCGAATACCTGGAAGATACCCCAAGGACCTACACGCATAGGGCCGAGACGGCACTGGAAGTAGGCACACACCTTACGCTCCATGAAGATAAGTACGATAGCAATGAGGGCGTATGCTGTCAAAATGCAGATACCCACGAGCACGCACTCTATCAGAATCGACAGGAAGTCGCCCAAACCCAAGGTCTGGCGAAGCAGATTGTCGATGAATGTTGTTACTATACTAAAATCAAACATAATTATCTATCAATATCAGGGATTACGAAATCGATTGCTGCACCTGTAGTGATGAGGTCGGCGATCTTCTGACCACGGAGCATTGGATCCAAGGCTCCTGTGAGTGAGAGACCCATCGGACGCATCTTCATACGGTATGGACTCTTGTCACCCTTTGAGTCGAGATATACACCAAACTCGCCGCTGGCACCCTCTACAGAGAAGTACCACTGTCCCTCTGGAACCTTGATGATTGGCTTCTGCTTGATGTAGTACTCACCCTCAGGAATGTTGTCGATCAGCTGCTCGATGATGTCCAAGCTCTGATACAACTCCTGGATGTGTACATAGTAACGATCCATTGAATCGCAACCGGTAAGGGTGATTTCCTTCCACTCTACCTTATCGTACATATCATATGGATGACGCTTGCGGGTATCGTTCTTCCAACCTGATGCTCTACCGGCAGGACCGGTTACGGCATAGTTGATACAATCCTCAAGGTTCATTGGACCTACACCTTCGAGACGGTTGTGAGTAATCACGTTGTCACCGAATACGTCGAGGTATTCCTGAATCATCGGACGGAGATACTTGCAGAGGGTCTTCACATTCTGAACGAAGTTAGGGTCGATATCTGCCTGCAGACCACCGATACGGTAGTAGTTCTGGATCAGACGGCCACCGGTTGTCTCCTCCATCACGTTCAATACGTGCTCACGGTCGCGCATACAGTAAAGGAATGCGGTCAAGGCACCCAAGTCCTGTGCGGTACAGCCGAGGTACAACAAGTGTGAGTCGATACGCTGCAACTCATCCATAATGGTACGGATGTAGCGGATACGGTCTGAGAGTTCGATACCCATCGCCTCCTCGATAACGCCTACCAATGCGTGGCGGTGCATCATCGCAGAAAGATAGTTCAGACGGTCGGTCAATGCCAAGGTCTGTGGATAGGTCATGTTCTCCCACATCTTCTCGATACCACGGTGAATATAACCGAGGTGTGGATAGATGCGCTTCACGGTCTCACCATCAATAACAGTCTGCAATCGGAGCACACCGTGGGTAGATGGGTGGTTAGGACCGATGTTGACAACATAGTCGTTCTCATCAAAGCGACGCTTCTCTGTAGCAACGAGATGTCCATCCTCGCTCAAGGAATACTCCACGGTGAAGTCATCCTCTGGCTCATCGGTGCAAGGGAACTTGTTTGCCTCAGGACTCATATCGAAGTCCTTGCGCAATGGATAGCCCTGGAAATCGGTGCGGAGGAAAAGACGGCGCATATCTGGGTGCCCCAGGAACTTGATGCCGACGAAATCAAATACCTCACGCTCCAGGAGGTCAGCTACCTTCCAAAGGTTAATAACTGTAGGAATCACATCACTGCCATCCACCTTCTTGGCGATGGTCTTTACCGAGCAGCGCTCATTGGTCTGAGTATTCTCAAGAATATAGATACATCCGAGACCTTCCTCACCGAAGTCTTCACCGATGATGGTAACAAGGTAGTCGAAATGCTTCTCGTTCTTCAACTTCGCCATTTCAGAGGCGAAATTATCAAAACTCAATTCAATATTATTCAGTTTCATGTTCTTATACCTTATTATATTAATCAGTTAGACCTTTCTGAGGGTCGAAATCCTCAGGTACTTCAGTTACGATGATAGGCTCCTTGTGTCCGAGCTTCTCGCTGTCAGAGAGGTTCTCGTTGCTCAAGCCGCGAAGACCACCCTTACTCATAGAAAGCTCCTTCTCATCCTGAGTCATCTTGTGGTTGGCACCACCGAAGAATTTCTCAACCTTTACCTTACGCTGCAACTGCATCATACCGTAAAGGATAGCCTCAGGGCGTGGAGGACAGCCAGGGATGTAAACATCCACAGGAACCAACTCGCTGATACCACGAACCACATTGTAGCTCTTCTTGAACGGACCACCAGAGATGGCGCATCCACCTACAGCTACCACATACTTAGGCTCAGCCATTTCATCATACAAACGCTTGAACACTGGTGCCATCTTATTGGTAATAGTACCGGCACACATGATCAAGTCAGCCTGACGTGGAGAGTTACGGGTTACCTCGAAACCAAAACGGGAGAAGTCGTAACGTGCACAACCTACAGCCATGAACTCGATACCACAGCAAGAAGTACCGAAGGTCAAAGACCAGAGTGAGTTACTGCGTCCCCAGTTAATGGCAGCATCGAGCGAACCGACTACCACGTTAGCACCACCCTCATTGAGCTCCTGCGCAATCTTTTCGAGGGTATCATTGTCCTTAAACTCGTCGTAAGGAATACTCTTGATAGAGGCTCTTTTGTTTACTTCCATTCCAATGCTCCTTTCCGCCAAGCGTATGCAAGGCCAAATACCAATACCAGCAGGAAGAACCCGATGCTCACGAGAGCCATAGGTCCAAACTGCTTAACTACGACTGCCCATGGGTAAAGCAATACTGTCTCGATATCAAACATCAGGAAAAGGATGGCGAAGAGATAGTAGCCGATGTGTGATGGCAACCATGAGCTGCCACGTGTCGGAATACCACACTCAAAAGGTTCACCCTTTACCGGATTGTATGAACGAGGACCGATCAACTTCGCGATGACATAAGCAGCCACCACCAAGGTTACAGCCGTCAGCAAAACGGTGATAAATAGTGTAAAGTTCATAAATTTGTTATAACGTTATTTTATATAAATGCTTCTAAGCGGTTGCAAAGGTAACACTTTTTTCTGAAAGAGCACATTTTTTTATGGTTTAATTTGCATCCAAAGTAAAAAAATACAAAAAACAGCCTGATTTCATCAGTTAACAGACAGTATTAACGAAGGTTCGGAAACAGAAAAAACGAGCATATTTTGTAGCAAAAAGGAACAGAACGGTAGGAATTTTTACCCAAAAATTCATCCGCTTCGACATTGTTTCCGGCACAACTTTCATCGTCTCTCCTACCCTTCATAAAAAGGATGAGAAAGAGATTATCTATAATCTCAATGGTCAGCAAGTAGATAAGACCTCTGCCCAAGGCGGCATCTTCATCTCCCGCCAGAAAGGTAAGTTCTACAAAGCATCCGGTTCTTCCGTAGGAAGGAGATAGTTCTGCTGGCGATTTCAGATGTTTGAATAAGCAGAAGATTATGATTGAATAAGCGTATTCAGATGTTTGAATAAGCGAAAGAATATGATTGAATAAGCAAAAGGATATGATTGAATAAGCGAAAGGAGACGTTTCTTTGGGTTCAAAGAGACGTCTCTTTTAGTTTAAAGAAACTGCTTTTCGAGTTGAAGGAGACTGCTTCTCGAAGGTTGCCACTAGGCTCAGCAGAGCTGCTGAGCCTAGTCAGCAGCTCTGCCGACTGCAGTCAGCAGGTCTGCCGAGCCTAGTGACAACACCTTTTAATCGTACAACTACAACCCTTATAGTCGTACAACTATAAACCTTTTAGTCGTACAACAATAACCCCTTTAGTTGTACAACTATAAACCTTTTAGCTGTACAACCATAAACCTTTTAGCTGTACAACCATAACCCCTTTAGTTGTACAACCATAAACCTTTTAGTTGTACAACCATAAACCTTTTAGCTGTACAACCATAAAACGCAACCCCGCCAGGCGTTCCTCCTTTGACGCCTAGCGGGGTTGCCCTTTTTACTTTTTTACCTTATAATAAGGACTTGGGGGACTAGCGATGGAATCGCTAGGAACGGGGGCGCTTTTTTAGTTGATAGTTTATAGTTTATAGGGGGCTAACGCCGTCGAGCTAGGCTGCCCTATCAACTATTAACTATAATTTATTAACTAAACGAAAGGGGGTTAAGGTTCTTTTTACCTTTTTACTTTTTTACCTTTTTACTTTTAAAAGCCCTTTTTCCCTTTTACTTTTTTACTTTTAAACTCCCTTTTCAGCAAACAGGCCGAAGAGCTCGGCATCTATCAGGTCGGTAACCTTTCGGAAATCTTCCGGATTCTCTCCAAACTCCAGATTATCACCATCGATGATGATGAGGCGACCTTTATAATCCTTGATCCAATCCTCATAACGCTTGTTCAAGCCCTGGAGATAATCGATGCGGATGCTCTTCTCGAAATCGCGGCCACGCTTCTCGATATGCTTCACGAGCGTAGGAATGCTGCTCTTGATATATATCATCAGGTCAGGGAGTTTCACCAGACTGATCATCAGATCGAAGAGATCGGTATAGTTCTTGAAATCCCTGTCGCTCATCATACCGATATCATGAAGATTAGGCGCAAAGATACGCGCATCCTCAAAGATGGTTCTATCCTGTACAATGGTCTGCTCTGAACGGGAAATCTCCACAACATCGTGGAATCGCTTGTTCAGGAAGTAAATCTGAAGATTAAACGACCAACGTTCCATATCCTTGTAATAATCAGCCAGATATGGATTATTATCTACTGGCTCGAAATTAGCTTTCCAGCCATATCTCTTGGCAAGCATCTTGGTTAATGTTGTCTTGCCGCTACCTATATTTCCTGCTATTGCTATATGCATCTATTTCAATGTTAAATGTTGAATGTTGAATGTTGAATGTTGAATGTTGAATTGGACTAGCGATGGAATCGCTAGGAACGGGGGCGCAAAGGGGGGAAGGTTCTTTTTACCTTTTTACTTTTTTACCTTTAAGAGAACAGCCCGAAGAGCTTGGCATCTATCTTATCTACGATTTCACCAAATTGCTTGGGATTGTGCTCGAAATCGAGATTATCAACTTCTACGATAAGCACCTTGCCCTTATACTTGTTCATGATGAAATCTTCGTAAAGATTGTTGATACCTTCCAGATAACCCAGAGGCATCTTCTGCTCATAATCACGACCGCGCTTCTGGATATTCTTCACGAGGTGAGGAACTGAAGAACGGAGATATATCATCAGTTCAGGCATCTCCACCACTTCCATCATAGACTCGAAGAGCTCCATATAAGTCTCGTAGTCGCGCTGGTCCATGTTGCCCATCTTCCGGTTGTTGGCCGCAAAGACATAAACCCCCTCAAAGATGGTGCGGTCCTGGATAACCGTCTCTTTACTGTGTTGGATTTCCAGCAGATTCTTGAATCGCTGCTTCAGATAGAACACCTCCATATTGAGTGCCCATCGCGAGATATCCTTGTAATAGTCATCGATATAGGGGTTTTCAGCCACGGGCTCCAAGTACTGTTTCCATCCATAATGTTTAGACAGCATCTTGGTGAGTGTTGTTTTGCCACTACCGATATTTCCTGCTATTGCTATATACATTTATTTTATTAGTTATGTTAAAACAATTATTTGCGGATAGGGAACTTCCAGGCAAGCACCATCAGCAGAAAGGCGATGACGGCTGGGAAGAGTGAGAACAATGACCATACCATCGTAAGCACAGAGTCGGTGACACTGGCTGGGTCGATCATCGTATTACACATCTTATCTGTTATCATATTGGCACCTGCCCAGCCCAGGAAGAGGGCGATGAGAGAACCGGAAATGGCGGTACCAAACTTCTGGCTCATCGTACCGGAAGAGAAGATAAGACCTGTAGCGGATGTTCCGAAATGCTCGGTATGGTAGTCGGCTACATCGGCATACATAGACCACATCAATGGCGAATAGATACCGATACCCATAGAGGTAAGGATAACGATAACTATCATCACCCAGATATACGACGGATTCATCGGGATGAAGAAGAAGACAACCGAGAGAACCAGACAGAGTGCTGCAGCCCAGAAGAATGCCATGCGCTTGCTGCCTACCAGACGGGTGAACCAAGGAGATACACCACCGAAAATCATACAGGTTACTTCACCGAATGCCATGAATACGGTATAGTTGATAATCAATCCCTCGATAGTTACATTGCCATGCAGACAGTAATCGAACATATAGCCAGCTACGGCATAGCGGAATCCGTTGAAGAAGTTGGTGCACACAGCGATGGCTGTCATATAGAGCCAAGCCTTGTTGTGAACGAGGTCGGCAAACTGCTGAAAAGAGAACTTCTCTGCACGCTTTGGCTTGAGACGTTCCTTGGTGAGGAGTCCGCAAGCCAATGTCATCACAGCTGCAATAATACCGAGCACGGCACCAATGACAGCATACTGATGTGCGGCTGTTCCACCTACCATCTTCTGGAGATATGGGAAAGAAAGCAGGGTGACGAATCCCATGGCATAAGCACCCACCATACGGAAAGAAGAGAACTGGTTCTTCTCATCATCATCCTCGGTCATCACACCGAGCAATGAGCCGTAAGGCACATTCACCATGGTATATACCGCCATCATCAGCAGATAGAGGGCGTAAGCATAGATTCGCTTGCCCACAGGACCGAAGTCTGGAGTATAGAGCAAGAGGGCAAATATCAATCCGAAAGGAATGGCACCATAGATGAGCCAAGGACGGTAGGTACCGAAACGGCTCTGGGTACGGTCGGCAAGAGTACCCATCAGCGGGTCAGTAACCACATCGAACATGCGGGCTACGAGCATCAGTACTGCTGCATCCGCAAACGAGAGTCCGAAGACGTTTGTAAAAAACAGAGGAAAAGCGATAGACATCACCTTCCATACAATACCACCCGCAGCGGCATCACCCAATGCATAAGCTATTTTTTCTTTTAAACGAGCCATTGTTTTTATTTTTAATGTTGAATGTTAAGTGTTGAATGTTGAGTGTTACTAAAAAAGGGATTCGCTCCCCATCTATATTTGATAATACGGATGAGGAGTACGAATCCCTACAATCTTGTTACCAAGATTACTATCCTTCCATAAGCTAGAATATTTAACATAAAAAACGCATTTATGTGAAATATAATTCGTAAATTTGTGGCGTAGTTATATCAACTGCTCCATATTTTTAATTAAAACCAAAACATCAACCCGATATGAAGAAAATAGCATTATCCTTACTGATAGCTCTGAGCTGCATCTCAGCCAAAGCTACAGACGGCAAGTCGCTGTTTGTATCATTCAACGATGGTAGCAAGATAGAGTTTGCACTGAGCACTCTACCAGAAGTAACCTTCGGAAATGATAAGATGACTGTAAAATCTACAGCTACTACTGCCAGTTACGAACTATGGAAGGTTTCCACCTTCACTTATGGCACAACGACAGGCATCAAGCAGGTAGAAACCAACAACAAGTTTGCCTTCGAAGGTGACCGTATCATCGTGGATGGTACCAACAACAAGATAAGCACCTTAGCACTGGATGGAAAAGCCATCAAACTCTCTCCTACAACTGCAGAAGGTAAGACCATCATCAATCTCAATGCATTGACAAATGGCGTTTACATCATCAAGATTAATAACAAATCCATAAAAGTAGCTAGACAATGAAAAAGATATTACTCTCACTCATCACGATTCTGATGCCGCTGGCGCTCCTGGCACAGGAGGCAGGCGATAACTTCACCATCAAGACAACTGATGGAAAAACTACTGAATGGAGCCTTGCCGGTGGAAATAAGAATGGAGATATATCCATCATCAAACATAATGGAAACAAACTGGAGTTATACGCCAAAGGCTATGAGAACACAGGCGCCTGGCAGACATACAATCTCGATAAAATAGAAAACATTACATTTTCAGTCTTTCATAAAGGAGACTATAAGGAAGAAAGTGCTGTGAATGCAGTGAAAAACATGGGCATCGGTACCAACTTCGGCAACTGCACAGATGCGGTTGCCATGTGGCTGAACATGGGCAGCAACTCGGTTACTGATTTCGAGAAAGCTTGGGGACAGGAGCCAACGACCAAACCGATGGTAGATTTCCTGAAGAAGAACGGTTTTAATTCTGTCCGCATCCCCGTTACCTGGTTCCAGCACATGAAGGAAGACGGAACCGTGGATGAAGCCTGGATGAATAGAATACAGGAAATCGTAAATTACGTCATTGATAACGGTATGTACTGCATCCTGAATGTTCACCATGATACAGGTGCAGACGATAAGGATGTAAAGCACTGGATCAAAGCCGATGAAGCCAACTATAAGGAGAACAAAGAGAAGTTTGAATATCTCTGGACCCAGATTGCCACCCGTTTCAAAAACTACGACCAGCACCTGGTATTCGAAGGTTACAACGAGATGCTTGATGCCGACAACACTTGGAATGCACCAAAGAGCGCAAGCAGCTATAAGGGTTTGAAGGAATATGCCCAGAGTTTCGTGAATGCAGTACGTGCTACCGGTGGCAACAACGAGACCCGCAACCTCATCATCAATACCTATGCTGCAGCTAATGGTGACGACGTATTGAACAACCTCGTCATCCCTACCGACAAGGTGGATGGTCATATCGCAGTAGAAGTTCACACCTATGCTCCATGGGATTGGTTTGCCCAGAAAGGCAAGTGGGATGCTTCCTGCAGCAATGAAATCAAGAATATGTTCACCCGTCTGAGCAATAAGTTCATCAGCAAGGGCATTCCTTGCATCATCGGCGAATATGGTACTCACGGAAGCAAGAGTGTCAGCAAAAACAGTTCTGCCAGCGAGATTAAGGCTGCTGCCGACCAGGCTGCCGACATCGTGAAACAGGCAAAGGCTTACGGCGTAGCGACCTTCTACTGGATGAGCATCTTCAGCGAAAAAGACAGAAGTGTTCCTCAGTGGACACTCCCTACAGTAGTAGAAGCTATGAAAAAGGCTTATAATGAATAACATCGCGACGTATCTGTTGCTGCGTCGCGACGCGTCTGTTATTACGTCGGGACGCAGCAAATGCTACGTCGGGACGTAATTTCGGGAGCATCGGTAAGCGGAGACGCTTATGCGCAACCTACATTTTTTAACGAAAAAGCACCAAAATGTAGCATAAAATACATTTTGGTGCAAAAATAGTTTAATTAATATGATATTTTATCAACCCCGGCATCGGAGCTTTCAAAATCTGGGAAATCTTGAGATGAAACTCATCCTCCATCACATTTCTCAAAGGTGATTCAAAGTAATGAGCTATGCTTCCAACAAAACCAAGCATCGGGATTTCTTCTTCCAAGGATGAATGCCATGCCTTCATGCCTGGCTCCAACTGACTTATATCCTCGGTGCTCGCCTTGACATATTTAATATAAGGTGTGAGATTCTTTGCGTAGAACTGATTGAAACTCTCCAGTATCATACGATAGAGAGACATCGCTTCGTTCAGTTCGTCAGTCCCGTTCTCGTGTTTCTCACCTTCTGCTATCTGTTCTGAGATAAAAGGACAGATGGAAGCCAGAAAGCGATTGGCAAGCGGCTGTCTGTACACCTTATTAATAATAGTAGGATAATCCAAGCCCGACCAGGCAAGATATTTATTCTTTAGCGATACAGGCAAAGTGCCCTTGAAGATACCATTAAGGAAAAGTTTGCCGATTACTGCCCCACTCCCCTCATCGCCCAGGATATATCCCAACGGAGGCGTGTTCATCACAATTTTCTCTCCATCGTAAAGACAACTGTTGGCACCGGTTCCCAAAATACAGGCGATACCCGGTTTCTTGCCAAAGAGGGCACGGGCTGCTCCCAGCATATCACCTTCTGCCTCAACCTTAGCTTCGGGAAAAGACTGCTGCAAGAGTGATTTCATGCGAGACTTCATCGCCTCGGTTACTCCACTGCCATAAAAGAAAACCTCCTGAGGCTGCTCTGACAGAACAAGTTCCTTACACAATACATCCAATATCTCGGCATCACTCTGATGAATCGGACTGATGCCCTGCGTCTTACAGGTAACCATCACGTTACCCTGTTCATCAACCAGAGCCCAATCGGTCTTGGTACTGCCACTATCTGCTATGAGTATCTTCATATTCTTATCTGATTAATTAACGTATCCTTTGATGTTGCAAATGTAATCAATTTATATGAAAAATGCAAAAGATAACCCTAAAAATCGAACGTAAAGGTGCTAATATATCAAAAAAGGCGATTTTCTCTTTGCTTTTTCACGAATTATTAATAACTTTGCAGTCAAATTTACTAAATATGAAGAAGAGACTATACATCATAATTCTGCTGATGGTGGCATTCGTGCTGCCAAGCAACGCAGTGCTCAAGGAAGCCAACCTGGACACAACGCTCTATATGCTGCGTACAGAATTGACCAACTATCACATAGACTTGGAGAAACAGAACCAAGCTGCCAAGGCTCAACAGTTGGCTGTGATTCAGGAACTCATCAGTATTGTGAAACAGGCTGACCAGAACTCCATCATGCTCTATTCGCAGCGCAATGGGTATATTTTCGACATGACTTATGCCTGTCATGAGGCTACAGAGCAGTTTAAGAAGTTTAAGACGAAGGCTGTTCCTTTCCGCCAGATGATCAAGAAGCACAATGTTGAGGTGGCTCGTTTCGATTCGCTCATCAACTATCTCTACGGCATGAACACCATGTTTCTCAGCGAAGAAGCACAGGTGAACAGAAACGTTGACCTGACTCTGGCTGTCAATATCCGCCGCCAGCTAGTAGAGAAACAGAAACAGTTGCAAGCCTATGTGCAGGCTTACGACCGAACCGACCGTAAGTTACAGGCACTCAACGACTATGCCAACCGCAGATACGAAGATATCCAGAACAGCATCTTCAATAATGGAGGCGACAACTATCTGCGCATACTCCGTAACTTCAGCATGAACTATAAGGAGGCGAAGACGTCTGTAACCGAGAAATACAAGCCCGTTCCTGGTATGATGTCGCAATGGGATGTACGTATCATCTTCATCCTCTTTAGTATCATCATCTTCTGGGGACTCATCTCCATCTTCCTCAATCTCTTTACCATCCGCATCGTGATTACCCAACTCATGAAGCATGGTATGTTCGAGAACAGAAAGGAAAGTTTTATGGCAAAACGACCATGCCTTATCATGGCGATGACGGTAGTAACCTTCGCATTCATCCTGGGTATCATAAGAATGGCGGTTACCCAGAACTTCGTGATTATGGCAAGCCAGCTGCTGGTAGAATATTCCTGGCTGGTTGGCGTCATTCTGGTATCTATCCTGCTACGTGTAGACAACGATAAGATCAAGAATACCTTCCGTATCTATTCGCCATTGATGCTGATAGGTTTCATCGTTATCGTGTTCCGTATCATCCTGATACCAAACGGCCTTGTAAACCTCATCTTTCCACCAGTCCTCCTGCTCTGCGCTCTCTGGCAGTGGAATGTGATTGGCAGAAAGCACAATCAGGTGTTGCGTACCGACAAGACTTACGCATTCATATCGCTTGCCGTATTCGGAGTAAGTACCATTTTTGCCTGGACAGGTTTCACACTGCTTGCCGTCCAGTTTATCATCTGGTGGACCATGCAGCTTACCTGCGTGCTTACCATCACCTGTTGCGAAGGATGGCTCAGCGTATATGCCAAGCGTAAGAAGTTGGCTGACAAGGCGATTACCGACAAATGGCTGTACCGCTTTATCTACAAGGTATTGCTCCCTATTTCAGGCGTGCTCTCGTTCATCATCTCTATCTATTGGGCTGCAGATGTATTCAACATGAGTGATACGACATGGGAGATATTCAACAAGGATTATATCAAGACCAGCAACTTCACTGCATCGCTTCTCAGTATTTCAGAGATAGCTTGTCTGTACTTCCTGTTCAACTACATCAACATTACTTCTGTAGATTTCATGCGTCATCACTTCGAGAAGGCAGACCCGGCGTCGGCTGCTTCAAAGATTGTGATGTTCAAGAACGTGATGCAGGTGATTATCTGGGGTATCTGGCTGATGATAGCCCTGAACGTATTCCAGGTTGGTAAATCATGGCTGCTAGCTATCTTTGCCGGTTTATCAACCGGTCTGGGTTTTGCATCAAAGGATATTCTCGAGAACATCTACTACGGTATCTCTCTGATGATGGGCCGTGTGAAGGTGGGTGACTATATTATCTGTGACGGCACCCGTGGTAAGGTGAGCAGTATCAGTTATACCTCTACGATGCTGGAGGCTACCGACGGTTCGGTCATAGCCTTCCAGAACTCGCAGCTCTTCTCGAAGAACTACAAGAACATGACCAAGAATCATGGTTATGAACTGGATATTCTGGAGGTAGGTATTGCTTATGGCAGCAATGTGAAGGAAGTGAAACAGATTCTGATTGATGCCCTGATGAAACTGGACTGTATCTATCAGGACAAAGGTGTGAAGGTGTTACTGAAGAGTTTCGATGACAGCTGCATCACCCTCAAGATTGTTGTATGGGTGAACGTGCTTACCCAAGCCATCGATGATGCCACCATCATGGAGTGCATCTACGATACGCTCAACGATCACAACATCGAGATTCCGTTCCCACAGCGTGAAATTACAATTAAACAAGTTAATAATTAACAGTACGTAGTTTACAGTTCATAGCAGGTTTACTCCCTATTAACTGTAAACTATAAACTATAAACTATAAAAAAATATGGCAACATTCATAGCAGGTCCTTGCGTCATCGAGTCAATGGAACTATTGGAAACAGTAGCTCAGGAACTCGTCCGCATCAACGAAAAGTTAGGAACCCAAATCATATTCAAGGCTTCATTCGACAAAGCCAACCGTACCAGCATCCACTCTTTCCGTGGTCCAGGACTGAAGAAAGGACTCCAGATGCTGGGAGATATCAGAGAGAAGTACAACCTTCAGGTTACAACAGATATTCATGAGAGTTATCAGGCTTCAGCAGCAGGCGAAGTATGTGATATTCTCCAGATTCCAGCCTTCCTCTGCCGTCAGACCGACCTTCTGGTTTCTGCAGCCAAGACTGGTAAAATCGTCAACATCAAGAAGGCACAGTTCCTGAGCGGAAGAGATATGAAATATCCTGTAGAAAAAGCATTGGAGAGCGGTGCCAAGGAAGTTTGGCTCACAGAACGCGGCAACTGTTTCGGCTATAACAATCTCGTGGTAGATTTCAGAAACATCCCTGACATGAAGGAGATTGTGCCAAATGTCATTATGGACTGTACCCATAGCGTTCAGCGCCCGAGTGCAGGTGACGGCAAGACCGTAGGCGACCGTAAATTCGTTCCAGCAATGGCAAAGGCGGCTAAAGCTTTCGGAGCTACCGGCTACTTCTTTGAAGTACATCCAGACCCAGACCAGGGCAAGAGCGATGCAGCCAATATGCTGGAATTAAACAAGTTGGAATCACTTATAGAAGAACTCCTGTAAGTGAAGAACGAAGAAACAACGTTCGGCGTCCGAAGGGAAAGCCAATTCAAATGATTTAGAAATGACTGATAAAAATAACAATATAGATGATAAGATTGTTCGCGGTTATGGCGAACAGGCTCTTAGAGACGAGGCGCAGGCCATCCTCGACCAGATACCTTATCTGGACGACAACTTTGAGAAAGCTGTAGACATGATGTATCATTGCCAAGGCAAGATTATCGTAACAGGTGTGGGCAAGAGTGGACACGTAGGTGCCAAGATTGCCGCTACACTTGCCTCTACAGGCACACCAGCCTTCTACATCAATCCACTGGATGTCTATCACGGCGATTTAGGTGTGATGACCGACAAGGATGTGGTTCTGGCACTGAGTAACAGCGGTCAGACCGATGAACTGCTCCGTTTCATCCCGATGGTACTCCACATGAATGTTCCTATCATTTCCATCACCGGAAATCCAGATTCTCTGCTGGCAAAATACTCCAACCATCATATCACCGTAAAGGTAAAGAAGGAGGCTTGTCCGCTGAACCTCGCCCCTACCAGCAGTACTACTGCAGCATTGGCTATGGGTGATGCACTGGCTATCGCCCTGATGCAGGTACGCCACTTCAAGCCTCGTGACTTTGCACAGTTCCATCCTGGTGGAGAATTAGGCAAACGACTGCTGACCACAGCAGAAGATGTGATGCGCAGCGATGATATGCCTATCATTCCTAAGGAAATGCACCTGGGCGAGGCTATCATTCACGTAAGCAAGGGCAAACTGGGATTGGGTATCTCATTGGATGAAGACAACCACGTTATCGGACTTATTACCGATGGTGATATCCGACGCGCCATGGAGAAATGGCAGGCTGAATTCTTCAACAAGACTGTAAGCGACATCATGACCACCACTCCGAAAATGGTGACTCCGAAGACGAAGATTTCGGAGATTCAGCGCATCATGCACAAGTATAAGGTGCATACGGTACTGGTTGTAGACAAGGATAATCATCTGAAGGGCATTGTAGATCACTATGCCTGCATGGTATAATTTTTTAGGCACGGATAACACAGATTACACGGATTTATAGATAACACGGTTATAGATAAGATGAGATATTTTTTATTAATAGCAACATTATGGCTGTCTTGTTCGCTGTGTAGCGCACAGACCAGCGATTCACTGATCGTAAATCAGCTTCGTGGGAAAGGAGTCAGCTTTTCTCACGATAATTCAGTAACCCTACTGATGAATGGTCAGGAAAAGTTTGATGATATGTTCCAGGCAATCCGACAGGCTAAACATAGTGTACATCTGGAATACTTCAACTTTCGCAACGACAGCATCGCCTCCCTCCTCTTCGACCTGCTAGCTCAGAAAGTCAAGGAGGGTGTGAAGGTGAGAGCCTTATATGATGGTTTCGGAAACTCTTCCAACAATAAGCCTCTGCGAAAGAAACATCTCAAGAAAATCCGTGCCAACGGCATAGAGATTTATGAATATAAGCCCCTGAAGTTTCCATGGGTACATGCAATTTTCAACCGTGATCACCGCAAAATTGTAATCATTGACGGACAGATTGCCTACACAGGCGGTATGAACGTTGCCGACTATTATATAAAAGGTACTGAGGTAGTAGGTGAATGGCACGATATGCACTGCCGCATCGACGGAAGCGAGGTGAATACCCTGCAGAAGATATTCCTCAAAATGTGGAATAAGGTGAGCGGACAGAATGTGCACAGCACTGAGTTCTGGAGATATAAGAAGAAGGATTATCTGGTAGAGAATCTCAAGCCAGATACAACAGCAACAGCCTACAGAAAGATGGTCGGCATCATCAACCGCGAACCGCATATTACAAAGGATATCATCCGATATTTCTATGTGAATGCCATCAATGATGCACAGGACAGCATCAAGATTATCAGCCCCTACTTCACCTTGAGTCATAAACTCAAAAAGGCATTGAAGAATGCTGTGAAAAGAGGAGTGAAAGTAGAAATCATGCTCTCTACCAAGAGCGATATTCCGCTGACTCCTGACTGCGGTTTCTATAATGCCCACAAACTGATGAAGGCAGGATGCAATGTTTGGATGTACACACGGGGCTTCCACCATACCAAGATTATCATGGTAGACGGCAAGTTCTGTACTGTTGGCAGTGCCAATCTCAATGCCCGAAGCCTGCGCTGGGACTATGAAGAGAATGCAGTGATTGTGGATTCTTGCACTACCCAACAACTGGTACAGCTCTTTGATGGGGAAAAGAAAGACAGTTTCTTACTCAATGAGAAGAACTGGAGAGAGTGGCGTACAGGCTGGCAAAGATTCAAAGGATGGTTTGCCGCAAAGGTACTCACTCCATTCTTGTAAAAACAAGATATAAGTATAACCCAACTTTCACTAGCAGAAATAAAATAAACAGAGATGAATGAAGAAATGATGAAAGCCATGGCTGGCAAACAGATGCCGGAAATGGCAATAGTAGAGAGTAATACACTCGCCGCAATGGGACTCAGACAACTGCTTGAGTCGGTGATGCCCATGATGAAAATCTCGACCTTCGGTTCCTTCCGTCAGTACGAGGCAAACAATCCAGACCACTTTGTTCATAGCTTTGTATCTATGCACATTGTACTGGAACACCGTTACTTCTTCACACAGGGCAACAGGAACCGCCACGTGATCGTTCTAACACCCAGCAACGATCCCAATTCGCAACTTGCAGAATTTCATTGTCTCTGCGTCAATGTACCAGAAGGATACCTGATAAAAGATCTTCTCAACCTGCAGCATTCCGGTCATCCTCATGGCGAACACATCCCTGCCATGCCCCCTGTCACTCAGGAAAAAGTTCTGTCGGATAGAGAAATAGAGGTATTATCTCTGGTAGCACAAGGGAAAATCAACAAAGAGATAGCCGACCAACTCTGTATCGGACTGACTACAGTGATTACCCATCGCAAGAAAATACAGGAAAAACTGGGATTAAAAAGTGTGTCTTCACTCACCATTTATGCTGTGATGCATGGTTTTGTTGACATCAATATGATCTAGCCTTCACCATAAAAAGTGATGCAGAATCATCACATACCTAAATATAATGATAGCGCCTTCCCCTCATGTGAGAGGAAGGCGCTATCATTTTAGGAAAAATAACATTATTTAAACGATATTCCACAGATTAACTACAGCTTTACAGAAGAAATATCAACCAAATTGTTCACGATAGCATAAATTGTAAGACCTGCAGGAGAGTGAATCTGAAGCTTTCGGGCGATGTTTCTGCGATGCGTAATGACCGTATTGATAGAGATAAACAGGTGGTCAGCAATCTCCTTGTTGGTCATTCCCTGAACCAAAGCAACTATCACATCTTTCTCACGGTCGCTCAACTGTTCGTCACTCATCGGAGTCTGATTAATCATGCTCGAAATCTTGGCACTCACATCGTTCTGCTTCAGTTTACGCTCTGCATTTCTTACTGCAGGAATAAAGATTTCTTCCTCAACCTCAGAATGATGTTTCAGCCATTCCTCATTATTATATATATCATAAAGAGTGGCGCTGAGCTGATTATTATGCAAGCCATCAGAAGGCAAATACTTGATAATGATACTCTTGAGTTCCTTTAACTTCATATCTACCTGAGCATGGTGCTTCGAGAAGGTTTCTATATCAAAGCTTGCATTGGCATTACCATCTATAAGTGCCTGAACATAAGGGAATACCATCTTTTCTTCATACTGCATATGATGGGTTATACTATGGGCATAATCATCATAAAGTTTGAGGATAAGACGTGCCAGATTATCTGTTTCATCCAAAGCCTCAACGAGTTCCTTACGGATGAAAGGCAACTGGAAATCAATATAATAGACATGGGATGCCTTGAGATAATGCAAAAGGGTCGGTAACGACAAACGGTCGGCATTGTCATACTCTTTATAACCATTGATGGTATAATTGACCACAGCCAAGAAAGTATAGGTATCCACCTGCTGTTCTTCGCAAACTTCGCGCACAGTTTTATCACCAAAGCCCAGGTTGATGCCGAAGCTGCCGAGGCCCTGTAAAATGTTATAATTGTCTCTAATGATGCTGATCATCTTGTCATCAGCTTCATACATCTTCTGATTTTTCATCTTTCTTTATCCTTAAATGAAAACATCCTTGTATCAAGAACATTCATAATGTTTCTATTTCGGTTGCAAATATACAAAAAAGTTTCAAAACTCGCAATACCTAAAAATGGGGATGCCACAGTTTACCGATTTTTAGGTATTGCAAGATTTCTTAAAACTCCGTACCTTTGCACCCGAAATCGAGAAAGAGCGCAGTGATGATTGCCACTCCCGAGCGGCAGAGCTGCGTAATTCCTTATTAAGCTATAGGGCTTTAAGGAGATACTAGGCCTCTAAAGTGTCGAGACCGCAAACAGACATCTGCGCTCTTTTCTTTATTATACTAAGGATTATACGATAACAATAAATTCAAAATAATAAAGATGAACAGTTTAAGAATTGGATTGATGTCCGCTGCCCTGGTTGCCGGTTTGGCAACGGCAAGTGCACAAACTGTGGCTGCCGATAGTGTGATGCAGCATGTAAACGGCAAGCGCCTCAGCGTAGGTGGTTATGGCGAGGTTGCCATGAGCCGCAACTTTTATAGCGACGCTGGAAAACGCTACTCTAACGCTACCGCTTATAAGAATGCTCCCGACCACGGACGCTTCGACATTCCCCATGCAGTCATCTACTTGGGTTACGACTTCGGAAAGGGATGGACCATGGGTACTGAGATAGAGTTTGAACACGGAGGTACCGGACAGTCTATCGAATACGAGGCTGAGGAAGCCATCGAGTATGAACAGGAGGTAGAGAAAGGTGGCGAGGTGGAACTCGAACAGTTCTGGATTCAGAAATCATTCGGTCGATGGGCTAACATCAAGGCTGGTCACATCGTGGTACCTGTAGGTTTGACCAATGCCTATCACGAGCCATTGAATTTCTTTACTGTTTATCGTCCGGAAGGCGAAAATACCATTCTGCCCTGCACCTGGCACCAGACTGGTATCAGTTTCTGGGGAAAGAGCGGTAAGTTCCGCTATGAGGCACAGTTTCTGGCTGGCTTGAACGCCTACCGTTTCAGTCGCAGCAACTGGATTCAGGGCGGTGCCAAGAGTCCATACGAGTTTGAGGTAGCCAACAAATATGCCGTAGCTGCACGTGTAGATAACTACAGTATTCCTGGTCTGCGCATCGGACTGAGCGGTTACTATGGCAAGGCGATGGGCAACACCACCCCACAGGATACCCAGCATAAGGATATCAAGGGAAATGTATACGTAGGTGCCCTTGACTTCACCTATAACAAGTACAACTGGAAGATTAGAGGCAATGTGGATTATGGCTATGTAAGCGATGCTACAGCCATCACCAGCATCGTATATCCAGGTACGGCGAATGTCAAGCCTAACGAATCGGGTAGCGGCAAATACTTCGGCAGTCATGCCATCGCTACCATGGTGGAAGCAGGCTATGATGTCTTCTCTCAGATTTCCAAGCTTCGTGAAGACAACCAGAAGTTGTATGTGTTCGGTCATTTCGAATATTACGATTCATCGGTACACAACACCACCGCCAAGTGGACCAACCGCAAGATTGTGGCAGCAGGTATCAACTACTTCCCTCTCCCACAAGTCTGTGTAAAGGCAGAGTACAATCAGCGCATCTTCCACTCTAAGTACAACAATGAGCCAGCCGTAAACATCGGCATCGCTTATCAGGGCTTCTTCCTCTAAATCTGGGGAAGCAGCCGTATCATAGTTTATAATTTTCATATTCAAACATAAAAAACAAAGAAAAAATGAAAAAAGTTTTCCAGAAGGCATTTTTGTTCGTAGCAACAATGACTTTATCTTTGGGTTTCGCTTCTTGTAGCGATGATGATGACCCAGTAACAGAGGGTAACGTAGTACCAGCAACAGAATTATCAGCAGTTGCCAACACTTATGTAAACGACATCGTCAATCCTACCTACAAGGATTTGAGAGACAACGCTAAGGTTCTGAAGGATGCATGCGACAAGGCATACGCCAACGCCAAGGCTGGCAACTTGAGCGATGCAGATATCACTGCAGCCTGCGAGGCTTTCAAGAACGCACGCCGTGAATGGGAGCGCAGCGAGGCTTTCCTCTATGGTGCAGCTGCCAACAATGAAATTGACCCACACATCGACTCATGGCCACTCGACCACGACCAGCTGGTAGAAGCGCTCAACAACCAGAGCATCATCGCTGGAATCCAGGGTTCAAACCCAGCTCAGTTTATCTATACCGAGAACAAGAACTTCGACTCTGTAATCGGTTTCCACGGATTGGAGTTCGTACTCTTCCGCAATGGTGCCGCACGTACTGCAGCCATGCTGAACAACAACGAGACAGAAGAGGGCATGACCACCGTAAAGGGTATCGACGAGTTGGCATTTGCTGCCGCTGTAGCTGGCGACATCTACAACATGACTTCACTCCTCCAGTATGGTTGGAATGGTGATGCTACCCTCGGTTCCTGGTTGACAAGCAACTGCAAGTGGGTGGTTGACGGTCTTGCTGGTCTGGAGGAGAGTGCTGGTGCCCTTTCTTCTGCAGGTATCGGTTACGGTCAGTTCTTCCTCAATGCCACAGGCGACAAGGCTTGGTTCCCTACATGGCAGGAGACCTTGGAGAATGTATTCGTAGGCGGTTGCTCAAGCATCTGCCAGGAGGTTTACACCCAGAAGCTCGGTCAGGCTTACCGTGTAGCTACCGGTCATGGCGGTACAACAGAGGATGGCGAAGCTGAATCTCGCGACTACATCGAGTCTCCATACAGCAAACGTTCATTCATCGACTATCAGGACAACATCTACTCTATCAAGAACTCCCTCTATGGTACACGTGATGTAACTGCTACAACTCCTGTTGCTAATTCATTGATGACTATCATGAAGAAGTACAACTACAGTGGCTACAACGCATTGAATACAGCTCTTGATGAGGCTATCACAGCATTGGAGTCTGCCAAGAAGAGCGGTATCGCCTTCGTTGATGATCCAGCCAACGCTCAGGTGAAGACTTGCATCGACAAGATCAATACATTGGACGATGAGTTGAACAATGCTAGTTCATGGTTCCGCGCATTGAAGGTTTCCAAGTAATCTATCCATTACAGCAGAAACAATAAGAATAAAGGATAACGTAGCTTTGCTTTCTTCAACAGAAGCAAAGCTACGTCATTTGGGTTAAATATAATATATTACAAAGAAAATACATTATGAATAAGAATTTTAAGAATTACGCCTACATGTCGTTCGCCATGGCTTTGGCGATGACGATGACCAGCTGCTCTGATGATGACGACAAAGTAGAGATTCAGGAAACTGATGCCGCATACGTAGGTAAGGAAGTGGGTAACTTTACTGCTGATGAGTGGTATCCTGGTGGTAAGCTGGGTACAACAGAGAACACTGGTTCCAGCAGTTACTCTGACCAGACCCCTGCCGTAGATAACGATCCGGAACTCTTCAAGCAGTTCTTTATCGGCGAGCAGATGTTCGAGCGCCAGTATTCATGGAACACAGGTGCCTTCAAGGGTTTGGGTCCTGCTTCTGTCCGCTCATCTTGTTTTGATTGCCACCCGGAATATGGTCATGGCAAGCGCAAGGCACAGTATGAAACCCGCTATGGTAATGGTAACGGCTATCTGCTCGTAGTTTATCATCCTACATCTGAAGGTTCCAACGACGGTGGCTATATCACCGAGGTAACCGGTATGCCTCAGACTCAGGCTCAGTCTCCATTCCTCCCTCCTATCGACGAGAGCAAGATCAACATGAGTTGGCTGCACGTTGCCAAGATGGAGACCGACGAGATTCCGTCAATGCAGTTCCCTGACGGTGAGAAGTTCGACTTGATTTATCCGGAGATTACCATCCCACAGTCGGCATTCAATACCGATCCTGTTCCTAGCAACTATGCCGTTCGCCTGGAATCTACCATCGGCATTGGCGGTACAGGTCTGATTGATGCCATCCCTAGCGAGGACATCGTTGCACAGTACAAGTCTGAGGCTTCTTATTTCAAGAAAGCAGGAAAGGAAGTGAGCGAATACATCAATCCAAGCATGTTTGATGCCAATACTATGGAGATGACAGCCGGTGCCTACTATACTACCTTCGGAAGAGACAGCAAATATGCTACTGGCGGTGTGCATGCAGACGGTACTACATTCGATCCGAATACCACCGACGGCAACAAGAAGCTCATCAAGCGCTTTACTTATGCATTGACCCGTGGCAGCTTGCAGGATGGACCTGGTGCCAACGCTATCTGGAACATCACCAATGTAACCCGTCAAGATCGTCCTTGTCTCTACACCACCACGCCTTGGGCTAAGGCGATGTCAGAGAATGCGGATGTGATTGCAGCCATCAAGAAGGACCCAACCTCTCCTTATTATGCTGACGGTACCAACGAAGGCATCAAGGAAGCAGTGGCCAACCTGTTGGATCCTAAGACCAACCAGTTTGACAACAAGTACTACATTTTCAAGCCAGAGCAGAGCATGGAAGATTTCTATGCCTTCATGGTATGGCATCGTGGTCTTGCCGTGCCTCGTGCCCGCAACCTGAACGACAAACAGGTACAGGAGGGCAAAAAACTCTTCATGAGTTGGGGATGCGCCAGCTGTCACAAGCCATCTTGGAAGACAGGTGATGACAACTACGTAACATCCAAATATCTTGCCGACAAGAAGTTGCCTCGCTATCAGAATCAGACCATCTATCCATATTCTGATTTCGTTCAGCACAAGCTCTATATGATGAACGACATCCACGGATCATGGTGCCGCACCACTCCACTCTGGGGCCGTGGCTTGAGCTACGTGAATACAGGTGCCGAAGACCGCCTGCACGACTGCCGTGCCCGCAACGAGGTGGAAGCCATCATGTGGCACTGCTACAGCAAGAAGAGTCATGCCTACAGTGCAGCCATGAACTTCTACAAGGCACCTAAGAGTGAGCGTGATGCTGTGGTCAAGTTCCTGCGTTCTATTTAAAATCATCTTATCAATTAAGAATATCAGGCAGCCAGGTACCTTATCCAGATACCTGGCTGTTTTAAAATGTATGACTAAAAAACATCTGGATAAGTTTGCTTATCTCAGAATTATATCGTAATTTTGCAGCAAGATTACACTAGAAAGATTTCGAAACGAACAATGATTAAAAAGATATTATTCATCCTCTACATACTGATACTCGTATGCATGGCAGCAGCCAGCATCGTAGAGAAAATAGAAGGCACGGATTATGTCCATGCCCATTATTATGGAACCTGGTGGTTTATCCTGATTTGGGCAGCACTAGCCGCACTGGGCATTTTCTATATCATCCAGCGAAAGGTGAAAGCTGTTTCTACCTGGGCGCTCCATCTTTCCTTCGTCATCATCCTCGCTGGTGCCTTCATCACACATGTCAACGGCAAGCAGGGAATGATGCATCTTCGCATCGGAGAACCTTCGGATATTTATTTTTCCAACAATCCAGGAGAAGGTATCAAGCAGAGAAAACTGCCTTTCACTCTGAGTCTTCAGAAGTTTGACATCCATCTATATGAGGGCACAAATGTTGTGCGGGATTATTCCTCTCTGTTTCTGGTGACGGATCATTACGAGATGGAGGAGGCTAAGGTATCGCTCAATAAAATCTATACCCATGGTTCCTACCGGTTCTATCAGGCATCCTACGATGAGGATGGGATGGGAAGCGTTCTAGCCATCAATTCCGACCCGTTTGGTATTCCCGTAACCTATTGTGGTTATTTCCTACTTTTCGCTTCGTTAGTTTGGATACTCTTCGATAAGAAGGGGGGATACAGGAAGTTGCTCAAGCGTTCCTATCAACAGTTTAGAAATCTTTTAATAGTTATATTCAGTCTCGTAGGTATAGGATTCATCTTCCTGATTTATCATTTCAGCCACATCGATTTTTCGACTGGTGAGCGTGCACCGATACTCAACAGTCCTTACTTCTGTCTACACGTCAGCGTCATCATGATGAGTTATGTACTTCTGATACTCACCTGTCTCTGTGGTATCCTGGGCATCTGCTGGCGTTCTCGCCAAGAGAGGATGCGAGATTTAAGTCACCTCTTCCTCTACCCTGCCCTCACCACGATGGGATTCAGCATCTTCATTGGTGCCATCTGGGCAAACGTGAGTTGGGGTAATTACTGGAGTTGGGACAGCAAAGAAACATGGGCACTCATCACCTTCATGATTTATGCTGTGGTGGTACATACACAAAGCTTGCCGGTCTTCCGCAAGCCGCTGGTATATCACATTTACATCACCCTAGCATTCATGAGCATTGCCATGACATATTTCGGAGTAAATTACTTCCTTACCGGAATGCACTCGTATGCATAAAAAATTGCTTTTTCTACTATATTTTATTCAAGTTTCGCAAGCTCAGAAGTTAAAGGAGTTAAAGGAGTTATCGCTCCCTACGGTCGCTGAGGAGTTAAGACAACAGTCTTTTTGGCGTAGTTTTTTAAGCTGCAAGACATACGTCTTAACTCCTTAACTTCCTTAACTCCTTTAACTTCCTGATATGCGAAAGTTCAGTATTTTATTCCATAAAGACAGAGCGCCAAAGACTATAGCGCGCCTCTGGGTTCAACTGCTCCAAATGATGGAAGACGGCTTGCATATCCGCACGGCGGGTAGTCTCTTCGTAAGGGCACAACGCCTTCTGCTTAGTGAAATGCAACTCTTCTGCTACCTGCCGGATATCCGCCTCATGTACGAGACAGAGCGGACGGATGATGGTGAGGGGATAATGTTTTAAAGGAAGACTGGGCTGCATGGTGGAATGAGAACCCTCGAAGGTGATATTCATCAGCAGGGTAACGAGGATATCATCCATGTGATGTCCCAGAGCTATCTTATTGAACCCGTGACTTACCGCAAACTCGAAGAGCGTCTTACGTCGGTTCCAGGCACAGAGGAAGCAACGGGTCTTACGGGGATCGGTGGATTCATCAAACGAACTATGAAGGATATGGAGCTTGATGCCATTCTCTGCACAGAAATCCTGCAGATAAGAACGGTCGGTCTCGTAAGGAATGTTATCCATGATGATATGCGCCGCCTCCACTTCGATATGAGGTTTATAGATACGGGCACGCTGAGCCAGCAAACGGACAAGTTCCAATGAATCCTTGCCTCCACTCAAGGCAATAAGAATACGGTCCCCATCCTGCAAAAGATGATAGTCAACACATCCTTTATTGAATCGCTTTAATACTTTCTGTTCTGCTTTCATCATATTCTGAAAAGGGAAAAGAAAAGCCGCACCCTTTTTCCAGAGTACGGCTTTATCAAGATACATCTCTCTACCTTGCAGAAGAGAAACGACAATTTAAACTTCAAATATAATTCTATCTTACTTAGCGTAAGCTACGCTTCGGGTTTCACGAATTACAGTAATCTTAACCTGACCAGGATAAGTCATCTCATTCTGAATCTTGGTTGCGATTTCATCAGAAAGCTTGATGCTCTCTTCATCGTTCATCTTATCCGCACCCACGATGACACGGAGTTCACGACCTGCCTGGATAGCGTAAGTCTTGGTTACGCCAGGATAACTCATGGCGATAGCTTCGAGATCATTCAAACGCTTGATGTAAGCCTCTACAATCTCACGACGGGCACCAGGACGAGCACCAGAGATAGCATCACAAACCTGTACGATAGGAGCCAATAATGTGTTCATCTCCATCTCATCATGGTGAGCACCGATGGCATTGCAGATATCAGGTTTTTCCTTATACCTCTCTGCAATCTTGGCACCATACAATGCGTGTGGCAATTCACTCTCCTCATCAGGCACCTTACCAATATCGTGCAAAAGACCGGCACGTTTAGCCTTCTTAGGATTCAATCCCAATTCAGAAGCCATAACCGCACAGAGGTTAGCGGTTTCACGGGCATGCTGCAAGAGGTTCTGACCATAAGAAGAACGGTACTTCATCTTACCGATGATACGAATCAACTCTGGGTGCAGACCATGAATACCGAGGTCGATAACTGTACGCTTACCAGTTTCGATAATTTCATTATCCAACTGCTTCTTCACCTTGGCTACCACCTCCTCAATACGGGCTGGATGGATACGGCCGTCAGCAACCAACTGATGGAGAGCCAGACGGCAAACCTCACGACGAACAGGATCGAAGGCTGAGATAACGATTGCCTCAGGAGTATCATCCACAACGATTTCTACACCAGTTGCTGCCTCCAGAGCACGGATATTACGGCCTTCACGACCGATAATACGTCCCTTCACCTCATCATTATCAATATGGAAAACGCTAACAGAGTTCTCAATGGCTGTTTCTGTAGCAACACGCTGGATTGTCTGAATCACAATCTTCTTAGCCTGCTGGTTAGCATTGAGTTTGGCATCATCCATAATTTCGTTCACATAGCTTGCAGCATCGAGTTTAGCCTGATCTTTCAGACTCTCAATCAATCTCTGCTTAGCCTCTTCAGCACTCAGACCAGAAAGTTCTTCCAGTTTAGCCTGCTCCTGTTTCTGCATCTTATCAAGTTCCTGCTGCTTGACAGACAAGAGTTTCTTCTCGTTGTCAACACGCTGCTGATACTGATCAATCTCCATCTTGCGTCGACCGAGGTCTTCCTGACGCTGATTGAGAGAAATCTCGCGCTGTTTCAGCTTATTCTCATTCTGCTGGATGCGAGAATTACGCTGCTGCACTTCTTTTTCGAGTTCCGCCTTCTTGTTAAGGAATTTCTCCTTCACTTCCAAAAGTTTCTTCTCTTTTACTACTTCTGCCTCTTTGTTGGCAGCTTCTATCATTTCATTATATTTTCCCTTAATGACATAACGGAAAATGAAATACCCAGCAGCACCGCCTATAACAAGTGCCACCAAGGCTGCTATAATAGTTACTATCATTATATTATATTATATATATGTTTATTAATATTCTTATTTCAAAGCGTCTTCAATCTCGGAGGTAAGCTTCTCAAGAATATCATCATAAGGTTTCGTATCATTCCGATCCGATTCCTTCTCATATCTCAATGCCACATCAATGAGCGCCATATACAGGATTTCCTTATCGCTCTTTCTGCCTTTGAAAATCTTGGCATATGAGTTTACAATATCATCTATCAGCTTAGCTGATTTACGATAATACTCCTCGTCTTCCCTAGGTATTCTTACCGAAAGATCTGTATCATAGACGTGTAATCGTATGAGTAATTTATCTTGTTCTGCCATCGTTCCGATTTTTACTTTTCACCCAATAGTGTGATACACTTATTGACATCTCTTATGAGCTTGGCGATGCGCTTCTGAGTAGCTTCCATATCATTGTCAGAAATCGTCATCATCTTCGCCATCTTCAAGCTGTCGTAATCACTCTGCGCTTGAGCCAACTTTTCCTCCAATGCCTTGATTTTGGCATCGCGCTCATCCACCATCGCATAGAGTTCAGTATTCTCCTGCCTGACCTCGTCAAACTTGAGAATCATCTGCCTTACTCTTGTGGCAAACGTATTAATTGTTTTCTCATTTGCACTCATGACTATTATTTTTGGCTACAAATTTAAGAGAATTATTTGAATAAAACAAATATTCTGCTAATTTTTTCATTTTGGGCGCAACATTTGTTACTTTCCCATCTTCTGCTTTGCCTTTTCTAGGTCTTCATCTGATGGACGTGGCTCTTTTTTGGCAAGCATCAATACCTGGAAGGTAAAGTCGGTTACCCATTGCTGGCTGAACGCCAAGCGCTTGTTGAACTGGCGCAACTGAAGCACGGTTTTCAGCACACTGGCATCAGAGAAATCATTCTTAGTGAAGATATCTTCTACAGTTTTAGCAGTCAGCTTGTAAAGTGAATTCTTCATGAAGCTAGGCAAACGGAGCTTAAACTTCATCAAGTTGCCCATCAGCATCATCAGATCCTGCGTGAAGTTCTGGAACTGGATGAGATATACATTGACATCCTGCAGTTTGTGGCAGTTCTTACGGATACTGGAATCTATTTCCTTGAAGAAGGCATCATCCGTATCATAGATATTCTTCATCATTTTTTTCACCTGAGCCTTTTCGCCAATACCCAGACGGTTGTTGACCGTCGGAACATTCAGACTTGTCTTGAAGACACGCAAGTCTGGCAACATGGCCAAATTGGTGATACCTAACTGAGAAGCAAGTGCAGCCTGAAAGTATACACGGACCAAAGTCATGTAATCTTCCATTCCACCTACCTTTTTATCGTCGTCTTTACGACCGAATAGTTTAGCAAAAATTCCCATTCCTTTATTATTTTATTTTTTATATCTATTTAAATTGTTCTGCAAAAATACAATAAAATCAGTAAATACCCAAATCAAAGCGACGTTTTTTATATAAAAAGGTGCTTTTTTTATCAAAAAATGCATTTTTATGGCTTATGATTTCACTCATTCAACTTTTTTTAGTAACTTTGCCGCGTTTTAAGATAAGACTATTCAACTTTATTATATTAGAAATAGAGAAGATATGAAAGGAATCGTATTAGCGGGAGGTTCGGGTACAAGACTTTACCCTATTACCAAAGGTATCAGTAAGCAATTGATACCAATTTTTGATAAGCCAATGATATACTACCCTGTTTCCGTGCTAATGTTGGCAGGAATCAAGGAGATTTTGATTATATCTACCCCATTCGACTTGCCTGGTTTCAAACGTCTGTTAGGCGACGGCAGCGAATTGGGTGTACACTTCGAATATGCAGAACAGCCATCACCCGACGGTCTGGCTCAAGCCTTCATCATTGGCGAGAAGTTTATCGGTAATGATACAGCCTGTCTGGTTTTGGGTGACAACATTTTCTATGGAGCCGGTTTTACGGGTTTACTCAAGGAAAGCGTAAAAGCTGCAGAAGAAGGACTGGCAAGCGTATTTGGCTATTATGTCAACGATCCGGAAAGATATGGTGTGGCAGAGTTTGATGAAAACGGCAACTGCCTGAGCATAGAAGAAAAACCGGAAATGCCTAAGAGCAACTATGCGGTTGTAGGACTCTATTTCTATCCAAACAGCGTGGTGCAGGTGGCTAAAAACATCAAGCCTAGCGCAAGAGGTGAGTTGGAAATAACAACAGTAAACCAGCACTATCTGACAGAAAAGACTCTGAAAGTAAGAACCTTACAGCGCGGTTTCGCCTGGCTTGATACCGGTACCCACGATAGCCTTTCGGAAGCCAGTACCTTTATAGAAGTCATAGAAAAGAGACAGGGTCTGAAAGTAGCATGTCTGGAAGAAATCGCATTCAAACAAGGATGGATTGACAAAGAACAGTTGCTGAAACTTGCCCAACCGATGCTCAAAAACAGTTATGGACAGTATCTGAAAGAACTAGCGGCAAGCAGATAGCACAGATTCTATCATTTATCTTATACGAATATAAAAAGGTGTAAACACAATAGAATATAAAATAATGGAAGAAACAAAGAACTTTGATTTGGGACGTGATCAAGAGCAGGAAGAGAAGTCATCTATTGACTTCCAGCTGATTTATTCTACTCTTATCCTCAACTGGAAATGGTTCGTTCTATCACTCATTGTATGTTTGGGATTGGGATATCTCTACATACGCCATGCAAGACCGCAATACCAGGCAACCGCTAAGGTACTGATAAAGGATGACGACCAGAGAAAGAACAGAGGAATGGGTAACAGCATGATTCAGAATGCTGCAAACCTCGGTTTTATTTCAAACTCAAATGGTATAGACAATGAGATTGAAATTCTTTCGGCTCAAGACTTGGCTAACCAGACTGTAGTAGACATGAAATGCTACGTGAACTATTACCATAAAGGAACCTTCAGGGATCAGTTAGTCTATAAAGAGCAGGAAGTCAGCGTTGACTTAGACCTGGCTCATCTCAAGAAGCTGAATGCTCCTATCAAGCTTCTTATAGAGAAAACTGGCAGCCAGTATCAGGTAACAGGTTCATACTACATACCTGTAGATGCCTTTTCCTATCAGAAGGATCCTGTAAAGATTGAAAAGACTTTAGCTAGTCTGCCAGCAAGCATCAATACACGTGTAGGAACCCTCTACTTCACTCAGAACGGCAAATACGCATTGAAAGACGGTGAGAGCCTGAAGGTGATTATCGTGTCACCAGAAATGGCGGCTAAGGGCTATACAAAAGCACTGACTGTCAGCCAGACTTCAAAGACTACAACCATAGCCGAACTGGTGATGAAAGATGAAGATCCTCAGCGCAGCATCGACTATCTGAGAACTCTGGTAAATGTTTATAACCGCCAGGCCAACGAGGACAAGAATGAAATTTCTTTCCGCACAGAACAGTTCATCAACCAGCGTCTGGAGAAGATCAACAACGAACTGGGCAATACAGAAGGCCAGCTCGAAAGCTACAAGAAGCGTAACAATGTTGTAGAGATGAAGCTGAACGCAACAGCTGCCATCGCTAACTCAGACACATACGCCCAGAAACTCCAGGAGGCTAACACACAGGTTGAACTTCTGAATGAGCTTGGCAAATACATGAACGAACCTGGCAACAGATATCAGCCTATCCCATCCAACGTAGGTTTGACTGATGAAAGTTCAACAGAACTCATCAACCAGTACAACAAAATAGCCTTGGATCGTAACAACGCCTTGCATGCAGCCAGCGAGACTTCTCCTACAATAACTCCTCTGACCGCACAGTTGGATGCACTCACAACATCTATCAAACGTGCCATGAGACAAGCTAAGCTAGGTATGGAAATCCAGCGTAACAGCATAGCCAAACAAGCTGCCATGTATGCCAACCAAATAGGTAACTCGCCAGAGCAAGAGCGAGTTCTTACACAGATTGGTCGCCAGCAGGAAGTAAAATCTGGTCTTTACCTGATGCTTCTTCAGAAACGTGAGGAAAACTCCATTTCGCTAGCAGCAACGGCAGACAAGGGTAAGGTTATCGATGCTCCATCATTGGAAGGAAAGGTTAGTCCTAAGAATCCTATCATTATGCTGATAGCACTGGTACTGGGTATTGCAATCCCTGCCGGCATCCTCTTCCTGAGAGAATTCTTCAAGTACAAGATTGAGGGACATGAAGACGTGATGAAACTCACTCAGATACCTGTCATTGCCGATATTCCTGTAGCAAGCGACGCTGCCAAGAAGGAAGGAAAGGCTGATATTGTGGTTCACCAGAATGTAAACAACCTGATGGAGGAGATTTTCCGTGGCCTGCGTACCAATATTCAGTTTATGCTGAAAGAAGGTGAGAAGGTGATGATGTTTACCTCTTCTACATCAGGTGAAGGTAAAACTTTCGTGGCATCCAATATCGGTATCTCGCTCGCCTTGCTGGGCAAGAAGGTTATCATGGTAGGTCTGGATATCCGCAAGCCACGTCTGGCAGAGCTCTTCGAGATTGACAACCACCATAATGGTATCACCAATCTGATTGTACACGACCATAATACATGGGATGACATTCAGAAACAGATACTCTCTTCGGGTGTCAACAGTAAACTCGACCTCCTTATGGCTGGTCCTGTTCCTCCTAACCCAGGCGAGTTAGTAACCAGAGCAAGCCTTGACGACATTATCAGTCAGTTGAAGGAACATTACGACTATGTTATCCTCGATACAGCTCCTGTAGGTCTTGTAAACGACAGTTTGCAGCTTGGACGTCTGGCTAATCTCTGTGTATACGTCTGCCGAGCAGATTATACTCCAAAGGCTAGTTTCGGCATGATCAATGGTCTGAACGAAGAGAAGAAATTGCCTAACATGTGCTTAGTACTCAATGGCGTCGATCTCTCTAAGAAGAAGCACAGCTTCTATTATGGTGTTGGTAAGTACGGCAAATATGGTAAATATGGCAACTATGGTTCTTATGGATCATATGGCAAATATGGCAAATATGGAACTTACGGCCACTATGGCAATGCCAACGACAACAGTATCAAGAAGTAATAAAGAACATACATACAACAAAGAAAAGAGTCTTTCTATCCAGATAGGAAGACTCTTTTAGATTTTAAAAACATTAAGACTATATGGCAACAATTGCAGTAGATTTTGATGGTACAATCGTAACCCACGAGTACCCGAAGATTGGTACAGAGCTACCTTTCGCCACAGAAACATTAAAGATGTTGATTAGAGACCACCACAAGCTTATTCTATGGAGCGTACGCGAAGGAAAACTCCTGGACGAGGCAGTAGAATGGTGTAGAGAAAGAGGAGTTGAATTCTGGGCAGTAAACAAGGATTATCCTGAAGAGAGTCTGGAGAACAATAACCACTTCTCCCGCAAGTTAAAAGCCGACTGGTTCATTGACGACCGAGGTATCGGCGGTTTGCCTGACTGGGGGGAGATTTATCAGATTATCACCAACCATACCAGTTATCGCAGAGTACTGAAACAGAAGTTCGGCGAACAGCAGGAAGTTCCCAAAAAGAAACATTGGTGGAGCCGCGGATAAAATGCTTCTCCAAAAGATTTCATAATAGATACAATAAAAGATATCCCAATAAATAAAAAAGGTGTATTGCTCATTGGCAATACACCTTTTTTATTTATTGGAATGAATTTACTAGTCTGAATTAGAAGAACAAGTAGCGGTTATCCACTACGTGAGCGTTCAGATAAAGCTCGTTCATGAAGTTACCTGCATACTGCATAGCCTTCTGACGGCACTTCTGCTGGTATGTCTTGTCATCGAACTTAACAGGACGGTTAGCCTTGTTTGTAACCTGGAAGAGATAAACACCAGCGTTACCCTTCACAGCATGAGCAGAGAAAGCACCCTTCTTAGTACCTGCAACAGCACCAGAGAGAGCTGGCTCGCTAGCGCCAGTAGCTGCGATGAATACAGGAGCAGAGAAAGTAATCTGGTTTACAGAAGAAACCTTACCACCCTTAGCCTTAGCAGCTGCGATGTTCTTAACACCGTTCAACTTAGCCTCAATCATCTCAGCCTTCTTATCCTTGAGCACCTCTGCCTTAACAGTCTCCTTGACAACTGCATCATTCAAATCACGATAACCGATATGATGAATCTTATCAAGAACCACAACCAACAGGTGGTTGTTGTCACCACACTCATAGAGAGGTGAAATCTCACCCTCCTTGCTATCGAAGATCCACTTCAAAGCCTCGCGAGTAGAATGGATGTTTGCTACATAATGAACAGAAGTTGTAATATCCTTCAAGTCCTGAACCTTGTAACCTTCCTTAGCTGCATTCTTCAAGAGATCCTCTGACTTAGGATTAGCACTTACGAAACTAGAGAACTTGTTGTAAGCTGTACGGTAAGTACCCTGAGAGAAGTCGATAGGCTTCTTGATAACGGCAGCAGTATACTTGCTGACCATTGCCTTGCGGTCAAGAACCTGAAGAACTACATATCCCTGACCCAACTGAAGCTGGTTCAAAGAGTTAACTGCTGCAGTATTCAATGTATTGATGAATGTCTTGTTGTCCTTATCCATAGACTGGGCATACTCATACTGCTTGGTAGTCATCCAAGCCTTGTCACCAGTTTGGCCATACTTCTTAGCGATAGCCTCGAAATCAGCACCACCTGCAATAGCGCCCTGAATAGAATCTGCCTTAGTCTTAGCCTCAGCTACTGAGTTAGCAGCAACCTGGATAACACGATACTGTACTGAATCTGGCAATTCCTGCTTAGCTACCAACTTAACGATGTTCAATGTATTGTCACCGGCGTTAGCCTTAACAGCAGAAGTAGAACCTACAGCCATAGAATCGAGCTGTGCAGCGATATCACGTGGGAAAGCATCCTTTGAAACAGGAATACCAAGATATGCTACAGTAGAAGCTGACTTACGTACAACCTCTGTAGGATCTGCAGCAGCAGCCAACTGTGAGTGATAACCTGCAAATTCCTTGTTAAGAGCAGCACGGTCTGCATTTGAAGCCTGAACCTCGATATCAACAAACTTGATGTCACGGCTCTCAACAGGCTGCTTGAAGCGTGCCTTAATTTCATCATACTTAGCCTTCAGATCGCTTTCAGAAATCTTCACCTTATCATCCTGGATATCAGAGTATGGGAAAGCAGCCAACTGAATCTGGCTCTCTTCATTCTCCTCCTTGAAAGCCATCTTTGCTTCTACAGGGTTTGACAGGAAGCAACCGGCGAGAAGAGCCTGATACTTCTGAGCCAAAGTCTGCTGGCGGAGAGTCTTCTCGATGAATGACCAGTAGTTGTAAATCTTGGTATACTGATCCATCATCTGTGCGTTAGCAGATGGGTTTGCCTTCTGTGCCTTGTAGTCTGCCAAGAACTTCTGGAGAGAAGATGCATCGAAACGACCTGTCTGCTGATTAACGAAAGGAGTCTGCTGAAGCATAGGGTTAGTACCTGTCTTCAAGATGTCCTGAAGTTCTGCGTCGGTCACAGTGAGACCCAACTTGCTAGCTTCCTTAGCGATAATCTGGTTCTGGATGTAGGTATTCCATACCATATCCTTCACCTGATTCATCTGCTCTTCAGGAAGATTTTCCTGACCCTGTTGCATTTTAATAACTTCTGAATACTCATCAACGAGCTTCTGGAAATCCTGCACGCTGATTTTTTCGCCCAAAACCTCACCAATCTGCTGGCGCTCATTATTCTTTGCTGAATCGCAAGAGCGGAAAGCTTCCTCGGCAATAAAGGCGAAAAGGCCGAAACTGATGATACAAACCAGTATCACGCCTCTTTTTCTAATTGTTCCTAATGCTGCCATTACGTTTTAATTATTATTATTATTTTTATTTTTTCCTAAGTTTAGATTGAACCACTTTTGATGCTAGTAGCCAATTGTCTGCAAAAATACAAAAATAATACGAGAAAAGGGAATTTTTTGCTATCTTTTTTGACTATTACCTCAAAAAAAGCAACAAATTCCCTTTTCCCGCTCAGCTATTTGATGATGTGGAGTTTAACAAGCTCTATTTTACGGGATGTTGACTTGATAATCTTGAACTCGAAGTTATCAAACTTGATCACCTCATTGAGTTTAGGAAAACTCTGATATTCATGCAGAATCAAACCACCCAAGGTCATATATTCATCACTTTCCGGCAGTTCAAGACCAAACATATCGTTCACCTTGTCAATCTCCAGTCGCGCAGAAAGGAGATAGTCACCATCATCGGTTTTCTTAGCTACATATTTGGCTGAATCGTGCTCATCTTCTATATCACCGAAGATTTCCTCAACGATATCTTCCAGACTCACCAATCCGCTGGTACCGCCAAACTCATCTACAACGATACCTAAAGACTTCTTCTGCTGCAAAAAAGTCTGCATCAGTTTCTGTGCCTGCATCGTTTCAGGCACAAAAGGAAGTGTACGGATATGATCCTGCCAACGTGAAGGATGATGGAACAGTTCGGAACTGTGAATATATCCCGCAATATGGTCTATATCCTCTTCATATACGATGATTTTCGAATTACCACTCTCTATGAATTTCTGCTGCAGTTCTTCGAGAGAAGTATCCATTTCAACAGCCTGAATCTCAGTACGGGGCACCATACAGTCGCGTACTTTAGTATCGGAGAAATCAAGGGCATTCTGGAATATCTTCACCTCATCATTAATTTCATCTTCATTGGTAGCGTTATCGATACTTGACTGCACAAGATAATCAAGGTCTACCTTAGAAAAGCCTTCATCCGCCCCCTCAGTATCCATCTTCATACCCACCAGACGCAGCAGGCACTTACTCAAGAAAGTACTGAACTTGCTGATAGGCCACAATACCACATAGCACAGATAAGCTACCGGACTGAAGATAGAAAGCAAGCGGTTCGGATTAGACTTGAAAAGCGTCTTTGGCAGAAACTCACCTGTAAAGAGTACTATCAGCGTAGACAGAATGGTATCTGCAGGCACCGTAAAGGCTGCATCAAAACCTGCGAAAATCGTATTGTCGAAAAGACGGGCTATCAGGATACCATAAACTACAAGGGCTATATTGTTGCCCACGAGCATGGTACTGACAAAGCCATTCGGATGATTATAAAACAAAGATAACAGTCGTTGCGTAAGGCCGTTTTTCTCCTTATCCATCTCCGCCAACATACGGTTGGAAGAGACAAAGGCAATTTCCATTCCGCTGAAGAATGCAGAGAAGACCATTGTAATGAGAATGCCTACGACTAAACTCATATCCACCTGTTCATTCATTATATCTTTTTCTTTTTAATTAGTGCATGATAGGAATCGTAGTGGCTCTGACTGGTGTAGCCGGCTGACGGAAGTTATTCTTGACAGAATCAGGCTGGCTGCTCAAAGTATCGGCAGCACCACCACCTCCAGTCAGGTCTCCCTTTTCAAAGCTACCCTTCGAATTGCTCACATAATAGCGCGTCATCTTTTCATCACTCCAGAAATGAGAACCCTGTAGCGTTCTTTCAGGAGTAACAAGTTTACTGAATACGTTACTTGACAATTCGTGCTTATTCTGGTCCCAGGTAAGCTGCTCACTGTTAAAGCGCAAACCATCCTTGGTCAGAATGCTCACCCTACCATAAAGTTTCCATATCTTCTGCTGATCATAATAATAAGCTGTATCACACTGGATATAACTATTAATATGGAATTTCTCATCAAACTGCTCCAGCAAAAGTCCCTTATCAAAGATCCACAAAGATGGATTCTTGCTGGTATTCACCTCCCACCGTTCTGTTACGATGCGATATTTCATAACTCCCGAGTCGCTTACCAATGTATTTACACCATACGACGTCATCATCGCCACCGAGTCTTGCGGACGGATGGCGGGCGCAGTATGTTCTACCTGGTTTTGGCAACCAGCCAAAATCAGGAACATCAGGATACCGACAACATAAGAGCCTTTTATTCTATACATTATTATATTATATATAGATTCTATACATTATTATATATAAGCGGAAGATTAATCCATCTTCCACTTCTTAAACCAATCCTCGTTGAATGTGAATCCGATATTGATACGGAAAGAATTTTCCTTAATCAGATCCTTAGCCGAACTCTTCACCCACTGGCCGCTGATATTCAGCATAGAGCGGTTGTTGTAAGAGTTCATGATAGGAATACCGAAACCGGCACTTACAGAGATTTCCTTCGGACCATCAACACCATTCATCTTATAATAAGGTGTGGCGTAGCTGGCACCTACACGATACTGAACACGCTTGAAGAAAGCACGGCTGCGCTCTCCATAGCAATACTGGGCACCGAGATTGAACTTGCTTCTATCCTTGTAGATACCATTTTTCAAGGCGTAGTTGGTTCCATCGAAACTAGGATACCCCAAGCTACCCCACTTCTGGAGACTGTAATCAAAGCCTACCTTCCACTGGTTGTTATGATTCCACATCACACCCGCACCAATCATGGTAGGCAACTTATAAGCCTTGTCAATAGAGTAAGCGGTGGTATCGGTAACACCGTTCTGGGTATCATTAGAAATGATTTTCATATCAGCAGAAGCTCCCAGACCATGTCCTGGTGAGAAGGTGACACCTACGGTAGCCCAATCTTTCTTTGAGAACTGATGGGTATACTGTACACCGAAATCAACCTTATAGCTGTTCACCTGCATAGAATAGTAGCGGGTGAGGGTCTTGTAATAAGAATTGCTGTAGCTGTTTGCTACACTTCTGTCTATACTACCCCAGAGATATGAGAAGTTGGCACCTACGGCCAAGCCCTTGACCGGTTCCCAACCCGCACCGATGTATGCCTGATGCAAACCACCATCGCCGGAATAAGTATTAGTATAGTAAGCTTCCTTGTCAGCATTCACCCATTCTGATGCAGAATAATTATAGCCAACATTGGTAAAAGGAATGATACCGAAGCTCATACCTACATGTGGCAGCAAGCGGAAACCTGCAACAACATACTCAAAATTTGAGTTGTTGGCATTTTTCTTCACACCATTCTCTTTAAAATTTGTCACCTGACCAGAGATACCGGCATCAAGGATGAAAGTCATCGAATCAATCGAAGCATAAGATGCAGGGTTGAGATAGTTTACCTGATTATGCTCATGAAAGCCAAGACCGACTCCATTCATACCGCGATTAAAACCAGAAGTCTGGTCTGACAAGATGCCAAGACCATACTGGCTGTATGGCGAATTAGTACCACTTTGGGCATTAACCATAAGGGCAGAACCCAACAATAGGGTTGCTAAAAAAAGCTTTCTCATTCTTTAATAATCATTCAAAATTATATTCAGAGTGCAAAAGTATTAAAAAAAATCTAGAAAAAAGAAGGATAATTGAAAATAATAAGGTATTTTTGCATCGTGAAACGTTTTAAGCATATTTTTAGTGCCATTTTAGCAGTAATTTTAATCAATTTAACTACTGAAGTGGTTGCACAGGATTTTTCAAGAGACAAGGGCTCTGATATTTCTGTGCAGAACAGTCGTGTCAATGAAGAAGCTACTGCGTGGCTCGATTCTGTTGACATTTCTCTCCTGACTTGCGGACCAGGTCAGGAGGTGTGGTCGTATTATGGACATACCGCTCTCCGCATCCAGAACAAAGCTATGGGAACGGATGTTGCCGTCAACTGGGGTATGTTCAGTTTTAACCAAAGTTGCTTCGTACTCCGTTTTGTTTTCGGACTCACCGATTATCAGATCGGCATCTACCCGATGAGCGACTTCATTGCCGAATATGCACATGAAGGCAGATGGGTAAGACAGCAACGCCTCCGCCTCTCCCGTACTGAGAAACTGGGAATTCTGAGAAGCATCGACAAGAATGCACAGCCGGAGAACCGCGTATACCGCTACAATTTCTTCTATGATAACTGTACGACCCGGGCACGCGAGATGATTCTCTCCAACCTTGGGAACCAGAGTACCAACTTTAAAGATATCCCTACCACTTCTACCTACAGGGAAGAGATTCACAAGCTCAACGGACAGCACCGCTGGGCAAGATTCGGCAATGACCTTCTTTTGGGTTGTCAGGCAGACCGCCCTATCACACAAAGAGAATGGGAATTCTTGCCAGACAATCTGAGCAAAGACTTTGCCACAGAAGGAAGAACCGACTTTATTGATGCATCTCAGACTGCAGACGGCAAGACCAATGCAACAAGTGCCAGCGGCTATATTACTCTGGTAGATGAAACATCCGATATTATCCCAGCCCAAGCACAAATAACAGACGATGCTCCTGTTACGCCACAAATGATAGCCATAGCCCTGGCAATCATCATCTTAGGAACAACGGTAAGAGAATGTATAAAAAAGAAAAACTACTGGTGGTTTGATGCCATCCTGCTTGTTCTGACAGGATTACCGGGACTGATTCTCTTTACCATGATCTTCTCGCAGCATCCTACTGTACAGATAAATTTCCAGATTCTGATACTGAATCCGCTCAACCTCATCTTTGCCTGGAAGACTGTCAAGAGGATGAAAGCAGGTCGTCAGTATTGGTATTTCGAACTTCTGGGATGGCTTCTGCTCATTGCCCTGTTCATGCAGATATGGCAGAACTATGCTGAGGGTATGAGTATTTTGGCACTTTCTTTGCTAGCGAGATACTGCGTCAAGTCGACCATGATGGATTTAAGTCCAAACAATTATGGCTTGCAGAAGCATATCGTAAAGAAATTCAGAAAGAATAAATAGACATTAAAACATACGTAAGGAAACGATTGGCACAACATTGTTTCCGAACAGAAGAAGATAAACAACAATGATGGTAAACAGATATATCACAGCCCTTTTGGTTGTCCTGGCGGCAACCGGCATGGAGGCGCAGACTTATCAGCAGGCGTTGAAGTTTGCGCTTACGGATATATCCTACGATGAATTCATCCAGCAACCGGAGGCGAAGGCATTGGAGGAGGACATTCTCTGCGTGCTCAAAGCCATCAAAGCGGCATCAGAAGATGAGAGCATCGCAACGCATCATCCTATCCTGTCGGCAACACTTGCCGCCAATTCTTCTGACATTCTGACAGACATTCATTCACATATTTATTATGATTCCCCTACGGAGCATAGATACAAAGTTCCGTATGGGAGTATTGTTATTCGAGGTCCAGACTGCTGATTTTATGCTTTCTGCAAGCTAAACTCAGAAGATTTGCCATAAAAACAGGTAATAATTGGCAATTCCTTGCAGATTTACAGATATTTTTAGTAAATTTGCAAGCTAGTAATAAACAACAGGAAAAAGCAGAAGAGGAAAAAAGGACTGACAGAGCAGCATTTGTCTTAACTCCTTAACTTCTTTAACTCCTATATTTCGAATAATAATAAAAAATAAATATACAATGAACTTTAACAAAATTCTCCAGTCATTGTTTGGCAACAAGTCAACTCGCGATATGAAGTTGATCCAGCCAATCGTAGAAAAGATCAAGGCAGAGTATCCTAAGATGCAGGCCTTAAGCAATGACGAACTTCGTGCAAAAACAAAAGAACTTCAGAAGTACGTACAGGAGTACGCCAAGGAAGAGAAGGCTAAGATTGCTGAACTCAAGGCAAAAATTGAAGATACTCCTATCGATGAGCGTGAAGGTATCTTCAACCAGATCGACAAGTTAGAGCAGGAAGCACTCGACAAGTATGAGGAAGCCCTCAACGAGGTTTTGCCTCAGGTTTTCGCTATCGTTAAGGATACTGCTCGCCGTTTCGCAGAGAACGAGGAAACAATAGTTACTGCTACCGACTTCGACCGCGAGCTGGCTTCTAATCCAGCTAACGACTTCGTTACCATCGATGGCGACAAGGCTATCTATCACAACCACTGGACAGCCGGCGGTAATGATATGAAGTGGGAAATGATTCACTACGATGTACAGCTCTTCGGTGGTGTTGTTCTCCATCAGGGTAAGATTGCCGAGATGGCTACCGGTGAAGGTAAGACCCTTGTAGGTACAACACCTATCTTCCTGAATGCCTTGACTGGCAATGGTGTTCACGTCGTTACCGTGAACGACTATTTGGCTAAGCGTGACTCTGAGTGGATGGGACCTCTCTATATGTTCCACGGTCTCTCTGTAGATTGTATCGACAAGCACCGTCCTAATTCCGACGAGCGTCGCAAGGCATACCTGGCAGATATCACCTTCGGTACCAACAACGAGTTCGGTTTCGATTATCTTCGTGATAACATGGCTACCAACCCAGCCGATCTGGTACAGCGCCAGCACAACTACGCCATCGTCGATGAGGTCGACTCAGTGTTGATTGATGATGCCCGTACCCCATTGATCATCTCTGGTCCTATTCCAAAGGGCGACGACCAGATGTTTGAGCAGTATCAGCCATTGGTTGAGAAACTTTATGAGGTACAGCGCAAGCAGGCTACAGAATTGCTCGCCGAGGCTAAGCAGAAGATTAACGAAGGTACAAAAGCTAAGAATCAGGAACTCCTTGATGAAGGCTTCCTCGCACTCTTCCGTTCTTACAAGGCATTGCCTAAGAACAAGCCATTGATCAAGTATCTTTCTGAGGAAGGTATCAAGGCAGGTCTGCTGAAGACCGAGGAGTACTACATGGCAAACAACAACCGTGAGATGCCTAAGGCTACTGAGCCATTGTACTTCGTAGTAGACGAGAAACTGAATTCTGCCGACCTTACCGATAAGGGAACCGACTGGTTGGCTAAGCAGGTAAACGACAAGGAACTCTTCGTATTGCCTGATATCACAACAGAAATGAGTGAACTCGAGGCACGTACAGACCTTACCGACCAGGAGCGTCTTGACAAGAAAGACGAGATGCTGGCTCACTATGGTGTACAGAGCGAACGTGTTCACACCTTGCAGCAGCTTCTGAAGGGTTACACCATGTTCAATAAGGACGACGAATATGTTGTCATGGACGGACAGGTGAAGATTGTGGATGAGCAGACAGGACGTATCATGGAAGGCCGTCGCTGGAGCGATGGTTTGCACCAGGCTATTGAAGCTAAGGAGCACGTAAAGGTAGAGGCTGCTACACAGACCTTTGCTACCATCACACTTCAGAACTACTTCCGTATGTACCACAAACTCGCAGGTATGACCGGTACAGCAAGTACAGAGTCTGGTGAGTTCTGGGATATCTACAAACTCGATGTTGTTGAGATTCCAACCAACCGCCCTATCCAGCGTAAGGACTTGGATGACCGTGTATACAAGACTGCCCGCGAGAAATACCGTGCAGTTATCGACGAAATCGAGGAAACACGTAATGCTGGCCGCCCAGTCTTGGTAGGTACAACATCTGTCGAGATTTCTGAGTTGTTGAGCAAGATGTTGAAGATGCGTAACATTCCTCATAATGTATTGAACGCTAAGCTGCACCAGCAGGAGGCTCAGATTGTAGCCGAGGCAGGTCGCTCAGTAAACGGTAAGGGTGCCGTAACCATCGCTACCAACATGGCAGGTCGTGGTACCGATATCAAGCTGACTCCAGAGGTAAAGGCTGCAGGTGGTCTTGCCATCATCGGTACAGAACGTCATGAGAGCCGCCGTGTAGACCGTCAGCTCCGTGGTCGTGCCGGTCGTCAGGGTGACCCAGGTTCTTCTGTATTCTATGTATCATTGGAGGATAAGCTGATGCGTCTGTTCGCTTCTGAGCGTATCGCCAAGGTAATGGACCGTCTCGGTTTCGAGGATGGCGAGCGTATCGAGAGTCCAATGATCAGCAAGAGTATCGAGCGTGCTCAGCGCAAGGTTGAGGAAAACAACTTCGGTATACGTAAACACCTCTTGGAGTATGATGACGTGATGAACCGTCAGCGTACCGTTATCTACGAGAAGCGTCGCCACGCCCTCATGGGTGAGCGTATCGGTATGGATATTGCCAACATCATCTGGGACCGCGTATTGAACATCGTCAACAACAACGACTTCTTCGGTGCCAAGGAAGAGTTCCTGAAAGTTCTCGCTATGGAGATTCCATTCAACGAGGATGAGTATGAGAACGGCAGACGTGAGGATTTGGCAGAGCGTGCTTTCCAGGAGGCTATGGCTACATTCAAGCGTAAGACAGACCGCATCCAGGCTACAGCTTTGCCTATCATCAAGCAGGTATACGAAAACCAGGGTGCTATATACGAGCGCATCATGGTGCCTATCACAGACGGCAAGCGCATGTACAATATTCCTTGCAACCTCAAGGAGGCATACGAGAGCGAGGCTAAGAACGTAGTGAAGGAGTTTGAGAAGAGCGTTGTTCTCCAGATTATCGATGACGACTGGAAGGAGAACCTCCGCAAACTCGACGAACTGAAGCACTCTGTACAGAATGCAAGCTACGAGCAGAAGGATCCTCTCCTCATCTTCAAGTTGGAGAGTGCCAAGGTTTGGGATGCCATGATCAATGACATGTACGACCGTATTGCAAGTATCCTGATGCGTGGTCAGATTCCAGTAATGGAGCAAGAGCAGCCAGTTCAGGAGGCAGCTCCTGAGCAGCACACTCAGCAGAACTATGTAGAGAGCAAGGTAGATTTGGATGCAGAGCGTGAGGCACAGGAGGCAGCTGCTAACCAGGATACCCGAGAGGGCGCACAGGTAAACCGCACTCCTTACCGTGCAGAGCGCATGCCACGTCCTAACGACCCATGTCCATGCGGAAGTGGCAAGAAGTTTAAGAACTGCCACGGCAGAAACCTGTAATCACAGAAAATGATGATGCTCTTATATATATAATAAGGTATAAGAACATTCACCATCAGAAATAATGATAAGAATACCTAGATTTGATGATACTCTCATCATTTCTAGGTATTTTTGTTTTAAAACTACATGATTGCTACCAAGTTGCAAAAAATTATTAGTATATTTGCAGTCGAAAAGAAAAAAGAGCTGACCATGAGGTCATGCCCCCAAAAAAGAACAAGATTAAAACAAGGAAAGATATATGAAATTATCAGAACTTAAAACAGGTGAAAGCGCCGTTATCGTCAAGGTATCAGGACACGGTGGCTTCAGAAAGAGAGTCATCGAGATGGGATTCATCAAGGGCAAGAAGGTAGATGTACTCCTTAACGCCCCACTCCAGGACCCAGTGAAATATAAGATTATGGGTTACGAGGTGTCTCTCCGACACAGCGAAGCCGACCATATCGAGGTGGTTTCCATTGATGAAGCCAAGAACGATGCAAAGCTCAGCAAGGCGGAAGAAGAAGACCGCCAACAGGTAATTGCCTCTAAAGTAGTAGATTCCAACGATAGCGACGAGCAGGCGCTCGGCGACAAGATGCTCGTGGCTGAAAGAAAAGACAATGCCAGCAACGAAGCCCTGGCTGAACAGGAAGCTGAACGACTCCACCACGTCATCAACGTGGCACTGGTGGGAAATCCGAACTGCGGCAAGACTTCCCTCTTCAACTTTGCTTCGGGTGCTCACGAACGCGTAGGCAACTATAGCGGTGTAACCGTAGATGCGAAAGTAGGTGAAGCCGATTTCAACGGCTACCACTTCAATCTGGTAGATTTGCCGGGAACCTATTCGCTTTCAGCCTATTCTCCTGAAGAACTCTATGTGCGCAAGCAGCTCATCGAGCATACGCCGGATATCGTCATCAACGTCATCGACACCAGCAACCTGGAGCGCAATCTCTATCTCACCACACAGTTGATAGATATGCACATCCGCATGGTCTGCGCCCTCAATATGTTTGATGAAACCGAGAAGCGTGGCGATAACATCGACTACGACAAACTGGGCGAACTTTTCGGTATCTCGATGATTCCTACCGTCTTCACCAATGGCCGAGGCGTAGACAAGCTCTTCGAGACCATCATCGAACTCTACGAAGGCAAGGAAGATTCCAGCGCTCACTATCGCCATATCCACATCAACCACGGACATGAGATAGAACATGGTATCGAGCATATCCAGAAATATCTGAAGGCAGATGATTCCATCCGCCAGCGCTACTCTACCCGATACCTCTCCATCAAGTTGTTGGAGAATGATAAGCACGCCGAGGAATACGTAAGCCATCTGAACTCTGCAAAGGAAATCTTCGCAGCCCGTGATGAGGCAGCCAAACGTGTGATGGAAGAGAGCCAGGAGGATAGTGAAACCGCCATCATGGATGCCAAATACGGTTTTATCCATGGCGCATTGCAGGAAGCAGGCTATGAACCGGGCAAGGCGAAGGATACCTATCAGGTAACCCACCTCATCGACAGCATCCTGACCAATAAATATGTAGGCTTCCCTATCTTCGTCCTCCTGCTGTTCATCATGTTCTCAGCCACCTTCGTACTGGGCGAGATTCCTAAGGGATGGATTGAGGACGGCGTGGCATGGCTGGGCGAGTTCATCAGCAATACGATGCCGGACGGACCTGTTAAGGATATGCTGGTAGATGGTGTGATTGGTGGTGTAGGTGCCGTGATCGTGTTCCTGCCACAGATCCTGATTCTGTATTTCTTCATCTCCTATATGGAGGATTCGGGATATATGGCTCGTGCAGCCTTCATCATGGATAAGCTGATGCACAAGATGGGCTTGCATGGCAAATCATTCATTCCGCTGATTATGGGATTCGGATGTAACGTACCTGCCGTGATGGCAACAAGAACCATCGAGTGTCACCGTTCCCGTCTGATTACAATGCTGATATTGCCATTGATGAGCTGTTCTGCTCGTCTGCCAATCTACATCATGGTCATCGGAACATTCTTTGCCATCCAATACAGTTCGCTCATCATGGTATCGCTCTATCTCATCGGCATCTTCCTAGCCGTGATATTGAGCCGCATCTTTGCCAGTTTCGTAGTGAAGGGCGAAGATACCCCATTCGTAATGGAGCTGCCACCTTACCGCTTCCCTACCTGGAAGGCGATAGGCCGCCATACCTGGGAAAAGGGTAAGCAGTACTTGAAGAAGATGGGAGGCATCATCCTTGTGGCAAGTATCATCGTCTGGGCTTTGGGCTACTTCCCTCACAATGAAGAACTTGATACCCAGGCACAGCAGGAGCAGAGCTATATCGGCAGAATCGGTAAGACCATCGAGCCTATCTTCACCCCACAGGGTTTCGACTGGAAACTGGATGTAGGCTTGGTTTCCGGTGTGGGTGCCAAGGAGATTGTAGCCTCAACAATGGGCGTGCTCTACAGCAACAACGACAGTTTCTCTGATGATCAGGATTACAACGATGAAGACGGAAAATACGAAGTCTTGAAGAAGCAGATGACTTCCGACCTGAAGAAGACCTACGGTTACAGCGATGCCGAGGCAGCAGCGAAGGCAACGCTCACCGCCTACTGTTTCCTCCTCTTTGTATTGCTCTACTTCCCTTGCATCGCCACCATTGCCGCCATTAAGGGCGAGACGGGCAGTTGGAAATGGGCAGGCTTCGCCGCCGGCTACACCACGCTCCTGGCATGGGTAGTATCAGCCCTGGTCTTCCAGATAGGAAGTTTGTTTATATAATACATACTGAACTTTCGCATATCATGAAGTTAAAGGAGTTAAGGAAGTTAAGGAGTTAAGACGTATGTCTTGCTGCTTAAAAACTACGCCAAAAAGACTGTTGTCTTAACTCCTCAGCGACCGTAGGGAGCGATAACTCCTTTAACTCCTTTAACTTCTGAGCTTGCGAAACTTGAAATACATATAGTTCCCGACGCAAACAGAATTACGTCGCGATGCCGCAAAAGCCCCTAGACTTTTTCATCAAAGTCTAGGGGCTTTCTTGTTTCCAAGTTAAATAACAAACAAAAACAGCAATATTCCTTGCTTATTTCAAATATTTATGCTAACTTTGCCACATAAATATAAATTATAAGGAGAATCGCTCATGGATAGTAATATCACAAAGAAGAAATTTGCCAAGCGTGAATACATTTATCGCAAGCGCATTCCTTACGGAATGATGAACTTCGTTAGCGTGAGAAGAGATGACTGCTATTATGTTGACAAGACCCCATATATAGAAGATATAGAAAGATCTAACAAGTTTTTCTTCTATATCCGCCCTCGCCGTTTCGGCAAGAGCCTTACCCTCTCCATGCTCAAACAGTATTACGATATCAATATGGCTGACAGGTTTGAGGAACTGTTTGGAGGACTGTATATCGGTGAGAATCCGACACCTGAGCACAATACCTATCTGATTATCTCGCTCAACTTTGCCGTGGTGGATGCTAATCTTGAGAATTACAAGAAGGGACTTGATGCGCATTGCAACACAGAGTTTAACTACTTCTGCGATGTGTATGCACAATATCTGCCTGCCAATTTGAAAGAAGAGATGAACAAGAAGGATGGAGCTGCCGAGCAGTTGGATTATCTCTGCAAAGAATGCAAGAAGACCGGACAGAAGGTGTATCTCTTCATTGATGAGTACGACCATTTCACTAATACCATCCTGGCAGAACCAGATTGCCTCAACAGCTATCAGGCAGAAACCCATGGCACGGGTTATCTACGCAAGTTCTTCGATACCATCAAGTCGGCAACCGATTCCACCCTGGAGCGAGTTTTCGTAACGGGCGTCAGTCCTGTTACCATGGATGATTTGACCAGTGGTTTCAACATTGGTACCAACTATTCCCTAGCATACGAGTTTAACGAGATGACGGGCTTCACGGAGGAAGAAGTGCGCGAAATGCTCACTTATTACACCGACACCCTCAATCTCCACAACTACACAGTGAATGAATTGATAGAACTGATGAAGCCATGGTACGATAACTATTGCTTTGCAAAGGCCTCTTACGGAGAAACCACCATGTACAACTCTAACATGGTGCTCTATTTTATCGATAATTATATCAGAAATCGAGGAAGACTTCCGGAAAATATGATAGAGGAAAACATCCGACTGGATTACAACAAGCTCCGCATGCTCATCCGTAAGGACAAGGAGTTTGCACACGATGCCTCTATCATCCAGCAATTGGTAGAGAATGGTTATGTGGCTGGTGAACTCAAGACTGGATTCCCTGCCGAGCAGATAGGCGACCCGGATAATTTCGTGAGTCTGCTTTACTACTTCGGCATGGTTACCATCGCCGGAACTCATCAGGGAAAGACCAAGTTCGTGATACCAAACGAGGTAGTGCGAGAGCAGTTGTTCAGATACCTTCTTGACACTTACAAGGAGAACGACCTGAAATACGACTCATACGAAAAGGGAAACCTGGAAAGTGCCTTGGCATATTGTGGAGAATGGAAACCGTATTTTGAATATATCGCAGACAGTCTGCATAAATATTCATCCCAACGAGACCATCAGAAGGGAGAATATTTCGTGCATGGATTCACGCTTGCCATGACCTGCAACAACAAGTTCTATCGCCCGATATCCGAAAAGGATACACAGGAAGGATATGCCGATATCTTCCTCTGTCCATTAGTTGATAATTTCAGCGATATGCTGCATTCCTATATCGTAGAGCTCAAGTATGCCAAGTCGAAAGATACCGATGCGCATGTGGAGCAACTCAGGCAGAAAGCCATCAGCCAGGTGAATAGATATGCAGAAAGCGAAGTGGTAACTTCTGCCATCAAGACCACACAGCTGCATAAGATCATCGTGGTGTATAAAGGCACAGAAATGGTGGTTTGCGAAGAAGTATAAATTCCACAAACAAGGAATATTATGTAAAAAGAGCGCACAACACCTGAACGACAGCCGCACAACAGCTGAGCGACGCTCGCACAACACCTGTTGTGCAAGCGCACATCAGCTGTTGTGCGGCTTACTATATAATATATCCAGAAGACTTATTCTATATATCTGAAAAACTTCAAGTAACTGTTCGGAAGACTTTAGTCATATACTAGAACGTTATCAGTCATATACCTGAACGACATCAATCATATCATTAGAAGACATCAACCGTATCCTTATTCAGGATAATCTCTTTCCTACCTTTGCGGCAACAAATGCTATCATCAGACCCAGGCAGGCGGCAATGCTGATGGCAATGCGGAGACCGGTAGCCTCAGCAAGCCATCCGATAACCGGAGGTCCTACCAGGAAACCGAAGAAGCTGATGCTCGAAACGATGGTAATGGCGATGCTCGCCTTGATGGTTCCCAGTTTTCCGGCGATACTGTAACAGATAGGAACCGACGAAGAGATGCCGAAACCTACCAGCAGGAAACCCAAGGTGGCAGGAATGAGATAAGGCAAGGCAGCAGCCAGCCACAAACCGCCCAATATCAAACCACCACAAACCTTCAATACTCTGGCAGGTCCGTATTTCGTAACAAACCCATCAGCCATGAATCTACCCAACGTCATCGCACCCATACCAGCCACATAGCCCGCACGGATAAAAGCCTCATCGGGTTTTACTACTGATGAAAAATATACGCTACTCCAATCGTAAACGGTACCTTCACAGAACATGCCTGCAAATCCCATCAGTCCCAAAAGGAACAGAATCGGGTCGATGGTCTTGAAAGAGAACTTCGGAACAGCCTCCTCTTCTGCTTTCGCCATGGCATCATTAATCAGAAAGCGGAAACCGACAGCAACGATGAGAATACTCAGAGCCAGGATAGTTCCAAAGTGGACATCTATCGGGAGCAAAGTATTGGCAAAGATGGCACCGATGATACCACCGGAGAATCCACCCAGACTCCACAGACCATGAAACGACGACATGATGTTGCGCCCATACATCTTCTCTACCAGACATGCCTGCGTATTGGTGGCAATGTTCATCAGATTCGCCATCATTCCGAAAGCAATAAGACTCAAAATCAGATGAAAAACCGTAGTACTGCTACCGATGCAGAAAAGAACCAGGACATAGAGCACCTCAGAGAGAACCAGCATCTTCTTGCTACCAAATCTACTCACCAGGATACCCGAGAAAGCCATCATCAGAAGTTGGCCGATAGGAATAGCAAAAAGCACCGTTCCCAACTGGCCGTTGCTCAGATGCAACATCTGTTTTACATCCGGAATACGGCTTGCCCAACTGGCAAACACTACTCCCGGCACAAAATAATAAGCCGCAACCGCCACTCGCTTGCGCGCCAAATCACTTAAATTACTCAAACTGACTGTCATCCTTAATAATATACCTATTATAAATACTCTTTTCTATTAGCGGCTGCAAAATTACAAAAAAAAAACAGAAAAAGACTGATATTTGAACAATAAATGTTGCGCCGTTTGAGTTTTTTGCCATACCTTCGCACTTGCCCTCACTCTGGCGATGCCAACCCTACCCGCCTTCGCCCAGAGGGCGATGAGCAAAGATGCCCAAGGTAGTTGGGTAAATTTGCCCAACGCCTCGGGCACTAGCGGGCATTACCTTATCGTGACTGTTCCTGATTTCAGTAGACACTTTTTACTTTATAAACTAGAAAGGTAGACACCATCACTTTCATAAAACTGAAATAGTAGACACTCTGCCTTTACTTAGCAATAAGGCTTAAAAAGTTCACTTTTTTTATAAAAAGTTTGGAAAAGCCGATAAAAAAGATTATATTTGCAACATAAATCAAACTGTATCGCTTATGCTTAGCAAGAATGTACAAGAATTGATACCCAAGATACAGCAGTATCTTGCTAGCCAGCCCATAGAAAAGGCTTGGCTGTTTGGTTCATTCTCTCGTGGTGAAGAAACTCCGAAGAGCGATGTTGACTTGTTGGTAAGATACCAAGACAGTGACTCCATGTCTCTGTTCGATATCTCTGGAATCATGGTAAATCTCAAAAAGATTATCAAGCGCCCTGTAGATTTAATAGAAGAGGACTGTCTTCTTCCTTTTGCATCAAAATCAGCAAACCGAGATAAAATATTGATTTATGAGAGAAAAAGTTAAAGACAAAGGAAGGCTTGAACATATTCTCCAAGCTTGCAATGATTTACTTGCCTCAAAAGACAAGTACACATTTGATGCAGTTAAAGACGATCCTATTATGGCAATAGGTGACAACAAGAACACGTCTTATTGCCACCCATTTCTTTCTGTGTTTCAATTACTTACGATCTGCGTGGCAGATGTGACAATAAAATAGAAAAACTTTTTCCTACATACGCGATGAAACATAACCATCAATATCGCTAAATGTCGTATCCAAAAACGTCAGGTCTTTCATTTGCAAGACATCAATCATACGATATTCCTTATACAACTGGCGAGAAAAACGAAGTTCAAAGGCCAAACGCAAATCATCTGTTGCATCAGCCCCTTCATCCTGCTTTGCCTCTTTACCCGTAATGGTTCTCATTCTTACAATCTCATACACATCACGAATCCCCTTACCCTTAATATATGGCACGAAATAATGAAGATCCTGCAATGCTATGGTTGACGGGAACTTGGCACCCGTATAATATAAGGTGGCAGATTGATTCAAAAAACTCTTTTCGTACCCACGCCGATGACTCGGACGAACCACACCAACTAACACCCGATTATCCACTTCCATTACAGTTCCCTTCTGCGGAATGACATGCTGCACGGTATCCTTCGCCTTCGTTTCTATCAGTTCCCGGATAAAACCTTCAAGCAACTTTCTGTTTTCGCTATCGTTCGGCCGAAGCGGAAAAGCACCTATGTTCACCTCCTTGATAGTCTGATAGAACTTTGAAACCTCCACCTTCGCCGGTTCACCATCACCAGGAAAAAGAATGTATCCACCTATCACCTCCTTCTTTAATGGAGCCTCAACATAATCACGATAATAAATGGCATCACGATAACGATGCATCTGATTGATGGCATCATCCGGTGGCACATCTACTCCACTCGCATTCTTGCTGGCTATCCGATATTTTGCATCGAAGAGATAAGTCATTTTCATATCTTTCTGCAAATCATTCTTGGTAAGCTGCAAGACAATATCCGGTTTCTGAGGTACTGTTGGTACTATCAGATTCTGCATTCCAATACTATCATTGGTCTGCTCCGTACTTTTCGGATTATATACCAATTCGGCAAGTTCTACCCCATCTTTCCTAAAGAGAATACGAGAATGTTCTCCCTTACCCAACTCCCAGGTAAACAGACCATTCAGCTCCATTCGATTGCGATATTCCACATCATCCTGATCCAGATTCAACTCCTTCTTCACTATGTGGCTCACCTCTATGAAACACCATATTTCATAAAGCGTGGCGATGTCCTTGGATTGCAACCGATAGATGCCTTCATTTAGAGAGTAAGCCTTACGGAGCAAATTCCAAGTACGATAAACCTGACTATATCCCGTAGCTTTCTGAAGAACCATACTTTCCTGGTTCAACCCTTTGAAACGCCCAACGGTTCGGAAGAAAGAATTTTTCCTTAAACGATTCAGGGAAACATAAGTTGCCTGAAGTTCTTGCTTAGTAGCATCAGAGACCTCCTTAACCTGCTCTATACGAGTTTTTAAGAGTTCATACTTACTCGTAATCTGCGATAAAGCAAATTTCAGAAATCGATTTTCCTGGGTATCATTCGACTCTATTTTTTCGGTGATACGATAAAGATGAGCGGGGTCTTTGCGATGCTCAGCAATTTCATTTTCAAGAGACATTGGAACTCGGCGCACCTTATCAGCCCGCAGATAAGTTTCCCTGCCATGCAAGCGATGACGTGGTCGGTCGATAATGTGCCGACAAGCCTCCAAGAACTTCTTTTGTTCATCAGCAAAGACACTCCACCATATAATCTCTGGTGTTTCTCCCTGTTTATCAGGAGCAAAGCTATGATAGGTCCGTTTTAGAAAATCAAGCGAGAGCATCCGATACTCTTGCTCAATATCCTCTACAATTTTCTTCCAATGAGAATGATAATCCAGTTTGGTACTCAACACCTCGAAGGAGAATGAAAACTTTCTTTTGATGAGCTCAGAAGATACACCATCTGATTTCTTTCTCTTGATAATATAATCAAAACAGATTTCAGAACGTCCTATCTCATTGCCGAAATTCAGAAAGCCAGCCAACATACCATGACGGAAACTGAACCTGTCGTTTTCATTCTGCAAGATGGAACCAAAATGTGCATCTACAATCTTGGCATCATTCTTTTCCTCAAACTCCACCCATATCGGATAGTCTGCATTATCAAAGAATATGGCAGGAGCAGAAGAATCTTTTAATATCACCTTAGAAGTGGATTGGTCATCCAAATACCGCTCCACCAGTTCAACACCATCCGACCAGGAATATGTGGAGGAAAGTTTGTCTTCCCCTACATTCCTCTTCGCTTTATCCCAAATAGCATCAAACTTGGTGCATTCTATGGTCATCACAAAGTCGTGATGCTTGATTCTTAAAAGTTCCATTACCGTTAACTCCAAAAACTAGTGTAACCTGAACTAAGCTTCTTTTCCATTTCATCTAACTTAGCCAGAGAAACAGAACTATCTCTCATGTTTTCCGGCAACATCTTCGAAACAACTTCCTTTAAAGAAACGAGCAACTCCGCCTTTACCTTCTCCTCATCGCCTTCTATTCTAGATAGGATTTTCATAGAAGTAATTTCATCCAAAGCACGAGCCACGACTTCATTTTGCGTCATTTCCAAACCTTGGCTATTTTTACGATAAGGCAAATTATTGACCACATAGAGCAGGAACTCGTTACGGGTTCGATAAGCTATCTTAAAAGGTGTACCTTCCAATACTGCATTGATTTCCTGTAAGTACTGTATCACCTGGTTGCAAACCTCCTGGTTTTCCTGATACACGTCAACACCCTCCACCTTATCTCCTACCAAGTCTTCAAAATTAAGTTTTCCTATCTGTTCGTGTCGGGATGTTAAGCCACCATATAGATCCACCTCATTCATTTCAATGGTCATGGCTCTGTCGAGTACTTTTCGGGAGAAGGAAAAGGTTGTTTCGTCCATATTGACGGTTCCCACGATAATGAGGTTTTGGGGGATAGTAATACCTTCATCTATGAACTGCTGTTTTAAAACATCCTTTTGACTATCAGAACAATCTACCAAAAGTTCATCTATCAGTTTTTTATACCAAGCCTTAGGAACGAATTCAGCATGTTCACCATTCCCTTCTTTTTCAAATTCAGGCATGAGAATTGGGTCTGTCACAACCTTACCTGTTTCATTGCACTTTCGAGATTCCACAACACTCAGATATTCTGCAAAATACTGTTCAACAGGAGCCAGGTTCATTTCATCTAAGCACAAGAAATATGGAGTACTTTCATTCTCCCATGCTCGCACTACAAACTTCAAAAAGTCACCAGCAATAAACGTTGGTTCATCTCCAAGTCTGCTTACATACCCAACAAGTTCAGAAGAGTCGTGCCAATTAGGCTTCACCTGTACCATTTCAAAGTTCTTCGGCTTATGATCCTTATATTCAGGAGAATCTACGCACCAACAAGCACGAGCCAATTCACGAACGATTCTACTTTTTCCAGTACCAGAAATACCTGCCAAAAGAAGGAAAGGCTTCGACTTAATGGCCGTGATATAAGGACGATAAGTTTGGTTGATTTCACTTTGAGTGACCGGTGGCTTTTGATTATTCTCCTGATTATCAACTTGTCCTGGCAATTTTCTTACTACCAAATCCAAAGATGTAGAAACCATAGGAGCCTTCCGTTTCAAGTTTTCCAAATTATCAACACAATAAACACCTTTACCTTTCACAATATCAGGCAACATATTCTCGCCAATATAAGAATTCAACACCCGCAAAGGTCCAACAATCTCAGCACTTTTAAACAATGCACTATCTCCTTTTTCTAAAACCTTGCAAATATTCTCCAGGTTAAAGACAACTTCTGAGCCATCAGTCTTCTTTATCTTATAGCAGCAATCTATAATAAACGTAGAAAGAATTGACTTCAATCCATCTTCGAACTTATCACCACATTCATCACCATTCAACCAATTATTCAGCAATAAGTCAGTATATTCAGCCTGCATTGACAAATAAGCATCAAGGACTAGCATTTTGTCAGAAAAAGCAAGCATCTTATTATAACGATTCTCACCTTTTCGCTCCTGTTTTCCATTTTCTACAAAATCTATCTTACCCAAATGCAAAAACAATTCCAATCCCACTTGTAATGACTCACACTGAGACTTAAATAATGGAGATTGGTTTATTCTATCTTGCAAATTAGGCAATTGTGGAAACAGCTCATTAATGCGCACCAACAATTTCTTACTCAAACAAATTGCAATATTATCCCCAACATTCACTTCTTCAGAAAAAAGGACTTTAGAAGGATTTGCACATGACTTATAAATGATATACAAAGAAGCCAAAAGTTGCTTGAAAGAATTCAAGGAAGATTTGATTCCCAATCTGAGATTAGGATTTTCTCTATAAATCAATGATGAAGGAAAAACATCTGCCATAATTGTTCTATTTTTCGTTGTTTATAATAACTTCAGCTATAGCCTTTGCCAATAAAGGAGGCACAGCATTTCCTACTTGCTTCATTTGACAGGTTCTATTACCATAGAATCGGAAAGTATCAGGAAAAGATTGTATTCTCGCTGCTTCTCTAATAGTAAGACACCTATCTAATACAGGATGAGTAAACCTGCCAGAGGAAGGCGTATCAAACCTCGTGGTTATTGTTGGAGCAATCCCATCTTCCAATAATCTGCACCAAGTACCACTATAAATAGACTTAGTCAGCAATTCCTTTGGCAAGACTTCCTTTCCTTTTCCTTTAGGAATCATTTTCAATCTGTCTAAAGCAGACTTCGAATGCTTGGTTGCCACATGATTATAAAGGACTTGCGCACCTGCACGAAGTTTCTTTTGATAAGAAGACATTGCAGGTTTATCATAATCACGCTCATCAACACCTTCTCCCGATGCAATGAAAGGTAAATCGTAAATGGCATCCTTTACCGTAGTCAGAATATCAAGAGGTTCAGGTAATTTTACCTCTAGCTTATTCAACTCTCCCAAGAAGATTGCTCGCCTTCTATCTTGTGGAACCCCATAATCTTTTGCACACAGTACACCACAAGTTACAACATAACCAAGTTCCTCAAAAGACTTTATTATTTGGTCTTTAAAATATCCATTTGATGTTGTAATAATATTAGGAACATTCTCTAATACAAAGTACTTTGGTTTGAACTCAGTCACAAATTTCACGAATTGTTTAAATAAGAAATTTCGTGGATCATCTAAACTTAACCGCTTACCCTTTTGAGAGAAGCCCTGACATGGTGGACCACCAATAATCACATCTATATGAGGATGCTTTTGATGTAACAGAACTACATCAACATTACATATATCATCTGCTATCACATCCGTATCGGTATGATTTTTCTTATAAGAAGCAGCTATATCTTTATCATACTCAATAGCAAAAGCAACATCAAACCCTGCCATTCTAAAACCTTCTGACATACCACCAACGCCAGCAAACAGATCACCTATTATCATAAGACTTCCTTTATTCGCTTTAAAGATAAATTAAAGTATTCTTCATTCAACTCTATTCCAATAAAATTCCTATTAAGTTTGGCAGACGCAACACCTGTTGTACCACTACCCATAAAAGGATCAAGAACAACGTCACCTCTATTAGAAAGTATATTCACGAAATATTCTATTAACGCCAATGGTTTTTGAGTAGGATGCTTACCCATTTTTCTTTCTTTCGTACTTATCGTACTTGTTTCTACGAAATCATGAATAGCTTTACCTTCGTTATTAAATGTACCTGTTGTTGCATCATTGACCATATAAACCCAAGGTTCAGTTGAATTTATAAACTGCAAGTTCATATTTCTTGGCAAAGGATTCGTCTTATGCCAAACACCTACTGTTTTATAATAAAAGCCATGTTTCTGAGCTAAGTTTATGATTGTCTCGACTTTAATGATAGACATAAAAACAATCAACGAGCCACGCTTTTTCAAGACACGATTGCATTCATGAAAAAGCATGTCCATTTGCTGAGTCCATTCCACAAAGTCTAGGTCATCCCAACCTGATGCAGCAAAATGACCATCTCGAAGCTTATTCATATTTGTACCACGCTTTTTCATGAATAAGCCCAAATTATAGGGTGGATCCGTTATTATTAAATCCACAGAATCTGTTGGCAACTGACGTAAACACTCGATAGCATCACCTTGCTTCAAAAGTATCTTTCCATCAATTCCCAAGAAACCTTTTATCTCTTGTAAATCTTCCATTCTGCACTGAATAAAAAATCCAATACTAGCCATACTTACAACATTCAGTTGCAAGTACACATATAGGAATAGTGACAGAGAATGGAAAAGTCAAACACAGACAATAGAACCATACGCTGCCGCTATAGAAAACTATGAGCGTTGAACTTTATTCTGGAAGTACGAGCCACAAGCAAAAAATACCTGAGAGCATGATACAAAAGAAGCGTGAGCTTCACTTATCATACTCTCAGGCATTTGGCGTGGCCCTCCCAACAGATAAGTTCAGCCCACGCTATAGCGCAGGCATTCACTTATTCTATTGTTGGGAAATACATCTGTTAATCGCCAAATTTCGAGAGTATTCCGAATATCGTAAACGCTTTGTATATTAATATGTTATATGTCTAAAGTTTATTCTTTCTGTTTCTTATTATTCTATTTTATTTGTTCAACTTATGTTACAAGGGAGCAGCCACCTGCGGCAACCTCTCCCCTTTCGAGGGCAAAGTTACAAAAAATAAATGAAATATGCAACTTAATACCTCAAAATATCTTTTACCGAGTAAATTTTACTTGAAGCATCAAAAGAGAAATACTGGTCGTCCATAATCATATAATCCTCTCTCTGCTTCTTGCTCAGACTCTTAATATCGGGAAACATAGATCTTGGAACTATCACTTCTCGACCATCAGTCAAAAACACAGCCATAGCACCACGCTTAACTCCAAAATCCAGTTTCTTAATTCCCAAAGTAGTATCTTTGAATTTACACATAATCTTTCCTCCTATTATATATTTTTTCTTTTGTGGGCAAATTTACAAAGAAATATCGAGAATGCCACATTTTTTATATATAAAAGTTTGGAGAATACAAAGAAAACTTGTAATTTTGCAGCACATATAATAAATTAATCAATAGGAGGACATAAATATGGCAACAGCAATAAAAGCAATCCCTACTTTACATGGCGAAGATGCAATTCGCTTTCGTGAGGAAATGGAAGCAAACGAAAGAGCATTTCTTTCAAGATCGAAAAGGGATAGAAATAAAGACCCCTTTGTTATAAAAATGAAAGAAATGTTACGCAAATCTGGATTAAGATAATTAAGAATATGAAATTAGAAGATATTGGTTTTCTTTGTGTACTTACAAAGGAAGTTATAGATGAATGCAATCTTTTCACTTGCGGAGATGACCCTGATATGGATGAGTTTTTCTGCAAAGACGCTCTTGATTATACAAAATTCTGAATGGGAAAATCATACTGCTTTCGTCTAATTGACAACCCCAAAGAAATCATTGCATGTTTCACTGTATCAAACGATAGTATTCGTCTATTCGACCTAGGATCTTCCAAAAAGAACAAAATGTAGAAAGAAATTTCCAATCGAGAAAAACGTTTAAGCAGATATCCTGGAGTTTTAATAGGAAGATTAGCTGTCGCTTCCAAATATGCCAACAAAGGCATAGGAACAGATGTCATAAGATTTATCAAAGAATGGTTTGTTGATGAGGACAACAGATCTGGTTGCAGATTGGCTATCGTTGATGCTAAGAACAAGCTAAATGTTCTTCAGTTTTATCAAAAGAAATGCCATTTCAAATTCTTATTCAAATCAGAAGAAGATGAATTTAGATACATGCATCTACACGAAGATAAATGTTGTGACAAACAGGATATACGCCTTAATACAAGACTCATGTATTGTGACTTATTGGCAGAAGATTAATGAAGTATTTAAAGATACTTAGCTTAAAACAGAAGAAATCATGATTAACGACAGAAGACAACTGGCTGACGTGTATCAGCAAACTATAGATATTGTACTGGAGGGACATTACACCTCTGAGAATGGGGAGGAAGTGAAACTGCTCGACAACACGAAGATGCTGAAGGGAAGCAGATTCTATACCAAGCCACTGGATGCTTCAAACATACCTACCCTTGCAGATGGTTCCACCAAGATCATCGTGAAGAATGACGACAGCATCGTGCTCGGTGCATTCGGTTGCGGTGCCTTCCACAATCCTCCGAAACATATCGCAAGACTGTTTCACGAAGTCATCAACGAGAAGGAGTTCAAGGACAAGTACAAGCTCATCGCCTTCGCCATCCTTGAAGACCATAACTCGCCAAGAGGTGGAAACCTGCAACCCTTCATCGAGGAATTCAAGTCATAAGCTCCCACAGATTTGGCTTTCCCTTCGGCCGCCGATTTTCAATTCACAGATTCACACAGATGGGGCTTGATTAGCAGTAATCAATGCCCCGCTTCTCGCACTCTCCTCGCAGGGCGGCGAGGAAGTAGCTGCGTTCGCTGCCCCAACCACGAACCTTGCGCTCGTGATCCACGGTCTGCTTCAAACGCTCATCGCTGTATGCGGCAAAGCGGGCTGCATACTCTGAAATTCTTGACTCGGCATAACCTGCATCAACAGTTGATGACTCGGCATTAACTGCCTTAATTGTTGAAGACTCGGCATTAGCTGCCATTACATTCTCATTGTTCTTTAAATCTGAATTTGGATTCATAAAGATAATTATTTTAAGTTGTTAAACACTTACACATTCTTTTACCACCGTGGTTATCTCTATGCGAAACTCGGTTGGTGTGCCGCAACTGGGCAACTCTTAATGCTTGATTTCGGGTGCAAAAGTACATCATTATTCTAAAACCACCAAATTTTTTCGGGATTATTTTTCTTGTTTTTTTCCTTCTTCTAAAGAAGAAGATTTTCGGGGAAGCAAATAGCAAGAAAATACCCGACTTGATTAGAAGAGATATACTCGACTTGATTGAAGGAGATTCCCTTAAATGGTTAAACTTTCCTATATTTGCATTATAATAGTATTATAATAATAAAATTATAATTATCTTTGCACCATGATTATCAGAAAGATATAAGACTATTCAAAGACAATAAAGAAGATAATATACAATGATAGAGAATCCGTTTATTCTGCGAGGATACATATCCGACGCTTACTTCTGTGATAGAGAAAAGGAAACCATCGACTTGATAAGAGAAATCAAGAATGGCAATAATATCACCCTGATTGCACCTAGAAGAATCGGCAAGACAGGGTTGGTGCAGCACGTCTATGCCCAGGAAGGCATCAAGGATAAATACTATACATTTCTTGTAGATATTTATGCCACAAAAACCCTAGCCGACTTCATTCAGGAACTAGGCAGAAGTATTCTGCAAAGTCTGAAACCTAAAGGCACCAAAGTAGTGGAACATTTTCTTAACTGCCTCCACTCACTCCGTTCATCCATCAGCTTCGATATGAATGGTGTACCTTCGTGGGGAGTAGATTTGGGAGAAATCACCAGTCCAACCACAACGCTCGATGAAATTTTCCTTTATCTAGAGAGCGCAGATAAGCCTTGCATCGTGGCCATTGATGAATTCCAAACCATCAGCAGCTATAGAGAAGCTAATGTGGAAGCCATACTGCGCACCTACATCCAGCACTGCCATAATGCCAGTTTCATCTTTGCCGGATCTCAGCGCAATATGATGTCGGAAATATTCTTGAGCCATGCCCGTCCTTTCTACCAGAGCACCTCCATAAAAACACTGAAAGCTATTGATCGAGAGGTGTATGCCGACTTCGCTACTCGTCTTTTCGAGGAAAGACAGAAGCATATCAAACGAGAAACCATTTATCGAATATACGACCGTTTTGACGGCATCACCTGGTATCTGCAAAGGATGCTCAATAAGATTTTCTCGCTCACGGAAAAGGCTGATGACAAGATGATGGAAAAGGCTGATGACAAGACGAGGGAACTGGCTGATGATAAGATGATGGAATTGGCGCTCAACTCGATTATAGACGAAAGTGCTTTTGCCTATGAAGCCCTCCTTTTCCAGTTGCCAGCCAAGCAAAAGGAACTTCTCTTAGCCATCTGCAACGCTGGCAAGGCTCAAAACATCATGTCTTCGGCATTCATCAAAAAGCACAATCTTCCTTCCGCCAGTTTTGTACAAGGTGGTATCAAGGGATTATTGGAGAAAGATTTTGTTACGGAGACGGATGGAACTTACGAACTATACGATAAGTTCTTCGGTGAATGGCTGAAGAAGGAATTATAAAGTATAAAGATAGAAGTATAAGAATATAAAAACAAAGAATGATATGATACAGCAAGTAGAATTTTCATTGCGTCCGCTTCCTCGCGGCTTTCACCTCGTAACCAACGAGGTGATGAGGAACCTGCCAGCGCTGCCTAAGACAGGGATTCTGAATCTCTTCGTAAGACATACCAGTTGCGGATTGTCGCTGAACGAGAACTTCGACCCGGATGTGAGACATGACTTGAAGGGTATCTTCGAAAGACTGGTTCCGGATGGCGACCCAAGATACCTGCACCAGGATGAAGGACCGACAGATATGTCGGCTCATGCCAAATCGAGCATGGTGGGTGTATCGCTCACCATTCCCATTACCAACGGCAGATTAAACCTCGGAACATGGCAGGGGATTTACCTCTGTGAATTCAGAGAGGGAGGCGGAAGCCGACACCTCATCGCAACGATTATCGGGGAATAAAGATAAAAAACGAGGATGTTCGCACATCCTCGTTTTTACGTTAACATCATCATTTATTCTATCGCGTCCAATTCCGCTTCATCCTCTTCCTTCTCCTCTTTCTTTCCGAAATTAGGATCAATCTTCAGGAAAGCAGTAACCAGGAAAGTGATGGCGCAACATGCCATCACGATGATGAAGAACATGCGGTAACCTACCATATCCTTCAGATATCCAGAAACCATGCCCGGCAGCATTAATCCGAGATAGGAGATGCCCGTACAGATGGAATAATGGGAGGTCTTGAACTTTCCCTGACTGTAGAACAGCATGTAGAGGGTAAGAACCGTGAAGCCCAGACCATAACCCAACTGCTCGACAAAAAGACAGCTGGAAACCACGATGAGGTTGCTGTTGAGCGAATAACTCAGATAGATGTAAACCACATCAGGCAAGGTGATGGCGCAAACCAGAGGCCAGAGCCATTTCTTCATTCCATCCCTGCTCACCAGAATACCACCAAGAATTCCACCCAGCAGCAAACCTATCAATCCCACAGTACCGTTGGCAAAACCATATTCCTGAGGTGACAAGCCCAGTCCACCCTGCGAATTAGGACGGAGGATGAATGTCTTGGTCATGGTGTTCAGAAGCGCTTCAGGGAATCGGTAGAGCAAGAGAAAGAGCATCACGCAGACGGTTTCCCCCAATCCGAACTTCACGAAGAAGGTGCGGAACATGTTCTTCAGTTCATGAGCCACTTCACCCACCGTTCGGTCGGTCTGCACATCATCCTTCGGGCGCGGCATGAAGTGGCTGTGGTAGAGCCACAAACCGATGAAGATACCTGCCAGTCCGTAAAAGATAAGCGCCCATGAGAAGCGAATCTGGTTGCGGAAGAGAACCTGAAGCACACCTGCCAGCATCACCAGAAAGCCATTCACAAAAATGATGGCGAGGCGGTAGAAGGTATTTCGCAAGCCTACAAACTTAGTCTGCGTATGTTCATCCAGCTCAATCATGTAGAAACCATCTGCCGAAATGTCGTGGGTGGCACTACAGAAGGCGATTAGGAAGAAGAAGCACATCGTTGCCTGGAACCAGAAGGCGGTAGGCAGCGAGAAGGCGATGCCGGCAAGGGCAGCTCCGATGAGAGCCTGCATGGTGAGCACCCACCAGCGCTTAGTCTTCAGCAAATCTATGAACGGACTCCACAAGGGCTTGATGACCCAGGGAAGGGCGAGCCATCCGGTATAGAGACCCACCTCAGCATCGGTCAGCCCCAACTGCATGTACATCACCACAGAGAGGGCGGTTACGATGACGTTGGGGAGTCCTTCGGCAAAATAGAGGGTCGGAATCCATGCCCATGGACTCCGACTGTTTTTCTTTGTTACCATTTTACATCACTATTTATAAAGTTTCTTGATTTCAGCACCCTGATAGTAGTGCAGCAGGATGGCATCATAATGATAACCCTGCTCGCCCATCACGGCAGCACCAATCTGGCAGAGGCCTACTCCGTGCCCCCAACCGGCTCCGATGAGTTCGAAACGCTGAGGCACTCCCTGCTCATCCTTATCATATTTATCCACCACGAAGGCAGAACTCAGCAGATGACTGTCGCTCAGCGTACGGCGGATTTCGAGTTCCTTACCGATGGTAAAGGTCTTCTCTGTTCCGATGAGCTGGAGCTTGCTGATTCTTCCACTCTTGCCGCGCTCCACGGCCTTCATGTCTAGGATGGCACCCAGGTCCATCTTCAGTTTGTCGGCGATGAGCTGCTGCAACTTCTCCTGGCTGAGCGTTTCCTTCCAGCGGTAGAAATTGACGGTTTCCTGATCATAGTCGTTGAGCACTTCTGACAGGATTTTCTTGTCCTGCGTGTTGCAGAAAGCTGGCCGATTGAAGCGGATCCATTTCTCAGCCTCCTCCTCATTGGTCAGTTTAGGCAGTGTATGTTCCACGCCCAGGGCGATGTCGCGAACAGCCGTGAGATAAGTCTTCGGCGTGTCCTCCCAGCAATACTGGAATTCCTCAGTTATTCCGCCGCAGCATTTCGAGAATCTTGCATCGCAGATTTCTTCGCCGTCCATCAGAATCTGTCCCTTGGTCTGGCGGATAGCTTCAGCTACATGGGGCGATGTTTCCTTGGTGATGCCCTGGTAGCGCTGGCAGTGGTCGTCAGCACATACATCAAAGAGGGTGTGGTCTTCGCGGTCGTACCAGCGGATGAGCGTATCTTCCTTCTTGGTGAAGGAGAAGAAGTTGTTGCCGTTCTCAGCCACCTCTCGGCGCTTCTTCATCTGTGCCAGGAGCCATGAACGGGAGATGACGGCGTGCGCCTTCAGGAGTTCGAGACTCGAAGTGGCACTCATCTCACTGCTGATGACGCTCTCCAGATATTTCTCTACAGGCAACTCATTGATTGCCACAATCTTATCCGATTCTACCACAAAGCGGAGCGTGCCCAGGAAAGTTTGGGTTTCCTTGCGCTCCCAGTGGAAGTTGACACCGATGGTTACATCGCTCAGCGAAAACGAGGCGTCGGCACTCTGCGGATGGAAGGTGAGCTGGCTGTACTGGTTGCCGTTCCAGAGCACACCGCCCTCTGAGAATTCTACCACCTGTTCGCCCAGCACCTTTTCGCCCTTGGCAAGATAAGGTTTGTTGAGCGAGAAATGAATCTTCTGCGCACTCACGATGCCCACCGTTACGTCGGGCTGCTTACCTTTATTATATAAGGTGGAAGAGGCTTCGGCTGCATCCTCGGCATCCTTAGATGCCTTCAGTTTGGCGATGATGGTGTTCATCTTTTCTTCCGAAACGCCACATTCCTGCAGCAGCGAGAGGGCTTTCTCCTCGGTCAGCTTTCGGAAATCTTCCTCACGAGGGGTGATGATGAGTCCGCTCATATCCAGTGCTCCCGGTGAAACCACAAACTGGGCGTCGCCTTCGGCAAAATAGGCTTCCGGACGGTGCTTTTCTCTCGGAATGACCACGCTGATGAATTCCTCGCCCTTGCGCCAGGAGATGATGTTCATCATCGGTTCGGTTTCGTCGCCACGCTGAGGCATTGCCTTGTAGAGACGGCGGAAGAGGGCCTCATCGCTCTCAGCACTCTTCGAGATGATGACGAAGGCGGGAACGATGAAGTCGCGAACCACTGAGATTTTCTCCTCATCATTGAGAGAGATGATGTCGGTCAGGTTGCGGGAGAGACGCTGCCAGTTGGTCTGAAGAGGAAGGATGCCGTTGGTTCCTGCCTGGAAATGAAGATGGTCTGGAGCCGATGCACCACACTTCGGACCGTTGTAGAACACCATCAGGTCGCTGTGCAGACTGATGAAGCGGTGCATCTCGCCGTAATTCTTGTAGATGAGCTGAGGCTGATGCTTGCGTGCCGGAATGGTGAAGTGGACAGGCAGAATCGGGAACGGATTCACCAGAAGATGGAATTTCTCGTCTATCTGCTTCGACATCTGTTCCTTAGGACGGTTCTTGTCGCAAAGGAAACAAGGGCGCTCGCCCAGGGTTTTCTTATCTATCTTGGCGCCCGTACTTACGATGCGGGCTGGGTTCCACTGCAGTTTCAGCTGGTCGGAGAACTGGCGGGTTTCTACATGCTTGAGGTCGCGGAAGCGGTGGCGCGCATCGGTCCAAACCTCCAGCTGACGGTTGAAGAAACGCGAGATGCTGCTGTCTTCCATAATGTCGGCCTTGCCCTGCAGCAGGTGCTGGCGTGCCTTCAGTTCCATGGTGCGCAGGCGGTCCTTATACAGGTTGTTGGCGTTCACCTTCTCTACGCTGAGGGCTGCATCGCTGTTACCTCCCCAGCGGCGGCAGAGGTAGAGTTCGTCGTAGATTCTGCCGATGCGGTAACGGCGCGAAAATGCCAAGCCGAGCGCATAATCCTCACCATACGAGGTGTTAGGAAACTGGATCTGTCTGACCAGCGGAGTGAAGAAGGCGCGCGGAGCACCCAATCCGTTGATACGCAGTGCATTGTTGCATCCGTTTTCATCGGTCCACTCCTTGTGGTCTATCAGTCCCGGTGGCAGGGTGTTGAGGTCGAAGTCGCACATGCGGTACGAGCCGATAATCATGGCTGCCTTCTGCTTGTAGAAGGCATCTACTATCTTCTGGAGTGTCTTTGGTGAAGAATAGAGGTCATCGCTGTCAAGCTGTACGGCAAACTTTCCGCAGAAACTGCTGTTGATGGCTTCGTTCCAGCATCCGCCTATTCCCAGGTCGGTTCTCTCCGGCACAATCTGTATCAGGTTGTCGGCTTTAAGTTCATCCAGTATTTCGCCGGTGCGGTCGGTAGAATGGTTGTTTACCACGATGACGTTAAACTTAAAGTTGGCCTTCTGTCCCAACGCACTCTTCACGGCATCAGCTACCGTCTTTTCGCGGTTGAAGACGGGGATGATGACAGATGCCTCGTATTCAAAATCCTGCTCACCGAAGTCGGGCTGGCGGTAGAAGGTGGTGTCTATCAGGGCGCCCACCTTGCCCAGATGCTGGGTGCATGCCTTTTCCATCTCAATCTGCACCTCGCGGTTGCGCGGGTTTACATAGTCAAACTGCTTCTCGCCGCTCTTACGGGTGTCGAGTTCGGCTTCTGAATAGAGGAATTCGTTGAGATGGAAGATTTCACCCACACGGCTCAGATAGAGACGGAGGTCGTAGAGGGCGGCAAACTGATACTCTTCGCGGTCGGGTTGGGCGATGTAGTCGGCCAGCGCCTGTGCCTTGATGCACCAGAGGCTTCCAAAGTCGAAGTCATCTCGCAAAGAACCTGACTGGTAGTCAATTACCGGATGTTTCTCCATTTTGCCTTCTACCATCTTGTAGTGGTCGGCGTAAACCATGACGGCATCCGTATCATCTGCCACTCTGAGGAATCGCTCCAGCGTGTTGTTTCCCCATCCTATGGTGGTGTGGCGGGTACAGATCATCACGTAGTCAGCATCTGTATTTTCAGCGATGCTGGCAATGGTGTTACTGCTTTCCAGGCGGTCGGTGATGACAAACGTACATCCTTCGGGCACCTGATGATGAGCGGCAAAATCAGCACTCACCAGGAAGTGGATATGCTGTACAGTCTTGTACTCATGAAGCACCGACAAGGCATTCTGCGCATCGTCGATGTATTCGCAAGGCAAGAAAAGGTCTATTTTTTCTCTCATTTTCTTACGTTATTTTTGTTCACTTCAGCCCTTTTCGGGGGGCTAAATCTGTGTTTTTTATCTTTATTTTATCTTATTATATTAAAATATGTGGCAAAGATACTAATTTTTCGGCAAAAAACACTATCTTTGCAGTATGAATAATGAAAAAAAATATCTTTTGGGCCTTACACTTGCCGAATTGAAGCAGGTGGCAAAGGACTTAGGCATGCCCGCCTTCACCGGTGGGCAGATGGCAAAGTGGCTCTATGAGCAGCATGTGAAGAGCATTGACGAGATGACCAACATCTCTAAGGCGAACCGTGCCAAACTCGCTGCCGAATACGAAATAGGATGCTTCGGATATTCCGATGCACAACATTCGGTGGATGGTACCATCAAGTACCTCTTCCCTACCCGGAGCGGCAAATTTGTCGAGACGGTTTACATCCCCGACAAAGACCGCGCCACGCTGTGCGTTTCTTCGCAGGTGGGATGCAAGATGAACTGCCTGTTCTGCCAGACCGGCAAGCAGGGGTTTGAGGGCAGCTTGCCTGCAGGCGACATTCTGAACCAGGTTTACTCGCTGCCGGAGGTGGACAAGCTTACCAACATCGTGTTCATGGGCCAGGGCGAGCCGATGGATAATCTCGACAATGTGCTGCGCGCCACAGAGATTCTCACCGCCGACTACGGCTGGGCATGGAGCCCGAAGCGCATCACGGTAAGTTCGGTGGGCGTGAAGAACAAGCTGAAGCGGTTCCTGGAAGAGAGCGACTGCCATGTGGCCATCAGTATGCACGACCCTATCCCTTCTGAGCGCGCTGAACTGATGCCTGCCGAAAGGGGCATGGGCATTGAGCAGGTAGTAGAACTGCTGAGGAACTATGATTTCTCTCATCAACGCCGCCTGAGTTTCGAATACATCGTCTTTAAGGGCGTAAACGACAGTATGCAGCATGCCAAGGCCATCATCAAACTGGTGAAGGGACTTGACTGCCGCTTCAACCTGATCCGTTTCCACCAAATTCCAGACATTCCTCTGCAAGGTGTGGATGATGAGAAGATGGAGCAGTTCCGTGATTACCTCACCCAGCATGGTGTCTTCACCACCATCCGTGCCAGCCGCGGCCAGGACATCTACGCCGCCTGCGGTCTGCTCAGCACCTCGAAGAAAATCGGAGAAATCCGTGAGCACGAGGATGAAGAGAAGATGAATAAGTAAGGAAAGGTGGGGGAAAAATGGTTAGAGAATCTTTAAAGATCCTACTTGCCGGCTGTCTTTTGTTCCTTTTTCTGGCAAGTTGCAGCCCGGGAGGAGGAAGAAACAGAAAACTGCCCAAGAGCACAGGACAGCCTTACGAGGTGGTACTCGAGGGAGATACCGACAGCATCGTTACGAAGATACTGACGGAAGAGGTGCCTGCCCTGCCCCAACCCGAACCGCTCTGCCGGCTCATCCAGGTTAAGAAGGGCAAGATCCACGGCAGCTACCTGCTCGTAAGAACTCGCATCGTAGTGAACATCCCGGCAGCGGAATTCTCAGTCAGGCTGAGCCGCAACGAGAATGCTTCACCGCAGACCGTCATCCGCATCTCTGCCCGATCGCTGCAACAACTCAGAGAGAAACTCAACCCCGAGAAACTGCGCCAGTTCGTAGATGAGACTGAACTGGAGCACCTCGCCTCCATCATCTCCACCAACCCGAGCAAGCAGAACCGCGAGATGCAGCAGCTGGTAAAGAAGAACTTCGGCATCAGCATGATCATCCCTGCCGAAATGCAAGCAAGCAAGAAGGTCGGGAACTTCATCTGGATTTCAAACAACGCCAGTTCGGGCATGAAGAACCTCATCCTCATGAAAGTGAAGAGGGAAGAACAAAGAGGGAAAGCCGATTCTGATGCTTTTCCTGCTCAAGAGAAGCAGCAGATTGACAGCATGCTCCGCACAAACATGCCCGGCGAAACCGACAGCATGTACATGATAATCCCGGTCCTTTCAGAAAAAGGACTCTGGGAGATGAAGGGCGACGCCATGGGAGGTCCCTACGTGATGAGGCGCATCCGCCTGAGAAAAACGGGGGATGAAATCATCATCATCGGCTTCGTCTATGCGCCCGAAATGAAAAAGAAAATATTAATCAAGCAGCTAGAAGCTGCGATTTCTACTATAAAATAAAACGATAAATGGACAGCAAAAAGATTAGAGTGGCCATCACTCACGGAGATACCAACGGTATCGGATACGAACTCATTTTTAAGGCATTCAGTGAGCCAGAGATGTTGGAGTATTGTACCCCTATCATCTACGGTTCGCCTAAAGTGGCAGCTTATTACCGCAAGGCGATGAATCTGCCTGCCCAGTTCTCCATCATCCAGAAAGCAGAAGATGCTGAAGACGGAAGAATCAACCTCCTGCCAGCCGTAGACGAGGAGGTAAAGGTTGACATGGGCATGCCTACTCAGGAATCGGGTACGGCAGCCATCAAGGCACTTGACCGAGCCATGACCGACTACCGCGACGAACTCTTCGACGTGCTCGTTACCGCACCGGTAAACAACCAGAACGCACAATTTGAGGGCTTCCAGTTCAAGGGCCACAAGGAATACATAGAAACTTGCCTGGGCGAAGGTGCCAAGGGCCTTTCCATCCTCTGCGGCGGCGACCTTCGCATCGCATCCGTAACCGGAAAGACTCCGCTCAAGGACGTGCCGGCAGCTATCACCCAGGAGCTCATCATCGAGAAGGTGAAGCAGATGCACACATCACTGAAGCGAGACATCATGATTACCAACCCGCGCATCGCCGTGCTCGCCCTGAATCCTAGCAACAACGGTGAGGAGAGCTGCGGACCAGAGGAAGCCAGCATCATCATCCCAGCCATTGACCAGCTTGCCGAGCAGAAAATACAAGCTTTTGGTCCTTACCCTACTGACGAGTTCTTCGGCAACGGCCATTTCGTAGAGTTCGACGGCATCATGGCCATGTATCATGATCAGGCTACTACCCCGTTCCATTCTCTCTACACCGAGGATGGCGTACTCTTTACTGCCGGCCTGCCACTCGTGCACACCGCCGCCAACACCACTCCTAGCTACAGCATCACGGGCTGCAACGAAGCCGATGCAATCTCCTTCCGCCACGCCATCTACTTGGCGCTGGATGCCTTCTGCAACCGCGAAGACTATGATGAGGCCTACGAGAATCCACTGCCTAAACTCTACCACGAGAAGCGTGACGAGAGCGAGAAGGTAAGATTCTCCATCCCTAAGAAAAAGGGATAAGAGAAAGATTCCCTATTCCCGAGAAAAAGCGGAATAAAGAAAGATTCGGGAGGGCAGATGACGCAAAAAAGGCAAATCTGCCCTGTAATCAGACCTCCCGAACGTTAAAATTAAAAAAAAATGCAGATAATTCAGAAAAAATGAGTAATTTTGGCAGCTAAATGGATACTTCCGAACTACAAAAGATAAAACAACGCTACAATATCGTCGGTAACAGCGACGGATTGAACCATGCGCTCGACGTAGCCCTACAGGTAGCGCCGACCGATCTCTCCGTGCTCATCATTGGCGAGAGCGGTGTTGGTAAGGAAATCATTCCAAGGGTGATTCACGACAATTCGCCACGCCGCAGAGAGAAATATTTCGCCATCAACTGTGGAAGCATTCCGGAGGGAACCATTGACAGCGAACTCTTCGGACATGAGAAGGGTTCCTTCACTGGAGCCATAGGCGAAAGCGAAGGATACTTCGGTATTGCCAACAAGGGTACCATCTTCCTCGACGAGGTGGGCGAACTCCCGATTCAGACGCAGGCAAGACTGCTGCGCGTGCTCGAAACGGGAGAATACATCCGCGTGGGTGGAACTGAGATAAGGAAAACGGATGTCCGCATCGTGGCAGCCACCAACGTAAACATGCGCAAGGCTGTGAGCGAAGGACGCTTTCGCGAGGACCTCTACTACCGCCTCAACACCATCCCGATACAGATGCCTGCATTGAGAGAGCGTGGTGACGACATCCTCCTGCTCTTCCGCCTCTTCGCCATGCAGATGGCCGAAAGTTACCGTCTGCCTAAGATTTCACTCTCAGATGAGGCCAAGCAGATCATGCTGAAATACAAGTGGCCGGGAAATGTGAGACAGCTCAAGAACATTACCGAACAGATGTCAGTGCTGAGCCGAGAAAGAGAAATCGATGCACAGACTCTCACTCAGTTTATTCCGAGAGATGAGGAGTCTACACAGCTCGCCACCATACAGAAGGATGGCAAGGACGACCATAGCTACTCCAGCGAGCGCGAACTGCTATACAAGATTCTCTACGAACTGAGGGGCAACGTGAGCGACCTGAGACGAGAGATGAACAGCCTGCGCAAGCAACTCGATGAGGCACGCCAGTTGGGCGGTACAGGCGGATATGTTTCTCCGGTTCAGCCGAATACCCAGGTAGCTCCAGTATCATCCGTATCTCCGGTTCCGGCCGTATCATCCGTTCCATCGGTTTCTCCGGTATCGTCCGTACCTCCGATTACCGATCTCGATGAGCTACAACACATCCGTCAGGAAATAGCTACAAGAGGCATTAGGGGCACTTACAAACCCGAAGCCGAGGATGCTGAGATTGAGGAGATCAAGGAAGAAAACGAGAATCTGAACCTCAGCGACCTTAGCAAGCAGATGATAGAAAAGGCATTGGAGAGAAACAACGGAAACCGCAAGAAAGCGGCAGAAGAACTGGGAATCTCCGACAGAACTCTGTACAGAAAGATTAACAAATATAAGTTATGAAGCATATACGCGCGTACCTATATATAATAGGAGTCACACTGATGGTGGCGGTCATGGCAGCATGCTCCGTGAGCTACAAGTTCAACGGTGCCAGCATCGACTACACCAAAACCAAGACCATACAGATAGCCGACTTCCCTATCAGAAGTTCGTATGTGTGGGGTCCGATGGGTCCGATGTTCAACAACGAACTCAAGGATAAGTTTGCCAGCAACACCCAGCTCATACAGGTGTCACGCAACGGAGACCTGAAGATAGAGGGCGAAATCACCCAATATTCTCAGCGCAACAAGTCGGTTAGTTCTGAGGGATACTCAGCACAGACCGAGCTCAGTATCACCGTAAACGTACGTTTCACCAACACCAAGAACCATGCCGAGGACTTCGAAAAGCAGTTTACATCTGCCAAGACCTACGACACCACTCAGAGCCTTGCCTCGGTGCAGGAAGAACTGGTAACCCAGATTATCAAAGACCTGGTAGACCAGTTATTCAACGCTACGGTAGCTAACTGGTAAAGTAAGTGAAGAACGAAAAGTGAAGAGTGAAGAATTCAACGGCTTTACTGATCATAAAGTTCAAAACTCAATGTTCAAAGTTCAAAGTAAAATAAAATAAAGTAAAATATCGTGGAATTAAGCAGATTGATACAACACCCGGAGGAAATGAACCGAGAGACGCTCTACGACTTACGCGCCCTCTTGGCCTTATATCCGTATTATCAGACGGCACGCCTACTGATGTTGAAGAATCTGTACCTGCTCCACGACCCGAGTTTCGACGAAGAACTGCGCCGTGCAGCCATCTACATCACCGACCGTAAGATTATCTTCGAGATGGTAGAGGCAGCCCACTATCAGATAAAAAACGCCCCTGAAGAGGCTGAATCCAACAAACAGCAAGGCGTAAGAGGAATAGGAGCAGAAAAACACGGAGACCGTACTAGCGACCTCATCGACCACTTCCTGGGATCCATTCCTATGGAAGAAGACGAAGAAGAGAAGAAGGAGAAACGTAAGCCTACACCTGCTGACGCGGCTGTAGACTATGTGGCTTATCTCATGGAGACCGAAGACCAGCAGGAGCCAGAAGATACTTCGCGCACCATGAGTCTCATCGACGACTTTATGGAGGATGGCGGTTTCAAACTGCCTAAAATCCAGCAGGACGAAGATTACAAACCAGAATTTACTCCCGAACTTCAGACCGATTCCGGCAAGGATGGCGAAGAGGAAAACAGCGGTGTATTCACCGAAACCCTCGCCCGCATCTACATCAAGCAGGGCAAGTATCAGAGGGCTTACGAAATCATCAGCCGCCTGCATCAGCAGCATCCTGACAAGAACGGATATTATGTTGACCAGCTCAGATTCCTTGAGAAACTGATGCTGAACAGCAAGAAGAAATAAAGAAGAATAATAAATAAATAAAACTAGTTTTAAAAAATGGCTTACACATTATTAGTAGTATTAATCGTCCTGGTAGCTATCCTGATGATTTTCATCGTGCTCATCCAGGAATCAAAGGGAGGTGGACTTGCAAGTAACTTCTCTTCAACCAACTCAATCATGGGTGTTCGCAAGACCACTGACATTGTTGAGAAATTAACATGGGGCCTCGCTGCAGCCTTGGTTGTCATCAGCGTGGCATGTGCTTATGTAGCCCCTCAGGCAGCTGGCGAAAGCAGTGTTTTGGAGGGAGCCACTCAGGAGCAGACCGCTCTTCCTGCTATGCCAGGTGCTAGCAAGGATGCAGCAGCAGGTGCTCAGAAGGCTGTTCCTGCAGCTGGTGCAGATGCCCAGAAGGCAGCTCCAGTTGTTCCAACAAGCCCTGCAAAATAAAAAATAAGAAAAAAGGTACGAAAAAATTTGGTAGAACCATTTTTTTTTCGTACCTTTGCACTCGCTTAACAAGAATATGGTGGACGTAGTTCAGTTGGTTAGAGCGTCAGATTGTGGTTCTGAATGTCGTGGGTTCGAGTCCCACCTTCCACCCAACTATTTTTGAAAAAGCAAAACATAACCAATATGGTGGACGTAGTTCAGTTGGTTAGAGCGTCAGATTGTGGTTCTGAATGTCGTGGGTTCGAGTCCCACCTTCCACCCAAGATAAACCCTGCAAGATTCTTTCTTGCAGGGTTTCTTGTTATATATCCGTATTGAGCGGAATTCTTTTTTGTCATATAAACGAATTGCAATAGTATATTATAGAATGAAAACATACAAAAAAGCCTGCTAAGGGAAGAAAATATCCGTCTAGCAGGCATTTCATATAAGGATGAATTGAAAACTTATCTGATTACTTTCACTTCACCATCCTTAGCAATCTTAACGATGCTGGAAGGCTGATGAGGTTTATGCTCCTGACGGCGGCTCCAGCAAACATAATCTACAGCATTGAGGATTTCCTCGGAGATGTCGCGATAATTCTGTGCAGCAGGCTCACCACTCACATTAGCACTTGTACTTACAATAGGCTTCTGAAAACGGTAACAGAGTTGTTTGGAGAAAGACTCATAGGTAATACGCATCGCCAGACTTCCATCCTCTGCTACCAGATTATTAGCCACTCCACTCGCATCATCAAGAATAACCGTAGTAGGCTTTACAGGCATGGCAGCATCAATGAAATCCCATGCTACCTGTGGCACATTGCGGAAATAACGCGCCATGCGGTCAGCAGAATCTATCAGGCAGATAAGCGCCTTAGAATCGTCACGTTTCTTTATTTCATAAACTTTCTTTACCGCTTCAGGGTTGGTGGCGTCGCATCCTATGCCCCATACGGTATCTGTAGGATAGAGTATCACTCCACCCTTTCGCATGCACTCTACAGCACGCTTGATGTCTTCTTCTACAGTCATAATACTATAAAACTAAAAATCAAAAATCTTTTGAATCTTAAAAATCGTCACTTACATCTTTCTTCAAACACTCATAATAAGCTATGTCCTTCATACCATTGAGAAAAGCAGAAGCATCCATGCGTTTCTTGCCACTGAGCTGCAACTCCTGAATAATGAGCCATTCGTCGAGGCAGGCTACTTGTAACGACTTCCCCTCAACGCGGAGCGATCCCACAGGCGCATCACCACGCTTCATACATGAAAGATGGGTAGAAAAAATCTTAAGTACCTGAATTTTCTGTGTACTTTGCTTATGGGATGGATGAGCAGTAGGCTCAGGGAACCTCACGTAATCATCATCTCCCTTAGGATCGTCAAAGAATACTACTGTCTCCTTCTTCTTAATTTCAGTCCATGCACCAGGGTATGGAGAAAGACCGCGGATGAAATCATACACCTGCTTGGCAGGCTTGTGGAAGTCGATGCGGCAGGTATCCTTGAAGATTTTCGGAGCCGGCTTGAGTTCGGCACCCTGTCCTATCATTTCGCTCTGAGGAATGGAACCGATATTGCCATCGGCAGCGATGAGCGCATCAATGGTTTCCAGCGCCAATTCAGCACCAAGATGCATCAAGCCATCGTAAACATACTCCACATTTGCCGTCTCCGGAATAGGAAAACGTTTCTGCAGGATGATGCGACCGGTATCAATATCGTGGTCGAGAAAGAAGGTGGTAACACCCGTCTCCTTCTCGCCATTAATCACTGCCCAGTTGATAGGCGCCGCACCGCGATACTGCGGAAGGAGGGCTGCATGTACATTAAAAGTACCATATTTCGGCATTGCCCAAACCACCTCTGGCAGCATGCGGAAAGCAACTACCACCTGCAAGTCAGCCTGATAAGAACGCAACTGCTCCACAAAGTCAGGGTCCTTCATCTTTACAGGCTGCAGCACCGGTAAACCATGCTCTACGGCATACTGCTTAACCTGCGAAGGTTGCAGCGTATCCTGATGTCTGCCCACCGGTTTATCAGGCTGCGTAACCACAGCCACCACGTTGTAACCGCCCTCTACCAGGCGCTTGAGGGATTCCACCGCAAACTCTGGTGTTCCCATGAAAACAACTCTCAAATCCTTCTTCTCCATAAAACACTAATATTTTAAAATAAAACCAGCAAAGCCGTTGAATTCTTCACTCTTCGTTCTTCACTCTTCACTTAAAACACCTACTCTGCCGACATATCCGCTACAATCTGCCTGTACATGGAATAGATTCTAGTACGGCTGATGTAACCCTTCAGTACGCCTGCCACATCAACCACTGGCAGTTGGGCGGCATCGGTTTTATCAAATTTCTGCATCACCTCGTCCATACTGTCATGTTCGGTAAGAACTGCAGAAGGCTGCATCATCAGCTGACGCACAGTGAAATGCTGATACAGTTCGGTGCGGAAGATGATGTGGCGAATCTTCGTAATATCTATTACTCCCAACAGCACACCCGCCTGATCCAAAACAGGCAGAAAGTTGTTGTTACTGCGACTTATCTCACTCACCAGCTTGCTCATCGGCAGATCCGGACCTACCGGATGATAATCTTTCTCAATGACATCCTGCATGCCCAGCAGGGTGAGTGCAGCCTTGTCAATATGGTGGGTGAGCAGCTTGCCCTCTCTAGCCAGACGCAGGGCGTAGATGCTGTGACTCTCAAAGATGCTGATGGTGAGCAGCGAAGAGATGCACACTATCATCAGCGGCATGAAGAGCTGGTAGCCGCCTGTGAGTTCGGCGATGAGGAAGATGCCCGTAAGCGGTGCATGCATCACTCCCGTAATGAGGCCCGCCATACCCATCAGTGTAAAGTTCTGCTCAGGAACATAGACACCTACCTGATTCACATTCCAAAGACGCGCAAAGAGGAAACCGGCAAAACCGCCAATGATGAGCGAAGGAGCAAAGGTACCACCGCATCCGCCACTACCATTGGTGGCCGAGGTGGCAAAAACCTTGGTAAAGGTTACCAAGGCGATGTAGAGGATGAGCAGCTGGTTGTGCCCGTAGAAGAGCGAACGGCTCATCACCTGCCCCCAGTCTTCCACATTCTGTCCTTTCAGCAGCACGTTGACTGCCGAATAGCCCTCGCCGTAGAGCGAAGGGAAGAGGAAGATGAGCGAACTCAGAATCAGTCCACCAAAGAGCAGCTTTACGTATGGATAAGGCGAAAGCTTGGCAAAGAAGCCCTCGCATGCCGACATGGTGCGCATGAAATAAAGGCTCACCAAACCGCAAAAGATGCCCAATAACAGGCAGGCAGGCACGCGGTCGAGCGCCCACGGATTAGTAAGCGTAAAATCGAAAAGACTCTTGGAGCCCATCAGGATGTAGGTAAAGCAAGTAGCTGTTACACAACTGATAAGGATAGGCAGCAAGGAAGCCATGCTCAAGTCTACCATCAGCACCTCAAGCGTAAACACGAGTCCGGCAATAGGCGCCTTAAAGATTCCAGCAATGGCTGCAGAGGCGCCACAGCCCACCAGCAGAATCATGGTTTTCTTGTCCATGCGGAAGATTTGTCCCAGGTTTGAGCCGATGGCCGAACCCGTGAGCACAATAGGAGCCTCGGCTCCCACGGAACCACCGAACCCGATGGTGATACCTGATGCCACCACCGATGACCAGCAGTTATGGGCCTTGAGCTTGGAATTTTTGGTAGAGATGGCGTAAAGCACACGGGTGATACCGTGGGAAATATTATCTCTGACCACATATTTAATAAAGAGCATGGTGAGGTAAATGCCCACAATCGGGAAGAGCAGGAAGAGCAGATTGTAGGTGCTCTGGTTGAATCCCGAAGTGAGCAGCAACTGTATTTCGTGCACAATGCCGTGCAGGAAATATCCTGCCACCGACGCCAGAAGGCCGATGATAAAAGCCAGGATAAGGGTCATCTGGCGGTCAGAAATATGTTTTTTCTGCCAATCCACCATCTTACTGACCCATCCCTCTTTCTGCTCGTTGTAATCTAGAATTTCTTCATCCATCTTTTTTACATTGATTTAGAATTCCGATGTGAAATGGAACTTGATGTGTTCAAAATCCTGCTGCGCCATGCTCAACACGTAGCCCGAATCGGCAAGAAAGACATCGCGCCCCTCAATATCCTTGGCCATGTACTGGTACTTGCGCTTCTTGAAGTTCTCGAGTTCCTTCTCGTCATCTGCCTCTATCCAGCAAGCCTTGTGAAGATGCACGGGCTCCCAGCGGCACTTGGCGTTGTACTCGTTCTCCAGACGGTACTGGATAACCTCGAACTGCAGCTGACCCACGGTGCCCACGATGCGGCGGCCGTTGAACTGGTTGACGAAGAGCTGCGCCACACCCTCATTCATGAGCTGCTCCAATCCCTTTTGGAACTGCTTGCTCTTCATCGGGTCATCATTCTCGATGTACTTGAAAAGGAGTGGAGAGAAGCTTGGCAAACCGCGAAAATGCATCTTCTCTCCCTCCGTCAACGTATCTCCTATCTTGAAAATACCGTTGTCTGGCAAACCAACAATGTCACCCGGATAAGCCTCGTCAATGGTACTCTTGCGCTGTGCCATGAACTGGGTAGGCGAAGAGAAACGCACGTTCTTATCCAAGCGCACGTGGTAATATGGCTGATTTCTCACAAACTTACCCGAGCATATCTTACAGAATGCGATGCAGGAGCGGTGGTTTGGATCAATATTGGCTGTAATCTTGAAGATGAAACCACTGAACTTAGGTTCTTCAGGCTTCACCAGTCGCTCCTCTGCCTGGGTGGGTCTAGGAGATGGAGCAATATGAACAAAACAGTCGAGGAGTTCCTGAACACCAAAATTGTTCAGTGCCGAACCGAAGAACACAGGTGCTACCTCGGCCGAACGGTAGGTTTCTTCCTCAAACTCAGGGTAAACACCATCTACCAGTTCCAGTTCCTCACGCAGCTGTGCAGCCTCACGTTCACCAACCCGCTCGTCGAGTTCTGAACTTTGGATATCTACCTCTACCTTCTCGGTAACTCGCTGTTTGTTAGGGGTAAAGAGGTTCAGCTGATGCTCGTAGATGTTGTAAACGCCCTTGAAACGGACGCCCTGACCAATAGGCCAACTCAGCGGGCGAACCTTGATTTTGAGCTCTTCTTCCAACTCGTCGAGCACATCAAACGGGTCGCGTCCCTCACGGTCCATCTTGTTGATGAAGATGATTACCGGGGTATTTCTCATACGGCACACCTCCATGAGTTTGCGGGTCTGTGCCTCCACACCCTTGGCAGAGTCAACCACGATGATGGCTGAATCTACGGCTGTAAGTGTGCGGTAGGTATCCTCGCAGAAGTCCTGGTGACCTGGAGTATCCAGGATATTCACCTTATAAGGTTCTCCCTCCTGTCCGGCAGGGAGATAATCAAATTCCATTACAGATGTAGATACTGAGATACCACGCTGTTTCTCAATATCCATCCAGTCAGAAGTCGCAGTTTTGCGAATCTTGTTATTCTTTACGGCACCTGCCACCTGAATCTGTCCACCGAAAAGCAGAAACTTCTCGGTCAATGTTGTCTTACCAGCATCCGGGTGAGAGATAATGGCAAATGTTCTTCTTCTTTCTATTTCGTTCATCCTGTTGTAAATATATAATAATGTATATTCTTAAAAAGTAATCACTAATAACTAATCACTAATAACTAATCACTACATGTCGTCATCATCAAACTTGAGTCCCTCGGTTCGGTCTTTGATGTAATAATCACTGAGCAGACCTATGAAGACGGTAATCTCCTTGATGGCCCTTTCGGTTTCGGGCGTAATTTCCTTCTTCTGCAGGCGCAGCATCATCACACCATAGAGGGCATCGAGGCAGGTTTCAATCTCGTTGAGATCCTTGTCGCCCCGCTGGCGCAGCTCTACGATGAAAGGCAGCACCTTATAATATTCGGCATTGTAGATAGGAAACTTGGTGCTCTGCAGCAGCATGCCGTGCAGGTCAATGACGTCCTTGAGTATCACCTTATTAATATTAAGGTGTCCTCCCTCGCGCTTTCCCTCCTCGTTCATCATGCGAATCAGGTTGCCAAACCAGTCGAGTTCTTCCTCACGCTGCTCAGGTGTAAAGTCGAACCGGTCTACATAATTTTTCTTGATGACAGGCAGCGAGCATCCGTAAGCTCGGATGATGTCCTCAATCTGCCACATATATAATAAGTATTCTGCGATACTTTTCTTTCTTAATTCTTGTGCTACAAACATTTTTTCTGTATAAGAAGAAACGAGCTTAAGCCCTATTAACTATAAACTCTAAAGCGGCTAAAGCTCCTATAAACAATTAACTATTAACTATAAACTCTAAAGCGGCTAAAGCTCCTATAAACAATTAACTATTAACTATAAACTCTTTAAAATTCCGGCAGATGATACAGATTAAAAATCGTGCCGAAGAGAGCGATGATGGAGAAGATGATGACCACGCTGCCTATTACCTTATTGATAATGACGATGCCGTTGGTATCAAACTTGTTCCTAATCTTGTCGACGAGCCAGGTGAGTCCGAACCACCACAGCAGGGCTCCGAAGACGATGCTGAGATACCCTACTCCCATTTCTACCGGCATATCCGGTACGACGAAGGCAAACTGCGCGAAGGTGGCCATGAAGAGGAACACGATGAGCGGATTGGAGAGTGTTACGAGGAACGCCGTGATGCCATTGTGCATCAGGGTACCCTGCTTGTTGCTCGACTTGTGCATGTTCTTCATCGGATCGCTCTTGAAGCAGTAGATTCCGAATACGAGGAGCATCAGACTGCCGAAAATCTGAAGATAAAACTTGTTCTCGGAGTTACTCACAAAATCCATCACAAAACTCATGCCCAAGCCTGTAAACAAAGCATATACAATGTCGCTGAATGCGGCACCCACACCTGTTACAAACCCATACCAGCGACCCTTGTTGAGTGTACGCTGGATGCAAAGGATGCCTACCGGACCCATAGGGGCTGAGGCAAGAACACCGATGACAATTCCTTTGAATATGAAGTCAAGGATGTTTATCTCAATTGGAAATGCTAAATTCATCTTAGTATCGTTACAATTTCTAACAGTCGGCAAAGTTACAAAATTTTGGGCACAAAGCACAATTTTTTCGCCTAAAAGTTCATTTTATATCCGTTTTTTATATTTTCGGGCACGGATTACACGGATTACGCGGATGTTCTGCATGAATATAAACAGGATTTAGGGCAACAGAGAAACTTCGGACAGCAAATCATCTGGCAGAAAAAAAAGAAAATTAAAATTTTTTATATTTAAAAATAAACGAGATTCAAAAGTTTTCAGTATCTTTGCCGAGAAATAAAATAATTCTAACTAATTTTAAATAACATGACAGATAATACACTTAAACCGTACGTAATAGGCCTTGACCTCGGCGGTACAAATTCTGTTTTCGGCATCGTAGATGCTCGCGGAGAGATCAAAGCAACAACTGCCATCAAGACAGGCGGTTACGAAAAAGTTGAAGACTATGTGAAGGCAGCCGTAGAAGCTCTCCAGCCTATCATTGATACGGTAGGCGGCATTGACAAGATTAAGGCAATGGGTATCGGTGCGCCAAACGCAAACTATTATAATGGAACCATTGAATTCGCTCCAAATCTTCCTTGGGCACACGACGGAGTGGTACCATTGGCCGACTTGTTCAGCAAAGCCCTCGGCGGCTTGCCTGTAGGTATGACCAATGATGCCAACGCTGCTGCGCTCGGCGAGATGACATACGGTGTAGCAAGAGGCATGAAAAACTTCATCGACGTTACGCTCGGTACAGGCGTTGGCTCTGGTATCGTCATCAACGGACAGATGGTTTACGGCTGCGACGGATTCGCAGGCGAATTGGGTCACGTTACCATGGTACGTGGCAAAGAGGGCCGTATCTGCGGATGTGGCCGTACAGGATGTCTCGAAGCTTACTGCTCTGCCACTGGTGTGGCTCGCACAGCACGCGAGTTCCTCGAGAAGAGCGATGAGCCTTCATTACTCCGCGAGATGAACCCTGAGGATATTACATCTTATGATGTGAGCGTTGCTGCAGGCAAGGGCGACAAGCTGGCACTGCGTGTATACGAGTTTACCGGCAAGATGCTCGGTGAGGCTTGTGCTGATTTCGCAGCCTTCTCTTCACCAGAGGCTTTCGTCTTCTTCGGTGGTCTGACCAAGGCAGGCGACCTCATCATGAAACCTATCCAGAAGGCTTATGATGAGCACGTGTTCCGCACCTTCAAGGGTAAGGCTAAATTCCTTGTTTCTACCCTTGATGGCAGTTCTGCTGCCGTACTCGGTGCGAGTGCAGTGGCTTGGGATATGTAAATGATTAATAAAAAAATACTTTCATTTTCCTTTATGGGAAATGATTTGGTTTTAGGTTAGTATTTCTCGTGAAACCTCGTGAGAGGTATGTAGCGAGGGTTATCAGAAAAGCCTGGCACTCGAGAGAGCGTCAGGCTTTGCTTTTTCTTATCATAAAACAAAAAACCTCAACAACCACCATGCGGTCATGGTGGTCATTAAGGTCATTGGTCATTAAGGTCATTAAGCTTTTTCCAACCAGTTTTTCACCATCTTCTTGCCGTCTGGCGTCAGCACGCTTTCCGGATGAAACTGGATACCATGAATATCATAGTTCTTATGCTTCAGACCCATGATGCAACCATCATCGCTTACCGCCGTAACGTCCAGGCAGTCAGGGAATCCCGAGCGGTCTACCACCCAAGAGTGGTATCTGCCAATCTCTATGCGCTTGTCCAACCCGTCGAAAATAACATCGTTGCCAAACTGGGTGCAAGGGGTTGCCACTCCATGATACACCTCAGAAAGATTGGTAAGCTTGGCTCCAAACGCCTCGCCTATAGCCTGATGACCCAGGCATACGCCCAGCATCGGCTTGCGGCCTGCATACTTGCGGATAACATCCATCAGCAGTCCCGCCTCCGACGGAATGCCCGGACCCGGACTCAGAATGATCTTGTCGAAGCGCTCCAGCTCCGGCAACTGGAACTGGTCGTTGCGGAACACCGTAACGTCAGCTCCCAACTCCTTTACCAGATGGGCCAGATTATAGGTAAAGGAATCGTAATTATCTATGATTACTACTTTCATCTTTTGTTATTTATTATTGATTAGTGAGTACAATCAGCGAGAAATAATCACTAATAATTAATCACTATTACAACTCTTCAGCAATGTGAATCGCCTTGGTCAGCGCACCGAGCTTGTTGTTACACTCTTCCAGCTCATACTCATCATTGCTCTTTGCCACTACTCCACTACCCGCCTGGAACCAGAGTTCGCCGTTTCGGCTAATGAAGGTACGTATCACGATGGCCTGATTCAGGTCGCCGTTCAGACCGATAAAACCGATACAGCCTCCGTAGGCACCGCGGTTGTGAGGCTCCAGCTCTGATATAATCTGCATCGCTCTCACCTTAGGCGCACCGCTCAGCGTGCCGGCAGGGAAGGTATCAATAAACTCCTTGATGTGGTCGGCATGCTCATCCAACTCTCCGCTCACACGGCTCACGAGATGGATAACATGACTGTAGAACTGCATGTCCTTGTAGAAATCTACTTTCACCCCATGACAATTGCGGCTCAGATCATTGCGCGCCAGGTCTACCAGCATCACGTGCTCGGCATTCTCCTTCGGGTCGTTGCGCAGGAATTCGGCAGCCTTGCGGTCCTGCTCCATATCTCCTGTGCGTCGGGTGGTTCCGGCAATCGGGTCAATGAACGCCTTGTTGCCCACGATGCGGTTATGGGTTTCAGGCGAAGAACCGAAGATGCGGAAACCGCCGAAGTCGAAATAGAAGAGGTAAGGCGAAGGGTTGATGCTGCGCAACGCACGGTAGAGTTTGAAATCATCGCCCTCATATTTCTGTACGAAACGGCGGCTCACCACAATCTGGAATACATCTCCGCGCAGGCAGTGCTGTATGCATCGGCGTATGTTTGCCTTGTGCTCCTCATCGGTGAGCGTAGAGGTGGTTTCGCCCACCGGGTGGAAATCATAAGGTTTCACATTTGCCTTGTTCACCGCCTTGAGCAGTTCGTCGAGCTCTGGAAGTGAAGAGTGAGGATCTTCACTTTCCTGGAGCGCAATGAGCTCCATGGTGTTGTTGAAATGGTCGAAGACGATGATGTCCTTATACATGATGTAATAGATGTCGGGCGCATCATTCTTCTCCATGGTGGTATCCTTGACAGGGATGTTCTCAAAATATCTCACCGCATTGAAGGTGGTGAATCCGTAGAGTCCGCAGAACTCCTTGCTCTCGCCCTCTACATGGAAGGAAGAGATGAAGTCGTTGATACTCTTTGAGATGGCGAGTTTGCACTCCTCGCCCTGACCGGCACCGAAGGCAGGAAGCTGCTCTTTCTCTACTCTTCCGTCGGGATAGGTCTTGATGACCTCACCATGACTCACGGCGATGCTTGCCAGCGGATGCACACCGATGAAGGAGCGCGAATTCTCGGAGCCATGATAGTCGGAACTCTCCATCAGAGCCGACTGCGGATAAATATCTCTCAGCCGCATGTAGACTCCCACCGGCGTATAGAGGTCGGCGAGAATCTTGCGGGTAACTGTCTTGTAACTAAACTTCATTTAATTTATAATTTACTGTATATAGTTTACAGCTTACAGTTTATAGCATGAACCGCTTTGACAATCGTGCTCAACGGCGCAGCCTCTGTTAACTATTAACTATAAACTATTAACTATTTAAAAATTTCCGTACTCTCCCGCCATTTCCTTGTGCGCGAGATAGGTTTCTACATCCTTGTCGCCACGGCCTGATACGGTGAGCACCACCACATCATCCTTCTTGAACTTCATCTTCTTCAGGGCTGCCACGGCGTGTGCACTCTCAATAGCCGGAATGATGCCCTCCATGCGGGTGAGCTCGTAACCGGCGTAGATGGCCTCATCGTCCTTGATGGCGAGCACATGACTCCTGCCCGATGTGGCAAGGTCGGCGTGCATAGGGCCGATGCCCGGATAGTCGAGACCGGCACTGATGGTAAAGGCTTCCTCTATCTGTCCGTCCTCGGTCTGCATCACGAGGGTACGGGCTCCGTGGATGATGCCTTCTGTACCGCAGTGCATGGTGGCTGCGGTGTAGTCGGTATCTATTCCGTGACCGGCAGCCTCAGCCAGATATATCTTCACGCGGTCATCATCAATGTAGTGGTAGATGGTTCCGGCAGCGTTGCTTCCGCCACCCACGCAGGCGATGAGGTAATCAGGATAGTTGCGGCCTATCTTCTCCTCCAACTGCCATTTCAGTTCTTCGCTTATTACGCTCTGCATCTTGGCAACAATGTCTGGATAAGGGTGCGGACCCATGGTAGAACCTACGATGTAGAAGGTATCCTGTGGGTGGCAGCACCAGTCGCGTATGGCCTCAGAGCAGGCATCGCTCAGCGTCATGTTGCCGGTGCGCACAGGGTTCACCTTGGCTCCCAGCATCTTCATACGCTCTACGTTGGTATGCTGGCGTTCCACATCGGTGGCACCCATGAAAATCTCACACTTCATGTTCATCAGGGCGCATACCGTAGCTGTAGCCACACCGTGCTGTCCGGCTCCGGTTTCGGCAATGATGCGGGTCTTGCCCATCTTCTTGGCCATGAGAATCTGACCGATGGTGTTGTTAATTTTGTGTGCACCGGTATGGTTCAGGTCCTCGCGCTTCAGATAGAGCTGGCATCCGTACTTCTCGCTCATGCGCTTGGCATAATAAAGAGGTGAAGGACGGCCCACATAATCTTTCAGCAGCGCACGGTATTCCTTCTTGAACTCCTCGCTCTCAATGATTGGCTTGTAAGCCTGCTGCAACTCGGTTACACATTTATATAATATCTCAGGAACATACGCTCCTCCGAATTTTCCAAAAAATCCTTTTTCGTCAACTTGATACATAATACTTAGTTTATAATTTATTATTTATAGTTTATAGAGCAAGCCTGCTATACAGCGAAGCCGCTGTTAACTATCAACTACTTTTCGAGGCACTCAAAAAGCCCATCTAAAGCCTTATCTGGATCACCGGTTTCATTGAGCAGGGTTACAAACTTGCTACCGATGATGGCTCCCGCCGCATTATCCTGCGCACTGGTAAGGGTCTGCTTGTTGCTGATGCCGAAACCAATCATGCGTGGGTTGCGCAGGTTCATGCCGTTGATGTGGTTGAAATAAGCCAGCTTGGCATCGCCGAAACTGCTCTGGGCGCCCGTGATACTTGCCGAACTGACCATGTAGATGAATCCATCGGTATGCTCATCGATGAAACGGATGCGCTCCTCACTGGTTTCAGGGGTAATCATCATGATGACACGGATGTCATACTTGTCGGCAATGGGTTTCACCACCTTCAGATAATCATCAAAAGGAAGGTCTGGGATGATGGTACCGCTCACTCCGCTCTCTACGCAGCTCTTGAAGAAAGCCTCAATGCCGTAGTGCATGATAGGGTTCAGGTATCCCATCAGCACGAGTGGAAGCTGCACTTCATCCTTGATTTCCTTCAGCTGGGCGAAGAGTTTCTTCACCGTCATTCCGTTCTTCAGAGCCACGGTTCCGGCACTCTGGATAACAGGACCATCAGCCAACGGATCACTGAAAGGGATTCCTACCTCAATCATATCTATCCCCTTGCGCTCCATCGCCTTAATTACATCACCTGTACCTTCCAAAGTTGGGCATCCGGCGCAGAAATACAAGCTCAAAAGCTTGCGGTCTTTATTGTTTGCAAATAATGCATTTATCTTATTCATTTTTTTACTTTTTTATTTTTACCTTTTTACTTTTTTACCTTTAAAAGGAATTCCTTGAGTTTCTCTACATCCTTCAGTCCCGGTTCTATCTCAAACATGGAGTTGAGGTCGATTCCTACGCATCGGGGATGATGGAAAGACAGGATGCGGGAAGCATCTTCCGGACCGATACCGCCACTCAACAGGAATGGAACATCGCCATCATATTCATCCAGTACCTGCCAGTCAAACTGCTGACCACTTCCGCCCACCGTCTTACATTTGGTGTCGAAAAGGAAGTAGTCAACAGCGCCTACATACTCCTTATATTTCTGAATATCCCCAGCAGTGGAAACACTAATGGCTTTGATTATCTTCATATTCCCCTTTGCTGCACGCAGCTGCTCACACAGTTCCCTGCTCTCGCTTCCATGCATCTGCACCGCATTCAGAGAGAATGAATGAATCTTATCCAACATATTGGAAATGGAATCATTCACGAAGACTCCCACTCGGCACACTTTGCGGTCAGCATCAGAGCGAGCCACCACATGACTGGCATACCGTGGAGACTTAGGATAGAAGATAAATCCCATCATATCAACGCTGAGTTGCGCAACCTGCTTTACATTATCAGGTTCACGCATTCCACAAACCTTTACTAACATTTTCTTTATTGTTTATTCTTCATTAAAGCTTTTGCCCTTACAGGGCGCCTTGCTGATTGCCTTTATACCCAGGGCGATGCCCTGGGCTAGGAGCTTCTGCCCTTTCAGGGCGTTAGGAGCAAACAATCCTATAATTTAGAAATAAATTCTGCAAGCGCCACGCCCGGGTCTGCCTGTTTCATGAACTGTTCGCCCATCAGGAAACCTCTGAAGCCGCCTTCTTCTCTCAACCGGAGAACCGTCTGCGGGTTGGAGATGCCACTCTCGCTCACCCTGCACACATCCTTCGGAAGTTTCTCTGCCAATCTGAAGCTGTTCTCCACATCCGTAAAGAAGGTTCCGAGATTTCGGTTGTTGATGCCGTACATATCCGGTTCCAGTTCAGCATACTCGAAGTCGCGCTCATTATGCATCTCGAGCAGTACCTCCATGCCCAGCTGGTGTGCCATGTTCATGAGTTGCTTACACTCCTCCTTGGTCAGGCAGGCCGCAATGAGCAGCACGGCAGAAGCTCCGCAGTATCTCGCCTGCAGCAGCTGGTATTCCTCTACCACGAAGTTCTTATATAAGATAGGTAGGGTAACGCCCACATGGCGCGCCTCCTGAATATACTCATCATATCCTCCGAAGTAATCAATGTCGGTGAGGATGCTGAGCGCTGAGGCTCCGTTCTGCTGGTAGGCGAACGGGATGATGCTCGGCTTACCTTCCTGTTTGATCCAGCCCTTGGAAGGCGATTTGCGCTTGAATTCAGCGATGATTCCCGTCTCCGAGTTCATCAACGACTCCTTCATGCTTCCGCCCGGCACCTTTCCCCCATCTTCCTGCATTTTCTGCTCGGTGAGGGTTATCATCTGCCGTGGCTGGATAAAGCGCTTGCGCTGCTCAATCTCGATTCTTTTATGAGCCACAATTTCCTCTAAAATATCAGCCATTTTTTTCTTTTTTTTTATTTAAGACAAAGACTTGGGAGACCAGCGATGGAAACGCTGGGAACGGGGGGACAAAGGGGGACAAAGGGGTTAAGGCTCTTTTTACCTTTTTACCCTTTTACCTTTTTACTTTTAAAAGCCCTTTTTACCTTTAACTGTTGATCTCTACGAACTTCTTGAAGGTAGCGAGCGCCTTACCCGAGTCAATGCTCTCTCTTGCTATCTCCACGCATTCCTCAATGCTCTTCTGACCCTTCTCCATCACCTGGATGCCGAAGGCTGCATTGGCGAGAACGATGTTCTTCTGGGCTGGGAGGGCACGGTTTTCAAGCACTGCATCAAAGATGTCCTTAGCCTCTTCCTCGGTTGCTCCGCCTCGTACTTCTTCCGGTTTGGCTATCTCGAAACCGAGATCCTGAGGCTTGAAGATCTTCTCATAGTTGTTGGTGGTTACCTTGAAGTCGCTGGTGAGTGAAATTTCATCATATCCGTCGATGCTGTTAACAATGCCGAAATCAATGCCTAGTTTCTGGTAAACCTGATTGTAAAGGCGCATCTGGTCGAGATTGGCAACACCCAGCAACTGGCACTTAGGCTGACTAGGATTAACAAGAGGACCTAACAAGTTGAACACGGTAGGAAACTGCAAAACCTTGCGGATAGGACCTACAAACTTCATTGCCTTGGCGAAGAGCTGGGCATGAAGATAAACGATGCCTGCCTCGTTGATGCTGCGGTTCAGCTTGTCTATATCATCGGTAAACTGAACACCATGGTTCTTGATGACGTTGCTGGCACCGCTCACCGAAGTAGCCGCATAGTTGCCGTGCTTTGCCACTTTGTAACCCGCACCCGCAATAACGAAGCAGGAAGTAGTAGAAATGTTAAAGGTGTTCTTGCGGTCGCCACCGGTTCCCACCACGTCAATGTAGCGGTCGCAATCCAGGATGGCTGGCACGCCTGTGGCAAGAATTCCGTCACGGAAACCGAGCAGTTCATCTACCGTTACGCCTCTCATCTGCAAACCGGTGAGCAGGGCTGTAATCTGTTCCTCAGGAAATTCACTCTTGGTGATTCCTACAATGATGTCTCGGGTTTCCTCACGGGAAAGTTCCTCGTGGTTCAACATTCTGTTCAAAATGTCCTTCATTTCCATAGTTAATATCTCCTATATTTTTTGTTTTTATTTTTCGTTGTAAAAGAAAAGGGGCCTGTCGTAAGTTACGGCAGGCCCCTAGTATATTATGTTGTTCACATCCACATACGGCGTCTCGACTCACGACTTCTGGAATCTTGAGTTACGCCACCACCATGATGTAGATACGAATGTATTCATATTGCTTTTTCTTTTAATTGTTTGTTACTACCAAAAACGAGGCGTTTCTTTCTTTTTAACGAAAAGATTCTCCTTCGTTCTTCATTTCTACTGCAAAAGTACAGTTTTTCTTTTAAACTACAAACTTTTTGTCGAGAAATTTTGAGATTTAACACTATTTTATCATCCAGAGCCCCTTTTTCCCCACTTTCGTCTCACGTTTTCTCCACTATACATTATTATATATAGGGAGAAAGAAAAAAAAAAATCGCCGGAATGTAATAAATTTCCCAATACGCCGTTATTTATTTAGAGAACAGGTTACGGAAAGAGGAAAACTCATCCTCAAGACATGCCCGTTCTAAAAACAAATAACAAGAAGTATTATTCAAATAAAAAGATTCACGCCTATGAAGCAAGTATTTACACCAAAGAAAATGAGACCTTCGGCTCAGACCATCTACTTCATCAAGCAGATAGCCTACTCCTATCATACTATGGTGCAAAATGGGAAGCTAAAGGTGTGCTATCCTAACTAAAAGAAGAAGAAAGATGAAAACAATGGTATCCCCTTCATTGCTCTCAGCCAACTTCATTGACCTGAAGAGTGATATAGAGATGATTAACAAGAGTGAGGCCGACTGGCTCCACCTCGATGTGATGGATGGTGTCTTCGTGCCCAACATCTCGTTCGGCTTCCCTGTGATAGAAGCCGTGAGCAAGGTGTGCACCAAGCCCCTCGACGTCCACTTTATGATACTGCACCCGGAAAATTACATTGAGCAGACTGCCAAGCTCGGTGCCATGATGATGAACGTGCACTACGAGACCTGCACCCATCTGCACCGCACCATCCAGCAGATTCATGCAGCAGGCATGAAGGCAGGAGTTACCCTCAACCCTTCTACCCCGGTATGTGTGCTGGAAGACATCATCTGCGATGTAGACATGGTACTTTTGATGAGCGTTAACCCAGGCTTCGGCGGACAGAAATTCATCGAGAACACCATCAAGAAGATAGGCCGTCTGCGCCAGCTCATCAAAGAGAGCGGAAGCCAGGCACTCATCGAGGTAGATGGCGGTGTGCAGGCAGAAACTGCTCCAAGACTGGTGAAAGCCGGAGTAGACGTGCTGGTAAGCGGAAGTTATGTATTCAAGAGCACAGACCCTTATGCTACCATCCATGCCTTGAAAGAACTCCACTAATCAAGATTCAGATAGATATTGTGCTCCTTAGCCATCTTGCGGAGGTTAAGGAGCGCATAACGCATTCTTCCCAGACTCGTATTGATGCTCACATTGGTACACTCGGCTATGTCCTTGAAAGACATCTGCTGATAAAAACGCATATAAACCACTTCGCGTTGTGGAGCCGGCAGAAAGTCTACCAGTTTCTTCACATCACGGAGCACCTGTTTGCGTACCATCTCCTGCTCAGCACAGTCTGCCTGAAAATCTTCGCCTTGCAGACAGGAAAGATCATTACCGTTCCCCTGTTCTACCATGCGGAACACACACTGACTGCGATAACCGTCGATGATGACATTATGCGCTATGCGCATTAACCACGAAATAAATTTGCCCGAACTGGAATACTGGCCAGCATGTAAACGACTGATTGCCTTCACGAATGTCTCCTGGAAGATATCATTCGCCAGATCCTCATCGTGAACCACGAAAAGGATATAAGAGAAAAGTTTCACCTCGTTGCGGGAAAGCAACTGATCAAAGGCTCTGTTGTCACCCCCGACATAAGCCAGGGCCAACTCTTCGTCTGTCATTTCATTGAGTTTACTCATTTTCTTAATCTTATTTTATTCATTAAGTAAATGTATATCCAATAGGCTACCCAGTATTTATTGCGTTAATAATGTTAATTATCGTTGCAAAGGTAACATTTTATTTTCAAAACACCAAACATTTTTCCAAAAACATTTAATTTTAACATTACCAGCACCTGTTTTACAAATAAAATTCGTATCTTTACAACGATGTGTTAAACGACAGACCCGACTAACGAATAAAACAGATCAATACGAACGAATTCATAAATACAAATAATCATAAAACTAGAACAAAGACAATGCAGAAATTCTTTAAGACCTTACTCGTTACTCAGCTTCTCATCCCATCCTGCGCTTGGGCCAACGGATGGAACAACGCTGAATATCAGCGCATTGAACAGAGCATACAGTTGCCAGGCATCAAGCAGGCAGCTAAGAAGTATGCTATTTCTGCCTATGGAGCCAAGCAGAACGTTTCGGCTGCACAGAACCAGTAGGCTATCAACAAACTCATCGCCCTCGTTTCTAAAAAAGGTGGCGGTACTGTAGTCATCCCGAAGGATACCTGGCGCACAGGAGCCATTGAGATGAAGAGTTTCGTTGACCTCCACCTCGAAGAAGGAGCAGTACTGCAGTTTGCCTTCGAACCAAAACTCTATCCGCTGGTACGCACCTCATGAGAGGGCATCGCATGCTGGAACTATTCTCCATGCATCTATGCCTACAAGGTTACCGACATCGCCATAACTGGTAAAGGTACCATCGATGGAGGTGGTAACAACGATACATGGTGGTCAATGAACGGCAATACCAGATTCGGATAGAAGGAGGGCGTAACCAAGGAAGACTAGAAGATGGGATCCCAAGGATTCTGTTACCAAGAATCAGGATTGGAAAGGTATCAGCTACGACAAAGGTATTCCAAGCCTGAACGGAGAATACTACAGTCCGGATGCCAAAAACTTTTATGGTGACAATGTAGCCCATGTAACCATCAGCGGCAAGTCTTGTGTCAAGATTAAGATGGAAGCTCCTGCTCCAATAGGAGAGGACCACCCACTCTGCTGCCGAATCATTCAGAAAAGTACTGGCATACAGCGGAGCCTCACTCTACCGCGATGAGATTGATGCGCGCTACATGGAAGAAGCAAAGACAGGTACAGCCAAGTACAAGGGAAGTATTACCCAATCGCCATGCATCATTGACAAGGTGGCAGATGTACACGGCTACACCGAGGCTAACTTCGGCACCGCATCTCGCCCTGCCGACTTCGACACCGATAAGGACGGTATCCCAGATTCATGGGAGAAAGCCAATGGTCTGGATCCAAACGACGCCACAGATGCCCTCACCTACTCGCTTGACAGCAAGGAGTACTACACCAACCTTGAGGTTTACGCCAATTCGCTGGTTGAGGCATCATGAAGCAGGGCAATGCCGATGCATAGAACAAGGTAGATGAATACTATCCTGCATGGAAGAACCCTACAGGCATCTCGCAGATCATCACCTCCAATCCCAGTGAATTAGCCGAAGTAAAGTATTACAGTCTCAACGGCACCCTCCTTTCTGCTCCTCAAAAAGGCATCAACATCCGCAAGATGCTGTTTCAGAACGGAAAGACCGAAGTGGATAAGGTAATAAAGGAATAAACAAGAACTTCTTATAAAAACAAAAAGGGCATCCCCTCGTTTGGGAATGCCCTTTTTGTTTTATCTTTTTCTCAATCTGTTACTTTACATACTTCTTACCATTCTTGATAATCAAGCCCTTTGCAGAAGAAGAAACGTAAACGGCTCCGCTTGCCCTGGGGCAACTGAAATTACGTCACGACGCAGCTTCTGATACGTCACGACGTAGCAATCAGTGCATCACGACGCAGCAACAGATACGTCGCGACGTAATTCCTGCTACCTCCTATCCCATCAAAAAAGCCTCTGTTAAACGTTACGCAAGGCCTAAATCCATAACATATACATAAGGCGCCCCAACAGGGCGCCTTGTTGACTGCCATTATACCCAAGGTGATGCCCTGAGCTAAGAGCTTATGGGCCTTCAGTCCGTACTTGAACCACATTCGAAAGTTAAGTAATTAGTCGACCTAAAGTTTGGTTACTAATCAAAATCATTATGCTGATAAGAAAACCTATCACAAGGTATCCGTAATCGTTTTCGTAGTTTTTCGCCCACTATCTGCATGCGATAAGCAAAAATGTCGTAACTTTGCAAAAAATCTTATAGAAAAGAAAATAATAAAATAAATAAACCTAAGAAGAAATGAAGAAATCAATCATTAAGACAGAAAACTCCTGAAGGATGGACTGCCGTAGAACTGCCACAGTTGCCTACTATCACTTCGGCAAACACGTTCAACATCAAGGATTATGGTGCCTCTACTACGGCAGAAGACAACACCAAGGCTATCCAAAAAGCACTTGATGCTGTGCCTTCTACCGGTGGTACGGTCGTGTGGTTCATCTGCAACCAGCCAAATGGGTGAAGTTCATACCTAACCGCACCGAGGCTTACAAGGAAAATGATAAGGTATTGGGCGAAAGCGCCGGCATGATTATGCAAGGCATGGACTATGCGGCACTCAAGTTTTTTGATACCAAGGAAGAGGGGGTTGTATTGCAATATGTAACCTGCGAGAAGGCTGAGAAGGGAAAGGCTGAGAAAGTGGTAAAGCAAGTGACCGTCAAGACCAGCAAGCTGACTCAACCTTACACCGTGAAGTATGCCGTAGATGATATTCCTTCTTCCCGCATCGCTAGCCAGGATGTATGGCTCCGCGTGAAGATTCATAGCGAAGGCATCGCCAACCAGATACAGGCTATCGCTGAATGGAGCTACAGTCTGGATGGTAAGAAATTCAACAAGATAGGCAATCCTTTCACTGTGCGTGAAGGCAAGTGGATTGGTGCCAAGCTCGGTTTCTTCAACACCCGCACAGCCAAGAAGAACGATGCAGCCTTCTTCGACGTAGACTGGATTCATTTCGAAAAATAACGCTTTTCAGCTAAAGCGTTATTTCTGAGAATATTTTGGGAAACAAAAAAATCCCCCTCATTGCAAATCAATGCAGCGAGGGGGATTAATCTTTATGAGTAATCTAAAAATTCTAATCTTTCTTTTCTTCTGCAGGCTCTGCCTTTGTCGTTTTCTTGGCAGGAGCTTTCTTGGCAGGAGCCTTCTTGGCTGCAGGCTTAGCTGCGGCCTTCTTGGCAGGAGCAGCCTTAGCAGGCTTCTCGCCATGTTGCTTCTCTGCCTCCTTCTCTATCTTTTCAATCTTAGCCTGAAGACGGACAATCTCCTTGTCCTTCATCTCAAGCTCTTCATCCTGATTCTTGATGGTAGTAAGCAGGCTTTCAAGCTGATCGTTATCAACATCAGTTGGATAGAGGTCGTTTACTCTGGTGATGAAGTCGCCAAGAATGTTCATATAGTTAGTGAAAGCATCGAAAGGACTTGAATAGATACCTCTGTCAAGACCCACATTGCTTAGCTTGGTAGTCATGAAACGGAAGTTGTTACTTGCCTGCAGGTAATCCCAGTCCTGATTGATACGTGGATCGTTGGCGATACGTACACGGTCTGCCACACTGTAAAGCTTGTTGAAAGCCTCACGCTGCATCGGGTTACCCAACCATGAACTTACATCACGCTCCTCGTCTACCCAACTCAAGGTATCAGGCACATTCACCTCGCCTACCGACTTGATTTTCTTGCAGATTTCTGAAGGTGTTGAGAAGGTGATGCCACGGTCCTTGGCACACTGAGGCAAAGCCTTCATAAACTCGAGGATGTTGCTTGACAGAGGCTGGGCAATACCAAGAGCAGAAAGCTCCATGAAGATATTGATAACCTGCTCCTCCTCTGGGAAGGCAGCAATCTGGTTCATATAGTTGTCGGCAAAGAGTGGATAACCGTCCCAATCACTGTTGCTGAAGCGCAGAGAGATATCATCGCTCAGGTTCACATCGCGCAAAAGGAGCTTCAACTTAGGGTTCAGGGCGCAATGGTAAACATAGTGAGGAGATTTCCAGCCGAGCACGTGCTTGGCACCCTCGGTGAGCATACCAATGAATCCCATGTTGGCAACATCGTTACCGATATCATCGCTGTAGATGAGCGAAGAGTTGCGCAATACGGTAGGTTTCTTTCCGAAATATTCCTCAATCTTAGTACACTGGCGCATCACCTCATCCTTGAAACTTGCCTCATTAACCAGAGAAGCAAGTCCGTGAGAGTAAGGCTCAGCCAGGAACTCTACACAACCCGTATTGTTGAGCTGCTGAAGCTTCTCCAGTACCTGAGGAGCATGAAGTTCCAACTGCTCCATACCCACACCCGAAAGCGAGAAAGCTACCTTGAAATACTTGCCGTTCTTTTCAATCATCTCCTGAAGGGCATTCAAGGCTGGCATATAAGAGCGCTCAGCAATCTCGTTGATGCTACGGTCGTTCTCGTAGTCATCATAGTAATAATGGTCGGTACCGATGTCAAAGAAGCGGTAGCGTTTCAGATGGGTAATCTGATGTATCTCGAAATATAAACAAATTGTTTTCATAAAAATTTGAAATTTGAACGTTTAACTTGTAAGATGAGTAAAGCCTCAAAATTATTCATTCTTCGTTCTTCACTCTTCACTTAACCTACTTCCACCCTAAGGTCTTGAGGTATAGGTCTTTGATGCGGGCTCCCACTTTCTCCCAGGTAATCTGGTCTACTTCTTTCTTGCCTTCCTCTGAGAGATAATCGAAAAGACTCTCGTTGTGACAGATGCTGTAGATGGCATCGGCAAGGGCATGGATATCCCAGTAGTCTACCTTGATACAGTTGGACAGGATTTCTCCACATCCACTCTGCTTGGAGATAATGGTTGGTGTGCCGCACTGCATAGCTTCCAAAGGTGAGATACCGAACGGCTCGCTCACAGATGGCATCACGTAGACATCACTGTCTTTCAGACATTCGTAAACCTGTTTGCCGCGCATAAAGCCAGGGAAGTGGAACCGGTCGGCAATGCCTCTTTCGGCAGCGAGATAAATCATCTGATCCATCATATCGCCCGAACCTGCCATACAGAAACGCACATTGCGGGTACGGTGCAATACCATGTTGGCAGCCTCTACGAAATATTCAGGTCCCTTCTGCATGGTAAGACGTCCCAGGAAGGTTACTACCTTCTCCTTGCCCTTATGATTTGGGCGTGGAATATCCTGCCACTCCTGCTTCAATGGGTATACGGCATTGTGCATGGCGAAACACTTGCGTGGATCCTGGTGATACTGGTGAATCACCGTCTGGCGGGTCAGTTCGGATACACACATGATGCAGTCGGCATTATCCATACCGTCTTTCTCGATAGCATAAACGGTAGGGTTCACCTTTCCACGGCTACGGTCGAAATCAGTAGCATGAACGTGGATGCACAGTGGTTTGCCACTCACGCGCTTGGCATGAATTCCGGCAGGGAATGTAAGCCAGTCGTGAGCATGGATAATATCAAATTCTTCTGAACGGGCTACAACTCCGGCAATGATGCTATAGTTATTGATCTCGTCATGAAGATTTGACGGATAACCACCGGCAAATTCCATACAGCCGAGGTCATTTACATGCATATAGTTAAAATCGGCATAGATGTGGTCACGGTAGCGGAAATAATCGTCCGGATTCATGATATTGCCTACGCGCTGCTGCACATAGTCGTGATTTACATCTCGCCAGGCGATAGGCACACTGTTCATTGCCACAATCTTGCAGGCACTGCGGTCCTCATCACCGAAAGGATGAGGCAGACACAATGTGATATCAACATCGCCCTGGGCATGAAGTCCTTGGGAGATACCAAAGTTGGCAGTTGCCAAACCACCAAATACGTGAGGAGGATACTCCCATCCAAACATTAAAACTTTCATATAGCAGTCCTCCTATTATTAATATTGATATTTTTCAAGTAACTCGAGCGCACGCAGAATCTCAGCCACATTCATGGCGAAAGAGATGGCACCACGACCTGCGAAAGGAGGGTTTCCATCGAAGAGTTCGCTGATGGTACCGAGACAGTGGGAAGACATTTCGTTCTCATAACCTACCATCTGGCGTTCGATAAAGCTCAAACGGGTACGCTTATAGAGTTTCAGACTTGCCTCCATATAGAAGCCACCGAGCCAAGGCCATGCCGTACCCTGATGGTAAGCATAGTCGCGCTGGGTCTGCGGACCTACATAAACAGGATTATATCCACCACTCTTTGGCGAGAGTGAACGCAATCCCTTAGGAGTAAGGAGTTCGCGTGTACAGATATCAAGGACCTGCTTCTTCTGGTCTTGCGACAATGGAGAATAGTCGAAAGCCACTGCAAATATCATGTTCGGGCGAACGCTCCAGTCCATCATATTTCCTTCAACATAATCGTAGAGATAGCCATATTCATTGAGGAAGGTATCGAGGAATGCCTGCTTGGTCTGCTCAGCCTGAGCCAGGAGTTTCTGCTGGCTGTCTTCTTCGCCAACTATTCCAGCGAGAGAAGCACAGAAGCACAAAGCGTTATACCACAAAGCATTAAACTCTACGATATATCCGGTACGTGGAACCACTGGTCTGCCGTTGGCAGTAGAGTTCATCCAGGTAACAGCCTTGTCCTTACCATCGGTATAGAGCAATCCGTTCTCTTCGAGCTTCAGGTTCGGATGCTTGTTATTCTGGATAAAGTTGATAACATCCTTGATAAACTGTCCATACTTCTTGAAGCATTCTTCCTTGCTGGTTTCCTTGGCATACTGCTGCAAAGCCCAGATAGCCCACAATGGCACGTCAGGCTGCTCTATCTCAGCAATATGAACGCTGACCGGCTTGCCTTCCATAAACTCGTAGTATCCCTTCATGGCAGTCTTCATCACCAGTTCGAAGTAGTCATCTTCCTCGATAGAGAGGGTGAGACCCGGAAGAGCGATGAATGTATCGCGGGCTCTGCACTTGAACCAAGGGTAACCTGCCAGGATGTAACGGTCATCGTTCTTTTCACGACGATGGAACTGATGAGCTGCATTGACCAGACAGTGGAAGAAATTGTCACGAGGCGAACGCTCATCCACTTCCTTGTCGAAGAGCTTCTTCAGGCTGACCGCCTTGATTTCTGATGTAGAAGCAGCAAAGACGATGGTTTCGCCTTTCTTGATATCCATTTCAAAATAGCCAGGAACATAGAGGTCTTCGTTAGAAGCATAACCTCTCTCCTGCTCCTTTGGATATTCCACGCCACGATACCAATCTGGACAGAATTTAAACTCGTTCTTCTTGGAGAACTGCATGTAGAGATCAGGATAACCTGCATACATACAGGTCTTGATGCCATGATCTACCTTAGCATAATCACGAGATGCGGTAGCATTCTCATGAGTAAACTGACGGACACTGCGGAAAGCCAGAAAAGGACGGAAACGAAGGGTTGTAGCCGAATGACCGTCTACCAGCGTATAGCGAATCAGAATGCGATTCTCATAATGCTGGAATACAACTTCCTTTTTCAGGATAACACCACCTACGCGATAAAGGGTAGTTGGCACTTTATCACAATCAAACTCACGAATGTACTTGTGGCCCATCGGACTGTAGTTGTTGCCCTGGTACTTGTGCAAGCCGAGGTTAAACTCTGCTCCATGCTGAATCACCGTAACATCCAGCGAACTCAAGAGCACATGATTCTCATCGTCCAGTTCAGGAACCGGCACGACAAGTAATCCGTGATACTTGCGGGTATTACAGTCTACAATCGTAGAGCACGAATATGCACCCGAGCGATTTGTCCTCAACAACTCCTTAGGCAACGACTCTTGAAGATTCGTCATAAGGGCCTTTTCGAATTTTAGATAACTCATAGATCTACATTAAGGTTCTAAATTTTTGTTGACTAAATTAATTGCTTTCAAAGGTAACACTTTTTTGTGGTATAACAAAGTTTTTTGTATGCCATTTTTAGAAAAAATTACCTTTTTATGTTTTAAAACATATTTTTAGACAAAAATGCTTGATTATTTCGAGAAAAAGCATTACTTTTGCACTCAGTTTTCAGTTTAAAAGATTTGTACACATGGCAGCTAGAGAAAAATACGATAAAGAAAATATAGCAATGCTGATTGCTAAGCTATGGCGAGGCATCACTGATGACCAGTTCGATTTACTGAAAGAACATCTGGAAATCAAGAAGTATAAGAAGAACGAAATCATCTACAAGAACGAGGGTACTCCCGAATATGCTCTATGTCTCATAGCGGGAAAAGTGAAGATATACAAAGAAGGTATTGGTGGCAAGAGCCAGATTATCCGTGTTATCAAACCGATTGAATTTTTTGGTTTCAGAGCCTATTTTGCAGATGAGATATACAAGACGGCAGCCATGTCGCTGGAAAACTGCGTCGTTGCCCAGTTCCCGCTGGCAGTTCTCATGAAACTGATCTCCAAGAGTTTCAACATCGGCTTCTTCTTTATCAAATATCTCAGTGTGGAAATAGGTAAATCGGACGACCGTACCGTGAACCTCACCCAGAAACATATCCGTGCCCGACTTGCCGAGGGACTGATATTTCTGAAAGACTCTTATGGGTTAGAAAAAGACGGAAAAACTCTTGACATCCGATTGAGTCGTGAAGATCTGGCAAATCTCTGTAATATGACAACGAGCAATGCCATCCGTACGCTCTCAGCATTTACGGCAGAAGAACTCATCAATACTGAAGGAAGGAAAATCAAAATCTTAAAGGAAGAAGAAATCATAAAAATAGCAGAACTCGGATAAAGTTCTGCTATTTTTTATTTATATGTTTTACATTATACGTTTTTCTTGATACATTTCCCTTATTACGGGCATACTGGTTATACGGGTATCAGGAAGTTGATAACCTCCTGAATTACAGTAATTTGAAATGGGCCTACCGGTGTATTCATCAATCTGCCATCAATACCTATCAGGGCATGCTGGGCATCGAGCACCTCTACCTCTCGGGTACGGTAAGGATGCACACTTTTATGGTTGAGGAACTTACCTTTCACAAAAAGATAGATTCCCTCGAAGAGCTGGGTTGTCTTAGGATGAGATACCACCGACACATCGAGCAGTCCGTTATATGGCACAGCATTCGGAGTCTGTCCATATCCTGTTCCATTGCCTATACACATCGTCATCACTCTACGCTTGATAACATCCGAATTGATTTTCACATGCATCTTATAGTCCAGACGCTGCAATATCATCAGGATGAAGGAACAGAGAAACGACAGGGTACGTGAACCGAAGATATGATGGGTTTTTCGTCTCAGGTTCATAATGGCAGCGATGAATCCGATATTGATACAGTTGAGGAAATAGCGACGGCATTTCTCCCCCTTCTTGTTCACATAGCGGATACAACCGAGGTCAATCTTTCTGATACGACGTTTTTTCAGCGACGCCACCGTCTTCTCGATATCGCTGTCGCTGAATCCCCAGAAGTGGGCAAAGTCGTTCATCAGTCCGTTAGGAATAACACCCAGTGCCACCTCTTCTCTTTCTTTCGGATCTATCTGCATCAGACAGTTTACGGCATCATTGAGCGCAGAATCTCCACCAGCGATGACAATGGTCTTATAGCCATTGTTGATAAACATTCTGATGAGCCGTTCTACGCTCTTCTGATTCTCGCTCTGCACAAAGTCGTAATCCACGCCCTGCTGCTTGAGCACCTTCTCTATTTTTTCCCAGCGCTTGTTACTTCGCCAGCCTCCTCTAGGGCAATAAAGCAGCCCCCATTTATTCTCGTTTACCATTGTCTCTTCTTTGTAATTTGAAAGTTGTAGAAATATTACTTCCGCCTAGCCACCGTTGCATCCGATTCCATCGGATGCCAGCCCAAGCCAGATTCCAGGCTGCAGCCTAGCTCCTCATCAGCTCCAAAACCGTCTCCACCTTTTTCTCCATTGGCTGCAATGCATCTACCCAATGGATAGTAAAGCCTCTGCGCTCCATACCTCTGAACCACGTCATCTGCCTTTTGGCAAACTGATGGATTGCTATTTCCAGACCGCGATACATCTCATCGTATGAAGTCTTACCGATCACATATTCTGTAATAAACTTATATTCCAAACCATAATAGATGAGATTTTCAGCAGGAATACCACGATCTAGCAGTCCCTTGATTTCATCTACCATTCCCTCATCCAATCGCTGTTTCAGTCTACGTGAAATTTTCTCCCTTCTTGCGTCCCGGTCTATGCTGACACCTATAATCAGCGAATCAACGGCAGGGAGTTCACGTTCAGGCATCGGATGCTCCAGATTATAGCTTTCAATCTCTATCGCCCGGATAGCTCGCTGTGCTGTATCCACGTCTGTGCGATTGTGCATATTAGAACCAGTTTTCGCCTTCAGCTCTTTCAGTATCCGCGTAAGTTCCTCTAAACTCTTATGAGCCAATGACTCACGGAGTTCCGGGTTCTGCGGAACAGGTGAGAGATGATAACCTTTCAGCACCGACTCAATATAGAGTCCTGTACCTCCACATAATATCGGAAATGCCCCTCTCTTCTGAATATCCTGATAGGCATCATAAAAATCCTGCTGATATTCAAAGAGATTATATTTCGTACCAGGCTCACAGATGTCAATGAGGTGATAAGGTATCTGCTTGCCATGGATGGTATAGTCAGCCAGATCCTTACCCGTACCTATATCCATGCCGCGATATACCTGGCGGCTGTCAGCACTAATGACTTCAGCGCCCTTGGCAGGGGTACCCGACAAATGGGCACCCAGGCTATTAATCCTGGCTGCAAGAGCGGCAGCAAGACTCGTCTTACCACTCGCCGTAGGTCCCAATATGGTTATCATCGAATATTTCATGCCGCAAAGTTAAATGAAATTATTGAGAAAACAAAATAAAATGAAAAGAAATTCTCACTTATAAAAATAAAAAGCCGTCCAGCATTGAAAAAATGCTGGACGGCCATATACTTAATCGTTAAGAGACAACTAATTAACCGTTGTGCTTCTTCATGATCTTGATCAACTCAACAACCTTGTGTGAGTAACCAATCTCGTTGTCATACCAAGAAACAACCTTAACGAAGTTATCTGTCAAATAAACACCTGCGTTAGCGTCGAAGATAGATGTCAAAGCGCAACCCAAGAAGTCAGAAGAAACAACAGCATCCTCTGTGTAACCGAGTACACCCTTCAACTCACCCTCAGAAGCAGCCTTCATAGCAGCGCAGATAGCCTCCTTAGAAGCAGCCTTCTTCAAGTTAACTGTCAAGTCAACAACAGATACGTCCAAAGTAGGAACACGCATAGAGATACCTGTCAACTTACCGTTCAACTCAGGGATAACCTTACCTACAGCCTTAGCAGCACCTGTAGAAGAAGGGATGATGTTGCCAGCAGCTGCACGGCCACCACGCCAGTCCTTCATAGATGGACCGTCAACAGTCTTCTGTGTAGCAGTTGTAGAGTGAACAGTTGTCATCAAACCTGTCTCGATACCGAAGTTATCGTTCAATACCTTAGCGATAGGAGCCAAGCAGTTTGTTGTACAAGAAGCGTTAGAAACGATCTTCTGACCATTGTACTTGTCAGTGTTAACACCGCAAACGAACATATCAGCCTGGTTACCGTTAGCGTCAGCCTTAGAAGGAGCAGAAAGTACTACATACTTAGCACCAGCCTTCAAGTGCTTCTCAGCCTTATCGTAAGCGAGGAAGAGACCTGTAGACTCAACTACGTACTCAGCACCAACCTCATCCCACTTCAAGTTCTCTGGGTCACGCTCAGCAGTAACACGGATGTGGTTACCGTTTACGATCAACTCGCTCTTCTCAACGTCAGCCTCGATAGTACCGTCGAACTGACCGTGCATTGTATCATACTTCAACATGTAAGCCATGTAATCAACAGGGCACAAATCATTGATAGCTACTACCTGTACTTCCTTTGCGTTCTCAGCCTCAACTGTAGAACGGAATACGAAACGACCGATACGGCCAAATCCGTTAATACCAATCTTAATCATTGTTCTAATATTTAAATTAATAGTTTAAAAATTATTTCTTTTAAGCTATCAAGCGAATCCGAAGGAGCTGATAACACCTTTTTTCATCCCTATCAAGCACTTTTTCTTCTTTACGAGCGCAAAGTTACAAAAAATTTTCTAACTTTGCAACCAGAATGAGTATTAAATAAGTTAAAAATGAATGAGAGAGCGCCAATAATAACGGTTTTTTAATATTAGACATGCCATACTGACAACTCCATATTGCAAAAATCGTTTCTTTGCAGACAGAAAGATGGGTAGCGTAACAGATAAAAGAAGTCGAAGGCGCTTGCTTTTCTCACCTTATTATATATAGAAGAAGATTTTTTATAATATAAACTTTTAAAATTTTAGAGTCATGAGTAAATTTTTAAATGAATTCAAACAGTTTGCCATGCGTGGAAACGTTCTCGACATGGCAGTCGGTGTTATCATAGGCGGTGCCTTTGGAAAAATCGTGAGTTCTGTTGTTGACGATATCATCATGCCACCTATCGGATGGCTCATCGGTGGTGTCAACTTTGCCGACCTCAAGGTAACCCTTCCTTCCGTGAATGTGGCGGGCGAGGAACTCAAGGCTGCTACCATCAACTATGGAAATTTCCTGCAGACTACCTTCGACTTCCTCATCGTTGCTTTCTGTATCTTCATGCTCATCAAGGTGGTGAACAAGATTTCCAAGAAGAAGGAAGAGGAAAAACCGGCAGAAGCTCCTAAGGCTCCGGTGCCAAGCAATGAAGAAAAACTCCTCATGGAAATACGTGATCTCCTGAAGAACCAGAAATAAGAATAAAAAAAGTCGCCCTCTTTGAAGGCGACTTTTTTTATTCTGTTTATTCCCACTCAATTGTCGAAGGTGGTTTTGAAGAGATGTCATAACATACACGGTTTACACCCTTCACCTTATTAATAATCTCATTACTTACCTTAGCCATGAAATCATAAGGAAGATGTGCCCAGTCAGCAGTCATCGCATCAGTACTGGTTACAGCACGCAAGGCAACCGGGTGCTCGTATGTACGCTCATCACCCATCACACCTACTGAACGGACAGTAGAAAGCAATACTGTACCAGCCTGCCAGATCTGATCGTAGAGAGAAACCTCGATCTCGCCATTCTGCATGTCAGCAGGAACACCGGCAGCCAGGACGCGACGAGCTTCCTCACCACTCAACTTCACCTTATACTCACGCAAGCCACGGATATAGATATCGTCAGCATCCTGAAGGATACGTACCTTCTCAGGAGTGATATCGCCCAAGATACGGACAGCCAAACCAGGACCTGGGAATGGGTGACGAGTAATCAGGTGCTCTGGCATACCCATAGAGCGACCTACACGGCGAACCTCATCCTTGAACAGCCACTTCAAAGGCTCACACAACTGAAGGTTCATCTCCTTAGGAAGACCACCTACGTTGTGATGACTCTTGATCACCTTACCGGTGATATTCAAGCTCTCGATACGGTCAGGATAGATAGTACCCTGAGCCAACCACTTGGCACCAGTCTGCTTTTTAGCCTCAGCATTGAAAACCTCTACGAAGTCGCGGCCGATAATCTTACGCTTTTTCTCAGGGTCAGTAACACCAGCCAGGTCAGCAAAGAACTTCTCTGATGCATCCACGCCGATAACGTTCAAGCCCAAACACTTGTAGTCTTCCATCACGTCACGGAACTCATTCTTGCGCAACATACCATGATCTACGAAGATACAGGTAAGGTTCTTGCCGATAGCCTTGTTCAGGAGAACGGCAGCCACACTGGAGTCAACACCGCCAGAAAGACCGAGGATAACCTTATCGTCCCCCAACTGTTCCTGCAACTCAGCAACTGTTGTCTCAACAAAAGAGTCAGCACTCCAGTCCTGCTTACTTCCGCAGATATCAACCACGAAGTTCTTCAAGAGCTGTGTACCCTGCAAAGAGTGGAACACCTCTGGGTGGAACTGTACTGCCCATACAGGCTGTTTGGTAGAAGCATAAGCAGCATACTTCACATTAGCAGTAGAAGCGATGCACTTGTAATCATCAGGGATAGCAGTGATGGTATCACCATGGCTCATCCAAACCTGAGAGTTCTCGATGAATCCCTTGAACAAAGGATTCTCCTGATCGAAATGCTCCAAGTTGGCACGACCATACTCACGGCTGTCAGCAGCCTCCACCTTACCGCCCTGGGCGTAAGAGAGGAACTGAGCACCATAGCAGATGCCGAGCACAGGAATACGGCCAATAAACTGGCTCAGATCTACCTTGAAAGCTTCCGGATCATGAACGGAATAAGGGCTACCGCTCAAGATGACACCAATGACAGATGGGTCATCCTTTGGAAACTTGTTGTAAGGCATGATCTCGCAGAAGGTATCGAGTTCACGGACACGACGGCCGATGAGCTGTGTGGTCTGTGAACCGAAATCCAAAATAATAATCTTCTGTTGCATAATATCTAATTTTAATTTACAGTTTACAATTTATAGTTTACAGTAATCTTGCTATACGGCATAGCCGCTATTAACTATAAACTATTAACTAACGATTTCAGGAATGCTTCCGCCTCTTTCAGCGTCTCCTGCTTTCCCACATCCATCAGCTTGAGGTCGTTCTTTACATATCCCTCTATGCGCACCTTGTCGCAATGTTTCAGATAGAAATCCATGATTGGGAACTTGTCCGGTTCCTCCTCCATCAATGGGAAGAGTAATGGGGCTACCATGTGGATGCCCGAGAAAGCATACATCTTATAATCTTTAGGATTGAGATCTGGATAAGGACTCTTTACCTCGCCCGTCTCAATATTCGTCCAACCTACCAATCGCATGCTGTCATCGAAGAGAAGATAGCGCTTGGTCTTGCGTTCGCTCACCATCAGCCGGGCTGCTATCATGTCCTGACTCTCCATCTGGTAGAACTTCTTCAGATCCACATTACTCAGAATATCCACGTTGTGGATGAGAATAGGCTCTGTCTGGTTGAAGAGCGGCCATGCCTTCCGGATACCTCCACCCGTTTCGAGCAGCTTTTCGCTCTCATCACTGATACGGATGTCCATACCGAAGTTATCATTCTCTCTGAGATAATCGATGATTTGATTGGAGAAATGATGCACGTTCACTACAATGCGAGTGAAACCGGCATCCTTCAACTGAAAGATGACACGTTTGAGCAAAGGTTCTCCACCGACACTTACCAATGCCTTCGGAACACGGTCGGTAAGTGGCTTAAGGCGAGTGCCCAAACCTGCTGCGAATATCATTGCTTGCATCATTGCTGTATAGCTATATTTTAATGTGCGTGCAAATTTACTAACTTTTTGCGAGATAGCCAAATTTGCACGCCATTTATTCTTATTTTGCAGGCAAAACCTGCTCTATCTGTTGTTCACGATGGCAAATCTGCACTTCTACACCAAACTTCCGGTGAATATGTTCGGCAAGATGCTGCGCAGAATATACACTGCGATGCTGACCGCCTGTACATCCGAAACAGAACATCAGAGAGGTGAAACCACGCTGTATGTAGCGGTTTACATGATGGTCGGCAAGTGCATAGACATGATCCAGGAACTTCAATATCTCACCATCATCCTCCAGGAATCGGATAACAGGCTCATCCAGACCCGTCAACTCCTTATAAGGCTCGTATCTGCCAGGGTTATGGGTACTTCTGCAGTCGAAGACATAACCTCCACCATTGCCCGACGGATCCTCTGGAATGCCCTTACGGAAAGAAAAACTATACACTCTTACCACCAGCGGTCCCTTACCATCATATTTAGAATAGGTGGCAGGTCCGTCCTGCGGATGCGCACGATAGATATTGTTGTCGGTAGTCTTATAGCCGTCTGCACGACTCAGCGCCACACTCTCTATCACCTTGAACTGTGGCAATTCGGTCAGTCTTCTCAACATATCCATCATATAAGGATAAGGGAACACCTTGTCACCCATCTTCAGAAGATCTCGCAGATTCTGGATAGCTGGCGGAATACTGTCGATGAAATGCTTCTTGCGTTCGAAATAGCCGCGGAATCCGTAGGCACCCAAAACCTGCAAGGTACGGAAGAGCACAAAAAGACTCAATCGGTTTACAAAATGGCGCACCGATGGTACCTCGGTATAATGCTTCAATGACTGGTAGTATTCCCAAACCAGTTCTCTGCGCAGTTTGAACGGATACTTAGCAGATGCCTGCCAGAGGAATGAGGCGAGATCATAATAGAACGGTCCTTTTCTACCACCCTGAAAATCAATAAAGTATGGATTTCCCTTATCATCCAGTATGATGTTGCGCGCCTGAAAATCACGATAAAGGAAACAATCCATCGGTTCTGATGTCAGATCCTTGGCAAAAAGCCGGAAGTTGGCTTCGAGCTTCAGTTCGTGAAAATCCAAATCGGTAGGCTTCAGGAAACAATACTTGAAGTAGTTGAGGTCGAAGAGTACACTGTCTACATCGAATTCTGGCTGCGGATAGCAGTTCTGCCAATCCAATCCTCTTGCACCGCGAATCTGGATATTCGGAAGTTCACGAATGGTTTTCTTAAGGAGTTCCTTCTCTTTCTGATTGTAACGTCCGCCCGCATCTCGTCCGCCCTTGATGGCATCGAAAAGCGAAGTACCGCCAAGGTCTGTCTGAAGATAGCAGAGTTCATCATCGCTCACCGCCAGAATCTGGGGAACAGGCAACTGTCTGAGCTGGAAATGCTGAGCCAGATATACAAAGGCATGATCCTCATCACGACTGGTTCCTATCACACCAATTACCGTATCACCATCATGCCCAATGATACGGAAATACTGCCGGTTACTCCCCTGCCCTGCCAATTTTATGACATCAGCCGGTTCTTCACCCGCCCATTTTTTATATAGATCAATCAGCTTTTCCATCATTATTCAGTTTACGTCGTTTCCGATCATCATCAATCTTCTGTGCGAAGTTATCTCCGATAAAGAGAAGCAATAAGATACCCAGCGTAGTAAGGAACGAGTTTGTAGTAGTCATTCCCAACTCTGCCTTTGTAATATAAATGAGTCCTCCGATAACAATCAGAAAGACCACTGCTTTTTTCCAATCAATACTGTTCATGCTATGAATTTTCTATTATGCTGCAAAATTACACAATTAAATTGAGAAAACAAAATAAAAACAAAAAAAATCGGATGTCTCACGACAACCGATTTCCAAAAACAAACTACTTAAAAACTAATCTACTAAAACAAATCAAAAAAATATCTTTGCCATCCCTTCGGATGATACTTTCTTTTATTTACGATGCAAAGTTACAAAAAAAGATTATTCGAACCAAATAATTTTGCTATTTTTTGCATCTTTATGACTAAAAAAACAAAAAAATAGGGATAATTCGCTGAGAATCACCCCTATTTGATATTTTCGCTTTGCAAACTCGCAGTCTTACGATGTGCTTTGTTTGCTCAAATTATTCATCTAATTACATCATGCCACCCATACCAGGTGCTGCAGCTGGTGCAGCTGGTGCAGGCTCTGGTTTGTCAACCAACACACACTCTGTTGTCAGGAACAAGCCTGCGATAGAAGCAGCATTCTCCAAAGCTACACGCTCTACCTTGGCAGGATCTACGATACCAGCCTGACGCATATCTTCGTAAACGTCCTTGCGGGCATTGTAACCGAAGTCACCCTCGCCCTCGCGTACCTTATTTACTACTACAGAACCCTCGCCACCGGCATTGGCAACAATCTGACGGAGAGGCTCCTCAATAGCACGCTCTACGATACGGATACCTGTTGTCTCGTCAGCGTTATCACCCTTCATATCCTTCAATGCCTCAAGAGCACGGATATAAGTAGTTCCACCACCAGCAACGATACCTTCCTCGATAGCGGCACGGGTAGCGCAGAGTGCATCGTCAACACGATCCTTCTTCTCCTTCATCTCAACCTCAGAGTTAGCACCTACATAAAGGACAGCTACACCACCGGCGAGCTTAGCCAGACGCTCCTGAAGTTTCTCCTTATCATATGAAGACTTGGTATTCTCAATTTCGTTCTTGATCTGAGCTACGCGATCCTGGATATTAGCCTTCTCGCCATGACCATTAACGATAGTTGTATTGTCCTTGTTGACGGTAACCTTGTCTGCTGAACCCAGCATATCCAAAGTTGCCTGCTCCAACTTCAAGCCTTTCTCCTCAGAGATAACAACACCGCCTGTCAATACTGCGATATCCTCCAACATGGCCTTGCGACGGTCACCGAAGCCTGGAGCCTTCACAGCGCAAATCTTCAAACCGCCACGCAAACGGTTAACTACCAAAGTAGTCAAAGCCTCAGAATCAACATCCTCAGCAATAACCAACAAAGGACGACCACTCTCAGCAGCAGGCTGGAGAATTGGCAAGAACTCCTTCAAGTTAGAAATCTTCTTATCATAAAGAAGGATGTATGGGTTATCCATTACACACTCCATCTTGTCTGCATCAGTCATGAAGTAACCGCTCAAATAACCACGGTCAAACTGCATACCCTCAACAACACCGATGTTGGTATCACGGCTCTTGCTCTCCTCGATAGTGATGACACCATCCTTAGAAACCTTGCGCATTGCGTCAGCCAAGAGCTTACCAATCTCAGCATCATTGTTGGCAGAAACAGTAGCCACCTGCTCAATCTTATCGTAGTTGTCATCAACCTGCTCAGCATGTTCCTTGATGAAGGCAACGACAGCAGCCACAGCCTTGTCGATACCACGCTTCAAGTCCATTGGGTTTGCACCTGCAGTAACGTTCTTCAAGCCCTCTGTTACGATAGCCTGAGTCAGGATAGTAGCAGTTGTTGTACCATCACCGGCATCATCACCAGTCTTGCTGGCAACGCTCTTAACAAGCTGAGCACCAGTATTTTCGAATTTATTCTCCAACTCTACTTCCTTAGCCACGGTAACACCATCCTTAGTAATCTGAGGAGCACCAAACTTCTTTTCGATTACCACGTTGCGGCCCTTAGGACCGAGAGTTACCTTTACTGCATTTGCTAACTGATCAACACCCTTCTTCAAGAGGTCGCGGGCATCCATATTATATTTAATATCTTTAGCCATAATATATTCTTTCTAATAATGTTTAAATAAATATCTGCAAAAAGTTTTTTACCTTTTTACTTTTTTACCTTTAAGAATTACTCTTCTACTACAGCGAGTACATCGCTCTGACGCATCATGATATATTTAGTACCATCGAATTCGAGTTCTGTGCCAGCGTACTTACCATAGAGTACGGTATCACCTTCTTTGAGAATCATCTCTTCGTCTTTCGTACCCTTACCTGTAGCAACGACCTTGCCACGCTGTGGTTTCTCTTTTGCTGTATCAGGGATAATAATTCCACCTACTTTTTCTTCAGCTGGTGCGGGAAGTACCAGCACTCTGTCTGCTAATGGTTTAATGTTCATGATTCTATAATATTTTAATTGTTATACATTTATTTTGCCAACAGGTATTGCTACCCGTCACCCCGCCAGTATACGAAAAACGTGCCAAAGCATCCATACTGACACTTTGACACGTTTAAATACTGACATTATATCACTAAAACTTGTGTTTTATTTCATTTTCCATTGATAATCGAATCTTTCGATATCATCCTCAACCAGTGGATTACCATTCTGAACTTCGATGAAAGTCAGCTGTGTAATCGCCTTGATGGCATGATAATGCTCCAGAGGAATCACCACGGTATCACCAGCCTTCACATGTTTCTCCTCACCATCAAGTACAAAGATGCCCTCACCTTCTACGAATGTCCACACCTCTGAACGATGGTGATGAAGCTGATAACTGATATTCTTACCTGGCTTCAAGGTAATACTCTTGGTGAGCGAATGATTGCCGTCAGCATACTCAGAATCGTCAATCACCCGATAAGTACCCCACCTTCTTTCCTCATACATCGGACGCGGAGTAAGATGTTCTACCGCCTTCTTGATGTCCTCGGAATATTTCTTTGCACAGACGAAGATGCCATCAGGACTCGCTGCAACAACAGCATCCTTCAAGCCATCCACATACAGAGGCAACTGGAGTTCGTTGATAATATGCGTATTCTCGCAATGACTTCCCATCACCGCATTACCGATGCTGGCATGGTGCAGCTCATCAGTGAGTGTGTTCCAGGTACCCAGGTCCTTCCATTCACCATTAAACGGTACTACTGCTACCGATTTAGCCTTCTCCGCCACCTCGTAGTCGAAAGAGATTTTTGGAAATTCGCTATATCTTGCACGAGTATCTTCAAAGTTACCACTCTGCATATACTTACGTACAATCTGCATCATATAGCCCAAACGGAATGCGAAGACACCACCATTCCAGTAAGCGCCCTCCTCCAGGAGTTTCTCTGCTGTAGGCACATCCGGTTTCTCAGTAAATCTCTGCACTATCTGATACTTCTCTCCTTCAGCAAAAGGAACCACATAACCATATTTTGCACTTGGATAAGTTGGTTTGATACCCATCAGCACGAGGTCGGCGACGTTTTTCTCCACACATTCCACCATACGGGCTATGGTATGGAAATATTCCAACTCGGTATAAGGATCACAAGGCATAATAACCACAACCTCATCATCCTCACATTTTTTCTTCAGTTTCAGATAACTTGCAGCTAAAGCGATAGCAGGGAAAGTATCACGCCTCTCCGGTTCGGTAACCACAGAAACCCGCTCTCCCAGCTGGTTCTGGATGATATCCAGCTGGCTGGCGTTTGTAGCAAGCGTAATATCGTTGGTCAGATTTGCTTCCTGAGCCTGACGTACCACGCGCTGAACCATACTTTCCATCTCCCCATTCTCCTTTTCGAGCAATGGCAAGAACTGTTTGCTTCTAGCATTATTGCTAAGTGGCCAGAGCCTTTTACCCGAGCCACCCGATAATAAAATTAATTGCATATTGTTACTATCTAAATCGTTTATTGTTCATACTTAAGATTTCACAAATGAACAGTGAGAGACTGCATCACATCAGGAGTTTACTCCCAGTACCAACAGGTCTCAAAGAAGAATCATCCGTGATAATCCGGCTGCAAAAGTACGTTTTTCTTTTGAGACCACCAAGCAATTTCTAAAAAAACTACCTATTCATATAAAAATACCTAGATATTCATATAAAAATACCTAGATATGCGCAAGAAAGTAAAAAGGAAGAAAAAACATCATTTAAACAGATTAAAAACAAGAAAAGCTGGTTCAAGTTGGTTCAAGTTGGTCTATTTCAATATTTTTTTGCTGATTTATTTCCGATTTTCAACTATTATTATTACCTTTGCGACCAAATATCAGTTTAAGCATACCTCAAATAACTTAAAAAGATATATAAACAACTAGGAGTATAAAAAACATAAGCCTCAAATCCGCAACCTATAGGGTTTAGTGGGATTTTGCTTGCAAAGCGACAAAA